>Ga0129297_10001199_pt1 | contig 13027 bp, 9 predicted proteins | sample I18A1metaG_FD_94708 | JGI IMG/M metagenome (GOLD analysis project Ga0129297, IMG submission 94708) | Lake sediment bacterial and archeal communities from Gulf of Boni, Indonesia to study Microbial Dark Matter (Phase II) - ​I18A1 metaG | ecosystem: Environmental > Aquatic > Freshwater > Lake >... | reverse complement strand
CTGTAGGCCTGGGGCGATATGAACGTGGCCTCCTGCGCGCCAAAGTCTGTGCCCGTCACGAAGACCGCCGCGATCCGCCCACCGACGGCCCCGTGGATTCTCTCCAGGTTGGCCAGGCCGATCTCGCACTGCCGCTCGAATACCCTGTAGATATAATCGCGGCGCGTCAGCGTGCTGATGTACCACTCCGCTACGTCGCGTATCCCTTTCGGATGCTTAAGCCACGGCGCAGGCACCAGCGCGATGTCGCCGAAGCTCGTGCCGCCAAAGTTGGCCAGAATCGCCCTGTCCGTCTCCTCGTAGAGCCGCCTGGCCTGCGCCCCGAAATGCGCCAGCTCCTCCTGCGATATCGGCCCAAACTCCTCCAGGTTGTCCTCGACCCTAAGACGCGCATCGTCAATTGGCTCTTGCCGAATGATCGCGTCGAAGTAGAAGCCGCCCCTCGGCATGCGGCCACTCGGGGGGGCAGACCTGTCCCCTTCCGGATACAGGAGGATGTCACCGTCAGGCTCGGGGACGGTATTGAACCCCTCCGGCACGAGCACCGGCGTGCCGCCGAAGGTCCTCCAGGGCTTCCACCCTTCGTTCCTGAAGCCGAAGAACGTGCGGGTGCTGCCGAGGCCGACGACGTCAACGCCGAGCGCGTCCATCAGGTCTGGCCTGACCTCACCCAGCATCTGGAACGGCTCCACGACCTTGACGGGCGTGCCGGGCGCGTCAAGCCCCAGCCGCTGGCGAAGGGCGTAGACGACGCTCACGTGGATGCCCGTCGTTGGGCTGCCGCCCAGGTCGAGCGGAACACGGTCCGGTTCCCGGTGGCTCAACGCAAGGCCCACACGATCCCGCGGCGTCATCATTTGCAGGCTCCCCCCACCCTGCCCAGCGCAGCATCCCGGCAATGCCGCTGATCATGGCACAAGGCAGGTGCCTTTTCAAGTAGGGAAAGGCCACAGCAGGGCGCGACTTGACAGGAACGCACATGCGGAATACATTTCCCGCACCACCGCGCTCAGGGCGCCCGTGCTGCAATGGCAGACTCCGGAGCGGCCGCACGGGCTACGTCCTCGGCAGTACTGCCGCCAGCTTGCGGCACGGAGAAAACCATGAGTAAGGAACGCCTGGCGATCGAGGGCGGCCCAAAAGCCGTGCCGAAACTCGGCCCCTACCCCAGCAAGATCGGACTGGACGAGCTCCTTGCGATCATTGACATGTGGGACTTCTCCGCGGAAGGCAAGGAACGGATCTGTAAGGTCCTCCAGGGCGAGGCCGAGGTGCGCGGACCACACCTGTTCCGCTACTACAATCCAAAGCCTAGCATGGTCGCCGCCGCTGAAGAGGCGATGGCCAAGCTCACAGGGGTGAAGTACTGCCTGGGCGTCAACTCATGCACGTCGGCGCTGGTGGCCGCCTACCGGGCGCTCGGCATCGGAGCGGGGGACGAGGTGATCGTGCCCGCCTACACGTTTTTTGCCACCGCCGCCACGGTAGCGGCGTCGAACGCAGTGCCGGTGATCGTCGAAGTGGACGACACGCTGAACATGGACCCAGGAGCCGCCGAGAAGGCGCTTACCCGTCACACAAAGGCCATCGCGGTGGTCCACATGAGGGGTGCGCCGGCCCAGATGGACGCCATCATGGACCTCGCCAGGCGCAAGGGCCTGCCGGTGGTCGAGGACGTGGCCCAGGCGGGAGGCGGCTCTTTCGGCAGCAAGCGCCTAGGCAGCATCGGCACCATGAGCTGCTTCAGCTTCGACTACTACAAGATCATCGTCAGCGGAGAGGGCGGCTTCGTCACCACGGACGACGAGTTCCTATACATGCGCGCGCAAAGCTGGCACGACACGGCGGCCTGCTGGCGTCCTGACAGGTATGCGCGCGAACGGCGCGAGGGCGAGCTGTTCTGCGGCGAAAACTACCGCATGAACGAGTTGGCTGGCGCCGTAGCGCTCACGCAGATCAACAAAGCAGACCAGTTCCTGGCGGGCTATCGGCGGGCCAAACGGAGGATCAAGGAGGCGATCGGGCGCCACCCTGGCCTTGCCTTCCGCCGCATAGCCGACGAGGCGGGCGACACGGGCATATGCTTGGTGATGTTCCTGCCCGACGGCACGACGACCAAGCGCGCCATAGAAGCACTCCAGGCTGAGGGCGTCCCGGCAGGCGGCATCTACGACTCGAAGGTGAGGGACTGGCACATCTACAGCTATTGGGAGCACATCCTGCAAAAGAAGGCCGTCGCCCCGGATGGCCTGCCCTGGAGCGCCGTCCCCGTCACTGAGCAGCCCCGCTACTCGCCACAGATGTGTCCCCGGACTCTTGACCTGCTTGCCCGGTCCGTTCACGTGGACATAGGCTGCCACTACTCGGACGAGGACTGCGACGCGATCGCGCGGGGCATCAACAAGGTGTTTGGCACCCTACTCAGATAGCGAAACGCTGCGCGCTCACCGACAGCACGAGACTGTCCCGCACCACTACGGCGCGCCGCACCCTACTGCCCGACCACGATCTCCTTGATCTTGGTCTTGGCGATCTCGATCTCTTCGTTGAGTTCGAGCTTTATCCTGACGGTCACGGGCTGCGTGAGACCGCTGAGCCTGTCCCCGTTGCGCAGGATCATGACCTCGTAGTTTCGCCCGCCAGCATCCAAAAAGAGCGACCAGAGGCTGCCGCGCGGAAAGGTCAGGTCGGCGTAGTCAGTGGTGATCCGGAACTCCTGCGTGGCCAGTGTGCCGCTGACGACGTCCCCGTTCTTCAGCAGGATGCGATCCTTCGTGCCCATGTAGACGGCAGCGGGAGCCGTTTCGGCCACGCGCGTCTCAGCCGCGCCCGGCACAGGCAGATCCATCATCCACTGCTTGAAGTTCAGGGTCCAGCGGTCTCTGTCAGCCCCTTCCTGCCACCTGCCCTTCTCACTGGGATCGAGCGCAGCGAAGTAGATGCTGCCCAGGCCGACCGGAATGCGCCCTGCCACCACAACCGACTTGGTGCCCGCGATCACCTCGCACTTGGCGGGAGCCTGCCCGAGGCCGCGGTAGGGATTGGCACTGTCGTCGCACTCGAACCGCAGCAGCCTGCAGTCGGTGTTGACCACATGGTCGGTCAGTTCGCATGCTTCGCCCGCCTGGCTCCAGCCCACCGCCGCGCCCGGCACAAGGTAGGGAATGGTGTCTATGGGCTCCCTGCCCCACAGAACGACCTTCATGCCCTTCTCAATCCAGTTGATCAGGACGTTGCGCTGGACGGTCGAGAGCTTCTCGAAGTTGATATCGAGCACGTAAACCTCACCGCCCTGGTCGGGCTTCTCGCGGAGCAACCAGATCACGGGCTGCGTAATCGAAACGACCTTCGGCCTCGCCCCATGCACGATGCCGGGGTCGTAGAGCCTCACGATCTCCGGCGGGATGGTCTCCTCGTACGTCGGCGCTTGTGCAAGAACGCTCTGACAGGCGAGCATCAAAGCCACACACGCGTATGCGGCAAGACGCATGCGCTGAGACATGAGCCGCTCCTTTCCTGCTACGCCAGTACGCAGCCCGAGTCACCCTCCCGCTACGCTCCCTCCTGCACACCCGGCTGCTGATAATATACGTTCAAGAAGCCTTCCCTTCAAGTTTCGAGAAGTCCGTGTCGGGTCCGTAGTAGAGCCCGCTGAGGTCCGGCCTGGCAATCGAGACGGCCCTGATCGTGGCCCGGGCTATCTCCTCCGGCTGACGGACCCTGCCTGCGTCCAGGCACTGCTTCGTTGACGGGATCCACCGTCGCCCCGCTTCAGTCTCAGCCTGGTAGACCGTCATCTCCGTGCGCACGAGACCGGGGCCGGCGTTGAAGACCACAATGTGGCTGCCAACGGTCTTGAGCTCCTGGATCAGGACGCGGCTGAGCTCCATCAGGCCTGCCTTGCTACAAGCGTAGCCGGTGCCGCCGGTCGGCCGGCCGCCGTCCATGTTGATGATGATTCCCTCGTCGCGCTGCATCATGTGCGGGAGCACCTCCCGGATGCATAACAGTGCCCCGTAAAGGTTCACAGTGACATCGTGCCACCACACCTGCGGGTCCACCTCCCAGACGCCCGCGATCGAGCCGAAACTGCCGGCATTGTTGAACAGGACGTCAATCTGGCCAAAACGCTCCAGCGTGCTGGCGACCATCTTCCGGACCTGAGCGCGCTCCGCGATGTCGGTCGGCACCACCAGCGCGCAGCCTCCCTCCTTTCGGACAAGCGCCGCGGTCTCCCTCAGCTTTCCCTCCCTTCGTGCGCAGCAGACCACGTTCGCCCCGTGTCGGGCGAACTCCAGGGCCAGAGCCCGCCCGATGCCACTGCTCGATCCCGTCACAATGACGCTGCGACCTTTCAGTTCCATGCGCCGCCCGCCTCCTGGCGTTCGCGATTGCTGACTGAGATCTGTCCGATGCCGGACCCCACAGCGCGCACAGTCTACCAGTGCCCCTGCAGCCCTGCAAGGATGGCCAAAACCGGACGGTGGAGTTTGTCTGTGCAGGCGAAATCCGTAAAATAGGGCCTCGCCCTAGTGCGGGTCCTGCTGAGGCATGCCGATGGAGTCGCCAGCAGTAAGCACATGGAGCGAGGTTCCTTCGCTTGTGCCCCCGGGCCAGCTACTTTACAGCATCCGCCCTGCGCGGACACAAAGGCCCTGTGACTGGCGCCGCGACGTACGCGCTGCACTGCGCCGGCCGATCGGAGCTCCACCCCTGGACCAGATCGTCAGGCCGCACGGGAGGGTCGCCATCCTGGCCGACGACGTGACCCGGCCCACTCCCCAGCGGCAGATCCTTCCTGTGCTGCTGGATGTCCTCAATGAGGCTGGAGTGCCCGATCGGGACGTTACCGTGATCGTCGCCCTGGGCACGCATCGCTACATGACGCGCGCGGAAATGCGGGAGCACCTCGGCGACGAGGTCTGCGCCCGCGTCAGCGTGCTGAACCACACCTGGAAGGATGCGGACACCTTCGTTGACCTTGGCACAACGCCGCGCGGCACTCCCCTGAAAGTGAACCGCCTGGCATATGAGGCCGACCTGCTGATCGGTGTCGGCAGCATCGTGCCGCACATCTACGCCGGCTGGGGCGGGGGCGCCAAGATCGTAGTGCCGGGCATCTGCTCGGCCGAATCCATCGGCCCTGTCCACTCACTGGCCGCGGAAGGCGGCGAGCTGCTCTACGTTGCCGGACGAGCCGACACAGCCTGCCGCATGGAGATCGAGCAGGCAGCCGCACTGGCTGGCCTGGAGTTCATCCTCAACGTAGTGCTCGATGGCGCCGGCGAAGGGGCGTGGGCAGGAGCGGGCGAGCCCCTGAAGGCCCACAAGGCTGGGGTCGCCGCCGCCGAGAAGGTGTTCGTCACAGACATCCCCGCCCCTGCTGACATCGCAATCGTGGACGCGCGGCCTGCCGTGCTCGAATACTGGCAAGGGATCAAGGCCCTTGCACACGCCGCGCGCGGCATCCGCAGAGGCGGCACCGCGATACTCGTCGGCGACTTCCCCGAGGGCATCGAGACCACGCATCCGGATTTCTCCTCCTACGCGCTGTGCTCGGAACAGGAGATCGTCAGGGCCTGGGAGGCCGGACGCATTGCGGACCACGTGGCCGTGGCCCCGCTCAGGCTGCACGCGCTCGCCAGGGCCCACTGCGAAGTCATCTGCGTGTCGGGCGGCATGAGCATGCAGGACAAGGAGAAACTGGGCTTTGCCCACGCCGCCGGCGTCGCGGAAGCGTTGGACCGTGCGCTCGTCAAACACGGCAGGGCCGCTCGTATCGGCGTGATCGAGTGCGGCGGCGACGTGGTGCCCAGGCTGCGCGTGCCCTGAGACGCCCGTCGCGTGCATCCCGCAAGTATCCAGCTAAAATGGCCTGCGGCAGCGCAGGAAGGCAGGAGCGACAGACGCCCTTCGAAAGCGATCGGAACTGAACCGCCATGATCCCGGTCCGCGATAAGAATCCGTCTGGCAGCGTGCCGTGGGTTGTCTACCTGCTGATCGGGCTGAACGCCGCGGCGTTCCTCTACGAAGCCGCCCTGCCGGACGAGCAGCTCGCGGCGCTGATCGGCGACTTCGGGCTGGTGCCGCGCAATGTGACGGCCGCGTTTCGCGGTCACGCCAGCCTGCAACGGGCCGTGCTCATCCCGGCTCTTACCAGCATGTTTCTTCACGGGGGTTGGCTGCACCTGATTGGCAACATGTGGTTCCTGCACATCTTCGGCGACAACGTGGAAGACCGCCTGTGTCACGGGCCGTTTCTCGTTTTCTACCTGGCCTGCGGCCTGCTGGCGAGCGCACTGCAGTATGCGCTGAATCCCTCCGCACCCATCCCAACCGTCGGCGCAAGCGGCGCAATCGCGGGCGTGCTGGGGGCGTACATTGTGAGCTGGCCCGGCGCGCGGATCGTCACCCTGGCCCCCCTGTTCTCCCTGATCACGTTCGTCGAGCTGCCGGCGTTTCTGGTGTTGGGCATGTGGTTCATCATCCAGTTCTTCGAAGGCGTAGGCAACATCGGTGCACAGTTCGCCAGGGGAGGCGTTGCCTACTGGGCGCACGTCGGGGGCTTTCTGGCCGGCGCTGTGCTGATGAGGCTGCTCAGCACCTGGAGGCCGCCTCGGCGGAGGCCTTGGGAACCTGCCTCCGGCCAGGCCTCCCTCCTGCCCAGGTCCTGGCGGTGAAGCGGAAGCCTGCTTGCGCAACAGGTGGGGAGCCATAGGTGGAGCCACGAGACCGGTTACTGCGAACTTTGGCCGGCAAGCCAGTGGACCGGATACCCGTCTACACCCAGATCCCGTTTGGGCTGACACCGGCCGGTTTCAAACCCGCGCCGTTCCACGGGTATGAGGACTACGACGACTGGCGCACACAGGACCCGGCTTACTGGCGCCTGGTCCGACGCATGGAAGCAGAATGCGACAACTTCTTCATCTGGCGTCCGCCGTGCATGCTCGCCAGCAACTTCTTCACGCCCGCATCCGTCACCCGGAGCCTCCCACCGGCGCAACAAGACGGATGGATCGTCACGACCACTTTGCTGGAGGCCGGCGGCCGCACCCTGCGTACCGTCAGCGCCGTCCAGCCCGGCAGGGGGCACACGTGGGTGAGGGAACCCTACTGCAAAGGGCCGGAGGATGCCGAGCTGCTCCTTCATCTGCCGTGGCAGGGCGCCCCAGCGGAGCCCGGAGACTTCTTCCGTTTGCAGCAGTTGCTCGGCGGGCGGGGAGTGATGTGGGTGACCGTTCCGTCACCGATCACGGTCGTCTGCGGCCTGTTCGGCCTCACAGAGTTCCTGATCCTGATGCGCACGCACGGGGGGCTGATTTACCGCCTGCAGGAGGCAGCCGCCGAGCGGGTAGGGGCGAACCTGGAAGCGCTGCTGAAGGCTGGCGTCGGCCCTGTGATCCGCTTCGGCGGAGCGGAACACCTGACGCCTCCGCTGGCCTCCCCCAGAGACTTCGACGCCCTGGCGGTAGCCTATGATGCCCCACTGACGAAGCTCGTGAAGAGACACGGCTGCATGGTGGCCGTCCACTGTCACGGGCACATCAGGCACGCGCTGGCACGGTTCGTCGAGATGGGAGTTGACCAGACTGACCCCGTCGAGCAGGAGCCGGACGGCGACCTTACGCTGGCCGAAGCGCGCGCAATCGCTGCGCGGCAGATAACGCTCACCGGCAACCTGCAGATGCGGGAACTTGCGGTAGCATCGCCGGACTATATCCGTGAGCGGGTCCGGCAGATAATCCGCGACGCGGGGCCAGACCGCCTCATCCTCACCACGACCGGCGCCCCGCTGGAACGGATACCGCCGGCCATCGAGGCCAATTACAACGCGTTCATTGACGCGGCGCTGGAGTATGGCGCGGCATAGCAGCTTCCCCCGGCTCACTAAAAACGCCGGGCCGCCCTCCCGAGGGGGGCTGTCACCCTCAAACGGGACACCAGCCAGCATGACCCAGCAAGCGGCAAACCAGTCAACCACACCGGGGCGCACCTGCCCACTGTGCGGTGCAGGGATGATCCTGCGGAAACGCGACCCCCTGGTGCGACTTCTCGGGCTGGGGCTACTCTATGCGGCGGTTCTTCTGGTGCTCATCTGGCTTCCCGCGCTGGACCTGGGCAAGGTGGCCGCCGGCATCGTCATAGCAGGCGCCGGGGCTGCCTTGGCGCGCGGCTTCCGTTCCTGGTGGTGCCCGCAGTGCTGGTACAGCCACCGCTAGGTGGCTGGCCGGCGCAGCGCAGGCAGTCACTGGTTGGAGGGAACCTCAGGAGCTTCGTTCCCACCGGGGGCATGTTCCTCGGCGGCAGCAAACTGACGCTCCTGGCGCTCACGCACGAACTTCTCGTCCTTGAAGAGCACGTCGGGCCGAATGGGGATGAACTCGTGGCAGGAGCGGATCAGCTCGTTGGACGTGCTCTGCTCAAAGGAGACCACCTCGACGCGGCAGCCGTATCTCTTGAGGGCTTCCACAAGCGGCGCGAAGTCGCCATCCCCCGTGACGAGCACTACGGTGTCGAGCCGGCTGGCCATGGCGAGGCAGTCAATGGTCATCCCCACATCCCAGTCGCCTCGCGTCGAGCCATCCTCGCGCACAGTCAACTCCTTCACCTTGACCTCGTAGCCGGCCCGGCGGACCGCCTCAAGGAAGGCTTTCTGATCCACATCCGGCTTCTGCACCACATAAGCTATGGCGCGCACAAGCCTTCGCTCGTTGACCAGCTCCGCCAGCAGCTTGCTATAATCCACCTTGGATTGGTGCAGTGTGCGGGCAGAGTAGAACATATTCTGAACGTCCACAAAGATGCCGACCCTCTGGTCGGTATTCCGATAGGGTGACTGAGATAGCGCCATCTGCGTCCTTTCTTTGAAAACCCGGGGCCAGGCATCAACCCGCCCTGCCCTGATAGCGGGGCGATTTTAGCAGAACCGGCACGGGGGCGCAAACGAATCCGGTGAACCCGGTCCCGGTCTCGTGCGGCAGCCTGCATCCGGACCGGCTATGGCAGGGTCTGGGGCGGCGAGTGCGCGCATTCTGCCATTGTGGCAGGGCCAGCGGGATGATAAACTGATGACGAGAAGCGACGGGGCGATGGAGTGCTGGGCGTCTCCTATAAAGACCTGTGTTCGAAGGGCTTAGTTAGATTGCCGCGCGTTGGGTATCGAATTTGCGTGAAAACCCCCTGTAAAAGGGACCATTTTGGCCCTGGCTGATGCCGGGGAGGAGAGATGTTCTGCCATGGCAAAGGAAAGAATCATCGGAATTGATCTGGGCACGACCTTCTCGGTCGTTTCCGTGATGGAAGGCGGCAAACCTGTCGTCATCCACAACGAGGACGGCAGCCGCCTGACCCCATCTGTGGTGGGTTTTACGCCGAAGGGCGAGCGCCTGGTCGGGGTCAAGGCCAAGCGCCAGGCCATCACCAACCCCAAGAACACCGTCTTCAGCATCAAGCGGTTCATGGGCCGGCGCCACCACGAAGTTGAGGTGGAGGAGAAGATGGTGCCCTACGAGGTGGTCGGCGCCCCCCACGAACTTGTCAAGGTGCGGGCGGGTGGCAAGGAGTACACCCCCCCTGAGATCTCGGCGTTGATCCTGCAGGCCCTCAAGAGGGCTGCCGAAGACTACATGGGCGAAAAGGTAAAGAAAGCCGTCATCACCGTGCCAGCCTACTTCAATGACAGCCAGCGTCAGGCTACCAAGGACGCCGGCACGATCGCCGGGCTGGATGTCGTGCGGATCATCAACGAGCCGACGGCGGCATCTCTGGCCTACGGCCTGGACAAGAAGAAGGAAGAGAAGATCGCCGTCTTCGACTTCGGCGGAGGGACGTTTGACATCTCGATCCTGGACGTCGGAGAGGGGCTCTTCGAGGTCAAAGCGACCAACGGCGACACCCACCTGGGAGGCGACAACATTGACGATGTCCTGATCAACTACATTGCGGACGAGTTCAAGAAGGAGCAGGGCGTTGACATCCGCAAGGACCCGATGGCCCACCAGCGGCTGAAAGAGGCTGCCGAGAAGGCCAAGTGCGACCTGTCCAGCCAGATGGAAACGGAGATTAACCTGCCCTTCATCACGGCCGACGCCTCCGGACCCAAGCACCTACAGATGCGGCTGACGCGCGCCACGCTCGAGCAACTGGCTGAGCCGATCTTCGAGCGCCTCAAAAAGCCCTGCTACCAGTGCATGGAAGACGCCAAGCTCGCGCCTCGCGAGATTGATGAGGTGGTGCTGGTCGGCGGCTCAACCCGCATACCGCGCGTCCAGGAAATCGTCAGGGAAATCTTCCAGAAGGAGCCCAACAAGAGCGTCAACCCCGATGAGGTCGTGGCAGTGGGCGCCGCCATCCAGGGCGGCATCCTGAGCGGTGAGGTAGAGGACATCGCGCTGGTAGACATCACGCCGCTGTCCCTGGGCATCGAGACCCTCGGCGGCATCATGACAAGGCTGATCGAGCGCAACACCGCCATCCCGACCAGCAAGAAGGAGATCTTCAGCACCGCTGCCGACGGCCAGACGAGCGTAGAAATCCATGTCCTGCAGGGCGAGCGGGACATGGCCGCCGACAACCGCACGCTGGGCCGGTTCCAGCTTACCGGCATCCCTCCGGCACCGCGCGGCGTGCCGCAGATAGAAGTCAACTTCGACATTGACGTCAACGGCATCCTCAGCGTCAAAGCCCAGGACCGCGGCACGGGCAAGGAACATGCCATCCAGATCAAGAGCGACTCCGGCCTCACCAAGGCCGACATCGAGCGCATGAAGCACGATGCCGAAGAGCACGCCGCCGAAGACCGTCGTCGAAGGGAGCTGGCGGAAACGCGCAACCGCGCCGACCAGCTCGTCTACGCGACCGACAAAACCCTCAAGGAGCACGGCGACAAACTCACCGAACACGACAGGGCGCGCATCCAGGATGCCATCAAAGCGCTCAGGGACGCGATGAGCGGCGACGACAAGGACGAGATCGAGCGCAAGATGGAAGCCCTCCAGAGGGAGTCCTACAAGCTCGGCGAGGTCATCTACGAGCGCGCAAAGGCCCACCAGGCGGCGGGCGCCGGGACAGAGGGTGGCCCTCGGCCGCAGCAGCCGTCGGAAGGGGACGAGGGCGACAACGTCGTGGACGCCGACTTCGAGGTCAAAGAGGACTGAGCCCCGGCCTCAAAGGTCTTCTGATCCCACGTTGCGGAGGGTGATCTCGTGCGCCTGGACCGCTTCACCATCAAGGCTCAGGAAGCCCTGGAGGAGGCCCAGAGGCTCGCCCAGCAGCGCTCACACCAGCAGGTTGACTCGGTGCACCTGCTGCATGCGCTCCTGGGCCAGCGCGAAGCAGTGGCGTCCTCCATCCTTCAGAAGCTCGGGGTTCCCGCCGACGCGCTGGCCGCCGACCTGGAGCGGAGCCTCCAGAAGTTCCCACAGGTGAGCGGACCGGACGCCTCGCGGCTCTACCTGTCGGACGACCTCTCGAAGGTGCTCGTCCAGGCCGAGCAGGAGACGCAGCATCTGGCGGACCAGTACGTCAGCGTCGAGCACCTGCTGCTGGCAATGACGGAGGCGCCGGGCTCTGAAGCGGGCGAGGTGCTGCGCAGGCACGGGGTGAATCGGGACAACCTGCTGGCAGCCCTCCAGCAGGTCCGCGGCACGCAACGGGTCACGGACCAGAGCCCCGAGGACCGCTATCAGGCCCTCGAGCGCTACTGCGCTGACCTGGTCGCGATGGCCCGCCGGGGGAAGCTGGACCCCGTGATAGGCCGCGACCGGGAGATCCGCCGCGTGATCCAGGTCCTCAGCCGCCGCACCAAGAACAATCCCGTGCTCGTCGGCGACCCCGGCGTGGGAAAGACCGCCATCGTCGAGGGCCTCGCCCAGCGGATCGTCAACGGCGACGTGCCAGAAGGGCTCAGGGACAAGCGCGTGCTGGCACTCGACATGGGCGCGCTGGTGGCCGGCACCAAGTACAGGGGCGAGTTCGAGGACAGGCTCAAGGCCGTCCTCAAGGAAATCCAACAGCAACAGGGACGCGTCGTCCTGTTCATAGACGAGCTCCATACGGTTGTCGGCGCCGGGGCGGCGGAAGGCGCCCTGGACGCCTCCAACATGCTCAAGCCCGCCCTGGCGCGGGGTGAACTGCACTGCGTCGGCGCCACCACCATGGAGCAGTACCGTAAGCACGTCGAGAGCGACGCCGCCCTGGAGCGGCGCTTCCAGCTCGTCAAGGTGGACGAGCCCTCCGCGGAAGACACGATCGCCATCCTGCGCGGGCTGAAAGAAAAATACGAGGTCCACCACGGCGTGCGGATCACCGACGCCGCTCTGGTGACCGCGGCGAAGCTCAGCCACCGCTACATCACAGACCGCTTTCTTCCCGACAAGGCCATTGACCTTGTGGACGAGGCAGCCTCCAAGCTGCGCATGGAGATAGACAGCCTCCCTGGAGACCTGGATCAGGTGCGCCGCCGCATGACCCAACTCCAGGTCGAGTTGGAGGCCCTACACAAAGAGAAGGACCCGACCTCAAAGGAAAGGGCCCTGAAGGCCCAGAGACTCCTTAGCGACCTCCAGGAGGAGGAACGAGCCCTCACGGCTCGGTGGCAGAACGAGCGGCAGGCCATAAGCGCGATCCGGGAGCTCAATGAGCAGATTGACCAGGCTCACATCGAAGAACAGGCCGCCGAGCGGGAGGGCGACCTGGCTAAGGTAAGCCAGATCCGCTACGGGCGGCTGCCCGAGCTGCGAAGGGGAGCCGACGAGCACCAGAAACGGCTCAAACAAATCCAGGGCGACCGCCCCCTGCTCAAAGAAGAGGTGGAGCCTGAAGACATCGCCGAGGTCGTCTCGCACTGGACAGGCATCCCAGTGCAGCGGATGCTGGAGAGCGAAAAGGAGAAGCTGCTGCGCATGGAAGACGAGCTGCGCAGGCGGGTGGTGGGTCAGGACGAGGCCATCCGGGTGGTCTCCAACGCCGTGCGACGCGCCCGCGCGGGCCTCCAGGACCCCAACCGTCCGCTCGGCTCCTTCAT
>Ga0129297_10001198_pt1 | contig 13033 bp, 14 predicted proteins | sample I18A1metaG_FD_94708 | JGI IMG/M metagenome (GOLD analysis project Ga0129297, IMG submission 94708) | Lake sediment bacterial and archeal communities from Gulf of Boni, Indonesia to study Microbial Dark Matter (Phase II) - ​I18A1 metaG | ecosystem: Environmental > Aquatic > Freshwater > Lake >... | reverse complement strand
CCTGATCTCTATCCCTTGAGCGCATCCACCAGGTTCTGCTGTACCCAGAGGTTACCGGCCACCACGTCGCCGGTGGCGAACCAGTCGTTGCCGCCCTTCCAGTCGGTCATCATGCCGCCGGCCTCGTGGACGAGGATGGCGCCGGCGGCCATGTCCCACTTCTTCAAGCCCATCTCGAAGAAGCCGTCGAAGGTGCCGCAGGCCACGTAGGCCAGGTCCAGGGCGGCGCTGCCGGCTCTCCGGAGGCCGCGGGCCCGGAAGAAGACCGCCGTGAGGGCGCGGTTGTAGGCATGGAAGCGCTCGCCCAGCTGGAAGGCGAAGCCCGTGGCCAGGAAGGCGCCATCGAGGCCGGCGTGCTGGGAGATGCTCATGGGCTGACCGTTCCAGGTGGCGCCCTCGCCGCGGGTGGCCACGAAGAGGTCCTCGCGGAGGGGGTCGTAGATGCAGCCCACCACGCCGCCTTCGGCGTCCCAGAGGGCCACGGAGACGCACCAGTGGGGGAAGCCGTGGACGAAGTTCAGGGTGCCGTCCAGGGGATCCACGATCCAGCACCGGGCGCTGTCGCCAGAGGCGCCGGTCTCCTCGCCCAGGAAGCTGTACTGGGGGAAGCGCCGGTCCAGCTCCGCTTTGATGGCCTCCTCGCTGGCCCGGTCCGCCTCGCTGACGAAGTCGTGCTTGGATTTTTCCGTGACAGTGGCCGGATCCAACTTCCGGAAATAGCTCATCAGGACCTGACCGCCCGCCCTGGCGGCGGCGATGCAGGCTTCTCGCTGGGATTCGTACATTTGGGAACTCCAGGTTGATTGTCACCGATATCTTCCCGGAAGGGCCACTCCGGGCGTGCGTAAACCTGACGGAAATAGTAAACTTTAGCCCTCGAGGTCTCGCCCATGCCCAAAGTCATCAACATCGAGCCCACGCCCAACCCGGATGCGCTCAAGTTCGTGGTGCAGAAGCCGATCCTGAAGACGGGCGTGCGCTCGTTCCGGGATTTCGGCGCCGCCGTCGGGGATCCCCTGGGGTCCGCCCTGTTCGCCCTGGGGCACGTGACTTCCGTCTTCTACATGGACCGGTTCGTGACGGTGAACAAGGACCACGAAGCGCAGTGGACGGACCTCATCGATCCCATCTGCGAGACTATCGAGGAATGCAAGGAGGTGGAGGAGGCCGAAGGCGCCCAACCCGGCCACCTCGAGGGGGATGGCACGGACGGCAAGCTCGCCCGCATCAACGAGCTGCTCGATACGCGCATCCGGCCCGGCCTGGCGGGGGACGGGGGCGGGCTCGAAGTGATCTCCTTCGATGGGACCACGCTGGAGATCTGCTACCACGGAGCCTGCGGATCCTGTCCCAGCGCCATGGGAGGCACCCTGCAGTTCATCGAGCGCCTCCTGCAGGAGGAGGTGGATCCGAGGATCCGGGTGATCAGCTTCTGATTTCGCGAAATAATGCTCTGGCAATCTATCCGCAGAGACCCATTCATCTAGTAGCCGTCATTGTTCCACGAACCCCAAGGGCTTACCCATGAGCAAGGTCCACAAGACTGATCGCCGGAACCGGGCCATTGATGAGCCAGTGCCCGAGGATCACCTCACAGCCCTGGGGGACTTCGTGGAGCGGGCCTTCCCGGACCCGGCGCAGCTCTTCGACCATGGCCTGAACATGCTGGTGCAGCGCCTGGGCATGGACCGCGCGGTGATGATCCGGGTGACCAAGCTGGGCTACGAGGCCTTCTGGTGGGCCACCGCCGAGGGCGTGCAGCCGGACGATGCCATCCATGATCCCACCCTGAACTTCTGCCCCAAGGTGCTGCAGCATCCGGCCCGGACCCTCGTCATCAAGGACGCCCTCACGGACAGGGAGCTCCAGGGGCACTCCGCCTTCCGCAAGCTCGGCGTGCGAGCGTACATCGGCGTTCCTCTCCGGCAGTCCAGCAAGTTCATCGGCGTGCTGTCCGTCCAGAGCGCTCGGCCCAAGACCTTCACCCGTGCGGAGATTGCCGTGGTCAACGCCATGGCGAACCTCTTCAGCAAGACCCTGGAGATTGAGAACCTCAAGCACGAGCTGCACATGACGCGGGAGGCCCTGGACCTGACGTCGGCCGTGGTGGAGGACAGCGCCCTGGAGACGAGCCAGACGCGCCTGCCCAACCGCCACTACCTGGAGATCTGGCTCAAGGCCAACCTCTACCTGGCCCGGCGCCGGGCGGAGCCCATGTCCATGGTCCGCTGGTCCCTGCCCCTGAAGCCCGAGACCCGCCGACAGCTCCGGGAGGTCGCCGACGCCCTGCGCGGGGAGGATCTCCTCGTGGACCTCGGCCGCGAGGAGTTCCTGCTGCTCCTGCCCCGCACGGGCATCCTGGGCGCCGAAATCTTGTTGGAACGAATCCGCACCAAGATTGGTCCAATTCCCATGGGAGCCACCCTGTGGCACCCCTTGCACAAGACCGACCGCGACGACCTCGCGCTTCAGCAAGCCAGCCAGCGGGCCATTGAAGCCCTTGCACGCAGCCGGAGACGAGGCTCGGAGGAAAAAGGGGACCTGATTTGGGAGCTGCTGGAGATGCGATCCGAGGACATGGTGGAGAACACGACACCGTGGTGAGGCGCTCCCGGCATGGCCGTGGACTGGACGGAGGTGGGTGTTGACGCCGCAAACGACGCTTGGAGCGGGCATGGAGCCGGTGCACGGATCGGGCATGGATGAGCTGAAGCGCTGGTACGGCCTGATGCACATGGGGCGGACCCTGGACGACAAGGCCCCGAACTACCTCAAGCAGGCCATCGGCTGGTCCTACCATGCCCCCTGTGCCGGCCACGACGGGATCCAGCTGGCCCTCGGCTTGAGCTTCCGGGCCGGCAAGGACTTCCTGTTCCCCTACTACCGGGACCTGCTGACCTGCCTGGCGGCGGGGATCACGCCCCTGGAGATCATCCTCAATGGCATCTCCCGGAAGGACGACGTCGCCAGCGGCGGACGGCACATGTCCAACCACTTCGCCAAGCCGGAGATCGGCATCCAGAACGTCTCCAGCTGCACGGGGAACCATGCCTTGCATGCCGCTGGACTCGGCCGGGCCATCAAGACCTATGGCAGCGACGCCATCGTGTTCAGCAGCCAGGGCGAGAGCAGCGTCAGCGAGGGCTATGTCTACGAGGCGCTCAACGGTGCATCCCGGGAGAAGCTGCCCGTGGTGTTCGTCTTCCAGGACAACGGGTACGGCATCAGCGTGCCCAAGTGCGACCAGACGGCCAACGAGCGTGTCTGCGACAACTTCACGGGCCTGCCGAACCTGAAGATCGTCACCTGCGACGGCAAGGATCCCCTGGATTCCCTGCGTGCCTTGCAGCAGGCCGTGGCCTTCGTGAAGTCGGGCGAGGGGGCGGCCATCGTCCATGCGGACTGCGTGCGCATCGGCAGCCATTCCAACTCGGACCGCCACGAGCTCTACCGTGACGAGGCGGAGCTGGCCGCGGCCCGGGCTGCGGATCCGCTGCCCCGGTTCCGGACCTACTGCCTGGACCACGGCATCCCGGAAGCGGAGCTGCTCGAGATCGAAGCCCGGAACCTGGAGGCCTACAACGAGGCTTCCGATGCGGCTCTCACCGCGCCCCAGCCCGATCCGGCGAGCATCCACGACTTCGTGGTGCCGGAGCCCTGGAGGGGATCGGGTTCCCCCGAGGGGACTCACTCCGAGCGTGGCCCGGCGCTCACGATGCTGCAGGCCATCAACCAGACCTTGAAGCAGGAGTTCCGCCTCAACCCGGACACCTACATCTGGGGGCAGGATGTGGCCCACAAGGACAAGGGCGGCATCTTCAACATCACCAAGGGCATGCAGCAGGAGTTCGGGAAGGCCCGCGTGTTCAACGGGCCCATCGCCGAGGACTTCATCCTGGGCACGGCCGAGGGATTCTCCCGCTTCTCGGACAAGATCCGGGTGGTGGTGGAAGGCGCCGAGTTCGCGGACTACTTCTGGCCTGCGGCGGAGCAGCTCGTCGAGCTCTCCCACGACTACTGGCGGAGCAACGGCCAGTTCTGCCCCAACGTGACGGTCCGGCTGGCCTCCGGGGGCTACATCGGTGGCGGCCTCTACCACAGCCAGAACATCGAAGCCTGGCTCACCAGCCTCCCGGGCATCCGCGTGGTGGTGCCCTCTTTCGCGGACGACGCGGCCGGGCTCCTGCGCACGGCGATCCGGAGCCGCGGAGTCACGCTCTACCTGGAGCCCAAGTTCCTCTACAACTCAGCCCTGACCAAGACACCCGTACCGGAGGCGTATGCCGTTCCCTTCGGGAAGGCCCGCGTGCGGCGCGAGGGCAGGCATCTCTCGATCCTGGCCTATGGGACACCGGTCCACTTCGCGCTGGAAGCCGCGGACAAGCTCGGCAAGGAAGGGGTCGAGGCCGAGGTGGTGGATCTCCGGAGCCTTTCCCCCCTGGATACCGAGACGATCTTCGCCTCCGTGCGGAAGACCCATCGCGTGCTCATCGCCCACGAGGACAAGGTCTTCGGCGGCTTCGGCGGCGAAGTGGCCGCGCAGATCTCCACGGGGTGCTTCGCCTGGCTGGATGCGCCCGTGGAGCGCGTGGGCTCCGAGTTCACGCCCGTGGGTTTCAACCGCATCCTGGAGCGGGCGATCCTGCCCAATGCCGAGAAGGTGCTGGCGGCGGCGCGGAAGGTGCTGGCGTTCTAGGTTTGCTGCGACGGCTTCACGAACCGCCCCACGAGCTCCTCCAGCTGGGCCAGCCGGTAGGGCTTGGGCAGGAAGCCCGCCAGGCCCTCGCTCTGGAACTGCTGGATGGCGTCGTGCTCGCTGTAGCCGCTGGAGAGGATCACCCGGGCGGATGGATCCAGCGCCAGGATGGCCTGGAGCGCCGCCTTGCCATCCATGCGCGGCATGGTGAGGTCCATGATCACCAGGGCGATGGTGGTGCGGTGCTGCTTGAAGACATCCACGGCTTCCAGTCCGTCCTCGGCGGATAGGACGGTGTAGCCGGATAGCTGCAGCATCTCCGTGGCCGCTTCCCGCAGCACAGGCTCGTCGTCCACGAAGAGGATCGAGCCGACCGCCGCGGGCGCTCCTTCGGCGTTGGCGGCCGGTGCGGGATAGGCGCTGGGTACGACGGGGAAGAACAGCTTGAAGCGGGTTCCGACGCCCACGGTGCTGCTGATGCTGAACCCGGCCCGGTGGGCCCGCAGGATGCCCTGGGCCACGGCCAGGGACAGTCCCCGCCCCGCGAACTTGGTGGAGAAGAAGGGATCGAAGATGCGCGGCAGGTTCTCGGGCGGGATGCCTTCCCCGGTGTCGGCCACCTCGATGGTCGCGTGGGGCCCGGGCATGAGCTGCTGGCCTGCGAAGGCCTGGCGCAGCAGATCCCCGTCCAGGTCCAGCAGCCCGGTGGTGATGTCGATGATGCCCTCGTGTTCACCCAGGACTTCCGAAGCATTCGCGACCAGGTACTGGATCACCTGCTGGATCTGCAGGGGGTCCCCTTCCACCTTCGGCAGGGACTCCGAGAAACGGAAGCTGAGGGTCGCCTGCTTGGTGAGCTCCAGGGCCAGCTGGGGTTTCAGCTCCTCCAGCAGGCGGTTCAGGTCGATCTGTCCCATGGCGAAGCGGCCCTTGCCCGAGAAGGCCAGCATCTTCTGGGAGAGCTCCGAGGCGCGGAGAATCTCCCCGCGGATGCGCTCCAGGTGGGTAACCAGGGGAGATTCCGGAGGCGTGAGGTTCCGGGAGAGGTCCAGATGGCCCAGGACGCCGCAGAACAGGTTGTTGAAGTCGTGGGCGATCCCACCGGCCAGGGAGCCCAGGCTCTCCTGCTTGCGGGCGTAGCTCAGGGCCTCCTCGGCCCGGCGGCGGTCCGTGATGTCGTGGAGGTAGGCCGCGAAGCGGCGCTCGCCCGCCGCCGTGAAGAACTTGGCCGTGATCTCCGCGGGAAAGGATGTCCCGTTCTTGCGCTTGCCTTCGAGCTCGAGTCCCTGGTCGCCGGTGCTGAGGTCCTCGGTGATGATGCGCCGGATGACCTCCGCGTGCTTGTACGGGAAGAGATCGTGGAGGGAGAGCTGGAGCAGCTCCTCCCGGGGGTAGAGGAAGATGCGGCTGGCCGAGGGATTGCAGTCCAGGATGCGTTCGCTGGCGTTTCCGATGAGGATGGCCGAGGACGTGAGGCCGATGACCAGGCGCTGCTGCTCCTCGCTTTCACGACGGACCCGCGCTTCCTCGATGGCCTGGGCCCGCGCGGCACGATACTTCTCGCCGCGCTCGTGCTGGTCGCTGACATCGCTGACGGTGATGAGGACGAGAGGACCCTCTTCGCTGAGAGGGAGGCGGTTCAGGGCCGTCTGCTGGATCCGAGGCCGCCCTCCGGAACGCTGGCAGGGAAAGAACTGCGGGTTGAGGGCCGAGGAGAAGAGCGTGGGCGCACCGGTCTCAAGCACCCCCAGGATCCGGTCGCGGAAGCGGGGCTGGGCCAGTTCGGGAAAGGTCTCGAAGAGGTTCAGTCCCATGAGCTCCCGGGCCGGGCGGTGGGTCCAGGCCTCCAAGGTCTGGTTCCAGAAGCGGATGACGCCCGCAGGACCGATGACACAGCATCCATTCGGGACGAAGTCCAGGATCTGGAAGGGACTCGACGCCTCGGGGAGGGACATCTCAGTCATCACCCCCGTAGTTGTGTTCGATGAACTGCTGCAGGCTTTCGAGGGAGGGCAGGTCGAACAGCAGGATCAGGTGACCCTTGATCTGCTGTCCCTGGATGGCGATGAGGACCATGGCCAGCATGAGGTCGCGGTTCTGGAAGGAGTGCTCGAGCTCGCCCGTGGAGCACTTCTGGTACTCGGGCAGCTGGAAGTTGATCTCCATGCCTGTGATGTTCCCGATGGTGCCCATGACCCCGTTGATCAGGATGTTGCCCACCTCCGTGAGGGCCGCCTCCATCTCCAGGTCCAGCTCCTCGCTGCTGAGCAGGCCATCCGTCAGCAGGCCGACCAGCTTCCGGGCGCTGGAGACAGGGAACAGGATGGAGGCCGTGCCGCCCACCTTCCCGACAAAGGGCTGCTGCACGATGGAGACCATGCTCTCCTCCGTGAGCTCCTCCTCCAGACCCAGCTGGAAGCTCAGCTCCTGGAAGGAGATGGTGACGACCTTCGGCACCGACAGGTCGATCTTCTCCTTGACCATGGTGCTCAGGGAGGCCGCGGCCCGCCCCACGCCGATGTTCACCAGTTCAGACAAGGCATCGTCGAACTCCTCGCGGGTGATCATGGCCGGTTCTCCGCGCCGAGGGCCTGAAGGGCACCCGCCAGGTCCTGGAGGGTGCAGGGCTTGTTGATGAACGCCTTCGCTCCCAGGCTCATGACCTGCTCCCGGGTCGACTTCTGGATGTCTGCGGAGGCGACGATGACGGGCACCTGGATCTGGTGCTTCTGGACCATGGTCAGGAAGGCGATGCCATCCATGACGGGCATCAGGAGGTCGCAGACGACGACTGCCGGCCCCTCGGTGCAGAGCTTCATGTAGCCTTCCTGGCCGTTGACGGCTTCAATGACCTCGTGCCCGAGCTCGCCGAGCATCCGGGCCATCTGGCCGCGCTGGAAACGGGCGTCGTCAATGATGAGGATCTTCACGGGAACTCCTGGCGTTAGGGGCGATCAGCGTCCTCGCCGACCGTCGGTACCAGGTATCGGCGAGGACGGCCAGGAACTTGGAAACGCGCATGCCCGGCTCCCGCCGCACCCGGAATCTGCCTCTCGACCCATAGGAACAGGAGCCATTAGATATGCATTGCATTTCCGTGGAGGGTTCCAGATAGTTAGGGGCAACCCTGGATCGACGATGACGGACATCCTGCTGATCGAAGACGACCCCCTGCTGGGCGCCATGGTCCGCGAAATGCTGGAGACCAAAGGCCACAGCATCACGTGGCTGCGGAGCGGCATCCCCGTGCGCCGGATCCTGGCGGAGGGAACCCGGCCCCAGCTCATCGTGACCGACATCGTGATGCCCGACATGGACGGGCTGGAGACCATCCAGTACATCCGCGAGACCTGCCCGGACATCCCCTTGGTGGCCATGAGCGCCGAGGCAGGGTCGGGGTACCTGGCCCTGGCCAGTCGCATGGGGGCGATGGCGGTGCTCGAGAAGCCCTTCACCCAGGCGGTGCTCCTCGAGACCGTCTCCACGCTCCTGAAAGGCCGGGAGGGGATTCCCTCCTAGGGGCGGCGGAGGGCGCGTTCCAGCTCGTCGGCGACCTGGTCCGCGGTCAGGTTTTCGAAGACGCGTCGGGGAAAGTGCAGGGCGAGCTGCCCATCCCTGAAGACGGCGATGTTCGGGGATGAGGGGGCCGTGTCCCCGAAACGCTGGCGCGCGCGCTCCACCGCATCCTTCTCCATGCCCGCAAAGACCGTCACCCGGTGGTCGACCTGCAGCTCCCGTTCGGTCATGGCCTTGACGACCCCCGGCCGCAGGCTGCCAGCGGCGCAGCCGCAGACGGAGTTGAGCACCAGGAGCGTGGTGCCCGGACGGTCCAGAGCGGCATCCACCTCCGCGGGAGTCAGGAGCTGGGTGAAACCGGCCCCTTCCAGCTCGGCCCGCATGGGAGCAACGACAGCTTCGGGGTAGTTGGGCATGGGGTCCTCCTTCGGTGGACACGTCCTTGGAATCCAGCCGACTCGGGGGCGTTCCCTTCGGGCTGGCGGTTTCCACCGTCCATCGAGGTCCCGCAGCCAGGTCCTGGGCCCTATGCCATGATGATCCTCGTGCCTGGAGCCTGTTCGATGAAAGACTTTTTCAAATTCCTGATCGCCTCGCTGCTGGCGCTGGCCATCTTCTGCGGCACCGGCCTGTTCTTCACGATCGGTCTCCTGGCCACGCTCGGACCCACGGTTCCCGCCGTGCCCAAGAAGGCGGTGCTGGTCTTCGACCTGAACACCAACATTCCGGATGCCGCCCACGATCCCGCCCCCGGCGAGGCGGTGCAGCGGGCCCTGCGGGGCCGGGTGGAAGACGGTTCTCCCCTCCCTCTGCTCATCCGCGCCCTGGACAAGGCGGCTGCGGATCCGGACATCTCCGCCCTGTTCCTGACGGGGAACCTCCGGGCGGAGGGATACGGCTCGGGCTACGGAGCCCTCGTGGAGCTGAAGCGGGCCCTGCAGCGGTTCAAGGAATCGAGCGGAAAGCCCGTGATCGCCTACAACCAGGCCTGGACCAAGCGGGAATACTACCTGTGCTCCGGGGTGGGCACGCTGTATGGCAACCCCTTCGGCCAGGTGGAGCTCACGGGGCCCGCTGCCGAGATGATGTTCATGGGGGGGGCGTTCAGGAAGTACGGCATCGAGTTCCAGGTGACCCGGGTGGGCAAGTACAAGAGCGCCGTGGAACCCTTCGTGCTCGAGAAGATGAGCGACGAGAACCGGGCCCAGCTGCAGAAACTGCTGGATGACCTCTGGGGCGAATGGAAGGCCAGTGTGGCGGAAGACCGGGGGAAGCAGCCCGAGGATCTTCAGCGGATCGCCGACGAGAAGGGCGTCCTGACCGCCGCCGAGGCGGAGAAGGATGGGCTCCTGGACAAGCTCGCCCACTACGACGAGGTGCTGGACGAGCTGAAGCGCCTGTCCGGCAAGTCCGAGACGGACACGGACTTCCCGCAGATCGACCTCCTGGACTACGCGAAGATTCCCGCTTCTGAATCCGGGAAGAACCGCATCGCGGTAGTCTATGCCGAAGGCGAGATCGTGGATGGGGATGGCAATAGCGGGCAGGTCGGCGGCAGCAGCCTGAGCTTGAGGCTGCGGGAGCTTCGCCTGGACCCGTCCGTGAAGGCCGTGGTGCTCCGGGTGAACAGTCCCGGCGGCAGCGCCACCGCGTCGGACGTGATCCAGCGCGAAATGATCATGACCCGGAAGGCGAAGCCGGTGGTCGTTTCGATGGGCACCGTGGCGGCCTCCGGGGGCTACTGGATCAGCACCTACAGTGACCGCATCTTCGCCCAGCCGGAGACCATCACCGGCTCCATCGGCGTCTTCGGACTCCTGCCCAACGTGAAGAAGCTGGCCAACGACCACGGCGTGACCTTCGACGGGGTCCAGACCGCCAAGCTGGGCATGCCCACGCCGAGCCGGCCCAGCACACCCGAGGAGCTGGCCCGCATCCAGATTGTCGTCGACGACATCTACGACCAGTTCCTGAGGAAGGTGTCCGAGGGGCGAAACCTGCCCAAGGAGACCGTCCAGGAGATCGCCCAGGGACGGGTCTGGTCCGGGCGCGAAGCCTTCAAGCTGGGCCTCGTGGACGAGATGGGGGGGCTCGAGGAGGCCGTGAAGCATGCCGCCAAGCTGGCCAAGGTCGAGGATGACTACCGGGTTGATGCTCCCCAGCCCGCCCGGACCCCCATGGAGCGGCTCATGCAGGTCCTGGAAGGGAGGGGCGGACGGAAGGTGGTCCGGTCCGGGCTCGGGGACCGGATCCAGGGGGCCCTGGAGCGCCAGGTCCAGTTCCTCAACAGCCTCAATGACCCCCAAGCGGTCTACGCGCGGCTGCCGCTGGATCCCGTCATCCGCTGAGGGCGGGGGGGTCAGTCCAACCTGTCGAGGTCCAGTAGCCCTTCGGGCGGATCCAGGTCGATCCGCCTGCCCGGCAGGTCAAGGGTGAACCAGGCCTTGATGTAGGGGATCTCCCTCACGCCGGTCCGCCGGGGGCGGAGGTCTCGCATGAGGACCATGTCGTACCCCATGGGGGTGGGATCCAGGCGCACCACCTCGCCGACCTTCACACCGGCGATGAACACGTCGCAGCCTACCCAGTCGTGGCGGAACGATTCGCCCTCGTCGAGGCAAGCCTGGTCCTCGGGCATCCAGAGGGCCCAGCCCTTGAAGGGCTCCGCGGCCGTCCGGTCCGGCAGCTCCTGGAACGCCACACAGGGCCGGTCCTGGTGCCAGCGGAAATGGCGCACCGAGATGGTCCGGGCTTCCGGAGGTAGCGGGTCCGCGTCTTCAAGGTCCAGGCCCGGCGGGGCCAGGATCAGGCCCGTGAGCTGGGCGAGCTTCTCCGGCTCGTCCATGATCTCGTGCAGCAGGAATTCGCCCTTGAGCCCCTGGATCTTCGCCAGATGGCCGAGGAGCAGCATCAGTGCGTCTCCTGCCGTTCGGCAGAGTGGCCCGCACGGGGGCTGTCTTCCTCGAACAGCTCAAGGTTCAGCAGGAGGCCGGACTTGTCTCCGGCCGCCTTCAGGAGGGTCCGCAGGGAGGAGATCATGCGGCCGCTCTTGCCAATGATGCGGCCCCGGTCCCGGGCGTCCGCATGGATCAGGATCTCGCGCTTCTTCCCTTCGCCCTTGACCTCGATCTTCAGGTCCTCGGGGTGATCCAGCACCGGCGTCAGGACATCCTTGAGGAAGGCTTCGACGTTCACGGGGACTCCGATGCGAACAGAGGACAACACAAAAAGCCGGACAGAGGTCCGGCTTCGGGTCTAGCCATCAGTACTAGATGATCGCGTTCTTCTTGAAGAGGTCCAGCACGGTCTTGGAGGGCTGGGCACCCTTCTGGATCCAGGCCTTGGCCTTGTCCGCATCGATGCGGACGGTCTCGCCGGTCTTCGCGATGGGGTTCACGAAACCAAGGATCTCAAGGGCCTGGCCGGTGGGAATGCGGTCATTCTCGGAGACGACGATGTGGTAGAAGGGCCGCTTCTTGGCGCCGTTCCGGGCAAGGCGAATGGAAAGCATCAGGAACTCCTAGAGCAGGTCAGTTTAGCGCGATCCGGCCCGCTTCCCAAGCGGAAAAACTGCCGGACAGGCATGGCTACTTCTTGGCTTCGATCTTGGTGGCCAGCTGCTTGTAGGTGACGGTCACCTTCTGGCCGGCCTTGACGACCTCCTTGCCCTGGGTGGCGGCGTCGGTGTAGAAGCGCCATTCCTCCTTGCCCAGGTCGAGGGTGAAGGTGTCCGCGCCCACTTCCTTCACGACACCGGTCTTCTGGTAGGTGGCGGCGGCGGCGGCCCAGCCGATGACGGTGCCCACCAGGGTGGCGCCGAGGATCGCAAGGAGGGTGTTCTTCTTCATGGGGTCTCCAATGGAATGAGGATGGTTCCTCGTGGGGGGAAGGTCCTAGAACGGCAGGGATCCACCCGGGAAGCCGGGCATGCCCGGGATGCCGCCGCCCTTTCCGGCCATGGCCTGCATGCGCTTCATGAAGCGGGGGTCGTTCATCTGGGACATCATCTTCTTCATCTCGAGGTACTGCTTGAGCAGGCGGTTGATCTCGTGCACGGGGCGGCCGCAGCCCGCGGCGATGCGGCGCTTGCGCTTGCCGTCCAGGAGCAGGTGGTTCTTCCGCTCGGCGGGGGTCATGGAGGTGAGGATCGCCTCCAGATGCTTCATGCGCTTGTCGGTGGCGACGGTCTCCAGCTGCTGCTTGAGCTGCCCCATGCCGGGGATCATGCCCATGATCTTCTGCATGCTGCCCAGCTTCTGGACCTGCCGCATCTGGCTCAGCATGTCCTCGAGGGTGAACTGGTTCTTCATGAGGCGCTTGGCCACGGCCTCGGCCTCGCCCTCGTCGATCTTCTCCTTGGCCTGCTCGATGAGGGTGAGCACGTCGCCCATGCCCAGGATGCGCTGGGCCATGCGGTCCGGGTGGAAGCGCTCGAAGTCGTCCAGCTTCTCGCCGCTGCCTGCGAACTTGATGGGCTGCCCGGTCACATGCTTGATGCTGAAGGCCGCGCCGCCCCGGGTGTCGCCGTCCGTCTTGGTGAGCACGACGCCGGTGATGCCGAGCTTCTCGTGGAAGGCGCCGGCGGAACGGACGGCGTCCTGGCCCGTCATGGCGTCGGCCACGAAGAGGAGCTCCGTGGGGCCGGTGGCCGCCTTGATGCGGGCCAGCTCGTCCATCAGCGCCTCGTCCAGGTGCAGGCGGCCGGCGGTGTCCAGGATCACCACGTCCCAGCCCTTCAGTCGGGCCTCTTCCACCGCGGAGCGGCAGATGGCGACGGGGTCCTTGGAGTCCGTGCGGAAGCTGGGGACGCCGGCGTCCTTG
>Ga0129297_10001197_pt1 | contig 13033 bp, 9 predicted proteins | sample I18A1metaG_FD_94708 | JGI IMG/M metagenome (GOLD analysis project Ga0129297, IMG submission 94708) | Lake sediment bacterial and archeal communities from Gulf of Boni, Indonesia to study Microbial Dark Matter (Phase II) - ​I18A1 metaG | ecosystem: Environmental > Aquatic > Freshwater > Lake >... | reverse complement strand
GCATCCAGGGTTTTGTCCATTCCCTTGTTAATCGCCTGGATGGCGTATTCCAGGGCAAGCGGCGCATTTTTGACGATGTCTCTGGCCAGGGCCTCGGCTTCAGACAAAAGATTCGTTGCGGGAACGACCTTATTGACGAGCCCGATCTCCCCCGCCTCCTTGGCGTCGATGACCTTTCCTGAAAGGATCAGCTCCATGGCCTTCCCTTTGCCGACCAGCCTGGAGAGCCTCTGAGTGCCGCCGTATCCTGGAATGATCCCGAGTTTGACTTCCGGTTGCCCCATTTTGGCGTTCTCGGAGGCAAGGCGAATGTGGCAGGCCAGGGCGAATTCCGTCCCTCCGCCCAGAGCATAGCCGTTGATGGCAGCAATTACGGGCTTCCGAAAGTTCTCGATGAACTTGGTCAACTCCTGGCCTTTGAGCGCATATTGCCGACCCTTCTCGGCATCAAGATGAATAAATTCACTGATATCGGCGCCGGCCACAAAGGCTTTGTCCCCCGATCCCGTGAGTATGACCGCCTTCACCTCGGCATCGTCATAGAATTCCTTGAAGGCGACGCCCAGCTCTTCTACCGTCTCCACATTCAAAGCATTGAGCTTGTCCGGTCGGTTGACGGTGATCCAGCCGATGCCGTCGCTTTTCCTGACTATCAGGTTTTTAAATTCCATGTCTTCCCCTCCGCCTGGCATGGTTTAATATCCTTGCTCTTCCTCCCGCTCTTCCGTGATATCCGCTCCTCACTCATTCGTTCAATCGCCTGAAAATTTTTTTTATTGTATCAGATAACAACTTTTTTTTCACCAATTATTTATGGCCTCTTTTCGAGCTTGTCCCGGGAGGAATTTTATGGTATTAAACCTGAAAGAGGAATGCCATCTCATAAGGAGTGTCCCGATGAGACTGAAAACCCATTTTGAAGAGTTGCCGCCCGAAAAATTGCGCTGGAGGTTGGACCCCGAAAAAATCCCGTTTGCGACGACCGACGATTGTGAACCCTGTGCGGAAATCATCGGCCAGGAGAGAGCCCTGAAAGCCATCCAGACTGGCCTTGACATTAAAAGTCTGGGCTACAATATTTTCATCACCGGAATGCTCGGGACCGGCCGGACAACGACCATCAAGCAGCTCCTGGAGAGGCTGGAAAAGGGAGAGAAGACGCCCGACGATATTCTTTACGTTAACAACTTCAGAAATCCGGACGAACCCACGCTCATCATGCTCCCGGGGGGTCAGGGCAAACTCTTCAAAGACGCTATGGAAAACCTGATTGATATGCTCAAAAGGAACATCCCCGAATTGCTCAAAAGCAAATACTACTCCGAAAAACGAGAAAGCATTATCGAGGCCCAGCAAAGAAGGCAGAAGGAAATCCTGCAAAAATTCGAGGAGGAGGTGGCCCAGCAAGGGTTTTCTGTCATCCAGGTTCAGATGGGGCTTTTTGTCAAGCCCGATCTCGTGCCGCTGCTCGATGACACGCCCACGTCTTTTAACAAGCTCGAAGCGCTCGTTAAAGAAAAAAAATTCGCCCAGAAAGACCTCGACGTGCTCAAGAAAAAATACGAGGAACTGACGGTCGAGTTGGACGAAGTTTTCGAAAAACTGAAGGAGATCGACGAGGAGACCCGCACCCTGCTCAAGAACTGGGATGCCGAAGCGATCACCCCGATCATTAAAGGGGGAATTTCCGGAATACGGGAAAAATTTCCCCTGTCCCCCATCTCCGGTTACCTCAGCGATGCTGAAGAAAATCTGATCAACACCATCGATCTTTTCAAGAACCAAAAAAAAGAGGAGAAGGAAGATAAGAGCCGGGAGATCGTCGACGCCTTCCTGGAATATAGAGTTAACCTCCTCGTGGACAACTTAGGAGTCAAGGGCGAGCCTGTGGTGATGGAGACGAACCCGAATTATATGAACCTCTTCGGGACAATCGAATCGACCATTTCCCGCTGGGGAATATGGCAAACCGATTTTACGAGAATAAAGGCCGGGTCATTCCTCAAGGCGAATGGGGGCTATCTCGTCATCAACGCCCTGGACGCCCTGATCGAGCCCGGAGTCTGGATCACTCTCAAAAGAACGCTGAGGAATCAGATCTTCGAGATCCAGAACTATGCCTCGCTCTACTTCATTTCCACGACGCGCCTGAAACCGCAGCCCATCAAGTGCAATGTCAAGGTGGTTATGATCGGCGACGCCTATATCTATGACCTCCTCTATTTTATGGATGATGACTTCAAAAAAATTTTCAAGATTAAGGCCGAATTTGATTCAGAGATGACCAAGGACGATAAAACCCTCAGCGATTACGCCCGGTTTATCAAAAAGATCTGTGATGATGATGGGCTGGCTCCGATGGACAAGGGCGGAATGGCCGCTTTTATTGAATACGCCACCCGAATCGCCGGCCGGCAGAGGAAAGTGACCACGCGCTTCAATATTCTGGCCGATGTCATCCGGGAATCCGATTACTGGGCTAAAATGGACAAAAAAAAGATGATCGGCCGCGAGCATGTCGAAAAAGCCGTCCTGGAGCGGTTCGAGCGCATCAGCTTGCTTGAGGATAAAGTCCAGGAGCTCATTGAGGAAGGGACTCTCATGATCGATACTGAGGGCGCCGTCGTCGGCCAAGTCAACGGGCTATCCGTCTATGATATGGGCCAATTCGCTTTCGGCAAGCCCACCCGGATCACCGCCAAAACTGCGGTCGGACGGGTCGGTGTCATCAATATCGAGCGAGAAGCGGACTTAAGCGGCCCGACGCACAACAAGGGCGTTCTTATTCTCGGAGGGTATCTCAGAGGGAAGTACGCTCAGAACAAACCGTTTTCCCTTTCTGCCAGCATCGCCTTTGAACAATCTTATTCCGGCGTCGAAGGCGACAGTGCCTCCTCAACGGAAGTCTATGCTATCCTCTCCAGCCTGTCCAAGCTTCCCCTCAGACAGGACATCGCCGTGACGGGATCGATCAATCAGAAGGGAGAGATTCAGCCCATCGGCGGACTGAACGAAAAAATCGAGGGGTTTTTCGATGTCTGCCGCGCCAAAGGACTGACAGGAACTCAAGGAGTGATCATTCCGCATCAGAACATCCAGAACCTGATGCTCCGACTGGACGTGCTCGAGGCCGTCAGCCAGGGCAAGTTCCACATTTATCCGGTCAAGGATGTTGATGAAGGGATTGAAATCCTGACCGGTGTCGAAGCGGGAAAAGCCAAGGGAGATGGGACCTTCGAAGAAGCCACGGTGAATTTTCTCGTGGACAAGGAAATGCAGAGGCTGGCGGAGAGTTGGAAGAGTTTCGGTCCTCCCTCAGAAAAGGAATCTTAAAAAACCTGGAGGGAATGTCAGCTCAACTTCACGAGGTCCCGGAGGGCCCGGAGTTCGCCGGGTTCGAGGGGACGCCACTCGCCCGGTTTGAGCTTCCTCAATTCCAGGCCTCCATACCCGATCCTCTTGAGTTCTAGGACATTATGGCCCACGGCCTGGCACATGCTCCGCACTTCCCTTTTTCTGCCCTCATGGATTTCGATCCGCAGGAGGCTTGATTTCGTGCCCTGGGCCAAAAGTTTGACCTTGGCCGGCGCCGTTTTTTTCTCACCAAGATAAACTCCTCGCTCGAGCCGGGCCAGAATCTCTGGGGTTGGAAGGCCCTGGACTTTAGCCACGTAGACTTTTTTCACTTGAAACCTCGGATGAGAAAGACGGTAAGCCAGTTCGCCATCATCGGTCAGGAGCAAAAGCCCCCGGCTGTCCAGGTCGAGCCTTCCCACCGGAAAGACCCTCCCCATGGAGGCCGGGAGCAAATCCCGGATTGTCCGCCGTTTGAATGGGTCCTTCAAGGTGACAAGATATCCGGGAGGCTTGTTCAGGACGATATAATGATGCCTCTCCGCCGGCCGGACTTTTCTGCCATCCACGTAAACGACGTCCTGTTCATCGTCGATCTTGTATCCTAGCTCATCGACCATCCGTTTGTTGACTTGGACCCGTCCCTCGCAGATCAAGCGGTCGGCCTCCCGGCGCGAAGCGACTCCGGCTTGGGATAAGAATTTGTTGAGCCTAACCTTCATTTCACCTCATCGTCCAGCCGCGGTTTGGCCAAGATCTCGATAATCCTGAGGTCAAAAAAAGTCTGTGCGTTTGCTGGCCGGAGCAGGACCGCTGTATCCGCTCCAGAGTTCGTGCCTCCAACCGCAATGCAGGGCTCCCGCGTGGGAATCAAGCCGGCGTCAGCCGCCATCAAGCTTATCTCTACAGCCACTTTTGTCCCCTGGCCAAATGTCCGCAAGGTGAAGGCGATGATCTCATCCAGCTCATAAGTAGCCAACTTCTTGCGCACAGCCCGGCCAACACCGCCGAAAGCGTGCTGGCAGGTGAGGATTTTGGCCCCCATTTCCTCCAACTTCCGGCGTCGCTCCGGCTTCATTTCCTGGAAATCGGGTTCCAGGAAGCCCGCGGAGTGAGTCACAGCAACCAGGTTTTTCCCGCGGAAAATCCGGGCTGCCAGGAGTCCCGTCCTGCCGGAGGTCGTGGCCACGACGATATGGCGGACATTCAACTCAGCGGCTCGCCGCGCCGCAATTTCCAGAGTCCGCTCGGTGTTTTGAGGACCCGGTTTTTCAAAGGTCACAGAAGGAAAAGACCGCTCCAAAGCCGGTGGAATTTTTTTGCGCATCTCTCTTCTCCAGCGCAAATCACTCTGGCAACATTTTCTTTTGGCCGCCAAGAATTGTCAAGCCGCGGTTTAGCCTAAAGAAAGGACAAAACGTTGGGGAGGATAATTCGAGTGGCATTTCATTTTGGGCCGGAGGGATGCGGGCCCGAAGCCCCGGGGAGAAGAGGCGAGGGTTTTGCGCGAGGAAGCCCGTCGAAGACTGAGCGGGCACGGTTTCTCGACCGAAGGGAGATAAGAGCGAAGGATGAGTGGGAGCGAGTTTCCTCGCTGGGGAAACGGCGAGCTGACGAACCCAAACCCGAGCCTCGATGGAGGGAACCGACGGGACTGGTTCCGGGGTGCGGGGGCAGAGGTCGGTATCCGTCCCGTCTAGAAGGGGTCACCCCGATGACGAAGTTAACATGAAAAACTGCGTAGCATCCGCCTAATGTCTTACTACTTACAGGCCTAAACCGCTTCTTTCGCTTTGCGTATTGTTTAATGTAAAATAAAGACCGACGCCATGGCGAAACTCAATATCGGCGAATCTATCTCCATGTCTATGGGGGCCCTCTGGTCTAATAAACTGCGGACCTTCCTCACCCTTGTCGGGATCATCATTGGTGTGCTAACGATTATCGCCGTAGTCTCAGTCATCCAAGGGCTTAACAATTATGTGTACACCAAAATGTCCTTCTTCGGGGCCAATGATTTCTCCGTCTCCAAGTTCTCTCTCATCGGGACGTCGCTCAAAGAATTAAGAGAACAAATGAAAAGAAAAGACCTGACCCTGGAGGAGATGAAGCTACTGCGCCGTGATTGCACGAGCTGCGAAATGGTCGGAGCGAGCGTCAGCACAGAGCGGACGGCTAAATCGGGCAGCGAGTCCCTGAAAAATGTGGAGATCCGCGGCGTGACTTACCTCGACCACCTCATCGGTTCAGTGGTCGAGCTCGAGTCCGGGAGGCATCTCCAAAAAGAGGACGAGAATCATTCCCGGATGGTCTGTGTCATCGGCGCCGATATCAAAGACAAGCTCTTTCCTTATACCGATCCCCTGGGCAAATGGATCAAGGTGGGCCCGGACAATTTCCTGGTCATCGGTCTTGGTAAAAAACAAGGGAAGCTCCTGGGCAGGAGCCAGGACAATTTTGTCCGGATTCCGATCACTACGTTCATGAAGGTCTACGGCTCAAGGAGGAGCATCAACATCAACGTCCACACATCCTCGCAGGAACAAATGAATCAGGCAGAGGAAGAAGTCCGGACTCTTCTTCGCTCCGCCCGCCACCGCGGATTCAACGACAAGGACGATTTCTCTTTTCTCACCTCAGACACATTCATCCAGTTCTATAAGACGGCCACATCGAGCATCTATATCGCCATGATCGCCATTTCGTCAATTGCCTTGCTGGTTGGAGGGATCGTGGTCATGAATATCATGCTCGTCTCGGTCACCGAGCGGACCAAGGAGATCGGCATCCGTATGGCCATAGGAGCGCGGCGCCATGATATCCTTTTCCAGTTCCTGATCGAGTCTTCTGTCATCTCGGCCACGGGCGGGGTCATCGGCATCCTGCTCGGCGTGATCCTTGCGAAAGTCGTCTCCGCGACAACGCCCATGCCGTCAAAAGTCGAACCCGTCTCCATCCTTATTGCCATAGCGATGGCCACGTCTATCGGCCTCTTTTTCGGCATATATCCGGCGAACAAGGCCGCCAAGCTCAATCCCACTGAAGCGTTGAGGTCCGAGCAATGAAAGCCGGCATCATGGGGGAAATTCTGCAGATGGCCTTTGATTCCTTGAAGAGCCACAAACTGCGGTCTTTTTTGACGATGCTAGGGATTGTCATCGGCGTCATGACCGTTATTGGGATGGTCTCTATCATCCAAGGGCTGAACCGCTCCTTCCTGAAAGAGCTGGAGTCCGTCGGCTCCGACATTATCATTGTCAGCAAGTTTGAGCCGGGCATTCAGATCGGCCGGCCATCGGAAGAAATCAGAATGAGAAAAGACCTCACGCTTGATGACGCCCTGGCCGTCGAGCAGGAAAGCCCCTATGTCCGAGCCGTCGCGGTCGATCTGATCGTCAATTACTTTGACACTATCCCCGTCAAGTACGAAAACATAAAGAGCGATGATTCCCTGATCCTCGGGATGAACGAGAAGTTCCCGCGGGTCCTCTCGGTTTACCTTCCTCAAAAAGGCCGCTTCCTCAGCGAGTCGGATGTCCGCCACAGCTCCAAGGTCTGCGTGCTCGGGTCGGAGCTGGCGCAGATTCTTTTCGGCGGCATCAATCCGCTAGGAAAAGAGATTCGAATCGGCCCGGAACAGTTCCAGGTCGTTGGCGTGCTCCAAAAAAGAGGCAGCATGTTCGGCCAAAGCCGGGATAATCTTGTGGGAATTCCGATCACGACTCTGATGAAATACTTTCCCTACAATCTTGAGAACCTCGAGCTCATCGTCACCCCCAAGAAGCACGAATACCTTCCGGAAACCATCGAAGATATCACGAATATCCTGAGAAAAAGAAGAAAGGTCGGTTTCGGCAAACCCAATGATTTTGCCGTCTTCACCCAAGACACTATGGTCGGACTTTATAACCAGATCACCGGCGCCGCTTATCTGGTCATGATCGCCATCTCTTCGATTGGACTCCTCGTCGGCGGCATCGGCGTCATGAACATCATGCTAGTCTCAGTCAAAGAAAGGACCCAAGAGATTGGCATCCGCAAAGCCCTCGGCGCCCGGTCCTCGGATATCCTCAAGCAGTTTTTGATGGAGGCCCTTTTCTTGACCGGCTCAGGAGGCATCCTGGGCATCATTATCGGATTCTCCATTGCTTTCCTGGTTAAGGCAGCCAGCGGCCTGCCGGCTTCGGTGACGGCCTGGTCGGTGATCTTGGGTTTTATCGTCTCTGTTTCGGTGGGGCTTTTCTTCGGAATTTTCCCGGCCCGGAAGGCCGCCCGGGTCGACCCGGTCATCTCGCTGCGTTACGAATAGCCCAAAAATCAGGTTGTTTTCTGGGCCAATTCTAGCTCAAGATTCTCAGCGAGAGAAGCGAGAACAGCCTCAAGGTCCACGCCCTTCTCCGTGACGATTTCGACCAAGGAAGAGCTCCCGCCTCCCCTGCCCCCGATTCGGGAAAAGACCAGCGGGATGAGTTCCCTCATGTCTAAAGGAAGGGTCTCGGACGAAGCCAGGACTAAATGGTCCTTTTCCTCCGACCGTATGCCAAAGAGGACCGCGAAATCACCCGCCCTGATAATGTTTAAGGCCAGGAGTTTTCCTTCTTCTAGGGATTTTTCTGTCCAAATCTGCTTGATGATTTTGCCGCCGGCTTTTTGGACAAGCTCTCGGGCTTCAAAGACAGCCAGCTGCTCCTCAAGCTTCCTGATGCTTTTCCTGGCCTGCCTGATCTCCTGAAGCGTCTTCTCCACAGAGGACGGGATGTCCTTCTCGTGAACGGAAAGCTTTGAGCTTGCGGCGATAACGGAGCGGCTCTTCGAGCTGTAGTCTTCAAGGGCCCGATGGCCGCACCGGAATTCAAAGCGAATGTTGCCCCTGATCTTGTCCCACCGGTTGATCTTGATTAGCCCAATTTCGCCTGTCCTACGGCAGTGCGTGCCGCCGCAGGCAGAATAATCAAATCCGCTGACTTCGACTACACGGATCTGGCCTTCCTTCTTGGGCGGTCTGCGCAGAGGGATTGCCGAAATTTTATCTTCAGGGATAAAATACGTCTTGATCTCCCGGTCCTCGAAGACAATTTCATTGGCCCTTTTCTCTACCCGTTCTGCATCGCTTTCCGAGATTTCCCGGAGACCAATCTCGAGCGTCGCTGCCTCCTCGCCCAGGTGGAACGACAGTGTCTCCCCACCCAGAAGTTCAACAAAGCACTGGGACAGGATATGCTGGCCGGAATGCTGCTGCATGTGGTCAAACCGGCGCGTCCAGTCGATGGAGCCCTTGATTCTTGGGCCAGTGAGGTCCCCTTCCAGGAGGTGAATGATTTTCTCTCCGTCTTCGAGCACATGAATAACGTTCACACCATCCATCTTTCCCCGGTCGCTTGGCTGGCCGCCTGATTCCGGATAAAAGCAGGTCTGGTCAAGGAGCGCGGCCGGCCGTCCTTGATGATGAAAGTGATCAACGAGAGTCGCTTCAAACTCTTTTTGGTAGGCGTCTTCAAAATAGAGCCTTTTGGTGGCTCGGGTTGCTGTCTCGGCGTTCCGATTCTTCATGATTTAGGTCAAGAGAGAAAGGATTCTAGCGGTAATCTTAAAGTGTTTTTTCGCCACCTTGTCCAAAACTTGAGTCCCGTGCATCTTGACCAGTTTCAGGCCGGCCTCCTCGACCAGGGCCGAGGCGCCTTTCAGGATTTCAACGCCAAACTCCCGGGAAAGGAAGTCTAGGCGTTTCAAGAACTCCGCCCGCGCTAATATCGACGCTGCCGCCACAGCCAGATCCTCTTCGGCTTTGGGTTTTTGAATGAGCTCGATATTCTTGCCCTTCTTCATCAAAGCGTTGAGGACGTATGCCTTATCGCCGAACTGATCGGTAATGGCCAGCCGGCTCGGAACCTGTTCGAGGATGTTTTCGATAACTCGAGAATGTCCCCAGGCCAGGATCCGGTTGAGGTTACGGAGCCGGTCATAGAGTTCATTGTATCTCTCTGGGCCGATGCTGACAATGGAGTGTTTGTACCCTGACTTAAGGACTTCGGCCATTTCTCGGACGCGGTTGTCCGAAGATTTCTTGCTGTCCCTCACTCCCAGTTCCTTGAACACAGGCTCCTGGCCTTCAGGAAGAAAGACTCCGGCAATGACGAGCGGACCAAAGTAGTCTCCTTTGCCCGATTCATCGGTCCCGATGTGGCCCTTGGCCGCGGGGAAGAGGTTCGCTTGCTGCATCGATGAGGCCGCGCTTTCTACCGGATGAGGTTTCTGCTCTTGGCCTCCCGGATGAGGTCGGCGCGGAATTTGGGGTGGGCAATGTTAATCAGCGCTTTGGTGCGTTCCTGGAGGTTCTTCCCAAAAAGGTAGGCGACGCCAAATTCGGTTACGACATATCTGACATCTCCCCGCGTTGTGACGACACCGGCGCCCTTCTTGAGAAACGGGACGATCCGGGTCATCTCGCCATCCTTGGCAGTTGAAGGCAGGGCGATGATCGGCTTTCCTCCCTTGGAGTGGGCAGCTCCGCGGATGAAGTCCACCTGGCCGCCAAAGCCGCTGTAGATATATGTGCCGATCGAATCCGAGCAGACCTGGCCGGTGATGTCCACTTCAATCGCCGAGTTGATGGCCACCATGTTGTCGTTGCGGGAGACGTTAAAAGGATGATTGACATAATCAGCAGGATGGGCCTCGATGACTGGGTTATTATCGACAAAATTGTAGAGTCTGGTGCTGCCAAGGGCGAATGTGATGACGACCTTATAGGGATGGAATGTTTTCTTCGAACCCGTAATAATACCCGCTTCGATGGCCTCCATGACTCCATCAGAAACCATTTCCGTGTGGATGCCCAAGTCGCGCCGGTTGGCCAAAGCGGCCAACACGGCGTCGGGAATTCCTCCGATGCCCAGTTGCAGGGTTGAACCGTCCTCGATCAGGTCGGCAATATACTTTCCGATTAGCCTCTCGACTTCACTAAACGGGTTCTTTTCGAGCTGCGGCAAGGGCTCGGAAATTTCCACGAGCTTATGGAAGCGGGAGACATGGAGGAAAGAATCTCCCAGGACCCGCGGCATTTTGTCGTTGACCTGAGCGATGACGATCTTGGCTGTCTCGGCGGCTGCTTTGGACCCCAGAACCTCCACCCCCAAGCTCATAAAACCGTGCTCGTCGGGCGGCGAAACATGGAGGACGGCAACGTCCAGGGGCATCTGGCCCGAGTAGAACAGCAGCGGAATCTGATGAAGAAAGACGGGCACATAATCGGCTCTCCCTTCGTTGATGGCCTTGCGGTCGGCCGGCCCGACGAAGAGAGAGTTGTGCCGAAAATGCCCCTCCATCTCCGGCTTGGACAACGGATCGTCGCCCAGCAGAAGAACGTGGACGAGCTCAACGTCTTTGAGCTTGTCCCTGCGCGCAGCCAGAGCGTTCATCAGGACGTACGGCGTAGCGGCGTTGCCGCTGATATAAACGCGGTCGCCGCTCTTGACAGCAGAGACAGCCTCATCGGCGGTCACGAGTTTCTTTTTATAGTCATCGACCCAGCTCATGATTATCCTCCCTTAAATATTTGTCAGAGCTTTCCTCTTTAATGTCCTTTGAGATACTTATCGATCGACGAGGCGGCAAGCCGGCCGTCCCCCATGGCCAGGATAACCGTTGCTCCGCCTCTCACGATATCTCCGCCTGCATAAACGCCTGGCAGACTCGTCGCCATTGTGTTCCAGTCCGCCTCCAGGTTCCCCCATTTCCCCACGTGAAGCTGCGGCGTCGTCTGCGAAATTAAGGGATTGGGGCTCTGCCCGATAGCCACAACCACCATATCCACCTCGGTGATAAACTCAGAACCCTCTTTGGGAATGGGCCGGCGCCGACCCGAAGAATCCGGCTCACCCAGCTCCATCTCAAGGCATTCCATAGCTTTGATTTTCCTCTTCTCGTCTCCGATATACCGGATCGGCGTGGTCAAAAAATGGAACTCAATGCCTTCCTCTTCTGCGTGCTTGACCTCTTCCTCCCGGGCCGGCATTTCATGCCGGGAGCGGCGGTAGATGATCATTGCCAAGTCCGCTCCCAGCCTTTTGGCGGTCCGTACAGAGTCCATGGCCACGTTTCCCCCGCCGATCACAGCGACGCGCTTGCCACGAAAAACCGGAGTGTCGAATTCCGGAAAATCATAAGCCCGCATCAGGTTCACCCGGGTCAAGTATTCATTAGCGGAATAAACACCGATAAGATTCTCTCCCGGAATCCTCATGAAATTTGGAAGCCCTGCTCCAGTCCCGATGAAGAAAGCCTCATAGCCTTCATTTTTCAGGTCGTCCAGACTGGCTGTTTTGCCCACAACAAAGTTAGTCTGGAGTTCAACACCCAGGCTAGCGAGATACTCGACTTCTGCTTTTAAGATGTTTTTGGGGAGGCGGAACTCGGGTATCCCATAAATCAATACACCTCCAGCAATGTGCAGGGCTTCAAAAACGGTGGTCCTGTGGCCCATCTTGGCCAACTCACCCGCCGCAGTCAACCCCGCTGGCCCGGCCCCGATCAAGGCGACCTTCTTCCCTGTTGAAGGAGGCAGCGGGGGTACAAAAGTCTTCCCCTCGCTCCGTTCATAATCAGAAACAAACCTCTCCAGGTTCCCGATCGCCACCGCTACACCGGTTGCCTTTTTCAAGTTGCAGACCAGCTCGCACTGCGTTTCCTGGGGACAGACACGGCCGCATATGGCCGGAAGGCTGTTTGTTTCCTTAATTTTCCGGATGCTGGCGATGAACTCGCCCTTCTCGATGAGTTTGATGAAACTCGGAATGTCGATCGCCACAGGGCAGCCAGCGACACAGGAAGGATTGGCGCAATCCAGGCAGCGCTGTGCTTCCTTTTTAGCAGCCTGCGGATTCAACCCCAAGTTAACTTCCTTGAAATCCTTGTTTCTTTCTTGGGGCTCGCGTTCAGGCATTTTCTGGCGGGCGATTTTCATCCGTTCCTTGACGGGTCTGGACTTTCGGAGGTCCTTCCGCCACTCCTTATCGTACTCCGCTCTCAGTCTCTCTTTGAGCTCGGCTGCCAGTTCCTGTTTTTCGCTCATCTCGGAACCCTGGATTTCCCCGTCTTCTTACACCCTTGCGCTGATCTCTTTTTTGAGGACCTTGTCTTTTCTTGTCCCTGTGTATTTGGAGATAGCGTCAATCTTTGGAGGACAGATATCGTAACAGGCGCCGCACTTGATGCATTTCTCCTGGTCGATGACGTGGGCTTTTTTCCGTTCCCCGCGGATTGCGCCGGCCGGACAATTGTCCAGACAAAGCAAGCAACCGCTGCATTTCTCAGGTTCGATGTAATGAATCCAAAGGTTCTTGCAGACATAAGCCGGGCAGCTCTTATCGAGAATATGGGCTTCGTACTCCTGGCGAAAATATTTTATGCCTGTGAGTACCGGATTGGCTGCCGTTCGTCCAAGACCGCAGAAACAGGCCGTTCTCATGGAATTGGCCATGGCCTCGAGCTCGACAAGATCCTTTTCCTCTCCCCGTCCCAGAGTGACGCGAGTCAGAATATCGTGCATCTGCTTCGACCGGTCCCGACAAACCGCGCACCTCTGGGGAGATTCCTTTTGAGAAAAACCAAGGAAGTAGCGGGTCATGTCAACCAGGCAGGTCGTCTCGTCCATAACGATCATCTCGCCCGAACCCATAAT
>Ga0129297_10001195_pt1 | contig 13036 bp, 10 predicted proteins | sample I18A1metaG_FD_94708 | JGI IMG/M metagenome (GOLD analysis project Ga0129297, IMG submission 94708) | Lake sediment bacterial and archeal communities from Gulf of Boni, Indonesia to study Microbial Dark Matter (Phase II) - ​I18A1 metaG | ecosystem: Environmental > Aquatic > Freshwater > Lake >... | reverse complement strand
CCCTTTGCAAGAGATTCGTTTTCGTTATAAGTTTTTCAACAGGCCACAGGACGAAAAGCCCTTCCTCTTTGGCACGCACGGCGACGCCTTTGACATCCTCGAAACCACCCTTCCCGACGTCGTCGAGGAGTTTGCGGTATATTTCATCGGCACCTTTGTCGAACCGAATAAATACCCCGTGATGGAATGGAGCAAAAAGACAGCGGGAATTAACAAGTCAATAGGGAACCTCGAAGAGGCGATCACAGACCCTGAGCACAATCTTGAAGCTTCTGGCGGGGCCATTCAGGTCAACACCGAGGCGCTGCTTCCCTCTTTCGTTTGTCAAGAGATACGTTCACCCGGCGACACGGCCAATCCCTATTTTCAAAAGCTCTACCGATCGATCGACATGGCGAGAGAGAAGGACCTGCCAGGCCAGCATGTTAGAGTTGTGACAATGGGCCATACCCATAAGGCGTCTCTGATTCTGTGTAGGCCGAGTGGGGAAAGGCCAATGCTTTTGATGGATGTGGGTGCTTGGATCGAGAATTGCACTTATTCCCTCGCAGAAAATGGGGTTGTAGTTACAGAACCGAGCGCCCAACTCGGCGTTATCCATGGTAACGACGCACGGATCTATCAGATTCGTTTAACCGAGGCCGGTTAGGTTTTTCGAAGAAAACTATTAGCGTAGTGAGCCGATACAAGGGAAAGTGAGAAGGGAGGTAACAATGGCCGATTTTAGACCTCCGGTTAAAAAGACTCTTCAGTTTGAAGGAGGCTATGGTAATGATCCCGATGTTGTTGGAGGGGAAACATAAAAAAGGGATTTCTCGGCGGTACCATCCCGGCTGGAGGGGTTGGGAGAAGATTGACAATTTGAAGGGGAGTCCCAATTTTCCTGCAAGTTGTGAAGCGGATCCTTATCTGGAGGAGGAAGTTGAGGATCATTATCGTCAATTCTATTGGAACCGATTCTTAGGAGATGAGATTCCTGAGCAAAACATCGCAGAAGAGTTGTCCGATACGGCAGTCAACCTGCGGGTGGGTCGGGCTGTGTCGTTTCTTCAACAGGGATTAAATGTACTCAATAGAAATGGAACTCTTTATGCTGATCTGGTTGTGGACGGCGCTTTAGGGCGCAAAACGCTCGGGGCTTTGAAAGCCTATCTTGAAAACGACAGACCCGATATCCTTTTAAAGATCATGAATGTCCTTCAGGGGAAGCATTACAGGCGTGCATCGCCTGGGTTGTCTTCCACCAGTAAAACCTCCATCGATTTTCCCATCCCTCCAATGGTCATGTTTGCTGCTCCCGTTGCCTTGGGAGGGTGAAGTAAAAGGTCGCACCTTTTCCCAGTTCCGACTCAACCCAGATGTGGCCGCCATGGCATTCCACAATCTTCTTGCAAACCGCCAGGCCAATGCCAGTCCCCGGATATTTCTCCTTGCCGTGTAAGCGCTGAAAGATGAGAAAGATACGTTCGGTGAATTCCGGGGCAATGCCAATCCCATTGTCGCGGACCGAGAAGACCCATTGATTCCCATCTGGCCTTACAGAGACATGGACACGGGGCGGTTCCTCCCCATGAAACTTGATTGCATTGCCAATCAGGTTTTGGAAGAGCTGACCCAGCTGCAAGTCGTCGGCCATCACTGTTGGGAGGGAATCGTGGGTGACCCCTGCACCGCTCTCTTCCATGGTCATCTTCAAATTGTCGAGGGACTGTTGAAGGATCGTCTCACAGTTGATCGGTTCGAAGGGTTTGGCTTGGGTGCCCACTCGGGAGTAGGCGAGCAGGCCATTGATCAGGGTATGCATCCGGGTGGCGCCATCCAGGGCAAAGCCGATGAAGTCGTCGGCATTGGAGTCGAGCTTGCCTTTGTATCGCCTCGCCAGCAACTGGACATAGCTGGTCACCATGCGAAGCGGTTCCTGAAGGTCGTGAGAAGCCACATAGGCAAATTGTTCCAACTCTTGATTGGAACGTGCGAGGGCCTCTGTCTTCTGTTTCAATGCCTCCTCTGCCCGCCTGCGATCCGTGATGTCTTGAATGGTTGATCGGATGCCTATAATCCTTCCTTCGCCATCCATGAGGGGCCGATCTTCAATGATGACAGGAAACGTTGTCCCATCTTTTCGGCGGTAATTACGCTCAAAGCCACGACCGGGTGGAATCGTACCGGCCAATTTGGCCAAGACCGTTTGTCGTGATGTTTCCTCTTCACCACTAAACTTCCACACGGGCTGCCCCAGCATCTCCTCAAGGGCATAACCAAGCATCTCCAACTCCGTGCGATTGACTCTCGTAATTCGTCCTTGCGTATCATATTCATGGTAGCCCACTGGGGCCTTATCAAATAATTGCTGGAATTTTGCCTCGCTCTCCCGAAGGGCCTCCTCTACCCCACGGCGCTGGCTAATTTCCCTTTGCAACTTATTAACAGCTTCTTGCAAAGCAGAGGTCCGCTCTTCAACTCTCTTTTCCAACTCATCATGCGCTCTTTGAAGTTCTTCGCGATTCTTCTCTCGTGAGTATTCGAATAAGTAGGAAAAGAGAAAGACCAGAAAGAAGGAAGAGATAAATCTTATCTTGAAATCGAAGCTATAGTTGACGAGGAAGGAGGGAGGGTTTTTCAAAAGAAAGAGGCCAATGGCGGGTAAGAATATCAAAAGCGTTGCTGCTGCCCCCCTTTTGGACCCAAGAAGAAAAGAGACTATCAAGGGAAAAGTGTAATACCAGACAAATCCGCTACCACCGATCCCGCCAGTAAGGAGCCCATAAACAAAGAGCATGGCTGCGAAGGAAAGCCCTACGTAGATATTGAAGGTGTAATGCTTGTATCGTAGACCGTGAAGAAGGTTTGCAGTCAGGATAGACGCCAAAACTATATCGAATATTCCCAGAGGTATATTCTTCTGCACCAAAACAAGTATGCCGAGAGAAATGAGTGTTATTATTGCAATCACGGAGATGAAAAAAAGGACGTATACGCGGCGGGTTTTCTCAGCATCGGGAGAGTGACCTAAAAGGCCGTCTAAAATGCCCGTTAAGCGTCGAAGAAAACGTTCAATGTCTAAACTCTGAGAAATCCTACTCTTACGCATAGTCCCCATCCCTCTGGCAGGAGACCCAGAACGAAATCAAATGATTTGAGGCAGTGCGTTCAAGTTCTTTATCCATAAGTTCACAAACTATCCTGCCGACGAAAGGCCTTGGGGTCTTGCATCGGCTTGTATTGTATTCAAGGTGCGAAGCCTGTCCCTCAGGGCCTCCTCTAATTTCAAACTGCAGAGGTTTCGTTGGACTCTAACTCAGGAGGATGGCTTTCCAACATCTCCACAAACTTTTCCAAAAGCTTAGGGTCAAACTGTGTTCCAGAGCGGCTCAAGAGTTCAGCCACGGCCATCGTATGCGGAAATTCGGTTCGATAAGGACGAACACTGGTGAGGGCCTCATAAGCTTCAGCAATAGCCAACAAACGACACTCCATGGGGATTTCTTCTCCCTTAATCCCGAGAGGATAGCCCTGACCATTCCACCACTCATGGTGTTTAAGGACCCAGTCAGCAATCGGAAGGAGGTCAGAGGCTGATAGGGCAATCCGATAACCAATCTCGCAATGCCGCTTCATCTCCGTCCACTCCTCGGAGGTGAGAGGGCCTTCCTTAAAGAGGATAGAGTCAGCGATCCCTACTTTACCGATGTCATGAAATCTGGCTAAGAGGGATAAGTCAGATGTGGTAGACTCTGGTAGTCCCATGAAGACAGCCAGATTGACCAATAACTTTTCCAAACGAATAAGATGCTTCTCGTTAGTGGAATCTCTTGCTTTCAGAGTATTGATCAGAGTTTTCACAATGGTGCTACGGATGCTCTGGGTGTGATAAAGCTTTTTTCGGTACATATTATTATCGGCTTCTTTAAAAAGGTCTTTTAGGTTTCTATGGACTCCGTGGCTAACCGCAAATCCAACAGAGATACTCAAGGGGAGTTCTGGGTTGGTGGCATTGTAGCTTGCCACAGCCTCCTGAATCCTCTGACAGGCATTTTCAACCGCAGGTTCTGTAGCGTTTGGAAGTACGACAGAAAATTCATCCCCACCAATCCTGGCTATCAAATCTCCCTCACGGAAGGATTCCTTGATCACCCTCGCAGCAGCTATCAGCAGGTTATCCCCTTGATTGTGCCCTAAGGTGTCATTCACGAGCTTGAGCCCATCCACATCACACGATATAATCCCTACCGATTCATACCGTGATTTCTCTATCCGACTCATCTCCTCCTCGAAGTAGATGCGGTTATAGAGTCCGGTAAGAGGATCGTGTAAACTGAGGTATTTCAATTTTTCTTCCCCGAGCTTAAGGTCCGTGATATCTGCTGCAATTCCGACGATACGGTGCGTCTTTCCTGAATCATCATAAATCGGAAAAGAGCGATCTTTTATCCAGCGTATGGATCCGTCAGGACGCACAATACGATAGACCTCCTCAACCTCTTCTCGGTCTTTCTTATCTAAAGATCTCATCACACGATCTTTATCCTCGGGGTGGACAGTATTCCAAATGGATTCTGGCTCATGGTAAAGACTTTCACATGTCCGGCCCCAAATTTCCATGTAGGCAGGGCTGATGTAGCTTATCTGGTGGATATCTTGTTCGTATATATAGAAGACCTCACGGATGTTCTCTGCCAGCTCGCGGAATCTCTCCTCACCTTCCCGCAGCTTCTCTTCTGCCCGCTTGCGTTCAATAGCGTACCGGATAGCCCTTGTCAGCAGATTGCTGTCCATCTGACCCTTGACCAGATAGTCCTGTGCCCCTTCTTGGACAGCATGGATGGCAATCGTTTCATCATCGAGACCGGTTAGGATAACAACGGGTAAATGAGGAGCTACGGCACACACCTGTCCGATGGTATCGAGACCATGCCCATCGGGCAGGGATAGGTCGAGCAGGATGAGGTGATAACCTCCATCCCTAAGGAGGGACAGACCTTCTCTGATCATCCCCGCATGGGCCAGATTGAACTTGTTTGACCCTGCATCGACCAGCATCTCTTTTACCAAGCGGACATCTCCAGGGTTATCTTCGATCAGGAGCACCTTGATGATCTCAGGCTCTTGATTCAGAATATTCGACGGTTTCTTTCTTGTTCTTTCAAAATCAGGCATCGGCGTCTCCACTCTTTGAGAGCTTGATGATGGTGAACAGAAGTCCTCTATTAATTTGAGGACCGTGACAAACTGTGCGAAGTCCACCGGCTTGGTGATGTAACAGTTTGAATGGAGATCATAGGTTCCTAAGATATCTTTTTCTGCATTCGAGGTGGTCAGCACCACGAGAGGAATCCGCTTCAGCTCCTCGTCAGCCTTGATCTCGGCAAGGACATCGCGACCGTCCTTCTTGGGTAGGTTAAGGTCAAGCAAAATAATGTCCGGCCGAGGCGCATTGGCATAAGGGCCTTCCCGGCGCAGAAAGGCCAGGGCCTCCACCCCGTCACTGACCACGCTCAGATGGTTGCTTATCTTTCGTTCCTTGAAGGCCTCCATGGTGAGGCGAACGTCTCCCGGATTGTCCTCTACCAGCAGAACCTCCACAGGTCGACATCCTCTTTTCGGTTCCATTCTTCCTCTCTATCCGCTACCTTAAACCCTGTCCCCGTTTGAGACGCTATAAGAAAGGGGCTCCGCCTTCCTTGCCGGAAGGGTGAAGTAAAAGGTAGCCCCTTTTCCAACCTCTGACTCTGCCCAGATGCGTCCTCTGTGTCTTTCCACAATCTTTTTACATATCGCGAGACCGATGCCGGTGCCATCATATTCGTTCCGGCCATGCAGCCGCTGAAAGATGGTGAAAATGCGCTGGGCATACTCCGGGGCAATGCCAATCCCGTTGTCGCGCACAGAGAAGGTCCACACGTTGCCTTTTCGGCTGGCCGAGACGTGAACGCGGGGCGGTTCGTTCCCCCGGAACTTGATTGCGTTCCCGATCAGGTTTTGAAAGAGCTGTCCCAATTGCAGGTTGTCGGCCATAACTGTGGGAAGGGGGTCATGGGTCACGACTGCCCCGTTGTCTTCAATGGGCACCTTCAGATTATTGAGGGAGTGGTTGAGAACGGTTTCGCAGTCAGTGGGCTCAAGTTCCTTGGGCCGCATCCCTACCCGGGAGTAGGTGAGGAGGTCATTGATCAGCTTCCACATGCGAATAGCCCCGTCTACGGCAAAACCGATGAACTCGTGGGCATCGGAGTCGAGCTTGCCTTTGTATCGCTGGGCCAGCAATTGGACATAATTCGTCACCATTCGCAGCGGTTCCTGAAGGTCGTGAGAAGCCACATAGGCAAATTGTTCCAAGTCTCTATTTGACCGGGCCAGTTCCTCAGTTTTTTCCTTCAGGGCCTCCTCTGCCCGCTTTCGCTCGGTGATGTCCCGAGCAGTGCCCCGAAATCCGATCGGTCTGCCTCCTGAATCCCTGACAAGAGATGCGGAAATTTCGAAAATCCCTTTAGTCCCGTCCTTTCTTATAATCTCCCACTCACCCCCTCTGCGAGGCTCCCCTGTTCTGTAGACTTCACTAAAAGCTTGAAATATCTTCTTAGCGGTCTCTTCGTCTGTTAACTGCCGGTTGTTCATTCCTATCAGTTCCTCTCTGGAATATCCGAGGCGTCTGCAGCCTATATCGTTAACAAAGGTAAAATTACCGGCAAGGTCGGTCTCAAAATAGCTCTCCTCAATATCCTCAAGAATGGTTCGGTATCTCTCTTCGCTCTCGCGCAGCGCTTCTTCCATCTGCTTGCGCTCGGTGATGTCCCTTATAATCCCTCTAAACCCTATTGGTTTGTCTGACGAATCTTTTCGTAACGATATAGAAGCCTCAATACATCTTTTAGTCCCATTTTTTCTTATAATCTCCCAATCACATTCTCTGCGGGGTTCCCCTGTTCTGTAGACTTTATTAAAAGCTTGGAACAATTTCTTTGCATTCTCTTTATCCGTATACTGCCGGTCATTCATGCCCATCAATTCCTCTCTTGGGTACCCCCATATTCGACACATGGAATCGTTAAAAAAGGTCAAATTACCGGCAAGGTCTACCTCGTAATATGCATCTTCGATTTTTTCAAGAATGGTTCGATATTTCTCCGCACTCTCGCGCAGGGCCTCTTCTGCCTGCTTGCGCTCCTGCATCTCAATATTTAGTTGTTCATAGGCCTCCCGATAGCGATTTTCGGACTCTTTAAGGATGCGCTGATGACGGAGCAATCTCTGCTGGGCGTGGCGGAACCCATGTGCCAAAAAGAGAGAGAGCATACATACAGCAAAAAATGAAATCAAGAATCGAGATCTCAACTCCTCAATTTGAAATAAGGTGATCCCTTGTAAATCAAGACTAAGTATTGAGAACGCTAAAATCCCATAGAAAATCAACACCCAAATCATGCCTTCCATTACACCCACTGAAAAGAAGATTAAGACAGGATAGATGTAGCACCATCCTATTCGGCTAAAATTTGATTGAAAACCAATCACATAGAGAAGCACAATACCCACCGCTGCACTAAAAAGTCTAAAAAGAATTGAGTAGATCTTATATTCAAATTGCTCATCGACTCTTCCCTTGATCACAAAGCCAAGAAGAATCAGTATCAAAAGCATTGCAGAGCTAAAGAGCGCCACGAAGTAATCGCCTTTTATGAAATTCTTTATTACAATGGCAGACAGAAGAGGCATTCCTAAGTATAGACTGATTCTCACCACAGACCGCTTCTGGTACCTTCTCAGTCCGAATTGATCCTCATCGGTAATGTCGGGATTTATCATACTCATGCTTTCAGCACTTTAAGATACCTGGTTGTTAGGAGGAGTCGTCAGATAATCTCCTGTCTTTTCATCATCCATTCGTAAATCTCTGCTACTTTGGCAATCCGGCTGTCCAAGGGATTTGCAAATGCAAATCCACAAAAAAATACCTATAGGGATCTATCTAAAGATAAGAAACCAATTTTGGGTTTCTTCTTGGATCTGGGCCTACACGCCGTAATGTCTACCTCCTACCACTATTCAGAGAGCCTGTTCATCCGGAAGGCCGAACCGGTACGTTCCGGCACCCAGACGTTGCTTTCTACCCTCCGATTGTCCGGAGTTTGGCTTTATGGGCAAATATATTCATGAAAATTTATTTTAACTTTTTGAGCAAGTTTAGTGCCAAAGCAAGCAAGTGGTATAGCATATTGGATTTTAACGAGTTTTTCAAAAATCGAAGAATTGGTTGGAGCAGATGTGTCTTTTTTTGCCACTAAAGTGGCAATTATTTTACCATATCTGGAGGCAACCATTATCTGCGACTTGGCAAAGTCACATAGTCTTGTAGGAGAGAGGTCTACCCAAACCCCGACCCTGGAAATCCAACCTTGGAAATTCCTTTGGAGTTTGTCCCGTCTATTTTCGTGTCTCTTTGGCCTTAGGCGTGTGACGGCATTGGAGCAGGGGGCTAACTTATTGATTTGCTTATATTCTAATTTTCAAACTGCGGAGGTTTCATTAGACTTTGGCTCAGGAGAATAGGTTTCCACCATTTGCAAAAACTTTTCCAAAAGATTAGGGTCAAACTGTGTTCCAGAATGGCTCAAGAGTTCAGCCACAGCCTTCGCATGGGGAAATGCCTTTCGATAAGGACGAAGACTTGTCATCGCTTCATAAGCTTCAGCAATAGCCAACAAACGGCACTCTATGGGGATCTCTTCTCCCTTAATGCCGAGTGGATAGCCCTGGCCATTCCACCACTCATGGTGTTTGAGGATCCAGTCAGAAATGTGAATGAGCTCGGGAGCTGAGAGGGCAATACGATAACCAATCTCGCAATGCCGCTTCATCTCCATCCATTCCTCAGGGGTTAGAGGACCTTTCTTAAAGAGAATAGAGTCGGAGATCCCCACCTTGCCAATGTCATGAAATTTGATCAAGAGGATTAAGTCAGATTTAGTGGATTCCGATAGCCCGATAAGGGCAGCCAGACCGATTAATAACTCTTCCAAACGAATAACATGTCTCTCAGTGGTGAAATCCCTTGCTTTCAGTGTATTGATCAGAGTGTTCACAATGGTGCTGCGGACACTCTGTGCACGATAAAGCTTTTTCCGGTACATATTGTTATCCGCTTCTTTAAAAAGGTCTTTTAGGTTTCTATGGGTTCCATTTTTAATTGCAAATCCGACGGAGATACTTAAGGGAAAGTCTGGGTTGGTGTCATTGTAACTTTCGACAGCCTCCTGAATCCTCTGACAAGCATTTTTAACGCCAGATTCGGTCGTATTTGGAAGTAGAACAGAAAATTCATCCCCACCAATCCTGGCAATCAAATCTCCCTCACGGAAGGATTCCTTGATCACCCTCGCAGCAGCTATCAGCAGGTTATCCCCTTGATTGTGCCCTAAGGTATCATTCACAAGCTTGAGCCCATCCACATCACACGATACGATCCCTGCCGAATTATACCGTGATTTTTCTATCCGACTCATCTCCTCCTCAAAGTAGATGCGGTTATAGAGCCCCGTAAGAGGATCATGTAAACTGAGGTATTTCAATTTTTCTTCCCCGAGCTTAAGGTCCGTGATATCTGCTGCAATGCCAACAATACGATGCACCTTTCCTGAATCATCGTAAATCGGAAAAGAGCGCTCCTTTATCCAACGGATGGATCCATCAGGCCGCACTATACGATAGACGTCATCGACCTCTTCTCGGCTTTTCATCCCTAAAGATCTCATCACACGATCTTTATCCTCAGGATGGACACTATCCCAAATGGATTTTGGGTCTTGGTAAAGACTTTGAGATGGACGCCCCCAAATTTCCTCATAGGCGGGGCTGACGTATCGGGTGATCCCCTGTTCGTACACATAGAAGACCTCACGGATGTTCTCTGCCAGCTCCCGGAATCTCTCCTCACTTTCGAGCAGAGCCTCTTCTGCATGCTTACGATCGGTGATGTCTTCACAACTCATGAAGTATTCACCCGTCTCTAATTTCACGGGGATAAAATTGACTATCTTTTCTGTTCCATCCTTGCAGGCTACTGTAAAAGTCTCGGATATTTTTTCTCCTGGTTTAGAACTTCCTAACTCGTTAATCCAGACCGAGATGGCGTAATGTCGATAGGTAGGGTCGGGGAATGCTTTCCTGAACCAGGTTTTTCCATCAGGAGCATCGTTTAAATCATAACCGAATATTTCTCTAAACTTAGGATTAATATATTTGAAAGTACCAGCTTTATCAATCACCACAATCCCGAAAGGAGCGCTCTCTGATAGAGTTTGAAATCTCTGTTTCTCAGCACGGAGCGCCTCTTCTGCTCGCTTGCGCTCGGCAAAAAGCTGAGCATTGGCAAAAGCTCCAGCGATCTGATTCCCCACTCTTTCAGCAAGTCTCAGGTCTGGCTCCGTATAGGCATAGGGTTTGAGAGATCTCAAAAGTAGCCCGCCTATGATCTGCCCTTTTGAGAATAGAGGGACATCCATGAATGATCGAAACCCGGCTTGAAAAGTGGACAGAAGCACGGGGAAACGATCTTTATACTCATTGAAGTCTTCTGTTTGGATGAGAAGGCTTGACTTAGTGCGTAGCATCTCAGCAATGCCTGAGCCTTCGAGGGGGTAGATCTCCCCAACTTTCCGATCCGCAATCCCTTTTCCTGCTATGTAGGCGTTTATAACGGTGTTGTTTCCAGTATCAATGATGTCAATCACAATCCGGTCAAAGGGGATGAGTTTACGGACTTCTCCAGCAAAGCGCTCATATACTTCTTCGATGTTCAGTGTAGAGCTGATGATTCTTCCGATCTCAGCCATGACAGCATTCTCTTTAGACAGTCTTTTCACCGCCTTCTCTGCTTGAATGCGCTCAGTCACATCATGTGCGATGGCTCGGACAATGGGCGAAGTGACGCCTTCTGTGCGCAGAGTATTGTTGTATTGCCAAATACGCCTCTCCCCTGTGGCAGTCTGAAGCAACATTAACCCCTTGGCGGCACCCTGCTTCCGGATTGTATCCAGGTACGTATCGAACTCATCCCTGACCCGAGGTACTAAGAGGTCACGGATATTCTTGTTGAGAAGGTTTCTTTGGTCATAACCCAGGAGTCTCGCCCCCTCTTGGTTCACGGAGAGAATCTGACCATTCAGATCATGGGTACAGATCAAGTATTGGCTGTACTCCACCAAATCTCGATAGCGATCTTCCGATCCTTTCAGGATGCATTGATGATGGAGCAATCTCTGCTGGACATGGCGGAATGCATGTTCCAAGAAGAGGGATAGCATGCATACAGCGAAAAATGAAACCAAGAATCGAGATCTCAATTCCTGGATTTGAATTGAGGTGATTCCTTGTAAATCAAAATTAAGTATCAAGAACGCTACAATCCCATAGAAAACGGACACCCAAATGATGCCTTCCTTTACTCCGACTGCAAAGAAGGCCAAGATGGGATAAATGTAGCACCATTCTACTCGGCTAAAATTCGATTGAAAACCAATATCGTAGAAAACCGAAATACCGAAGGCCGCATTAAACAGTCTAAAAAGAATTGAGTAGGTCTTATATTCAAACTTCTCATCGATTCTCCCTCGGATCACAAAGGCAAGAAGGATCAATATCAGAAGCATCATGCAGTTGAGGAATGCCATGAAGTGATTGCCTTTTATGAGATTCTTGATTGCCATAGCGAACACAAGAGGTATTCCAATGAATAGACCGATTTTCACCACAGACCGCTTGTGGTCCATCATCGATCTGAATTGATCCGTATCGGTAAGGTTGGGATTCATCCTACCCATGCTTTCAGCACCTTAAGATACTTGACTATTAGTTCTTTGGGAAACTCTACCCATATATCTCCACCGTGAATGGAAAGGGGTTCTAAGGAGATAAAGGATTTTTTAAAAGGGGGGATCATATGGTGAGCGAACCATGGCCGACCAACCAAGAATGGTCCTCTCGGTACGGGAGGTTTCTCTATAACGACGACTTGATACATTGAAATCTCCAGAACGTAGCAACCCTATTTATTGGGGAGAGTTCATCGTCAATAAATGCCGCCGCAAAAAAGAGTATTAAAAGGTTACGAAATATCGAAGCAACTTCTTTGCCAATTTAAGCAAAATTTTTTTAAAATGGATAATTTATTGAAACTATTATACAAATTTATTTTTTTGTTTAAGGTTTTTAAGAGAATGGTTTGCCTTGATTTTTTCGGCTTTTTAGAAGTGAAATGTGGGAGGCCCGAATATACCATTGACAATTTGTTCAGAATGTCAGAAAGGATTCATATGAACGGAGTGGTCTTGCATCCCCCTCAGGAGCTGATTCGCCCAGCAAAACAAGACGTTACCTTTAAAGAGAAATGATCAGGTTGTAAAAAAATTTCCGATCCTGTCCATAAGAAAAAGAAATTTTATCACATCAGGACCATCTTCAAAAAGTGTTATCCATTGAAAAAACATCTATTTTAGAACTGGCAAAAAATTCCCAATAAAGTGACAATTAACGGCAAATAGAATAATTAAATTTTATGCATTTTTGAACTTCAAATGAGACGAAACAGATTATTTGATTGACAGATGGGTGATAAAGGAGAATCATTTTTTTGGATGAGTGGCTAAGTATTGCTTGAGGGCGTCCTCAGCCTGCTGGGTCAAAACTTGGATTCCTTTTTTTTGGGCGCTCCACTGATAAGAGAAATAGATACCGGTCAAAATGATCAACACAGATATAATCATCGCAATTACCTTTAATATTCGGGGAGGGATAGCGGGGGAAAAGATAAGGCCCAAAAGTCCAATGCTCATTAAAATGCCAACACCTAAAGCAAAGAATAACCAAACAGTTTCATAGAGCATGGGGCCCCTCCTGCTGAAGGTTAAGAAATGTTCAGCCAATATTTCGGGGTCTACTTCCTATTCATCGCGTATTTCTCTGCCACCTCTTTAAATCCGGGAAGTGCCATTTCGATCATCTTCTTTTCAACGCAGTAGGCAATCCTGAAATAGCCCGGTTT
>Ga0129297_10001194_pt1 | contig 13037 bp, 16 predicted proteins | sample I18A1metaG_FD_94708 | JGI IMG/M metagenome (GOLD analysis project Ga0129297, IMG submission 94708) | Lake sediment bacterial and archeal communities from Gulf of Boni, Indonesia to study Microbial Dark Matter (Phase II) - ​I18A1 metaG | ecosystem: Environmental > Aquatic > Freshwater > Lake >... | reverse complement strand
TGCATTGATAATGGGCGACTTCGAAGACTACTGGGGAAGGAGTACTTATGCAAGCGTCGGAGGTTGCTACTACTCCTGTAGGCTGGCTGTATCCGAAGCCCTGAGAAAGGAGCGGAGGCAGGCCTCAGCCCTCGTCCTTAGAGAAATACATCCGGGATACATACTCCCAGTTGGCGTCTGGAACGTAAGAGAGAGCATCAGGTCAGCTCTCAGGGCTCCACCTCGGAGGTTTGACAATTTCCAGTCTGCTCTCCAACACGCCATGTCACAGTTATCGATTCCTCTCACAAGATGGATCCAATGGAGCACGCTTTTGAAGCAGGCTCTCTACCAGCGAAAGATAACAGAATACGCGTCGACGTGAGCTCTCTATGGAATACGGAACAACACGTTGCAAGACCGCGCTCTCGCCGAGCAGACTGCCGAGTCTAACGTACTCCTTGAACCCGTATTTCGGCTGCGAACATGGCTGCCTCTACTGCTATTCAAGATCCATCTTTCGCAACGAGGAGATAGCCCGCAGATGGGGGACCTTCGTCAAAGCGAAGAGCAACATCGCAGAAGTTCTGAAAGGAGAACTGAGTCGAAAGACGAAGGGCACGATCGGCCTTAGCACTGTCACAGACCCCTACCAACCAGCGGAGTCCAAGTTTGAACTTACCCGCAGTTGTCTGAAAGTTCTTTCAAGCAGCGACCTCCGAGTATCGATACAAACCAAATCATCGCTCGTTCTCAGAGACGCCGACCTGATCTCAGGTGCAAGATTCGATGTTGGCGTTACGATCACGACCGTGAACCCTGAACTGGCGAGGAAGCTTGAGCCGCGAGCATCTCCTCCTGAAGAGAGACAGCAAGTTCTGGAGGATTGCTCCGATAAGAAAGTTGATACATGGATCTTTCTTGGACCGATCATCCCCTATGTGAACGACGACCATGAAAACCTTGAGAAGATTATTTGCCTTGCCAAGAGAACGAATAGCAGAATCCTCTTCGACAAACTAAACCTCAGACCTTGGGTCCTTGAGAGCTTGACTTCGTTCCTGACAAAGGAGGCGCCAGAAGTCGTGGAGGATTTGCCATCGCTACTTAGCGGGAAATCCGACTACTGGAGGACCGTTTCGGCTAGAACACAATCAATATGCCGGGATAAAGGTGTCAGGTGCGAACCTGCGTTTCCAATTCCCTGATCCGACAAGACGACTAGGCTCAGCAAGCAGCTATCAAGCGGGAAGCCTCTTCTCAGCTCGGTAACCTAGGACGGAATACGATGCTGACTCTATGGTTCAGCTGGCTCTCTCGCCATCCTAGAGCTCCAGGGTCTTCTCCAGCCTGGAGAGATTTTGCAGTCCACCCTTTCTTATCACGACTATATCCTCGATTCTAACCCCGCCGAGACCAGGCCTGTAGAGCCCGGGCTCTACCGATGTCACATGCCCGTCCCTCAGCGTTTCGTCGAATAGGACAGAAAGGTTAGGCCTCTCTCCTATTGTCAGCCCGACGCCGTGCCCTAACGAGTGCGTGAACCCGGTAGTTCTTGCCATCTCGTTTCCTTTGGCGAGATCACGTGGAGTCTTGTAGCCCCTCTTCTCGAATAGGTCGCAGACCAAACCGGTCACATCCTTCGCATTTGCTCCTTCGCGAAGATTGTCAAGTGCTATTGATTGAGCTTCCAAGACAGCCTCATACATGGATCTTACTTCCTGAGAAGGCTTTCCTACAACATATGTCCGTGTCGTATCGAAACAGTAGCCGCCCGCTTCTTGTGGGAAAATGTCGAAGACGATCGGTTCTCCTGCTCGTATCTGGTCGGACTCCTCCCCCCGGTAATGGGGATCTGCCGACCCTGGACCGGCCGCAAATATCGTGTCTTCTATGTTGACCAAGTTCTCATCAACTAGAAACCGGCGAATGTGTGTCTTCACCCTGCCTACTGTTAAGGGCTTATCCTGATAGAATACATCGCTGCCCTCCAACGAACTGTCTCTCAGGATCTCCAGCGTCCTTTCAACGACCCTTTCGGTCCTTACGCCAACCTTGCTTATCCTCTCAATCTCCATCGAATCTTTCGTTTCTCGAAGAGCATCAAGCAGAGTTGGGCGTTTTTCTCCGATTATCCTGTGCCCCTTCCTCCGAAGCGATTCTATTAGCGAGACGAAGCTGCTGACTTCGACCTTGCCGTAGAAACCGACCTTTCCCTTTGCCTTATGCCTTCTCAGAATCTTGTCGTACAGAATTGTCTGAGCTCTATTTCTTCCGTACCGCTGGAGATCCTTTTCGTACTCATATTCAGAGTAAGTCTCAATCTCCTTGACTTGACCTTTCCTTGCGCTACCTGCGTCGATATTGCTTACGACAAGCACCGGATCGCGCTTTCTCATCTTGAGATAGACTCCACCTCTGGGCACTCCGGCTCCGATGACGTAGTACAGCTCAGGATTTCCGAAAGTTGAATCGCCGGCGACGACTATCGCGCCTAGGCCTCTTTTCTCCATCTCTTGGTCGGTATCTGAGATCATTCTCGTCTCACATCCTCTGATTTCCCAAGATGAGTCATCCGATTGCTATAAGATTTGTAAGAGTGATGAGAATGTTTCAAAACCATCGTGTTCTCGACAAGTGGAGGCCAAGCCAGACAGTTCCCGAGATGTCTTACTCAATTTCCTTGTACTAACGATGCTAATCTCCTACGAATCTTTGCAAGAGTTTTCGGCGCCTCGCAAAGTTTAAGAAGGGCGCTTCGAATTTTCGGCTCTCACTCAGGAGTGAAGATGTGAGCTTGAAGAGGCTCGGCAAGATTCTTCACCTCTCAAAAAGCCGTAGCCTCATTGTGAAGCTGTCGTCAGAACCATCAGCTGAGGTTGGATCCAAGGTTCTGAATAGCAGGCTGAGGGATGTAGGTATCATACAAGACATCTTTGGGCCTGTCAATTCCCCATATGTCTCGATAAGGCCCACAGTTCCTGATCCCAGTTCTCTCGTTGGAAAGATCGTGTATGTTGTGAGCTAGGGACAATGGTGGAATAGTGTGGTAGAGAATTCCGAAGCAAGTACGCAATTGTCTGAAGCCCATCCCAGAGTCCGGGTCTGTCCAGAGTGCGGTGGCTCAAAGCTGATGAGGGACTATGACGCCGCCGAAATAGTTTGTATGTCATGTGGATGCGTCATAGCTGAGAAACTAGCCGATTCTAAGCCAGAATGGAGAGCATTCGACGACGAGCAGAAGGCCAAGAGAGCACGGGTCGGGGCTCCTCTGACCTTCACGATTCATGACAAGGGCCTCTCTACGGTCATTGATTGGCGGGATAAGCGTGCATCCGGGAAAAGTCTCACTCCGGCTCAAAGGCTGGATCTCTACAAGCTCAGGAAGTGGCAGAGACGAGTGCGAGTCTCGGATGCTACTGAGAGGAACTTGGCCGTTGCTCTATCAGAGCTCAGCAAGCTATCTTCTGGCTTGAACCTCCCGAAGAACATCCTTGAGACTGCGTCGGTCATCTACCGAAAGGCGATCAAGAAGAAGCTGATTCGTGGTCGATCAATCCACAACGTGACGGCAGCCGCGATATACATGTCTTGTAGGCAATGTGGAGTGGCCAGAACGCTGGACGAGATTGCATCATCATCCAATCTGAACAAGAAGGACATCGGAAGAAGCTACAGGTTCATGGTTCGCGAGTTGGAAACCTTCGTTCCCCCCTCAACCTCAATGCACTATGCAGCTCGATTCAGCAATAAGCTGACGATAAGTGGAAAAGCCGAAGCGATCGCGCTCAAAATCTTGGACATTGCCAAATCTATGAAGTTGACGAGCGGCCGTGGTCCGACAGGAATAGCTGCAGCCGCAACCTACATCGCAACAGTTTTGACAAACGAGAGGAGAACCCAGAGAGAGATCGCTGAGATAGCGAACGTCACTGAGGTGACGATAAGGAATCGATATAAGGAGCTTCTTGAACGCCTCTTCATAGAAGTCCCTATGTAGCCTTTACTCCCAATAGAGTCTGCTAGTTGCATCGCATTAGCCTCGACGGTCTATGTGCGGCACTGACGTCCTTGACGTAGTTCAAATAGAAAGATCAAATAGAGAACTAGTCGCTTCTTCATTACGTTGGTTCTTGAGATGAGTCACCTACCTGTCACGAAGCGCTGGGCTCGCCTAGGACCCGACAACCCTCGAAGGCTGATGCACGCAGTACAGACGGGCCTATGCCTTTCTGCATTCGTAATTGTCAGACGCGGCAACACAATTCTTGTCGGGCGACCTCGCAGGGATGACGCATGGCCTAAGAAAGGTGGATATCCAAAATGGCAGGCGTTCGAGTTGGAAGAGGAAGGAGTCTGGTTACTCCCTGCTACGCATCTGATGATGGAGGAGTCGCCTGAAGGCGCAGCCAGGAGAATCGCCCATCAATGGGCCGGGTTTAAAGGAACTCCTAGGTTCGTGATGGTTCAGTCTCATCTTCGGCCCCTTAGATTCTGGAATCCGAAGTTGAGAGGCAATCATTGGGACATATGCTTCGTCTACGAACTCCGCGCCAAGGGTCGCGTCCGTCCCAAGCCTTGGTGGTCAGAAATGCGATTTGTCCCGCTCTCAGAAATCCGAAGGATAAGATTCGGCCGTGGACACCGCGATATTTTGGAAGAAGCAGGATATTTTGTCAGCTCCAAGAGAAGGCGAGCATGAAGAGTCAGCAAGACCGAATTGACTTATCTGGGACCGCCTTCCTGCCGTAGCAAGCCTTTTCTCCACTGCAAATCTTTTTGTGGCGACGGAGTGTAACATAGACGAGAGCGAGGGAGCTGGCTGGGCTGGGAACGTTCCAGTTTCTAGCCATGAATAGGCGTGGGGTATTTTACCCGTTTCTTGCAGTCTACTCCTATCAGCAGCTCAACGCCAATCTCGTTCAGGTTGGACTTCTCAGCGCCCTTCCAATGGTTGCGAGTTCGATTAGCCAACCGTATTGGGGCAGACTCTCAGATCGAATTGGAAAAAGGAAGCTGTTCATCATCGCTGGGGAAACAATTGCTGGAATAGCCTACCTTTCGATGATGCCGTTGACAGAAGTCTGGTACCTGATACTTGGGCTGACACTTCTGGAAGGGTTCTGGTCGATGAGCAACGTCGCATGGTCCGCGCTAATAATCGATGTGGTCAAACCTTCGGAGCGAGGTCGAGTGATGGGCTACCTCAACACGATTGGGGTTGGGGGAATGGCTTTCGGCGTCTTCGCCGCCGGGCTTATGTACGACACAACGGGGTTCTCACTCAATTTCGTGATTTCCGCTGCGATGATGTTCGTGAGTGCAGCGGTAGTGTTGGCTTGGATAGACGACCGCAAGATAGGCACAGAACCAGATTTGGGAACACGTGTCGAATCAGAGAAGAGCGCAGGCAACGTGCCGATGCTGAGGATGCTTGTTCTAACAAATTCCCTAAGCATGTTTGGGATAAACGGCCTAAGACAGCTGATGATGATCTATATGGGTAGCGGGCTCAGCTTCTCAGGAACCCTGATCGGGACAGTCTCAGCAGCGGGAAACCTCGCAAATCTGGTCCTTGGAATTCCGGCGGGCTACATCGCTGACAAAGTGGACAAGAAGAAGCTCTACGTAGCCGCGCTAGCGGTGAACACAGCGGCGCCTACGGTGCTTCTATACTCGGAGGTGCCAATTCACTTCATACTTGTTTCCGCTCTGATAGGCATGTCTTGGCCGCTGTCAGAGATTACGGCATTCCCCCTGGCCGGAGAGTTTGCGCCGGCTGGCAACAGAGGAAAGTTCCTCGGCTACTTCAACGCTGTCAGGTTTCTGTTCAGCTTCGGCCTGCCACCCCTTGTTTTGGGAGGTTATTTGGCTGAATACTTCAAGAACTCGCACAAGTCGAGCGGTTCTCCTGAGGTCGAAGCTCTAGTCCTGTCCTCTAAGGAGACGTTTCTCACAGCCATGGTTGTTACGCTGATCGGTCTCGTTCTGTGGATCGTCGTTCTGAGGAGACAAGAAAATCGAAGGGCAGACAAGCCAGCCTGACATTGGACTGGAACCGACAGAATCTGCTCGTGCCTCGGACTGACCTTCTAGAAGGGCTCATATCAAGACCTGGATGGCAATTCACAGTTGTTCTGGAGAATTCCAGGTTGAAATCGACCGTCAGTGAATCTCGGCACCTGTTCAGGGGATTTCATGTCCCTTTGGCGAAGAATTCTCCCTTTCTCACCGTTTGCGGAGAAGTTTGTTGTCCGAGGGGGGCTATAGGGACTCCAAGAGTCGAGTTCGTATTCCTTAAGCTTATCTGGACTCCAGCCACAAAGAGGATGCCTGACTTGGCCGCTATTGGTTTCGTGAGGGATGGATATGCCTGAAAAGAAGAGTTGGTCTGACAAGCTGAGAGACAGTAAAGGCCTGCCAAAGGTGCAAAAGATCTCCGGAAAGATGAGCAAGAGGTGGGGCAGAGGTACTGTTGTCATCCCCGCCCCGTTGGAAGTCGATGAGATGATGAGGAAGGTGCCAAGGGGAAAGCTCGTCACCATCAACGAGATCCGCAGCGCTCTTGCAAGGAGGCACAACGCGACGATCGGTTGCCCTCTGACTACGGGCATTTTTGCTTGGATCGCCGCCAACGCCGCCGAAGACGAGAGACGGCAAGGCAATCAAGATATCACCCCCTACTGGCGCACCCTCAAAAAAGGCGGCGTCATAAATGAGAAGTATCCTGGCGGAGCGGACGCACAGAAGAGACTGTTGGAAAAGGAAGATCACAGAGTTGTCCAAAAGGGCAAGAGGTACGTCGTCGCAGACTTCGAAAGATCTCTAGCAAGAATATGAAGGATCCTCAGGAACCAAGACCTCTCGGGGGTCGGGATCTCAAGTCCAAGCATGTATCCGCACAAGAAGGTTCATATTACTTAGCACTCATTAGTCTCGTACGGAAAAGCACGTCGTCGGTGCCCACCTTGGGTTTAGGCATTACATTGATCGTCAACGATCCATTGCTCGTGTATTACTTCTTCATATTTCCGTTGACTGTCATTGTACCTCTTTGGCTTGCGATCAAGTTTCCGACTTTTCGAGTTGGGGTGGGTTTTGTCACATTCGTACTCTCTATTGTTGTGCTATACATACAGCTGACGACGGAGACCACTCTGGGGTTTGTTGTGACATCCGGGTTCTTTGGAACAGTGTTCGGTTTCTGCCTCATGGCATGGGGAATCGCAACGAGGGCCCCTGCGGAGGAGATAAAGGTGGAAGAGGTCGCCAGAGTGTGTCCCAAATGCGGGAAGAACCTCTCAAGTCTTCCCGACGACATCCAGCTATGTCCTTACTGCGGTAATCAACTGGCTTGAGCCAGAAGTAGCTACGAGGGCCGAGACAAAGAGGCCTGGATGGGGCAGGCGGGTCTGTCTTTCGTTCCTAGAACTTGAACAGAACCTTCTCGAAACCTACGATCCTTCCATTCTTGACCCTGACGCCTTCCTTCTTCAGTAGTCGGGTCTTCCTTTCGACCGACTTGCCCGATGTCTTTCCTCCAAAGCCACCGATGCTACCGTTAGACCTCACGACCCTGTGGCAGGGAACTATGGGTGCATAGGGATTGTTTCTGCAAGCGTTGCCGACAGCTCTATACGCCCTGGTGTTCAGCTTCTTGGCTATCAGGCCGTAAGTTGTGACTTTCCCCCTAGGAATATTCTTCATGAGTTCCCAGACTCTTTCATCGAACTTCATTCCTAACAGACCTCGTTTGCCTCTGGAGGGCTAATACCTTGCACTTATCCTTTTGCCAACAATGAGGTCTTAGGTAGAATAGCTGATCGGGATGGCTTTGACACCTATTGTCGCTCAGCCTTCAAAGCATGATGATACTACCCACGGGCCAGCTTTCCAACAACAATCGCCGACAAGGATCCGAGAAGAAACACCAATGCCATCCAAGGTAATAGCACTTCATAAGGAAACTCATGTGCGCCAATCGAAGCGAATATCAATGCGACCAGAAGGTAGTATTCGCTCGAACTGATTCCGCCAAGGATCCACTTATGGACTGGGATGCCTGACAAGGCAATCATCACAGGGAGCGAGACCAATAAGGGTGCCACCGCAAAGATTCCGCTAATCTCGCTCAGTCGAAATGTCATTAAAGCCAGCCCAAAGTAGACAGGTGATTGATAATAGCCCGTCACGATCCTAACGATCACCATTAGGACCAGGGTCGAAATGACAATCAGAAGGTACCCTAGCGTACATGTGAGAATCGCATTACGTAGTACTCTGCTTCGGCCGCTGATATCCGCTTCATTGTTCCTGGCGGAATCGGCCGTAGAACCTAGCAAGTTTGGGTCATCATTGATACTCTGCTGCTAGAGATCCGCAATGCATGCCTTAGCCGCCTCTTCGCGATCGTCGCAATAACGGCAAGTGGCATCAAGTAGACAACTCCTATGAAACTGCCAATCAGGATGCCACCGAGAAGAGTTGCCAGTTCAGGATTCAAAGGCAACATGCCTAGCATCTGTGAGGCAGTCCGAAGCGAGGCAACTAGAGGAGATATCGAGATTCGAGCAAGCGATGCCACAGTTGGGTTTGCTATTACGGCCTCAGCCACGGTCGGGCTGAACGAGTAGTAGAAGGCATTGAAGGCACGCATGAACTGCGCCCCGGCGAAGGAGGACATGACTGTGCAGTCTCTGAACTCTCTGAGGATCTGGACTTGTGGAGCCAACTCTGAACCGTATGCGGCAGAGGCGATGAAGCATGCGTATCTGACCGTTGCAGTAGTTGTCACAGTTGCCGTAGTGGTGACCACTGAAGTCGTCGTAAAGCTTGTTGGCACCAGTGATGTTTTGACCGAAGTCACTGTCACCGTGGGCGAAAAGACTGTAGCGGTCTTGTAGGTTGCGTTCGTCGATGTGAGTGTGGCTATGGGATGAAATGAGGTCGAGGTCTGGGTGAGCGAGGTAGTTGCCGTGGTTGTCAGCAAAACGACGACAGTGCTTGTTCTTGATGTTGCGAAGGTATGTATCTCAGTAAGCCAAGACGTAGATGTGTCTGTGGTTGTCGTCGATGTTCGAAGCGTGGAAGTGGTCACGACGGTTTGTGTTGCCGTGCTAGCTGTAGTTGTCGTAGTAGTAGTGGTCGAGTAGGTCGTGGTCGTATAACTGTGGATACTGGTAGACGTTTCTGTCTCCGTTACCACTGACGTAGTAATGTAGCCAACTACTCTGACACCCACGGCAGTGGAGGCGCCAATACCAAGTCGAGTCATCATCACTATTGAGAGGATGACGATTCCTAACAGCACCGAAATAGCTCTTTGCCTCTTCATTGTGACACGCCATCCTAGCCGATTACGTCTGTTCTTGCTCTCTTGGAGTTGCAGTCAAGAAGGCTGCCACCCTCCTGTTGAAGGCGCTCTTTCTCTTGAGTATGCGAACTCCCAGAATAATCGGGATCAAGTACACTATTCCAAATGGAGCGCTGGCCAGCATCCCTACCACGACTACCCCGATTTCCCGAGCTGAGCTGAAGGCTTCGAATGTTGCGGATGACAGCTGAAGGGTGCGCAACAGTGGATAGAGTAGCCAGCGTCCGAGAGCGACTAACAGTCCAGATGAGGTTATAGTTGATGCTACAGTCGGACTGAAAGAATAGTAGAATGAATCGAAAACCCTCATGAATGCCTGACCGGCGAATGTAGATCGGACCCGTTGATCTCTGAATTCTCTTAGAGATTGCACTGGTTCTGCCAGCTCTGAGCCATATGCGGCTGAGGCTATGGCACACCGCCGAGTTCCGACAGGCAGGATTGTAGTTACGGTCGTCGAAGTCGACGTCGTAGTCACAGTTGGAGAATAGATTGTGGTAGTGGTCATGAGAGTCGATGTGACAGTGGTTGTGGTTTGAAGGGACGTGATCGAAGTCAGAGTCACGGTCGGGGAGTGGATTGTCGTGTTCAAACTAGTTACATGTGTTGTCGGAACGCTCACTGTAGGTGAGAAGATCGTCGACGTTATGATCCAGATCGTAGTTGCGGATGTTGTCTCATAGAACAGTGATTCTGAGATGACCGTCGCGCTGGTGAGCAACACAATTTGATTCCAAGAGGTCGTAGAGTGCGTGGTGGTCACTGAAGTGGTTGTGGTGGTAGTTTCGACAGTAACAGTGCTGAGTGTGTAGGTTGTAGTGGTTGTCGTGTGCGATGTGCTCGTTGTGGACGTGTGTGTCGTAGTAGAGTGTGTCGTTGTTGTGAGCACAGTAGTGACTGTGTCGGTTGTGATCTGAGCTACGTTTTCGAGGGCTTTTGGCGGTGCAGGACTAAGGAGCTCAGCACGAGGAATGAAGGCTTCTGCGAGAAGTATTCCCGTCACTATCAGATAGATCAGGATCACGGTGCGCTTCACAGAGCCGCCTCTCTTGAAATCTCCTTCAACTCGAGTGTGCATCTTCACGGCTCGCACCGTTGACAGACCTTTCGACGGGGCTGCATCAAGGCGTTTAATAAATATGTGGTTCCGGAGAAGGTGATCAGAATTCATCAACTATCTCGTCTGTCGTCAGCCACGAGAAGTAGTGTCCACGACCTCTAAGAACCTCCCACCAGTCTCCTCTCGGTTCTCATATCTGTACAATCTCGTTTCTTGAGAAGGGAAAAGTCGTGCGAGTGGAAGGCTCAAAGCTGGCATATCCCATGGCATTGGCCGTCCTACTCACTGTCGCCTTGACCTTTGCAACGCTTGAACTTCCAGTAGTTGTCAATCGATTGGTGGTTGAGTATCTCGGCTTCCCTGATTTCAATCCGGGTTTTCAGTCCGAGCTGATTGAGAAGTTTATGAGGTCGCATCATGTGAGGCCAATAGGCTGCACGGCTCTTGCGGCTGTAGTCGTTCTGATCGTTCTTCGATTCGTGACCAAAAGGACCGGTCTGTCGGCTGCGGGGTCGATGATGTTCTTTCTTCCGACCTTCGGCTACTTCGCAACCTACATGTTCTTCCTATCTGGGATCGGGATCCTTCAGGTCGTATGGATTCCGATCTGGGGGCAGTCCATAGACCTATTGAAGCTGGGTGATGTCGCCTATGTGCCTTACATGATTGTGGCCTGTCCCCTTGCACTTCTTCTGTCGCTTTTTGTCGTAGATCCAAGTTCGCCTATCGCAGGCCTTCTTAGGGCGGCTAGGATGATTCATCTCCACTGGAACGGTTTTCACGTAGACATCAGGACACCTATAGCGTACGCTCTGATTGGTTGTGGCCTTCTGATGTTTCTTCTAGGCACGATCGCTTGGCTCTACGCCATGCTGCAGAAGAGAGAGACAGTTGATTTCTGAGTGTACAGGTACTCGAGGCATCCCTAATACCTTGGTTGGATCGTCTGGAGCTACGGGTTGATGCTGTTGGCGTCATACACGCCTGTGGTTAGGTGAGGAGCCAACCCCGGGGCGAGTTTTCCTTGGCTGATCTCTTGTCTGTTGATCATCTGCGTAGCCTTGACAGAGGAGATCAAGATGATGGAGGACCATGGAGGAAATTACGCTAGGTATAGGAAGAGCGCCATGTTCATGCTCCCTTTGCCAAGGGCTTTCTGCTCGCTGGCGAGACTTCCGTTCAGGATCCTCTTCAAGAAAGACCGGCCCGAGAGACCGAGGGAGGTCACCGTGACCTTCATCCTCTATGCGCTAATCCTTGCCTTGCTGTCGCTGCCGTTTGTTCTTTTGAGTTGGCCCCCAGGCTTGGGATGGACCGAGTGGCCCTACAGTACGTGGCCATTCGTGTAGGAGAAGCTTTGTCAATGTGTATTCATGGGTTTCGCGTGCTGTACTCGGCCAGACGATCATGCGTGGATTCTGCGCAAAGAATGATGACTATGAACCGTGAAGACTCTGAGATCAGCGAGGCACGGAAGATCATCCAATCCGTATTATCTTCCTTTCTTCTCTGATCAACGAGACAAGTAATGTCCCCACGCCTCCGCATATCGCAGCGAACATCCAACCGAGCGGGTAAGGGCCAGTGGCATCGACTATTAAACCGAAGACGGGAGGGCCTATGACTATTCCAAGGCTCGTCATCGCTAGGCCGAAGCCCGTTGCGACGCCTGACAACTCCTTCCCAGCTAACTCTCCCATCATTGTTAGGAACAGCCCACCCCATCCTATAGCGGTCAATCCAAACACGGCGAGTAGTCTAGAGCCAGCCTCGCAGCCAAGTAGAGACAGGGATAACCAAGGCAAATAATGTCGAGTATGCTTCGAAGCCGACAGAGATCAGGCGCGGCCTATTTGAGCTCTCCTTCAGGTATCTTGATCGCAAAGCGACAACGTGGATCCCCTCGTAGGGCGCTCTCCAGAACCTCGACATCAACCTCTTTATCAAAGATTACATCGAAGAGGAACTTTTCGTAGCCTCCACTGCAGTAGCACCAAGTGGGAGAGACATTTGGCTCTCCCTTCGGTATCGATGCCCTAACTAGCGGACAGTGGCAGGCGTAATATCTCTTCATCGTCGGGTCTACCTCTCTTAGATAGTCCTTGGGGGCGTATGGAAACTTCGTCACGTAGATCTTGTTACCTTGTCGGACTCCAGAAAGTATCTCTTGATTGCTTCTGACGAATTCAATGACCTGAGGGGTGATCTCCTGCTCGTAGAACAGCCTTCCTTCCGTCATGAGTTTCTCCAGCTCGGTGATCATCCTTCTGTGCAAGTCGCTCAGGAACTCGTCGATGCTCCCAAGTTCCAGGAACCTCTTCCTTTCCTGCGTCAGGCTCTCAGGTGGTATGTTGTGATTGTTGCCTGCGAGGGCCTTCTTACACATCTCTAGGGAGAGTTCACTCTCGAGCCGGTTCATCATCATGTGCGTCACAGCAGGGTATTCCTCTTGAGGCGATCCGAGCGGAGGCATCTTGACACCGCCGAACACTTTTCCTCTCGTTTCCTCACCAGCTATGACCGCAACTCTCTCAGAGATAATGGGCAGAACGTTTCTCGCTCCAAGGATCCCGGCGAAGTAGATGTAGAAATCATTCCTCTTCACCACATTGCTGTACCGGGCGA
>Ga0129297_10001193_pt1 | contig 13038 bp, 10 predicted proteins | sample I18A1metaG_FD_94708 | JGI IMG/M metagenome (GOLD analysis project Ga0129297, IMG submission 94708) | Lake sediment bacterial and archeal communities from Gulf of Boni, Indonesia to study Microbial Dark Matter (Phase II) - ​I18A1 metaG | ecosystem: Environmental > Aquatic > Freshwater > Lake >... | reverse complement strand
GATTATTACACCTTGTCTTACGGAACACGGCTACGAAATCATGATCGCTCCGGACGGGGTGAGCGGACTGAAACAGGCCTTCCAGCAAAAGCCTGATCTCATCCTTCTGAACTTGATCCTGCCCGGGGGCGGCGGGGAAGCCATCCTGTCCAACCTGCGAAAAGCCCCAGATACCGAGCATCTTCCCGTGTTTATCATGTCGGGCCTTTTGCCCCCCAAAAAGCTCGAGGAAAAAGCCCACGAAATCGGAGCGCAAGGGTTCATTTCCAAGCCCGTCGAGCCCGAAGACCTGCTCTATATCATTGATTCCGTCATCGGCTCTTGAATCGGTTCCCCAGGCCTGAGAACCGACTAAATAAATAAGAGCTTGTCGAGCCTCTTTTTTTAAGCTAAGATTGGCCTCAAGGGAAAACAGGAGCCCATGGAAAAAAAGCGCATCTTGATTGTCGACGACGAAGAGGACTTTGTTAAGATGCTGCGGGCCCGGCTTCAGATCGAGGGCTACGAAGTCCTCGTCGCTGAAGATGGGGTCAAGGGCCTTCAGATGGCACGCAAAGAAAAGCCGCACCTGATCATTCTGGATATCATGATGCCGGGAATGGATGGCCATGCGGTCTGTAATTTGCTCAAGAAATCAAGTTTAACTTGGTCAATTCCGGTTATCTATCTGACGGCGAAAACAAGCTCAGCCGACGAGGTTTTGGCCCTGGAAAAAGGAGCCAAGTATTTCTTGACCAAGCCGTACAACCCGCCCATGCTCCTCGAAATGGTCAAGAGCGCAATCATGGACACAAACCAGGTGGCCAAAAAACAGGCCCGCGTTCTCATCATCGATAAAGACCTCGGTTCTGCAGACGAGATGGGAGCCAAACTCAAGCAGGCAGGGTTCGAAGTCATATCCACGTTCACGGCAGAACAAGGGCTCCGGGAAGCCAGGGAGCATTCGCCCGATATCATTCTATTGGATTTTCTGACATCCCGTGAGGATTCCCATGCGAGCGTTAAAATTATCAGCGGAGATGAAATTCTTCAGAATATACCTCTGTTTATCCTGGCTCCTGAAGCCATTATGGATAAGGTGGATAAGAACCTGCCCAACCTCGAGAAATTTATCACCACGCCGATCAACTACACCCTCCTCCTGGATACGCTCCACAGAACTCTAGAGATCGAGAAGGAATAAAAGCGGCAGGCTCAAAAACGGTAGCGGACTATTCGCCGCTCAGAATGGCCATCGCTTTGTCGATGTCCGAGACATCCAGGATGATTGAGGTCACGCTCCCCTTTCTGCTCAGGGTGCCGTAGCAATAATCGATATTGATTCCTTTGTTTCCCAGGGCAGTCGTCACGTCAGCTAAAGCGCCCGGCCTGTTTTCCAGGTCGATTTTGAGGACATCGCGCGTCTCTGTAGCGTAATTCAGCTTATTGAGCAGCTTCACCGCCTTATTGAGGTTTTTGACATAGAGCTTGGCCGTATCGTGGAAAACGCCGATCGCCTCAATATTAATGTCATGCTCGGCCAGGTAGCTGCATAATTCGCCCAAGGTGGAAGGCCGATTTTCCAGGACGACAAAAATCTCCGTAATTCTTTCCATTATTCCCCCATTTTATTAAGTTTGGCCATAATATGCCTGAGGGCCGAAGCCCTTGGTGTCTTCGAGCATGGTGTCATAGTCCGGATTCTAATATCCGGGAAAATCTCCGCATCTCGTCCTGATAGCGAGAGGCCAGGGTAATTTCCCTCTCCCGGCTCATATAATTCTCAGGAGGTCCCCCCGAATAATCCTCCTTAAACCAGCAAATCGTTTTCCTCAGCCAAGTAGCAAAAGGAGTCGAGGAGAAATTGAGGTCCCGCCGCGCCTTTTCAGTGGAAAGAACAAACGGCCGCCTCATGAAGAAGGGAGAGAAGGATGTCCCCAGGCCTGACTTGTCCAGCACCCAAGAAGGCACGTCGACGAGGTCCGGGTTTCGGCCCAAGATCCGCGCCGCTTCCTGCACAAAACTCCTTAGAGTGAGGATCTCCGGCTGGGCCAGGTTATAGGCCTGACCGTGGGCTGTGTTGTTCAGAAGGTTGCCGGAAACGGTCCGGGCGATATCATCCTGATAGATGTGAGTAAAAACGTTCAGGCCGCCGTCCGGAAGAATAACTGGCTTCCCGTCTTCGAGGCGCAAGAAATAGGAATAGGCCCTGAGGGTGTAATCTCGCTCTCCCATGACAATTGGAAGGCGCAATATGGTCACAGGAAAGCCGTATTTTTGGTAGGCCTCACCGAGAACCTCCTCGCACTTTCGTTTATGATAGCCATAGAGCCACCAGTCCTCATTTTTCCCCGGCCGGGGAACGACCTCGCGGTCAAAATCCTTTTCCTGCAGAGGACACGGAAAATCTTTGGTAACAACATAGACAGAGCCCGTGCTAATGTGGAAAAAATGGCCGATCCTGCCAGCAAACGTCTCCACAGCAGACCGGTCGTCTTCGGCCACAAAAGCGATCATGTCCACAACGGCATCGAAGTTTTCCCTTCCGAGCTTCTCGCGAAAATCCCGGCGGTCGTTCCTATCGCCTTTGATGCGCCTGACCCGGTCTCCCAGGTTATCGGGTGTTCGGCCGCGATTGAAAAGCGTTACGTCGTGGCCTTCGGCCAAGAGCTTTGTAACGATATGATAGCCGAAAAAGCGTGTTCCGCCGATGACCAGTATTTTCATACGGCCCTAAAAAATGCTCAGCCCCTTTTTGTTGTCATGAAAAGCGAATTTATAATAGCACAAAAGACGTGCTTTGTCCACCCGCATCATCTCAATCAAAAATTTTGCCCGGGTTCAGAATAAGGTGCGGGTCGACGAGTCGCTTGATACCCTTCATCAGCTCCACTTGAACCTCGTCCAGGGTCAAAGAAAGGAAGGGCTTCTTGATGATTCCGATGCCGTGCTCTCCGGAGATGACTCCTCCCCGCGCCTTGCCGTCGGCATAAAGCTCCCCTCGGACTCTATCCACCTTCGCCCGCCACTCCTTTTCGGGAAGAGGAATCATTTTTCCCGCCGAATAACGGGCCCGCATGATATGGGTGTGCACATTCCCGTCGGCCGCATGCCCGAACGTGGGCAGCCAGATATCATATTTTTCTGAAACCTCGCGGACCCGCCGGACATGTTTCGGGATCTCCACCCGGGGGATGGAGATGTCCAAGATCTCGATGGTGTAGGATTTTATGGCCTCATAAATTTTGCTCCGGATTTCCAAGACTGTTTCCTGCTTCTTGGGCGTGTCGGCGATAAAAACATCGCTGCCTCCCTTTTCCAGGCAGACTTCGGCCACGGCCTGGGAGACCCTGTCCATTTCGTCCTCGCTCGAAGCGTCGAGAACAACAAGGAGATACGTCTCGCCCACCGCGCAGGGCCAGCGCTTGTCAAGATAGTCCTCGGTGATGCGGATCACTTCCTTCTCGATGAACTCCAAAGCCATGGGCATGATTTTTCTGTTCAGCAGAAGAGGGACCGACTCGATGGCGCTTTCTAGGTCGCCAAACGGAATGACTAAGGACCGGGTGAATCGAGCTGCAGGCAGAAGCTGGATAATGGCCTGTGTAATCACGCCCAGGGTTCCCTCCGAACCGATCATAAGATGAAGAAGGCTGTAGCCCGTGCTGCTCTTCATGAGTTTTCCACCCAGCCGGATGACTTGTCCCCGGGGAAGAACGACCTCAAGCCCTCTGACGTAGTTCCGGATGACGCCGTACTTAACGGCACGGCTTCCGCCAGCGTTCGTGGCGATGAGCCCTCCCATCATCGCGCTCTCCTCTCCCGGATGAGGAGGAAAAGAAAGGCCGGCCTCCTCCACAGCTTGAGCAAACTCCCTCAAGGTCAGACCGGGCTCAACCACTGCCATCTGGTTCTCGTGGTCGATCTCAACCAGTCGGTTCATTCTTTCTAACGACAAAACGATGCCTCCAAATACAGGAACGCACCCGCCGCAGAGGCCCGTGGCCCCGCCCCGGGGTGTGATTGGAATTCCTTCCTCATCGGCGAGCTTGAGCACAGCAGCGACCTCTTCGGTTCTTTGAGGCTTGACCACGGCCTCCGGGGTTCTTCTGATATCATGGAGAGAAAATTCATCGTGGCTGTAGTCGGCCATCTTCTCGGGATCGCAAACTAAGTTTTCTGGACCGACAAGCTCTTCAAGCCGCCAGCGGATTCTTTGGTCGACTTTCTTGTACATGTTTCCTCAGAAAACCTATAATCCAACGCCATCTTTATGTCAAACTCATTCCTGGCCAGTTGCGGGGCGGAGTTGGCGTGGGAAAAAAACAACGATTTGAGGCCTGCCCCGATAGTCCTCGAGGAAACCTGAGACTATAAGAACACGGCCGATTGAGTTCCTGATTGAGGGGAAAGCATCCGCCCGGCTCCGCGGAATCGCGGCTTCGAATTCCCCGGCTCCGGAGGTCAGATAGATAAACGACCGCCCTTCTTTTAAAGAAGAGCATTTGAACCGCACCGATAGGTATTCTCCCAGGCGCAGGCGCGCTATTGCATCGGAGATTGTTTCCGGCTCTTCTTTCCGCCAGAGGCCCTTCTTCTTCTTGCGGGCCTCCTGCTGGGCTTCCCGAAAAAGGCGTTGAATATCGCTCCGAAAGGGAAAGCTCAGGAACGCGTAAGCAAAGCCTTCTCTGATGATGAAGTCATTGAAAAGCTTGTCCTGGTCCGTCCAAACATAAGCCAGGATTCTCCCATACTTGTCCACCCGGATCTGGTCATAAGTCAACCGGACGTTCTTGCGATAAAGATGAAAAAAAGAGAACCTCCTGGCCAGCAGAGCCCAAAAAGCCACCTCTTCTCTCGGGTCATCAATCTCGAGCGTGTCTACGCCCAGTAGCCTGATCCGTTTCGAAGAGCCCTCAAAAAATTGAACCTCGACTGTGTCTCCGTCATAGACCGCGATTACGGTACCCGTGTCATGTTGGCTGGGCCTTCCGGAAATGGGATGGGCAGAGGCACTAACGATTAGACAAGAGCAAAAAAATAAGCGCAGGAGGTAAAACCGGCCTTTCAAAGAAGAATGTCCTCAGGCCTCCATATCCATAAGCTCTCTAACAGCTTTGAAAATATAAGACGCGCTGATCCCGTACATCTCCATGAGCTCTGCAGGTTTCCCCGACCGAGGAAGGCTGGTGACGCAAAGATGGACGATCTCGGCGTTCCCGTCCAAGGCCAGAGCAACTGCTTCGCCGAGCCCGCCACTCGGGAAATGGTCCTCGACAACAATCACCTTGCCGCCGGTCTCAGCGACTTCTTTGCGAATCGTATCAGTGTCTAAGGGTTGAACGGAATAGGCGTCAATCACTCTGATTCCGAGGCCTTCTTTTTCCAGTTCGTCATGGGCCTTGAGCGCCTCGAACACCGTGATGCCGGCGGCAATGACCGTAGCGACGTCCTTATCCCCCTTGCGCAGGACTTTGGACCCGCCGATGGGAAAGCTCTCCTCCCGAGAATACAGAAGCGGAGTGGCTGGCCGTGTTGTCCGCAAGTAGGCCAGGCCTTCTTGGCAAAGCATGGACTCCAGACATCCTTCCGTCGAAAACGCGTCGCAAGGATAGAGGACAACGCACCCGGGAATGGGTTTGAAAATGGCCATATCTTCAAGCCCCATCTGGGAAGGGCCGTCTTCTCCGATGCTCACGCCGACATGCGATCCGCAGAATTTGATGTTGGAGAAAGAATACCCCGACATCCGGATCTGGTCATGCGCCCGGCTGAGGAAGGCAGCAAATGTGGCGATAAAAGGGATGAATCCCTTGGCCGAGAGTCCGATACCCATTCCGACCATATTTTGTTCGGCAATATACGATTGGAACGACCGTTTCTGAAAGGCCTCAAAGAATTTCTCTGCGTAGGTCGAGTTCTTCACATCCCCGTCCAGAGCCACGACCCAATCATTGACTTCGCCGATCCTCTGGAGAGCTATCCCGTACGCTAGGCGTGTGGCTGTCTTGTCGGTGTATTGAGTTCTGTTGAAGGCGACCCCCTTCTTCCAGAGCGGCCGCTTTGCCGTCCGGGGCTTGCGGACATACTTCCGCGAATCAATCTCCGGCATCGGGCCGATCTCTTGGAGAGCGCGTCGCAATTCCTCCTCTTTCAACGGCTTGCCGTGCCAGCCGTTCTGGTCCTCGACAAATGAGACCCCCTTGCCCTTGATTGTTCTGGCTAGGACGACCGCCGGGCCCTTGGCCTTCCGCACTTTCTTAAAGGCTTCGAGGATGGCTCTGATATCGTGGCCGTCCACCTTAAAGACTTCCCACCCAAACGCCTTGAATTTGCGCTCATAGGCCCTTAGGTCATGGCCGTGCATGGTCGCTTCAGATTGCCCCAGCCTGTTGATATCCGCAACGGCAACCAGGTTGTTGAGCCCGAAAAGGACGGCTGCGTTCGCCGCTTCCCAGACTCCCCCCTCCGCGCACTCGCCGTCGCCCATCATGACGAATGTCCGGCCGGGTGATTTTCCGATCTTCTGCGCAAGGGCAATGCCGACGCCGACAGATAAGCCCTGCCCTAAAGACCCTGTGGCCGCTTTGACCCAGGGCATTCGCGGCGTCGGATGGCCTTCAAGGTCAGAGGTTATCCTCCGCAGGCTCATCAGGTCTTCGAGAGGGAGGATGCCGGCCTCTGCATAAGCGGCCCAGAGAATAGGCGCAGCATGGCCTTTAGAAAGCACGAACTCATCATTACCCCAATCATGGGGATCACGGATGTTATATCTCATCTCGCTAAAAAATAAGCAGGCGGCAAGATCGGCCATGGACAGGCATGTGGTTGGATGCCCGGAGCCAGCTGCAGTTGTCATTTGAAGAGAATGAAGGCGCAATCTCGCGGCGATTTTTTCTAATACTCTTCTTTTATTCATTGGGTCTTGCTCCCTCTTTGAGATGGAACGGGCTTTCAAAAAGGAATCATTATAATATCTTCAGCGCCTCTCAACAATAATCTTTTTGGGGGGTTATTGACCGAACGCGGCAAGCTGTCTGTGAGCAGGAAAATAATAGGGCTGGAGGCCGATAGCTTTCTGGAATTCCGCGGCTGCTTCTCCTTGACGCCCCATCCCGCGGAATCCCAAACCCAAAAGATAATGGTAATACGCCTCTCGTCTCAGGGCCGATTCCCTCATCCCGAACTTGGCGAAATATTCCATGGTCTGCCGCTTCTCTAAGCTTTCTCGGGCAAACCGAATCAGATCCTCAAACGCTTGTCTAGCCTTCTCCGCCTCACCGAGTTTTCGCCAAGACAAGCCTTGATAGTACGAGGACTCAGAAAAGTCTTGGCCTGAACCCGCAGACCGCTGATAAGCGGCGGCGGCTTCATGCGATTTGCCGGAAGATTCGTAGGCTCGCCCGATAAAATAGTATATTTTCGGAGACCCACCGCCCGTCGCCGGCCGGGCCACTTCTAGGTTATCAGGGTATTCTAGGGCTGCACTAAAATCTCTGAGGGCGTGGCCGTATTTTTTTTGGGCCAAGTATCCCTGGCCTCTAAGAAGATGAGCTTCCTCATAGATATTGGAAATATCTCCTCCTCCTTCCCAAGCATGGAAATGGTGAGTCTTCAGGATTTCAATGGCCTGGTCATAGTGACCAAGGTCTACAAGAAGAGAAATCTCACGCATTAGGGAATCATCGCGCTGGGCTACCACAGAGTGGTTGTCTCTGAGTCTGGCCAGCCTTTCCTGCGGGGGGAAGTTGGCCAACTCAGCGAGCTGGTCGCATTCAAAATAAAGCCGGGGGTTATTCGGGTCACAAGCCAGGGCCTTCTCCAAGCATGCGACAGCAGCCGGGAAATCATTATTGACCTTAGCATAAGCGAGCCCGAGATTTCTGTGGAGCAAGGCGAAATTCCCGTCGAGAGTCGTGGACCTCTCCCACTCCTTGATAGCTCTCGCCGGCTGCAAATCAAAGAAAAGGTTACCGAGGTAATAGGGAGCGCGCGCATCCTGAGGGTTCTCTTTTTGGGCCCATTCAAGCACTTCGATAGATTCGAGCCGAAACGGAAAAACATAGTCCGCTGGCATTTGGCTCGCTTCGAGGCAGAATTGCCTGGCCTTCTGTTTATCGCCTTTTCTGCCGGCAAAATATCCCAGGTAATAATGGATCATCGGGTTCAAAGAGGCCTGCCGATTCTCTGAACCCGCAAGACGCAAAAGCACCGCCACGGCGTCATCCCAAAACCCAGAGCTTCCGTAATCAAGGGCGAGCTCGAGATAACTCTGGACGGAATCTCGCATTTTCATTTTAAGATCAGCCAGGGCCTTTTGAGCTTCGGTTTTAAGTCCCCGGGCCGAATAGACAAGACAAAGCTCGTTTAAGGCCCAGAAATCCAAGGGGTCAAGCGCCAGAATCTCGCGGGTTCGCTTTTCCGCCTCATCAAGGCAACCCGCCTCCCTCAGGAGCGTTGCCTCGAGAGCAAGGGCCTTGGCGTTCCATCGGTTCGCCGCAAGGGACCGTCCGACAAACTCGAGAGCGCCAGAAAAGTTACCCTGAGCTGAAGCGATCTCAGCCATTTGTAAGTCTGAGGCGGCCGACCACGCCTCGCTCCAAGAAGCCCTGCCGAAGGAGTCGAAAGCCTCTTGCTCTTTTCCCTGAAACCGCAAGGCCAAACCAAGATAGTAAAAGGCTTCGCCGTTTTTTGGCCGGGTGTAGTTCTTCGTCAGCCTGGCAACAGCCCGCCTGAGATGAGCGTCTGCCTCCCCAAATAATGCCCTTACCAAATAGAACCTCCCCAGAGCTATGTTGGCCTGGACATCATCGGGGTCCCTTTTCAGCGCCTCTTCATAATAAGGATCAGGCTCAATAGCCGGGTTGTGAAATTGTTCGAGGCGCAGCCCGGCAAGATAAAGCTCTTCGTTCGTCCTGATCTCCGGCGGGGGCGGCGGAGGGACAACAGGCTCAGGAAGAGGAGTCGCTTCCCTATGTTGAGGATTGTGGCTGATGATCTCTTTTCCATCCGCGGTCATGAGAGAAAGATGGAGTGATTCTTCTGGCGTGCCCTCAGCAACCGGAATTTCAGCAGTAAAGGGATTGTCCGGTCCGATCCCGATCGTGTCTTCGAAAACGACCTTTCCCTGGGCTGTCAACACAACCTTAGCCCCTTGATGCCGCGACGTTGTGTGGAGGCCGACAAGAGCCCTTCGGTCTGTCTTCAATTCCAGATTTAGGGCCGCATCGGCGTTAGCATTTTTAACACCGCCAAGGTTGCGGATGGGAAACCAACACTGAGTCACGATTTTCGCCTCATACGGTTCGCACCAGCTGTAGTCGGGCTGGTTGTCCGAAAACGACCCGAACATGAGCTCAAGGTAAGGACCGTCTGTGTCCGTCAGGATTTTCTCCCACCTCTTGCCCTCACTCCCCGTCCCCCAGGTCCAGAATTTCTTTCCTGGGACAAGGCGATGGTCGGCAAAAAAGACCACTCCCGCTTTCCGGCCGTGGTCATAGCCAGCTAAAAAGTCCTCTTCCGATTCCCAGGCGAAAAAAGAAGTCGGGGAAGGATTGTTCTTCCACCAGCTCACATCGACGCCCCTGGTATAATCCACGCGATTATAAACATCGCGGGAGATCGGCCAGCGGGAAAATTGATTCTTGCCGTGGAAAGTTGCCAACGTGGTGCCAGGCGGAAAAATGACCTGGTAATTTTCATTGGCCTGAACAGCGGCATTGACCCAACACAGAATCGAATGGGCCAAGGGCGTACGGTTGAAAATCCTCAACCTGACTTCAAGCCTAGAACAGCCGGGCCGGAGGGTGAGCCCAACGACCCACTTCATCCTGTGGCGGAGCTCCGTCTCTCCCACCCAGATCGTTTTGCTCCCGTCAGGGTTTTCGGAGACCGACCAATCTACGGGCATGAACGACGTCGCCCTATGATGGTGAGGGATGTTCCATTCGACGCCGCCTGAAATCCAGGCCCCAAGCAGGCCAATCAGCGCGGGCTTGATCACATGCTGACGGTAGAAGAAATGATAACCGTTCGTCTTGTCGACCGCCTCAAAGATCCGGCCGCCGATCTCGGGAAGGACACAAACCCGGATGAATTCATTTTCCAGAAAAAGGGCGGCATAGGTCTTGTCCACACGGTGATCCGTAAGAACATCCAGAAAGGGATAAGGATAGACGGGGCCCCGGGCGCCCTGATAAGCCCTCCCGAAATAGAAAATGGGATTCTTCTCCGGCGCACCGATAGGATAGGTGGGGATGACCAACGGCTCTTTCCAAACTTTGACACGGTCATCCGGGGGGAGCGAAGGCGCAGGCTGAAATAAAAGAAAAATGAGCATCCCGACCAAGGGCAATGTAAAAAGGCAATGTCTGTTCTTCATCGTTTACTCCCCCGAGATGGACATCTTAAATTTATCTGCCTGAAAATCAGGAGGACCAGGTTCGTGGAAAAAAAAGTTTCTCGTAGAGCGCTAGGGCATAGAGGTCAGTCATTCCGGCGAGGAAATCTGCCGTTCTCCTCTCCAGCGGATCGCCCCTGGGATAAGGCTTGACGAACGGATCGGGGTTGCGGAGCACATAGTCATAAAGGTCAGAGAGAATCTTTTTGGCCTTGTCAATCTCCTCGGCGGCACGAGGACTGCAATAAACGTTCCTGTAGAGAAATTCCCTCAACTCGACGACGGCAGCCAAAACTTTGTCGCTCAACGCGATCCTCTCCAAGTCGGCGCTCAGACTGGCCATGACGCAATCTTCAACCATACGGTCAATGCGTCCGGCCGGCCATTTCCCCAAAGCTTTCACCAAGTGAGGAGGAATATCGTCCTCTTTGATGACCCCGGCGCGGAGGGCGTCATCGATATCATGATTGACATAGGCGATAATATCGGATACCCTCACCACCTGCCCTTCTAAGGTCTTGGGCATGTCTGTGAAATTATCTTCCAGGATCTGTCCTCGACCCTTGGAATGCTTCTCGATACCCTCTCTCACTTCGTAAGTCAGGTTCAAACCCTTGCCTTCGTATTCCAATTTTTCCACAACGCGGAGGCTCTGTTCATAGTGGCTGAATCCGTCCGGAAGAAGCGTGTCCAGGGTTTCCTCGCCAGCGTGTCCGAACGGCGTGTGACCCAGGTCGTGCCCCAGAGCGATTGCCTCGGTCAAGTCCTCGTTGAGGCGCAAGGCCTTGGCGATCGTCCGCGCAATCTGGGAGACCTCCAGGGTATGGGTCAATCGCGTTCGGAAGTGGTCTCCAAATGGAGCCAGAAATACCTGCGTCTTGTGCTTTAACCTGCGGAAAGATTTGGAGTGGATGATCCTGTCGCGGTCTCTTTGGAAGGCTGTCCTCAGACTGTGCGGATTCTCGGGCCGGGCTCTCCCCCTGGAGTTGGCGCTGAGCATGGCCTTGGGAGAAAGAGTCGCTTGTTCGATTTCTTCGAGCTTCTCGCGTATGGTCATGGCGCGGCGGGAAAACATTATAACACACAGCTCCGTTTCCGTAAGCATTTTGTTCTGGAATAGGGGCCTGCCGCGGCTTACTCCCCGACGAGGCTCGGGAGATGTGGCTCGAAGTCACGCTGCGATTTCCCCAGCGAGGAGAATTGTCATTGCGAGCGACAGCGAAGCAATCTTAAACTGAGATCGCCACGGCATCTTCGATGCCTCGCGACGCCCGCTCGTCGCTCATACGGACTTCTCACCACATTCTCCCTCGCCTCATCCCCCGGCTTAACGCGGCATCACCCTCTTTAGACCATCGCCTCAGTATCACGGAAATGGGGCAGCTTCCGATTTGACACTCCTCTCCACCTTAAGTATGATTCAGATAAAAAAAGAGCGCCGGGCTGAATATGATTAAAGATTCGCCTCTGGGCTCCGTCAAAGCTGCGTTGGGATGCGGCATCGTTATAATCTTTTTTACTGCGCTTCTCGGTATTGCCGTTTCGTTTTTTGCCAAAGACCCGGCGTTGGCCTGGACGATTCGGAAGAGATGTATTATAGGCATCATCATAGGCATATTAATGATTGTCGCCTGGAAGATATATAGAAATCACTATGATTAATATAGATTAGCGCATGATCCAAGAAAACGTCCGGAATCTGCTCGCCGAGCTTCCCGAACATGTCGCGCTTGTGGCGGCGGCTAAATCCCGCACTCCCGAAGAAATCCTGGAGGCCGTCGCAGCCGGAGTGAAGATCATCGGCGAGAACTATATCCAGGAAGCCCAGGCGGCCTTTGCCATTATCGGCCGGCGGGCCCAATGGCATTTTATCGGCCATCTCCAGAAAAACAAGGTCAAAAGAGCTGTGGAGATTTTCGACCTGGTCGAAACTGTGGACTCGCTCGAGACGGCCAAAGAAATCGATAAACGCTGCGCCGAGCGGGGAAAATCCATGCCCATCCTCGTCGAGGTTAATAGCGGCCGGGAGCTGCAAAAATTCGGCCTGCTGCCTGAAAATGTGGCGAGTCTGATCCGGGAACTGAGTCGGTTTCGGCATATCAGCGTGGAGGGTTTGATGACCATGGGACCGGCGTCGGGCAACCCGGAGGAGGCCCGTCCGTATTTTCGCGAAACCAAGAAGATATATAGTGAGATCAAGGCTCTCGGTCTTGAGCGAGTTTCGATGAACTGGCTGTCGATGGGCATGTCCCACTCTTACCGTGTGGCCATAGAGGAAGGGGCCAATATGGTGAGAATAGGGACCAAAATTTTCGGTTCCAGGACGGTGAAAAAATGAAAGTACGAAAAATCGAAATTTTCTATTTTGACATCCCTCTCCGGGAGCCGTTCAAGATCTCGATCGGGACGATGCGGGGGGCAAATAATGTGCTCATAAAGATCAGCGCGGATTCTGGACTCTTCGGTCTCGGCGAGGCCTGCCCTTTCCCGCCTATCACTGGAGAAACCCAGGAAACCAATATTGCTGCGGCCAGAAGCCTGAGGGACCTGCTCATCGGAAAAGACCCGCGCGCAGTGGGGCCATTTATCCGGGAGGCCGGGAGTTTTGTCAGGTCGAATCCGAGCGTTGTTGCCGCTTTTGATATGGCCCTGTACGATAT
>Ga0129297_10001192_pt1 | contig 13049 bp, 12 predicted proteins | sample I18A1metaG_FD_94708 | JGI IMG/M metagenome (GOLD analysis project Ga0129297, IMG submission 94708) | Lake sediment bacterial and archeal communities from Gulf of Boni, Indonesia to study Microbial Dark Matter (Phase II) - ​I18A1 metaG | ecosystem: Environmental > Aquatic > Freshwater > Lake >... | reverse complement strand
GGGTTCCCACCCACGATCCTGCACTGGAACGGTGCAGCATGGACGGCGATCACACCCAGTGGCGTCGCGCTAGGTCAAACATTATACGCGGTTGACGTGCTCACTGCAACAGAAAGCTGGGCGGCTGGCGACGGGATCCCACCGATCGCCGCTGCCGCTGTGATGCTGAAATGGGACGGCACCATATGGACATCGGTACCCAGCGGAACGCCCATCGGCGCACGTCTCTACAGCATCGACATGCTCAGCTCCACGGACGGCTGGGCTGTGGGCTGTGCTGTTCCACCGACATGCGCCTCGCCGGTCATTGTACGATGGAACGGCTTGGCTTGGAGCCAAGTTACACCGCCTTCCGGCATCGCGGGGCTCTATGATGTCTTCATGCTCAGCCCAGCAGACGGTTGGGCCATAGGAAACGCTACCGCAGGTCCTTCTCCGCAGGCAACAATAGTCCACTGGGACGGAACACAGTGGAGAAGGGTACCCGGGCCAGCTACTGGCGCTACCGGTTTCTTAAAGTCGGTTCACATGGTGAGTCCAACCGACGGCTGGGCTGTCGGACAAGTCGACATGGTGTCCGCGCCGGATGGTGCCCCTGGGCCTCGGAGCCTGATAGTTCACTGGGACGGTCTGACCTGGGATGTGGTCGCGACACAGCCGCTTCCGCCTACGATGGCGGTCGCCCTTCAGTCAGTCTTCATGGTTGCCGCGCTCGACGGATGGATAGTCAGTGATCAGGGGTTGATCCTCAAGTACGGTCCCGAGTTTGTACCAGGTACGACCACCTCAACCTCAACGACGACCGTAACTGAAACCTCAACACACACTACAACTAGCACCACAAGCACATCAACAAGCACAACGACACCTGGTCCCAGTCCTATTCCGGGCTTCCCAGTTGAATCAATCATAGCAGGCCTCCTCGGCGGCGCAGCCGCACTATCGATAATTCGACGCAGGCGTACCGCCAGATCCTAATCTGGGTTCGACACTCATTCCCGCTCTTCTTCGTCTCGAATAGTGGGATAGCGAGCAGATGCGCCCAGTACGAGCGCATAGTGCTTCAGTAGATCCGAGTCTCAGTTTTCAGTATCCTGCATCACTCACGAGAGGATTTCCAGGACAGAAAGACTCTCAGTCACATAGTCAACTGTTCGCTTGAAGTGAGGTGCTTAACAGCTTCCAATGCAACCTGTAGCGACCTTTGCTCTGCAGTCGCTTTCGCTCTTTCAGATCCAGTGAACGAAACTCCCGGCAAGACCCCCACAATAGCTGACACCATCCCGAAGTGTGCGTTCCTCTCGACGGCTGAGACCGCGATGGCTGAGAGTTCCATTTCGGTGGATCGACAGTTCTGTGTACGGCAAAGGTCGAGGAACATGTCAGCGCTCAGTTCGGCGTAGAGTGAGTCCTTCGTAACGTTTCCGCCCTGATGATAGGCGCCTCTTGCGAGCCGCTGCCCTGCAGTGTCGAGCGCTTCCACGACGTCTCTGCTACACTCGACTCTGGGATGCCCCTCTTCCGTGACGGTGAAGTCCGAGCCGAGGCTCACCCATTTGTTTCGGAATTGTTCGATGGTGTCGGCACGCCAAAAGTCTAGGCGTACGAGAGACTGGATCACCGCTCCGGACGCTCCAACCGAGTGTGTCGCGTTGACAATATCTCCCACCTTGATCGTGGGCATCCCTTCACAATTTATGCCGCCTGCGGTGCCGACTCGGATCACGACCTTCCGCGGCAGGCTGACCCTAAATTTGCCTACACGGTAGTCGGCACTCGTCAGCTCGTCTGATAGGACCTCATTCATGATGATCTGAGTCGCCGGCGCACCCATCTGCGTCTCAACGACGAGAACTGGAACTCGTCCAGAAACCAGCCCAATTGCCATGGCTACCCGACCAAACTCCGGGACAGAGAGCAAGCCTCTCTGGTTGACGTGTTGATGAGACAGCCTAGCAGCTGTCTCCGAAAGGAGAACTGGTTTCCGCAATCTACCTGCTATGCTGTGGACGCGCCGTCGGTCGCCCACAGCCAAAACCAGGGGCGGTGCATGGCCCTCGTTCTCTTTGAGGTAGGGGATGCGTCGCCAAACTCTAGGCCGGCCGATTAGGTAGGATAGAGTTGAGTGTAAACCGAGGAAGTGAGAGCGATCGCGACTCTCTTCGCTCATCCGCTACACCTCAATCTCAATCTGCCTTCTGAGTTGAAATGAATGACGGGCGACTGGACAGGCTCCTGTCAGCAGTGAAGGACGCCCTTTATTGCCGATGAGCTTCAGAGGCTCAATTTGATTCGATTCAGACAGGTAGATGATCATGGCCACATTTCGGCACTTGACGACCGACGACTACGACTCGATTATCCGGCTATGGCAACAGGCGGGGTTGGAGAGTGTGAGATTGAGAGGGCGTGACAGCCGTGAGGCCTTCGCCGCGCAGCTCGCTGCTGGGCAGACCGTCATCGGTCTTGAGGAGGCCGGCCAACTTATCGGGACTGTTGTGGTCACACACGACACCCGTAAGGGGTGGATCAATCGGCTGGTTATCCATCCCGATCATCGTCGCAAAGGATACGCAGCGCAGTTGCTGGCCGTCGCAGAGCAGGAGCTTCAAGCCATGGGGTTACACATCTTTGCGGTGCTGATTGAGGCTGATAACACTGCGTCACGAACGTTCTTTGCTCGACAAGGGTACAGCACACATGATATCTTGTACATGACCAAGCGGGACAGCGATGACGCGTAGGGGCGCTCTCATTTACGGATTGCCGTGAGACGCTAATTGTCTCCATTCCTGAGCCGATGGCATCTGCTGATTCTATCCGCCAACTGCTCGTGGCATTGTGCAGAGCCAGTTCGATTGTTTTCTCAACGTCGTTCTTGTCGAGGAAGATTGGGAGCCCCATCGCGATGTCGCTAGTCGATGATCGCCGTTACGAATCAAATATGCCGCGGGGGCCTCACTGCGATGCTCGCAATCAGCCAAAGAGAACAAGATCGCCTTGAATTATCGGCTAAAGACATTTTGACTGAAATCAGAAACATAAGCATTAGATGGTTATTGTCGTGCGGCGGTACGAGTGCTCATAGAAGTAGAGACGCTATCTATCGAAGGCTTTCTCGACACATTCCATAGAGTAACGGAGATGAAGAGGGCAGCCGGTATTGATGGGATACTGGACAATCCCCCAGACCTTCTTGAAAGAGCAAAAATCTACGGCATTCAAGAACCACCAATAAAGTCAAATGGTGAGACGTAATCGCCATGTTTTGCTCTCGTCGCCTCGAGTCTTTGTTTCTGTTCGTGCAATACATGGAATAGTATTAGAGGCGTATCCAGCACTCTTGTCTTGTATATATCCGTCAGTCTGCTGATCTTGGCCAGATTCTCAGGTATGCGTACTCTGAACTGCCTGACGTAGTCTTCTCTGGGATAGTCTTTGTCGAATGTGTCTTTGAACAGTCTTTTCAGGTCCTCATATCTTGGTATGAAACCAGTAGGTGTTCTGATGCCGCCGACGGCTCCGTTTACTCTTGACTCAATCCATTTCAGCCATATGCGCTTGTCATTCTTGTCGTTCAACCATTTGCCCTCGGAGTCCTTGAGGAAGTAATTGACGGAAAAGATCCGCGGCGGATTGGACACTCTTTTTCCGAAGTCGAGGTTGTCCTGTATGTACTTGCCTATGGGTATTGATAGAAAATCCAAGTTCGACATAGGATTGAAGACTCTGACACCCTCCTTCCCAAGCGTCGCTGCCGTTGTTTCTGACTCCAATCCAGCACCTTTGGTGATGATTCCGTGAACCCAGTCGAACGCCTCGTCCACAGGCACCGAAGTGTCGGAGTTGCGGCCTCCGTAGACGAAAGCACTGACTTCCACTCCGTCCGGATCGTGGAGTCTTGAATCCACATTCTCCAGTATGTCAAGCCTAAAGGTGAACCTGGCATTCTTGTGTGAAGGCAGAATTTCCTTACCATTTGTGTCCTTCTTGCCCTTGTGCCAATCCCCTGAATAGTTTACGCCTTTGTCAGGTATTGCTCCTGGCTTTCCGTTCCAGTAGACTTTCCCGTTGTTGTAGACCAGTACGTTGCTGAAGATGATTTCTGCCTCCGAGCTATTGAGAGCCTTCCATTGCAGCATGTCGTCCTTGTCATTGATGCCTTCGATGATTCCGAAGATACCGCTTTCCACGTTGACTGCTCTGACTTTGTCTCCGACTATGCGCAAGTAGGCTATGTCATCGCCGACGATCGTTTCCCCTTCGATCATAGCAGTGGAAGTCTTACCGCACATGGAGGGGAAAGCGCCTGTGACATAGCTGATCCGTCCGTTTGGACCGTGGATGCCCATTATCAGCATGTGTTCGGTGAGCCATCCTTCTTTGGATGCCCTGTTGATCCCCAGTCGCATGGCAAGTTTTTTCAAGCCTATGGTGTTGCCGCCATACTGGGTGTTGGTGCTGTATATGACCTCGTCCTCGAGGTCAATGTACACTCTGCGCTTGTCGATGTTCTTGCTCACTCCCAGTCCAAGCCCGGCTGGTTCGAGTTCGCCCTGTGAATGCACGAACTTCCAGAATCGCGCTCTCCTCCCTTGTCTGACGAACTCGCTGTATCCTTGTCTATACAGCAGGTCCTCGCTGTGGGCCACATAGGCAGAATCAGTAAGCTGGACGCATGGAATAGAGAACACCGAGTTCGTTGGACCCAAACAGAAGAACTTGATGTGAAGCTCGTGGCCTGCCATAATGTTGGTCAAGATCCTGTGTATCTCTCGTAGGCCTTCTTCACGATCCATTGCGTTTATCTCAGGTCCCAAGTCTTTGCCAAGCGGTAGCAGAAACTTGCTGCTCGCCTTGTCGCGAGCCTGATCGTAGAACCCATCAAAGTGTATCGTGTGATTCTGACTGGCCAGTCTCGCCTCTTCCCTGTTTCGAATGGCTGTTTCTCTGGTCTCCTGAACATCTTCTTCAGAATCAGTATACACGTTGATTTTAGAAGGATTGCAAATCCTGACGTATTTGGCAATGAATTCGTGCAGTTCTGGGTTATCTATCTTCATCAGTTCTTGGAAATCCTGCTTTTCAAGCTTTCCCGTCAGGATCCTCAGTGCGTTTTCTTCCACTGCCATTCCCCATAGTCAACTTGTGTGCCAATCGGCTACAGCGTCTCTCCCGTTTTAAACTCTCACATTAGCTAAAGCAGGACGCTTTCTGAACAAGCATTTCTGCGTGAAACCTAAAAGACGACACGGAGGCGACCGCTTGTGAACTCGCACCGGACTGTCCCATAATACAGCCAACACGAACGGGAACCGTGAAAGAACGAGCACTTGACCAGAAAGAGGGTCGGGCAATGTACAACGCACAGCCTGTTAGGACGCAAACCCCGCCGTGACTTTCAATTCGCCATGGTTTTGCCGCACATTCGGAGGATGGATCCTGATACCCAGAGATGCCGATGGACTCAACCGAGTTCTGGAGCCGCTGAACGTCGCCCACGCGACAAGGAACCACAGATCCGGCCTGAAACTGGACCTGCACCTTGGGATATGCGCAACCGATTCGAGGGGGCTGGTCGGTGTTGCGCGGAGGCGTAAAGAAATGTACCCGAGCTGCATGAGCAGAATATATAGAGACCCGATCGTGCCGTGCTTGTGCGGCCCGCGCCAGCTTGCTGCATGGTCACGGGCGGTTATTTGCTGAGAGACTCTACTCGGTCTCTTGTCGGCGTGCTGTGATGTCATTACAAGTGCTTTCTGATCTGGGCTTCGAGTTCGTCTGGCGAACTGATGTAGACGTTCGGCCCTACGTCGCCCAGGATCTTCTTGGTCTTGTCGCGTAGAGCGGCTGGCACCACAAGCACGACGGGTATGTCAAAGTTCTTGCATGCGAAGAGTATGTCGGCAGGTTTCATACGTTCCTGCTCGGCGGGTATGACTTTGTGCAGGTAGCCCACCACTACGTTCACTTCGCCTTTGTTCAGGTGGTTCACGTACTTCCCGTGGCCGTCCCAGCCGTTGCTGACCGGTAGGGTCTCGATCTCTTCAGCCGCAAGCTTCGCCAATAGCAACGGATCGGTGCCTTCAAAGTACCCAACTCTCGCCATCAGAGTTCGCCTAAGGCAGTGAAACTTTACTAACCCTTGGAAAAGGGTTGCCCTTTCTCATGGCTAGTTCGTGCCTGCTGGCGACGGTGGCTCAAAGTTCTGCGCTGGGATGCAACCAGGCAATCCGGCAGTTCAGGAAGATGGATGCCGCAAACGCCGCTAAGACGATGCTTCTCCTTGGAATTGTGATGGTAGCGGCCGGCACACTGCTGCTGATCGCGGTAGGCCTCGAAGTCCAATAGTAACCCCGCATGGGGCACGCCGGTCAGGGTTCATTCCCAACGGTCTGATGCGAGCCCGCGTGTCCAAGGACTTTCTTGTCGAACCGAAACCTCACTTGAAGTTCAGAGCTACTAGCCGTGTCTGGAAATACTTCCAGTAAACCCCGTGTCTTGGAGTTCCGCTGTGGCCTAGACTTCACTTGCAATGCGCTCGGGGAACATAATGCGGTTCCCGACCTCTTCAGGGCGGTCAGGTTGACTTGGATTCTTCGATCTTGAACCAGATGATGAAGCCGACCGCGATGGCGAGGACCAATGTGAGGATGAAAGGTGCTTTGGGTGATATGTTGTCCCACATCCAGCCTCCTAACGCCGGGCACCCCGCTGACGCAAGGCCGGCGACGAGGCTCATGGTTCCCAGTGTCTGTCCGAACCTCTCACGGCCGAAGTGGTCTACGACGTACGCGTTGATGGCTGGCACCCACAGGCTATAGACTAGGCCCCAGAATACGGCGGAGATGTATGCGAATTCAGGGCGCGTAGCCAAGAGCAACGGTAGAAAGGCCCCGACGGCGCTCCACTCGCCCATGATAAGGAAGAGCTTTCTACCCGCCTTGTCGAGCTTCGAACCCAATGTCAGTCCCGTCAATGCTGGTATGCCGGCGGAGATAGCTAGTGTGATTCCAAGTTGTTCTTGGGTTGCGTTCATCTCCTTGAAGATGTACAGTGTCCAGAACGGGAAAGAGATCCTCCATGCGGCTGCATCGAGTGCCACGACTGCTAGCAGAGGGAGGATTCGTTTCTCGAGTCGGGTGAGTGACCTCCACAGCTCATTTGCTGTCGGCTGTGCCCGGGCTTTGGAGGTTGGCGGTGGCTTGAAGCAGACTGATACTATCAGGATCGCAGCGGCGACGAGGAGGGCCGATATGGTGAAGATGAGCTGTGATGACAGACCTACCGCAGTTGCAGCATATCCGCCGATGAGTGGGGCGATTGTGGCGGCGCTCTCTGTGACGCCGAGGTCGATACTGAAGACCCGGCCCACTGTCCCGGATCTTGCGTTGTCGCCCAACGCCGCGTAGGAGGCTGTCCCTCGAATCGCCATGTCAAGCGCAACGAGCACTATTCCGGCTCCTAGTAGTAGCCAGAATGTGGCGAGGGAGTATGAGACGAAACCAGTCAGCGTCACCAATCCGCCAAGAAGGATGAAGGGCTTTCGGCCGATTCGGTCCATCGCCATGCCCATTGGAAGGCGTAGGAAAGTGACGCCCAAACCCCCGATCGTCTGTGCTTGACCGACGAAGTATATGCTCACGCCTAATGCGACTATCAGTGGAGCCACCGACGGCGAGCTGAATCCAACCGCGAAACCGAAGAGCGCGTCCACGGCGATCAAGAGGAGTATCTGGCTCCCTGCGTCCGAGCTTCCATGCTCGCTCGTCAAGTCCATCGCCGCCTCCGCGTCTCGACAGGTTCGCGTCAAAGGTGCAAGCTGAGCTATTTCTAGCTGCTCGGTCTGTAACGGCCCTCTATGCGAGGATACCGAGCGCGGGAAGCACCCCGCATGCGGCTGCACCTATCAAGATCGCGAGCGTTATCGTCGAAGCCATTATCGCAACCGTGGTCGTTCGTTGCAGCGCAGGGAAAGTACGAGGTCACCACGAGCCCGAAGAGAACGGGTCTCGCATTCTAACGCTTCGCTACCTCGGACAAGAACCTGCCTGGACGATGCCCTGGCTGTTCACGCCAGAATCGAACGGCTGCGCGACGAGACCCGTAAACGTATGTAGAAGGCGGGATTCTTCACAATTTTGGCGTAATTTCTACGGCACGCTCAAGCGATCGTTGAGGCTTCGAGGAGTACAGTCTAATGTATGGCACGATAGCTCGGAAGACTTTGCTCTCGGCCTTTCTCACGTGCTCCTCGTAGGTCGTCCTAGGAACCTTGTGCTTCCGAGCTATCTCTTCGGCTGTGATCTTCTTTGGGACTTGATAGTAGCCATAATCTAGCGCAGCTTGGAGAGCGTCGAGTTGCTTATCGGTTAGTTCGGAGAATACGCTACCGAGTGAGATCACAAAGGCATCGCGGACACTTTTCTCACCGGCGACCCTTTTCTGCAGTATCTCAACCGGCCCCAAATCACCCAACGCACGGAATAGGTTCTTGTAGTCAGTTTCTCTGAAGCCAATGACTCTACGCTCCTCCCAGCCGTCATGGTAGGCGATCGGGGGTACCTCCAGGCAACAGCTCTTCTCGACTACTCCGGATATGCTGGTCTTGATCTTGCTGTCACCGCAAGTCTTTACGATGACCTGAAGGTTCCTCTCAAAGAAGTTCTTCCTGAGAACTTTGCCACCCTTCCAAGAAAGCAGATCTTGCAAGTCAGGTCCGATCCGGGTGAAGGTCTCTATGTCTGGGCACGCGATCTCCAGAACATCCGTCCTAAAGTTACACCACTCAAGGATCTTGACTTCCGGATGTTTCATTGAGAACTGCACATACGGACACTCGTGCCTAGCCTTGAAAGATACCTCAAACATGCTCAGTACGCCAGGGGCTCCTTGCTGGTGTTAACATATAAGCAGGGTGCCGTCGCAAGACTGGGCTAAAGTCCGAGCGGGAGACGGTTCTGCTTGGCCGTCCCAGGACGGTACAAAGTTGTACTTGGACCCTGCCTTCTATCAGTTCGGAGGCGACGTGAATGAATGTCCTTTCAACAATACTGGGGCTGTTCGGATTTGGACACCAGGCTTCGTTGAGTAGCGCGTACGCTCGTTTGAAATTGCGGACGATCCAGTTGAGAGTTGGGCTCGGGCGAACTAGTGCCGGGCGACTTTGGTTCTACACGCTAGAGGCGAAGCAGTTCCGGAGCAAGCACCTTGAACAAAGGGTCTCCAACGAGTCCATGATCAGACTACCGGTAGCGAGATGAACCGATGGCGGCGACAGGTCGCAGTAGGCTAATCGAGCTTCGAAACAAGACTTAACTCAGCTCGATATCAAAGCCGCGGAGAACTCCACCAGGTTAGCCGTGGAGGCAGTACGGCCACGCTCCAAACAGCTAGACAGGATACGAGTTGAACATGACGAACCACAGGTTTGGTGGAGCCTTGCCCCAGCTTGTCTTCGGGTCGCTCTGCTTTGTGTGGGGGTCGACGTGGCTGGCCATCAAGGTAGGGTTGGGCTCAATGCCTCCCTTCCTTTTCGCAGGCATACGATTTGTGATCGCCTGGGGGGTGCTCATGGCGTACGCGCTCGCAACGAGGATCCAGTTTCCAAAGGACAAGGGCAGTTGGCAGGTTATGCTGTTTCTCGGCATTACCCAAATTGCGGTACCTTACGCCCTCACGTTCTGGGGAGAACAATACATGACAGCCGGCTTGACCGCGCTCCTCTTTGCCACGCTGCCCTTCTTTGTTGTGGTGTTCGCTCATTTCCTGATTCCGGGGGAGCATGTGACGGCCTGGAAGCTATCCGGAATGTTGGTGAGTTTTGCTGGTGTCGTAATCATATTCTCCGGAGAACTGATGCTGACAGGTAGTTCCTTCTGGGGCGGACTCGCTGTGATAGGGGCTTCCTGTAGCGCCGCGTGCGCAAATGTCGTCGGTAAGAAATTCTCTCAGCTTATCAATTCCACAGCCAACGTTGTGGTGCAGATGGGTGTCGGTGCCTTTTTCCTGACCTCGGCAGGGCTCACCCTGGAGCGTCAGTTTCCCCCGAACCTTGATCAGACGTCAATCTTCACGATTCTCTATCTTTCCGTGGTTGGTTCGGCCTTCGGTTTCGTTGCCCTATACTGGCTCTTCACTCGCATGGAGGTCACCAGGATCTCCCTCTTTACTTTCATAACGCCAATCGTTGCGGTTGTCTTAGGGTGGCTCATGCTGGGCGAGCGGGTGGACGCAAACGTTGCTGTTGGCGGATCTTTCATCCTAGTTGGCGTGATGCTGGTGAACCGCACGCCCAAAACACGCTAGTAGATAGCTTAGGGCACACCGAGACGACTTGAGCAGGTCTTCTACCTTTCACGAGGGTTGGGATAGTTAGTTTTCCAGTCTAGGGTTTCACAGATGACTTCGCCGATGGAATGCGAATTGGCCTTGTTCTCTTGGACCTCGCTGATTCCGTCTTGTCTCTGATTCTTCTCAGCACTCCCATGATCAGCGAGACCTCCCGTCTGGAGACGACCGACTTCGCTAGGATGTTCCTGAAGGCCCGCTGGGCTAGCCGCTTCCTGTACGTGGCAAGATCAGCTCGATCCGTTAGGTCGGCAAATATGCACGCGAGTCGTTCGACTGCCTGACGTGACGGTTCAAGCGAAGAGGGACGTCTGGATCTGACTTTGAAGAGCTCGTAGAACACGATCGACGCAGCCGTTGCCACGTTGAGGACATTGTAGTCTTCGCTCGCCGGAATAGTGACGACTATGTTACATTGCTGCAGCTCCGCATTTGTAAGTCCAGAACTCTCCCTTCCGAAGAGGAGTGCCACTAAGCCTCGAGTCTGAGTTAGCCTTGAGGAGAGTTGCGACGGATCGATGACGGTTCTGAGAATGTTCCTGGTGCTCGTGCCGGCGATTGCGGTCGTCCCGACGATGTGGTCGACTCCTCTCAGCGCATCGGGAAGCGCGTCGAAGATCTTAGCCTTCTCGAGGATCTCTCTACCGCGGGTGGCGAATCGGTAAGCCTCGTCCCCGATGGGAGTCTTCGGCGAGACCAGACAAAGATCTGCGAGGCCGAAGTTCTTCATCGACCGCGCAATGGAGCCGACGTTACCCTCCTTCTCCGGCTCGACAAGGACGACACGAAGACGCGACTCCAGGCCTGCCCCAAGAGTGAAATGAATCCTCGCGGGGGCAGAGTTACTCAAGACGTTCGCCCCACGTATTGGCGATCTCATTTGAGAGCCGCTCGAAATCGCCGACCGTCAGCTGAAAGACTCTAACGTCAGGCAGGGAAGGAAGAGGCTGACCCTTCATCTGTCCGTCCTTGGAGATTGTCTCGATGTAATGGCGGAGAACCTTTGCGGCCTTCTTCCTTCGTTGGGTGAAGAAGAATCGGACCAGATCACTGAAAACTCTCTCGCTCCTTACGGGCACTTCTGGTTTCTTCCTGCGGATGACGACGACCACGGAGTCGACTCTTGGTACGGGCCTGAATGAATGCCTTGAGATCATTCCGGCCAGTTCGACTAGTGACTTGTGTTGCACCATGACGCTGATTCTACCGTAGTCCGGAGAACCGGGCTTGGAGGCCAGTCGCTCAGCAAACTCCTTCTGGAGGGTGAGCACGGCGCGACGGAACCTCTTGGAAATGAGTAGCAAGACGAGTCGTGAGGAGAGGTAGTATGGAGGACAGGATACGACCTTGTTGAAACTGGGCAGTCTCGCCTTCAGCACATCGCCCTCGATGATGCGTAGTCTTCCGTTTCCAGCATGCTTGCGCTTCAGGAGGCTGACGAGCCTGGGATCCTTTTCGACCGCGATGACCTTGCCCGCGCGGGCGATGAGCGCTTCGGTGAGAAACCCAGTGCCGGGCCCAACCTCAAGCACAGTGTCAGACCTAGACAAGTCAGCAGAGTCTACGATCAAATCCCGTGCGGCCTTGTCGACGAGAAAATTCTGACCTAGCTTTCGGACTGGCGGGCCTTCCAAGAGAAGGCTGGGCGCAAGAGGGCGCATACTCAAACCCACCCGCAAGTGATCACTAGGAACACAGCCATCGGAGCGTACTACCCAAGGCGTATCAGGAAGTTTCGGACCTCTATATCACTTCACCAGATGCGCCCGGATCGGCCTCAGGTCTGCGGACAACAGAGGGGAAGTGAGTGCCTAGACCGTACGCCTCCAGTGCCAGGGCTAGCCTGAATCAAAACTCTGAATTGGCAGTCGGGAATGACTCTAAATTCGAAAGGCCCTCCTCTCCTCCCAACTAGGGGCAGTTTCATCCCGCTGCCAGAATCAAGTGCAAGTTTGTGGACACGAACCAATATCTTACTGTGGCAAAGTGACACGAACTTGGGACGATGGGCGATTCTAGGCGTTTCTGGAGTGACCCTACATGCAGACGCATTGATGCGAGGGTTGCTCAGGGTTCTCGCCTACCGTTCCGTCTGCATCGGGGACAGAGGAAAGGGTAGGATCTGGTCTTCTTCGAGAAGACATACCACTTCAGGCGTGTTTCTAGGGCCTTGTGCTTCTTGAATTGCCTATCGTATCGATCAGCATCGCTCTTTCCCCTAGCAGGATCCGGTACTAGAATTGCAGTGTAGAACCTAGTTTGGACGTGTCTCCTGCGCGGCTGGAGTGAGACCAAGTATTGCTCCAGCTTTTGCTCATCACAGAGAAACCTGTACTCCTGAACATGACTCTTGGCGAACTTGTTAGCTACTTTCAAATCCCCATCTAGGTCGTCGCAAAATGCGCGGGGCTCCAGCGTAGGCCATAGCTATCGCAAAGTCGCGATGTCAAGGTTTTTAGAAGGGCCTCTTCTTCATTTGGTTCGACAGAGGCCGATAGCCGTTGGCATGGAAGGATCGAATAACCGTTGATCCAGATATTCTGGCGGGCAAACCCGTAATCAAGGGGACTAGAATCGCAGTCGAATTCATAGTTGGGCTACTGGCCGACGGCTGGACGTACGAAACGATCTTACGCAACTACCCGCAGCTGAAGAAAGAAGACATACTCGCAGCGCTCAACTACGCCAGCGAGATCTTG
>Ga0129297_10001190_pt1 | contig 13062 bp, 13 predicted proteins | sample I18A1metaG_FD_94708 | JGI IMG/M metagenome (GOLD analysis project Ga0129297, IMG submission 94708) | Lake sediment bacterial and archeal communities from Gulf of Boni, Indonesia to study Microbial Dark Matter (Phase II) - ​I18A1 metaG | ecosystem: Environmental > Aquatic > Freshwater > Lake >... | reverse complement strand
CGCCGTCCCATGGGGCGGATCGCCGCGGGCCGACGGCCGTGGTCAAATCGCTGGGGAAGATGGATCAGTTCAGATCGGGCGGCACGCTGTTGAATCAGAAGTTCCTGCCCAGCGTCCTTGCTGGAGACGAGGGAGTAGCCAAGCTGGCGGCCCTCATCCGCACCTACTTCAGGCTCGACGGCCATCACGTTCAGTTCAATGTTGTCGATGCGGAGACGCTGCGTGATGCGCAGAAGCACCCGGACAATTACCGCGACCTGTTGGTGCGCGTGGCAGGCTACAGCGACTATTTTGTAGATCTCGACAGGTATCACCAGGAAGAGATAATCGCGAGAACCACACAGGAGAGCTTCTAGGACATGCTGCCGCATGCTTCTACCGGTGCAATTCGGCAGGGGGGATGGTAGCCCGTCCCTCTATTTGTTTCTTGATTCTCAGGACACCGGGATGTAGAAGCTCCGAAAGAGTGATCGAGGAGGGATTTCTCATGAAACAGTTGGTCATTGTGCTCGTCGTTCTTGCGGCCATCGCATTTATCGCCGGCACGATAGCCCGGTTCCTCCTGGGAGGCCCGCTCATGGGACACGAGCCCGTGGTCTACTGGAGGGGATCGATAGGTCTCTTGGCTTTCGCCGGGGTTCTGCTTCTCATGCAGATCCGCGACAAGTAGAGAGCGATTCGACCGCAACAGGAAAACTGCATCCCCGTCCTGCTGGCGAAGCGCGCTAGCAGAGCGAGGTCTGCAAGAGTGCCACGGCCGGGGCAGCCTGCGCCAGGCCAAGCAACGTCTGTCCGGCCACCATCGGGTCCACGACGCCTTCGGGAAGGTAGGAGACGAGCCAGGCGGACGATCAGAGAGGGAGACAGGCATTCCGTCCCACGTCCAACTTTGCCTCAATGCTTCCGCTGCGTCCCGCTCGCCAGCACAGAGCACCTCCTCATAAACCCGCAAGGCCCGCCCGTCCAGGACCCACCCTGCCTGATGAGGCTGCCCAGGGCCGGGAATCACGCCGCGCTGTCTCCCTCCTGCACAGCCACCCTCGAAGCAAATTCCTATCTGTTTATTAGAACTCTCAGGCGGAGGGAGACAATCCCGACTACCGGTGCGTGTAGTACGTCAAGAATAGATGCGCTCCACTTCCGCTCCGACCCGCGCTATCAAGACCTCCTGCGCCGCATGAATTCCCCGCCGTGAAGCAACATTGACTTTCTAGACAGCACAATCTACCATGCCCGCAAGGGAGGCCCACTCCCATGGTTGGTGTGACAGTTGCCCACTACCGCATCCTTGAGAAGCTCGGTGGCGGCGGCATGGGTGTGGTCTACAAGGCCAAAGACACCTAGCTCAAGCGTACCGTCGCCCTGAAGTTCCTGCCGGAAGAACTATCCAAGGACCGACAAGCCCTGGTACGATTCCAACGTGAGGCGCAGGCTGCTTCGGCTCTCGACCACCCCAACATCTGCACCATCCACGACATTGACGAATACCAAGGCCAGCCGTTCATCGCCATGGAGCTGTTGGAAGGGCAGACGCTGAAGCAGCGCCTCACCGGGAAACCGCTCAAGATGGAGGAAGTGCTGGAGCTAGCGATTCAGATTGGCGATGCCCTGGATGCGGCCCACACCAAGGGCATCGTGCATCGCGACATCAAGCCAGCGAATATCTTTGTCACCCAGCGCGGGGAGGCCAAGATTCTGGATTTCGGTCTTGCGAAGCTGGCGCCAAAACCCACGCGAGTCGCGGAAGGGATTGGCACCTCGGCTCTCCCCACCGCGACGGCCGAAGAAGACCTGACCAGTCCCGGCGCGGTGATGGGGACGGTGGCCTACATGTCGCCCGAGCAGGCGCGGGGAGAAGAACTGGACGCCCGCACCGGTCGTGGCTATCTTCCTTTCCGGCCGGAAACAGTCGCCGGCAGCTCCCCTTCCTCGCCTGGCCAACGCCGCCAAGGTGACCACGGCCATGGGCGTCGAGGATTATCCGAGCTGGTCCCCGGATGGCCGTACTCTCGCCTATCAATCGGACCAGGCCGGCAACTGGGACATCTGGGTAACCCAGGTCGGAGGTGGCCAGGCAGTAAACCGAACAGCCGACAGTGCCGCCGATGATATCGGCCCGACTTGGTCCCCGGATGGCCAATGGATCGCTTTCTTTTCATTCAGGGAAGGAGGGGGCTATTTTGTCATGCCGGGTGTCGGAGGGAGAGCGCGCAAGGTTGCCTCCTGGCCGCCAGGCGATCCGTTTCCAACTCCAGCACAGTGGTCCCCCGACAGTGCGCAGCTGGTAATCGCTCGGGGCCAGTTTGTTGGGCCGTGGTTAGAGACCCTGACGCTGGCCAGTGGCGTCTCCAGGAAGTTGCCGCTCCCACAGAGGCCCCGCACTAATACGATTTTGGACATTAGTTGGTCGCCGGACGGGCGCTGGCTCGCATATGGACGGTCGTTAAGCAACTTTGCTGCAACTTCCGAACTCTGGTTGACGCGCACATCCGATGGGGTGAGCCTCCAAATCACCGACGGCACCAGGAGGGAGTGGAGCCCGACCTGGCCGCTGGACTCTCGCGGACTCTATTTCGTCTCGGATCGGGGGGGCACAGCCGACCTGTGGAGATGCATGATCAACAACAACGGCCAGCCCGAAGGCGCTCCGCAGCCGGTGACGGCCGGGATCGAGATGATCCGTGCCGTGGTTTGCGCGGATGGGAAGCGGCTTGCGTACACAAAGGGCCGTAATGTTCGGAACATCTTCAGGGCTCCTATTCTGACCGGCCATTCGGCAATCTGGAAGGACGTCACCCAACTTACTTTTGACGAGGCAGAATTCGAGTCTCTCGATGTATCGCGCGATGGGCGGATCATCGTCAGCTCAGACCGGTCGGGGAACTGGGATGTTTGGACACTGTCCGCGAGTGGAGGAGATCTGCAGCAGCTCACGACGGATCCGGCGGTGGACGCCGGTCCGCGGTGGATGCCCGACGGCAGTGAGGTGGTGTTCTACTCCTCGCGGACAGGGCATCGAGAGGTCTGGATCATGCCAATCGGCGGCGGACCAGCGCGGCAAGTGACCCGCGGCGAGTCAGAGAGTATTTACATGGCCTTGTCGCCCAACGGACGTGAGATTGTCAAGGAGGGAGATGGCCTCTCCGTCGTGCCAGCCCAAGGCGGCGAGGCGCGACGCCTGACGAGCGACTCCAGGGATATCCACCCCGACTGGTCGCCCGATGGCCACTGGGTGGCGTTTGACTCGTCTCGCGGCGGCCCCCGTTGCGTATGGCGCGTCGCTGCTTCTGGTGGACAACCCGAGCCACTGACGAAAGGAGCGGGATCTCTTCCCCGATGGTCACTCGATGGGAAACTGGTCTATCGGGCAATTGATCCTGTTGGACCCACACGGACCTTTCAGCTGTATGTCGCCGGCCGCGACCATCCGCTCCGGCAGCCGGCACGCCGCTTCCTGAAGAGAGTCCGCGCTGACGAGCTGGAAGCTTGCACGTGCCCCCGTCCCGCACAGCCAGCCTAGAAGCAAATTCCTATCTATGATTACAGCAGGAGGCCGCAGAGTTCGGGCCATTCATCGGTCGAAGCCCTGGGCAGGATTCAGGGAGGGGAGCCAAAACTCTGAACCGAAAAGGCTCCTGATCCGTATGCACACGTTCAGAAGGGAGGGCGCGTACCGATGGAATCTCTCCGGCAGGATCTCAGCGTGGCCGGTCGAGTGCTGCGCAAAAGCCCGGGCTTCACGCTGGTAGCCGTCTTTGCTTTGGCACTTGGCATCGGCGCCAACACGGCCATTTTCACTGTGGTAAATGCCGCTCTCCTCCGCCCTCTGCCGTATCCCGAGCCGGACCGAATCATGCAAGTCATGCGGGGTTTCCATTGCAGCCGGACCCCAACTCTACCAACCAGGGTCATTATCTTTTCATGGCCGGACGCCTCAAGCCAGGCATTGCCTGCGAGCAGGCCCAAGCGCAATTGAATGTCGTGGCCCAGCAATTTCGGAAGCAATACCCTGATGCAATGGGTCCAAATGAGGGGATTCGGATCACGCCTCTACGGGAATCGATCGTGGGAGACGTCCGCCGCCCGCTGCTCATCCTTTCAGGCGCTGTGGTTTTTGTTTTGCTGATTTCATGCGCCAATGTAGCGAACCTCCTTCTGGCGCGAGCAGCCGGGCGCAACAGGGAAATTGCCGTCCGCACGGCGCTCGGCGCCAGACGCGTGCGGCTGGTCCGACAGCTGTTGACGGAAAGCGTGCTGCTGGCCTGTCTCGGCGGGGCGGTCGGGCTGCTGATAGGAGCGTGGGGCCTGCGCCTCCTGCTTGCCGTCAGCCCCGGCGATATTCCGCGGATGGACGAACTCACCTCCGCCTCCTGGATGCCCGACGGGCAGGTGCTGGGATTCACGCTGCTCGTGTCACTCCTGACCGGAGTCATTTTCGGACTTGCGCCGGCCCTGCAAGCCTCCAAGCCGGATCTGAACCAATCGCTCAAGGAAGGGACGTCGCCTTTCTCTCCGGGCTTGCGCCGCCATCGCATGCGCGGCCTTCTCGTTTCGGTGGAAATCGCGCTGGCGCTGGTCTTGCTGATCGGAGCCGGCCTGCTCATTCGGACTTTCATGTCGCTCCACAGCGTAAGACCGGGCTTCGACCCGCGAAACGTCCTGACCATGAAGATGTCGCTCGCAGGCTCGAAATACGGCACGACCGCCGCCGTCGAAAATTTCACGGTACAGGTCCTCCGGCGCATCGAAGCCTTGCCGGGTGTGCAGTTTGCCTCTTCCGCGACGAACGTTCCGCTGGATTTGGGTCCGGATCTGCCATTCGTTGTCGAAGGTCGTCCGGAGTCATCGCCGAACGGCAGCGGCGACGCCCAATGGCGCGCGATCGGTCCTCACTACTTCCAGACCATGGGGATTCCTTTGCTGCGCGGCCGTTATTTCACCGAAGGCGACACCGGAAAAGTATCGGGCGTGGTGATCATCAATGACGTGTTGGCACGCCAGTTTTGGCCGGGAGAGGATCCCATCGGGCGGCGCATAACGATCGGCAAGGGCATCGGTCCGGGATTCGAAGAGCCGCCCCGCCAGATCGTCGGCATCGTCGGCGATGTGAAGGAAATCAGCCTGGACGCGCCGGCACCGATCACGATGTTCGTCCCCTTCGGCCAGGTCCCAGACGGCATGACACTCCTGGCCAACCAGGTCATCCCCACGTCCTGGGTGATCCGAACTGCCGCGGATCCGTTCAGCCTCAGCAAGGCCATTCAACGCGAGATTTTGGCCGTTGACGGCCATTGCGCTGCTGGCCTGCTACTTCCCCGGCCGGCGCGCAACCAGGGTCGATCCGATCGATGCCCTCCGTTACGAGTGAGACGAATCGCACGGATCCGTCTCTCATTTCCCCGCGCTCCCATCCGGCTGTACTCCTAGTCATGCCCGATCCGAAAGAAAGGCGAATACGAAGGGCCCCGGCTCCCGATAAATATTAGGGCAGCGTTCTGCTCCGAGGAGGTCCAGCGAATCATGAGATCGACACTGGGTCTTGTGGGACTGATACTCGCGCTGGCGATCGGGTATTACGTGTACACGAAGCAGATCGATCAGACGCAAGGTGGCATCTCGCCCAAGCAGCAGATTGATCTTGCCGGTGTTCGAAGCGACCTGCTTTCCATCGCCCAAGCCGAAAGGCTCTTTCTGGCGACCAGCGGTGCCTATGCCACGCTGGAGCAGCTGCAGCAGGCAGGTAGTATCCACTTCCAGGGGCCGGGCCGCCGCGGCTACCTCTACGACATTGAAATAGACGGAAACCGTCACTTCCGGGTCATCGCCAGACCGGCTGATCCTTCCCGAACGGACTCGCCCACCCTCTTCATCGACGAGACGATGCAGATCTCCGTCAGATGACCGGCCAAAGTGGAAGGCACTGCCGCCCGGCTGCCAGGGTATAATCGCGCAGTCGTTTCTTGCGGCGGTGGGCTGTGGCCTGTTTCCTCGGCATCGATATCGGCGGAACGAAGACAGCGGTAAGCGTTGGCGACCAGGAGGCGCGCGTGCTGGGCTCGCGCCGCTTCCCCACCTCTTCGTGCCCGAACCCCGGTCGCGTGCTCGAGCTAGTCGCGCGTTGCCTGCTTGAGCTTCTGGATGAATTGGAGATCGCCCGGCCTGAGATCCAACGGGCGGGTGTCAGCTGCGGCGGACCGCTCGATTCGCGCCGTGGCCTGGTGCTTTCTCCGCCTAATCTTCCGGGATGGGATGCGGTGCCGGTCTGCGAGATCCTGAGCCATCGCCTCAGCGTGCCGGTGCGGCTGGAGAATGACGCCAATGCCTCGGCCCTCGCCGAATGGATGTTCGGCGCGGGGCAGGGAACGCAGCACATGGTTTTTCTGACTTGCAGCACGGGCATGGGCGCCGGCTTGATTCTCGACGGCCGCCTCTACCACGGGCGGCGCGACCTCGCCGGCGAAGCGGGACACATCCGGTTGACCGACGACGGCCCGATGGCCTATGGGAAAGCCGGATGTTTCGAAGCGTGGGCCAGTGGTGCCGGAATCGCCGCGCAGACCGGGCGGCAGGCTGAGGAGATCGGGGCAGCGGCATTGGCAGGCGATCCCGAAGCCATCGCCGTGATCCGGCACGCGGGAGAGATGTTAGGACGTGGAATAGCAATTCTCTGTGACGTACTGAATCCCGAACTGGTCGTGTGCGGGACGATGGCAATCCGGCTGGGGGATTTGTTACTGGAACCGGCGCGCAGGGTTTTGGCGCAGGAAGCGCTGGATCCGTGCCCGGTCGTCCCGGCGGCGCTAGGGGATGAATTGGGCCTGAAGGCGGCACTCTGTGTCGCGATGGTCTGAATCTCGTTGGCCAGCAAATCTGTGGACCCAGTGCAAACCGACGCGGCGGCATCCCGCTGCAATCCGAGGTGACTATGAAGCATTTCGCATCCATGCTCCTGGCAATCTGGCTGACCGCAGCCGCGCTGTACTCGCAATCCACTTGGCCGCCGCAGGCGGCATCCTATCGCTTCCATATGATCGGCAACGCTCACATCGATCCCGTGTGGCTTTGGCCGTGGCAGGAAGGTTTCTCGGTCGTGCACAGCACATTTCGCGCCGCGCTCGATCGCATGAAGGAAACGCCCGACTTTACTTTCACTGCGTCGTCCGCCGCGTTTTACGACTGGGTTGCATCGAACGATCCAGCGATGCTGGCGGAGATCCGGAAACGGGCCGACGAGGGTCGCTGGTGCCTCGCCGGCGGCTGGTGGGTGGAACCCGACTGCAACGTTCCTTCCGGCGAATCCTTTGCCCGTCACGGGTTGTACAGCCAGCGGGTACTCCGGAAGCTTTTCGGGCGTCCCGCCAGGATCGGCTACAATCCCGACTCTTTCGGGCATGCCGGCTCGCTGCCGCAGATCCTGCGCCTGCAGGGATTGGAGGCCTACGTCTTCATGCGGCCGGGAACCCAGGAGAAGGACCTGCCCGCCGACCTCTTCCATTGGGAGGGAGTGGACGGAACGCGCATCCTCACGTATCGCATTCCGTTCAGCTATGTCGAGCGCCGCGGGGTTGAGGCGCGCCTGCGCGAGATCATCACGAAACTCCGGGAGCCGGTGCGCAGCCTGATGGCGTTTTACGGCGCCGGCGATCACGGCGGCGGAGCGACACGCGAGAACATCGAGTCGATCGTCACGCTGCCGAAGCAGCCCGGAGCTCCGCAAGTTCTCTTTTCTACTCCAGAGAAGTATTTCGGTGAAGTACGCGACACCAAAGGACTGCCGGTCGTGCGCGACGACCTCCAACACCACGCCGTCGGCTGCTATTCGACCCTGGCCGATTTCAAGAAAAACAACCGCAAGAGCGAGAGTTGGCTCCAGGCGGGAGAAAAGTGGGCGGTCGTCGGTGCCGTCGCAGGCGGGCTGCGCTACCCGCGGGAGGAATTCACGGCAGCGTGGAAGAAGGTCCTGTTCCAGCAGTTCCACGACATCCTGGCCGGAACCTCGCTTCCCGAGCACTATGTGGAGGCGCGCAACGCACACGGGTACGCCCTGGAAATCGCCTCCAGCGCGCTCTTGAACTCGGCGCTCAAGATTGCGACGCAGGTGCCGGCGACGGATCCTAACTCAGAGTACCTCGTGGTTTTCAATCCCCATGCGTGGGCGGCTTTGTTGCCGGTCGAGTACGACCTGGACTGGCCGATGCGGCTGCCGGGTGGCGCGCGGGCGCCGGAAACGGTCTCCGTGCTCGAAGACGACTCGGGTCGTCCGGTGCTGCATCAGTGGACCGCCGGCAGCACCGTCACCGGTGCCCGCACGGGACTTGCGTTTTTGGCGGATGTTCCGCCCTTCGGCTACCGGCAGTACCGTCTGCGGCGCGTGGGCCAGGCGGAGGCGCCTGCCGCGGCGCTGGAAGTGACCGAGCAGAAACTGGAGAATGCGCACCTGCGCGCCGAGCTTGACGCTTCGGGTAGTCTTCGCCTTTTTGACAAGGATGGCGCGCGTCCCGTCCTGGCGCAATCCGGAGCGCGAGCCGTCGTGCTCGATGATCCGAGCGACACTTGGAGCCACAACGTGCGGGACTACTCGAAAGAGATCGGGGCGTTTGGCGGAGCCCGGTTTCAGGTACTTGAGAAAGGGCCGCTGCGGGCGGTCCTGCAGGTGCGCGCAACCTATGGTGCGTCGACGCTGGTACAGGATTGGATCCTATACCGCGATGCGCGACATCTCGAATGCCGGGTGCGCCTCGACTGGCATGAGCGACTGCGCGCGCTCAAGTTCTCGTTCCCGGTTAATGTCACGGAGCCAAAGGCCGCCTACGAAATTGCGTACGGGCACATCGAGCGCAAGACCGCGGGCGAAGAGGATCCGGGGCAGCGCTGGGTCGATGTCAGCGGCAAGGACTACGGGCTGGCCTTGATCAACGATGCCAAGTACGGCTACAGCGTCCTCGGCAATGACCTTCGTATGACCGTGCTGCGGAGTCCCGTGTACGCTCACCACGATCCGCGCAAGCTCCAGCCCGGGCAGGACTATCTTTACCAGGACCAGGGTGAGCACGCGTTCCGTCTGCTGCTCCTGCCCCACGCAGGCGCCTGGGCCGATGCTCGCGTGACCCGGTTAGCGGAGGAACTGAATGCGCCCGTGCCCGTGATTTACCAGGGGATTCACGGCGGGAGCCGGCCCGCGGCGGCGAGCTTTTTGGCGGTCGATGCCCCAAACGTCGTGGTTTCGGTCCTCAAGCAAGCCGAGGAGGGGGAAGCCTTCATCCTGCGGGCCTGGGAAACAGCCGGACGGCAGACGACTGCTACCATCGATTTGACCTTGCTCGGGCGGAAATGGACCGGCCGGTTCCGCCCGCTGGAGATCAAGACGCTTCGGATCCCGGCAAAAGGGCCAATACGCGAAGTCAACATCCTGGAGGAATGACGCGAAGTGTCCTATTTCTTGCCCGGGGTGAATTCGTGGGCGCCGATATCGAATTTTGCCCCGAGGGGAATAGGGTTGCCGTAATAGTCGGAACGGCCGGGATCGAGACCGAATTGCTCCTTTAAGTCCAGGCCGGCATCGATGGCCGGCGAGCCGGGGCTCAACAGGTATGCTTTGAGGGCAGCCAGCTTTGCCGGATTGGTGATGAGCCCGGTGCCTATCTTGCGCAGCAGCGGGTCGACGTACTTTCCGACAATCGTGTTATCGATTTTCTCCTGGCCCGTGGCCGCCACCCACTCTGCGAAGCTCTTGTATCCGTCAACGGAGAAACCGCCGTCTCCCATCGCCCAGTAGATGTTCCCTTCGCGAAAAGTCACATGGCTGCAGCCGTCTGACTCGATGGCGCGGCCGGTGTCTCCATCTATGACCGCGCGGCCGTTGCCATAGGAGGACACGAGCAAGCTCTGTTCTTGGGTGCCGCTGTCATCGGCGCCGAAACGGATGGTCCCGGCGAATCGTTTTCCGCCTTCGAACAGAACCCGGTCGCCCGGTTTGAAAGAGGTCTGATTGACTTTCGCGATACTGCACCAGGGCTCGGGCTGGGTGCCGGGTGAGGAGTCGTTTCCTTTGGGAGAAACGTAGTAGTCCCTCGCGTGCGCGATCCCACACAAGAGCAAGGCAAGAGCCAGACCCGCAACCTCAGGAACCTTGCGCCGATTTGCCATCTTCCCCGCCAGTTCCGTGAGGCGTCACTCTATGACAGCCGTGCCGCGGCAAAGTATTATCCCTCAGCCTCCCGGAACGAAGGTCGGCGGAAGAGTACTCTTGGCGATTCTTCGCGTCTTGGTGGCTTTGTGGTGAGGTTTTCAAGAGACCACCACAAAACCGCAAAGCCCCGAAGTGCCGCGAAGAACCCGCTAGAATGCGCCATTACCGAAATCCGAAGGCATCGCTTGCAAGCTTCAGGATTGACACATAAAATCGCATCATGGCAAGGAAACGACGCTCTGAGTGTGAGTTCTTCAGCGACAAGCTCCGCTTGCGGCTCAATCTGAGCCTGCGCGCCGATCCCGGTTCGGTTTCGAAATCTGTCGAACGCATCATGCAAATCGTTGAGGACATGCGCTGTGCGGCAGGAAAGGAGTTTGAGATTGAGGCCGCCCTGCACGAGTCGCTGGTCAACGCTGTCGTTCATGGCGCTAAGGGAAATCCGAAGAAGCGCGTGAAGGTGTGTGTCCTGTGCGACGAGGAGCGCGGGACGCTCATCATTGTGCGCGATCCGGGAAAGGGTTTCGAGCCTGCTTCCGTCCCCAGCCCGCTGGTCGGCGAGAACATCTTTTCCTCTCACGGCCGCGGCATCTACCTGATCAATCAGCTCATGGACGAGGTGACGTTCAAAAAGGGCGGCACCGAGATCCACATGCGCAAGCGCCCATAAAATGGGGACGGCTCCCGTTTTCCCGTACCCCTTTGATCCTGGAGGTACTCTCCCATGGGAAAACGGGAGCTGTCCCCATTCGGCTTGACTTTCTGGATTCAGATGGTAATCTTTCTCATCTGGTAGGACGTATTATGAATCGCGAATCACGCCAAGCAGTGATCCCGGGACAGGGCCGCCGACCGGCAGGCCAGACTGCGTCGCGGTGCGAGGGCTTTGAAGCGCAGTGCCGGCGCCGTGGGATTCGTGTGACGCCGCAGCGCCTGGCCGTGTATCGCGCGCTGGTCGGGGACCGGACCCACCCGACGGCCGAGGTGGTGCATGCCAGGCTGCGGCGCGGCATGTCCTCGCTGTCGCTGGCCACCGTCTACCGGATTCTGGAGTCGTTCGAGGCCGAAGGCCTGGTGCGCAGAGTCAGTACCACCGGGAGCGTGGCGCGCTTCGACGGCAACCCATCCCGCCACCAGCACCTGGTGTGCCGGATCTGCGGGCGCCTGACGGACTGTGAGGAGGGTGCGCTGTCGCGCATTCGACTGCCGCGCAGCAGATTCGGCGGATTCATGGCCGAGGAGATCGATATTCGTATTGTGGGTACTTGTCAGACATGCCGCCGCGCCGCGGCCAGGCGTCGGCGGACAACTGGGAAGAAAAACTAGTCAAAAACCGGGGGCGGCACCGTCCCCGCATCCGATGGAGGAAAAACGATGGCTCAGTTGAAGGGTTCAAAAACGCATGAAAACCTCAAGGCAGCAGTTGCCGGGGAATCCCAGGCCAACCGGCGCTATCTCTACTTCGCGAAAATCGCCGACGTCGAGGGCTACCCGGCAGTCGCGGGCAATTTCCGCGAAACCGCCGAGGGGGAAACCGGCCACGCCCACGGCCACCTCGATTATCTCAAGAAGGTGGGAGATCCGGCGACCGGCTTGGCGATGGGGAGCACCGAAGACAATCTGAAGGCCGCCATTGCCGGAGAGACGCACGAATACACCGACATGTATCCGGGAATGGCCAAGACCGCTCGCAGCGAGGGATTCCCGGAAATCGCCGACTGGTTCGAGACTCTCGCGAAGGCCGAGAAGTCGCATGCCGGCCGGTTCAGCGAGATGCTCAAGTCGATCAGCTAGGCCGACTGCCGCAGTCTGCGGGCCCGAGCGGGCCCGCAGACAGGATCGTGCGGACAGAGGGTGCCAGCGTGCCGCATTCGACCGGAAGGGGGGATGCCATGAGCGAGGGCGGAAGCCCCATTTCCTACCTGCCTACGGACGGCCTGAGTTATGACCCGGCCGACGAGAAGTACTGGAACAGGCAGGCTTTGGAGAGAGAAATCCAGCGGATTTTCGAGATCTGTCACGGATGCCGCCTCTGCTTCAAGTTCTGCGATACCTTTCCAGACATGTTCTCCCTGATCGACAAGAAGCATGACGGAAACGTCAGGAAGATCACCGCGCCGGAAACCGAGCGGGTGCTCGACACATGCTTCCAGTGCAAGCTGTGCGATGTGAACTGCCCCTACACGCCGCGCGACGGCCACCAGTACATGCTGGATTTTCCCAAGATGGTCCACCGGTTTCGCGCCGTGCGCGCCGGGGAGCGGGGGATTTCTCTGCGCCAGCGTCTGCTGGCCGATCCGGATGCCGCCGGAAGGTTCGCCCGGGCCAGCTTCGGCTTGGCCAACGTCGCCAACCGAATCAGAGTCAACCGCTGGTTACTCGAGAAGGCGGCGGGAATCCATCGCGACAAGCTGCTGCCGGATTTTGCCGGCGAGAGCTTCGAGCGCTGGGCTGAGCGGACTGGACGGATTGCACGGGAGCCGGGCGGAGAGGCGGTACTCTTTCAGACCTGCTTCGTCCAGCACAACGATCCGCAGATCGGCAGGGACACGATCGAGGTGCTCGAGAGGAACCGGGTGGATGTGAAGTGCGTGCGAGGCCTGAAGTGCTGCGGCATGCCAGCCTGGGAGCAGGGCGACCTGGAATTCCTCCGGGCCCAGGCCAAGCAGAACCTGCGGATTCTTATCCCGTTCGTGGAAAAAGGGGCCAAGGTGCTGGCCATCAATCCCACCTGTTCCATGATGCTCCGGCGGGAGTATCCGGAGCTGGTGGCGGCTGAGGACAGGGAAGCGGCTCGCAAGCTCGCCGCAGCGGCCATGGATCCGAGCGAATTCCTCTGGTCCATTCGCAACCAGCAGCGATTTAATGCGGAT
>Ga0129297_10001189_pt1 | contig 13067 bp, 11 predicted proteins | sample I18A1metaG_FD_94708 | JGI IMG/M metagenome (GOLD analysis project Ga0129297, IMG submission 94708) | Lake sediment bacterial and archeal communities from Gulf of Boni, Indonesia to study Microbial Dark Matter (Phase II) - ​I18A1 metaG | ecosystem: Environmental > Aquatic > Freshwater > Lake >... | reverse complement strand
TATCTGCTCCTGGTCTTTTTTTACCCCGCCCCGCAGAAAGCCCCGTGATTTACCCCTCACTTTTTAAAAGTGTGGGGTTTATCACGGGGATGAATCCAGCACTTTAATAAGTGCTGGATGAATGCTGTAAATCCGGGGGACCCTAATGCCCCGGGTTTCAATGCGGGGTCGGGGTTTACGAGTAGCCCCCAATAACGGCTTCTTAAACACTTAGAAATTTCTTGTGCCATGTTCAAAACCGTCATGCTGCTTGCTATCCTCAACGCCTATCGCAAGGAGACCGAGAAAAAGAATGAGCACCCATCTATTTACAACCAAGAGGCTTCTGGGTTGGCCACGGATGCGGGGAAATGATAAGATCGCTTTCTTCAATAGTCTCTAAGCCGTCTGGGAGATTATTACATATTAGTTTCAAATTCATAACTTCTCATTTTATGATTGTGGCCATATGATTGAGTCATGGACCACAACCATCGAACCCTCAATCATAATCGTAACCCCATCAAAAAGATCAGCTACTGCATCTTATGCACACGATACTATATCCAGCATAATAGATTACAATGTCAATAGAAGTACAATCATTCAGGATTTTAGTCGGACGATGCCGGATCTTTCTAAAGGTCTTTTTGAAAGTTGTAATTAATCCATCCAAAAATCGATTATAGGTGTCCTCGCGTATCCGCATCTCTCGCTTCTCTTCCGGTAAGTCGGTTACAGTCCAAACTGGGTTCTTACTCGTTGTAAGTCCTTTATGCGGGGCAAGCTATAGCTTCCCGTCCTGCTCACAAATGGGACCCCCAGTCCTTTGTTTAGAGAAACGATTGCTTCAGTGCATATGATACTCACGCTCACACAGTCAAGGATCGGGGCATCAGCTCCTTCAACCGTGGCCACGCCGGATATAGTGCATAACGGTCCTAAGGCATTGCAACCAAGAACTATAACCTCAGCCCCGTCCTCCACACATCGTTTAGCTTTTTCCAAGATATCACCGGCCACGATACCGGGGCATTCCATCCCCTTGGTGAAAAGTTCGATACTAGGCATTGATATAGCTCTTATAGGGTTAAGTATGGCACGATGTTCTAGACCATACATCCTGATCATGAGCTCCAATTCAAGAAGGGCCCGCGGCTCGTTGAGCGTGACTACACCAAATTTGTGGCCGAGCAAACAGGCAAAGAGCAAGGTCGGTTCACATAGTCCGACAACGGGCATATTTACGAGACCTCTTGCTTCCAAGACAGCTGGATCACTGAAGCAACCAATGACTGCGGCATCATATCCTTCTTTTTCAGCCTCAAGCACCTTCTCGACGATCTGGACTTTATTGAGAAGGGCAAAGTAGGGAATCGCCGGATCCGCGCCTCTCCTGAGGCCTGGCTTCACTGACTTAATAACTATCTCAGTATCCCGTTTAGGAAGCTTTGAGAATACCTTTTCTAATATCGCAAGGTAGGGTCGTGTCACTTCCTCTTCAGTAATACTTATATAACATAACCTCATTCGTCGATGCCTCCTGATGTTTCATCTCTGTGTGGGGTCTTGCAGACCCATGTTTGCGCAAGCACAGAATGCGTCTGATCTAAGTGCCCATCTAACACCAAAAAAAGTAGATGTCAAGATTTTTTTGGAGATTGTTCCGTAACATTCAAAACTGTACATTTGGGAGGAATCAAAAGTGGATATCACGGGCAAAAGTCAGAGGTGATATTCAAAGAGTCTTTTTCCGTTCCCTATAGGCCATAAGTTTTACGCTCGGGATGAGACACAGAGTGACTTCTTGACCAGCATATCTACCCACTTTGCATCCTTTCCCTTTGACTGTAATCGTCTCGTCTATTCGAACACATCTTGTGTCATGAAGGGAGAAGACCCAGTCTAGGTCTGCAGAGTCACCTAAGGGTTTGATCTTCCCCTTTGCCCACCTTGATGGCATTTTCCCACCATTTTGATGGGAACTCCTCTGTTTCCAGATGCATCCTGCAACCTTTGAAATAATGAATCAGATCAAAAGGATAGGCCGGGCTTGTTCTGACTCTGTCACCATGTGTTTCTCCCAGAGAAAGGGTAATCCTGCCTGGGAATAATCAAATGTAATACGTATTCAAACCGACTTTTTTCTTGACAAAGAAAAAACAATTTGGTAGTCGTTTTACTTGCCGGTCGATCAAATAACCGGAATAGAAGCAACATTCGGAATCAATCATACCTAACGAAGAGGATAAAACTCCAAGATAAAGTGGCAATCGTAACAGGCACAGGCTGTGGCAAAGGAAAAGCTTTTGCGATTGAGTTTGCTAGCAAATCGACTAAAGGAGGATGAGAGGATTGCGTATCAAAGGACAATATCTAAAGATATCTAAGGGAGAGATTGGTAGACTGAAGGAATTATGGAGGGATACCCCGAACATAGACAATTGTGAACATTGTGTTGATATTGAAACGAATGGAGAGCAGATTGACCAATTAAATATAGGCAGCAAAGGAGGAAAGGGATGCTTAAAGAGTATAGCTTAGAGGGTAAAGTCGCTATCGTCACTGGGGCAGGCAGAGGAATTGGTAAGGGTATTGCTTTGGCCCTGGCTGAAGCTAAGGCGGACCTTGTGGCTGTAGCCCGAACTGAGCAAGAAATTAATGAAGTGGCCAAAGAGATCAAACAGCTTGGGAGAAGATGTCTCTCCATTCCCACTGATATTGTCAAGGAAGATCAAGTCCAGAGGATGATAGAGAGGACTATTTCCGAATTCGGTAAAATTGATATACTTGTTAATAATGCTGCGTCCATCACTGCAGTCATGCCTCTTGTTCCCCTACCACATTTAGGCGACAGCTTTCCCAACGCAATGTCTGAAGAGGAATGGCGCGGTGATTTTGATGTCGATTTGATCGGTACTTTCCTCTGTACCCGGGCGGTCGGTCCTTATCTGATCAGGCAGAAAAGTGGCAAAATCATCAATATCACCTCCACCCATGCCATTGGCGGGTTCGACTATAATGCTGCATATTGTGCCAGCAAAGCAGCCAAGATGAGGTTTACCCAGACGCTGGCCAAGGAGTGGGCAAGATACAACATCAACGTTAATGCCATTGGCCCAGGCTTAACGCATACAGCGATGACGGACCAATATGTATTTGCAAATGAGAAGGTTAGGGAGAGACATCTCAGCAAGATCCCTTTGCGGAAAGCGGGTACTCCGAGAGACATTGGGCTCTTGGCGGTTTATCTGGCTTCTGACGCCTCACATTGGATGACCGGACAGAGCCTCTATATGAGAGCTCTGAAAAACTACTAAACGCTCTCTTGATTTCACAGATTTCAAAAGATGATTACGCAGATTTCCAAGATTTTTCAGTATGCTTCGTATCAGTGTAATCGTTTACTAATCGGTGTAATCAGAGATTTCTGGACTTTTTCAGAAATCTCTATATTGATGGTGGGCAAACAATACCATAATAGATCAGAAAGGAGATAATAGGATGAAGATAACGAATTACGATGTGGTAGTGATCGGCTCAGGGATAGGGGGTCTCAGTGCTGCTGTGCTACTCGCCCATAGTGGCTATAAAACCTTAGTGGTGGAGAATTTAGACCGATTGGGAGGCAGGTGGTCTACCATTGAGCGAGAAGGTTTTAAGCTTCCTACAGGTGCCATTGTGCTGCATCGGGGAGTATTTACCGAGATCTTTCAAAAGGTGGGAGCTGAATTTGAGGCAACTGATGCCCCGAATCTCTCTTATATGATTGAAGGCAAGACCTACGAATTGCCGCCAAAGGGCGGGATTGGAGCTCTGCTTGAGCTCGTTAATAGAATGGAGGTAGAACGGGCGAAGTTGGTAGGACGTATTGTTAAGGAAGTAGCCGTGGAGAAGATCAGAAGCGCTATCCGGCGAGAAAAACACCAACAAGCCAAGGAGGTTGGCTTCACCTTCCGTGACTGGCTGCTTCAATATACCGATAATGAGATGGTTCACCAAATATTTGATACCGTGATTGTGGCCCAGTTGTGTGCCCGTTCCCATGAAGTACCGGCCAATCAGTTCTTCCAGTTTATGGCGCGTATGGGCGGAGTGCGTACCCCGTGCATGATCAACAAAGGTAACGTCCGTGCTGCCGAGTCACTTGCTAGGATCATCAGGGCAAATGGTGATGTCTGGCTTAACTGCCCGGCCAAGAAGATCTTGGTCAAAAAAGGTGTTGCCACTGGGGTTGTGGTCCAAAAAGATGGCTCTGAGATTGAGATTGATGCCAAGGTCGTCATCAGTGATGTTGGCCCCAAGAGGACAGTGGAACTGGCCGGGGAGGAAAATTTCGAGGAAGAATATCTCACGACAATGAGGGTAAGGCTCCGGCCATCTCCAGTTTCTATTATCCTTGCGGGCAGCGATAAGCCTCTGATCATGGAGAAGGGAGAAAAGGCAACCATACTGGTCATCGGGGCAAGGAGAATGACCTCGCTTATACCGGTCACCAATACATGCCCGGACCTGGCGCCACCTGGACAGCACCTTACTTATTTTTTTGGGGCTCCCATGTCCTCTCTCCATCATGTTGATAAGGAGGAAGAAATGGAAAAACTTATGTTGGACATAAAGGAGCTTTTCCCAGAATTTGAAAAACATGGACGAATCTTAGATGCCTCAGTGAGGGACATAGATGATGAGTTTCCGGAACTGCGCACATGGTCGGGCTACGATATGCCTCGGGAAACTCCAATAAAGAATCTATATAATGTTGGCGATGGGGTGAAAACCGTCGGTATGACGGGAACTGCAGCTTCTGCTGAATCCGGTAAGCTGGTGGCCGAGACAGTGAAAAAACAGATTAAACCTTAACATTGCATTGAAAGGCGGTTGAGTGTGCTTCCCTGCCTACCGGCAGGCAGGCAAACCTTTACCCCGTTAGAAAGGGCCACTAAATTGACGGTAGGGATAAAACCCTGTCCATTCTAACGGGGTTTACCGAGCGGGTTTTTTAAATGTTTTATGGGAAATATGCAATATCACCTAAGGTGACTTCTGCCATATACTTGGAAAGGGAGCAGTAAAACGCTTAAGGGTTGCCGCTGTAAAGGTTCTCCAACACACCCAACCGCCTTCTTAGAATCTTTTTATCAACTGTCAGATGAAGTTCAATGACCTCATTAACTGGACGTATAAAAGCAAGTCGTCAAGGAGAGTTAGGAGAGCATTGTCCAATGGAGAGATAATTCCAATAGTAGATTGGGTAAGTAAGTGCAACGACGATTTATTGTGATGCGGCAGATGCCAGGGAGTCAAGCTTTGAGGCACGAGCTATTATGAAGCTAAGGTTGGTTCCTCAGCGGGCAGCTCTTTGACATGCCAGTAATTAGGAGACGATGATTACAGAAAGGAAAGGAAATGGAATTTACAGATGAAAAATTGGTAACGGATGTCCTGGTGATAGGTTCAGGCATTGCTGGTTGTTTTGCTGCAATGCGGGTTGGGTATCTACTGACCGAGCGGTAAACAAAGTTCTTTGAGGCACCCTTTAATCATAGATGTTTTTGCTCGAAGAAAGAACTCTCTCTCGATTTACCCCGTTAGAAAGCCCCGCCATTCCTGCCTGTCGGCAGACAGGTATGGCGAGGATGACATGGATAAAATTTCAACCCCTTATAGAAAGAGCGGGGTAAAAGCCCCATCTTTTCTAATGGGGTTTACTCACGAACCAATATTTTCACAAAGGCGCTTAGAGCTAAGTTCCAGTGTTGTTTGTCGGCGTGTGAGGTCCCGACACATAAATCAGAAGAGGTTCTGGAATCAAAGATTTATCTCTTTAAGGCAAGGCGCTCTGGCAATAGAATCCCCTATGATTTCCGCTTAGTGAGTAATTCGAGAGAGATTGAAATCTTCAAATCCTTCAAGGGACGTAGAGAAAGAGTAGCAAATAGAATTGGAAAAACCAGAGTAATGCCTCAGTTACGGGGCAGGGGGTGGAGAATCCGACAGGAATACCTCCCTGCCTACCGGCAGGCAGGCAAAAATCTTATCAAGCGGATGCGGATTAACATTTTTTTGGCAAGGGCAACCATCCGGCTCATCTCAAAAATCCCAGCAGTTTTTTAAAAAGATAGAAGTCTAATCGGCGATCAAAGGTTTCCGCTATAAGATTTTTTCCAGTACCCCTGTCGAATTCTGGGAACTTCGAAGTGTAACTGGGGGGTACAAACCAGAGAATTTTTTTCTTGACAAAAAAAATTAGATATGGTTGTCTTTCCTTGACCAGTCGGTAAATAAATGGTCTTAAGAAGGAAGCAAGGGAGGGATAATGGATTCCAAAGCCCTATATTTAGAAAAACCTTGGCTCAGGTCTTATCCTAAAGATATGCCCGTGGAATTGGAAGTCCCAAAAAAATCTATATCTTCTGCTTTTGACGGGGTTATAGAGAAATGGGGGAGTAGAACTGCTCTAATTTTCTATGGGCGGAAGATGAGCTATTTAGAATTAAAGGATCAGGCTGATCGATTCGCAACTGCCCTGAATAACTTAGGGGTGAGAAAAGGAGACAAGGTTGGTTTACTGCTTCTTAATTCTCCCCAATTCATTATCTCCTACCTTGGAGCACTTAAAATAGGAGCGATTTTATCACCCATTAGCCCTGTTTACGTTAGCAGTGAAATCAAATATCAGATTGAAGATAGTAGAACCGAAACCATCGTCTGCCAGGATATCCTTTATGGGAATGTTAAAAAGGCATCGGTAAGCTTAAGAAATATCATTCTAACGAATGTCGGTGAGTATCTACCCGTTGCGAAAAAGCTTTTGGGCAAAAGTATTCTTAAGGCTGTATACAAAAAAATGGAACTACCGACGCCGGAGGTTCTCAAACAGGAAGAAATCCATCAATTTCAAGACTTGATAAAGAGAAACCCGCCCAATCCACCACCCGTTGAGATCCAGCCTGAAGAAGATATCGCTGTTCTTCCATATACTGGCGGAACAACTCGCCTGCCGAAGGGTGTAATGCTAACTCACTACAATATCATTGCTTCTGAACAGAATTTATATCTTACCTTGAGAGAAGTTCTTAAAGAGGGTCAAGAGACACTATTAGCTTACCAGCCTTTTTATCACATCATGGGCCAAGTAGGGGTCATAGCAAACGCTTTGCTCCGAGGTTATACATTGGTAATATTTACTACCCCAGACTATGATGAGATATTATCCGCTATTGAGAAGTATAACGTGGGCGCTTTCCTGGGCGCCCCGGCCATCTATGAATATCTAAAAAGCTACGACAAGACTGATCGGGTCAATTGGAAACGCCTTAAAATTATTCAGTCAGGGGCTGACATCCTTTATGAGTCTACTGCCAAGGACTGGGAGAAAAGGACTGGTACCAAAATACATGAGGCTTACGGATTAAGTGAAACCTCGGGTGCCTGCCATTTCACTCCCATAGGAAAAGTGAAACTTAATTCATTTGGTGTTCCTCAGCCCAATATGGTTGCTGCAATCATGCATCCAGAAAAGGAAGAATTTCTCGCGCCAAGGGAAATAGGGGAAGTGGTGATTAAAGGTCCCCTGATAATGAAAGGCTATTGGAACAAACCCGAAGAAACAAGAGAAGCGCTCATCGAGATAGATGGTGAAAGATGGCTTAGAACTGGCGATTTAGGGAGCATGGATGAGGATGGTTATTTTTACTTTTATGATCGAAAGAAGGATATGATCAAATACAAAGGGCATTCAGTTTTCGCTCGTGAGATAGAAGAAGTCTTATCTTCACACCCTAAGATAAAAGAGGCAGGGGTGATAGGGATCTCCGATCCTAAAGTGGGAGAGAATATTAAAGCTTTTGTGGTTCTGGAAGTTGATGCGAGAGGGAAATTATCAGAAGAAGAGATTCTTAGGTATTGCGAGGAAAATATGGCTCACTATAAAGTTCCAAGGATTATAGAGTTTGTAGGAGAGATTCCCAAGACAGATGTTGGCAAAGTATCACGCCGTGAGTTGAGGGAGGTTGAGATTTAACTACTGTGCATGAAGATTTTTGCGGAGGACTTACATAAATGAATTCTTATTTTTTTGAGGTAGAAGGTCTCACCAAACGATTTGGGGGATTGACGGCGGTCAATGAAGTCAGCTTCTACGTTGAGAGAGATGAAATTGTAGGTCTAATTGGCCCAAACGGGGCAGGGAAGACTACTTTAATTCGCCTCATCATGGGTATACTAAAACCCGACTCTGGAAGAGTTAGACTGAATGGCGAAGATATCACCGGACTTAAGCCTTGGAATATTGCAGAAAGGGGAATCGCTACTACCTTTCAGGTGGTTAAGCCGTTTCGTAAATTACCCGTCATCTCTAATGTCATGGTGGCTTGTCTTGGTTCCAGGGCGAGCAAGAGGACAGGAGAATGGGTTAAAAAGACAGAAGCAAAGGCATTAGATGCCTTAGAATTTGTTGGCATTGCCGATCTTGCCCTGGAACGGGCTTCCGTCTTGTCCCATGGAGACTTAAAACGTTTAGAAATAGCCAGAGCGATTAGCACTGAACCGGAACTGCTCATACTGGATGAACCCTTTGGTGGATTGAATCCTGCCGAAACCGAACTTGTAGGGAAGTCCCTAAGAAGGTTGCACAAGGGTGGGAGGTTTGGTCGATTACACAGTGAAGGACCAGCCATGATCATTGTAGAACATAAATTAATGGATCTAATGAAAATAGTTGATAGGGTAATTGTGCTTAATTATGGCGAAATAATTACCACTGGCACCCCCCAGGAGATAGTAAAAAATGAGAAGGTCATAGAAGCCTATATTGGCAAGGAGGAGGTCACCATTGCTTCTTAAGGTAGAAAACCTAACGATCTGTTATGACACTGCCATGGTATTGAACGAGTTTTCGATCGAGGTTAACAAAGGCGAATTGGTCGGTGTAGTTGGTCCTAACGGCGCTGGAAAAACTACTTTACTCCGTGCTATCGCCGGATTGGTGAAATGGGAAAAGGATACCACTCGACGAACCAGATTAGCCGATATCACTTTCGAAGGGAGGATCCTATTCGAAGGAGAAAACATACAGGGTTTGCAAGCCTATGAAATAGCTAAAAGGGGTTTAATCCTTTGCCCTGAAAGAGGAAGACCATTTCGCGAAGTGACAGTTATTGATAACCTCAGAGCTGGGGCTACCCTGTGTAAAAGCAAAAATGAAGTGGAAAGAAATTTTGAGCGGGTCTATGAATTATTCCCGGTTTTAAAGGTAAGAGGAAATCAAATAGCAGGGACTTTGTCCGGTGGAGAAAGGCAGATGCTTGCGATGGGAAGAGCGTTAATGTATCAACCCAAGCTTTTATGCATTGATGAACCAACAACAGGACTTGCTCCCAAGATAAAGGAGGAGTTACTTAAACGGATAAAGGAGATCTATGAAATGGGCATAACTATTCTCCTGGTGGAACAAGACGTGCACTTCGCTTTTAAACTCTCTAAAAGAAACTATGTTGTTTCACGAGGAAAACCTGTTGCTGAAGGAACGCGGCAAGATCTACTTGGAGACGAAGTGATCAGAAAGACATACTTAGGATTATGAATATCATCGTTCTAAATGTATGGGAGCGCCACAAGCACGGCAGTGACGCCTCCAGCTCGCATTCGTTAGCTTGCAGCGTGGGCATCCCTCTTCTAATTTATCTCGTACCCAAACCCCAAGCCCTTCTGGCATGAACAGAACAATTAATACCATCACAAGAGCGAATATCAACAATCTAAACTGAGGAACAATTCGTAAGAATTCAGTCAGCGGATAGAGGAAGACAGCCCCGAGCACCGGCCCATGAATACTGCAGATTCCCCCAAACAGAGTCCACAGGATCGGTTGAATCGAATTCCAGAGCTCCAATGTCGAGGGTCCAACAACTCTCATCGTATGGGCATAAAGGCCCCCCGCAATTCCGGCAAAAAATCCGCTGACGGAGAAAACCACTATTTTAAACGTGATGGTATTGATTGCTAAGGTGCGTGCCGCAATTTCATCTTCACGAATAGCTTGAAGAATAAGGCCGGTCCTAACGATTTTGCTTTTTACATCACTTAATTTCCACATCACTAAGATAGAGCCGATGGCAACAAGTAAACAGACGTAATAACTAATTATTCGCGAAGAAGATAGAGGCGCTAATGTGTAAAGACCTAATTCGCCACCGGTCACTTTCGTGAAAGTATGAACGATTCCGATGAGGATCAGCGGGAAAGCGATAGTCGTTAAAGTGAAGTAAATACCCCTCAGTCTGAGGGCCGGTACACATAAAATTAGTCCAGCTACTGTTCCTGCGATGGCTCCACAGGGTACTGTTATCCAAGGTCTCATACCAAAATTCAAATTTAATAGAGCAGCTGTATACGCACTAACTCCAAAGAAAAGGGAATGACCCAGGCTTGTCTGCCCAGCATATCCAGCTAAGAGATCCCAACTGACAGCAAAGATAGCATAGATACAAGTAAAGATGACAATACGAAGAATATAAGGGTGTATCGTAATAAGAGGAAATAAAAACAGAAGAATGGCAAAAAGGAATGAGATCAGCCTCCACGGAATAGCTAATATTTCTCCTTGAAAGGCTTTATATATCCTGCGACCGGTTCGTATCACAGTCTCTCCTCCTCAAAGACTACTCCGAACAACCCTTCCGGTCTAAACCAAAGGATAAAGACCACAATCATCAAAGCAACGGCTCCTTTTATAAAGCCCCCTCCGGGAACGATGAAAACAACTAAAGTTTCAGTAAATCCTAATATAAAGGCCCCGATCACACTCCCTTTAATACTCCCCAAACCACCTAACACGACAACAGCTATGACTATTACGAGTGGTTCCCCCCATAGATGAGGCTCTAAAATCGATATAGGAGCTATCATCACTCCTCCTATGGCTGCTAATAATACCGCCATACCCATAGTTATTAAACAGATTCTTCCCACGTTTATACCCATTAAGTTTGCAATTTCTCGATCCTGGGCCGTAACCCTCATACTAACCCCAAGCTTACTTTTGAACAAAAGAGCCCACAGGCCTAAGAGAAGAATGAAAATAGCTCCTAAGGTTAGCATATGTTGCCACGAAATTCTGACTCCTAAGAACTCAACATATCCTGAGACAAAGGTCGAAGGGCTTAGGAAATCACCTGTAAAAAAGAGAAGAAGAGTCTCTTGGAAGGCCATTGCTAAGGAAACAGTTACAATGACGATTGAATCTTCGTGCTCACGAATTGGGTCAATGCAAAGTTTATAGGTGACCATACCTATAAATGTGGTAAGAAATATTGCCAGTGCAATAGAGAAAAGAACGTTAAGGCCAAGGAGATGAGCAAAAAGAAAGATAAAATATGCTGCTAACATATAGAATGCGGTATGAGCTAAGTTTACTATTCGAGCTACCCCGAAAATGAGAGAAAAACCGATAGCTAAGAGGGCATATATCCCGGAAGTTAGTACTCCGTTAATTAGGATCTGCTCTGCCATATTACCTGAATTCTTGTTAAATCGCCGTTACTTGAAAAATCCAAAGCAAAATTCCAGGCTAACACGGAGTAATAGCCTTAATTGCTAAAATAAGTCTCTGTTCCCTACTTCTCATCGGGAGGGACCTGTTGACCAAGGCCCCTCCCGTGGGGTTATCATTTGCGATATGCCTAAGATTTACCCCGCTCCGCAGAAAGCCCCGTGATTTATCACGGCGATGAATGCTGTAAATCCGGGGGACCCCAATGCCCCGCGTTTTAACGCGGGGTTCGGGGTTTACCTTTTACTCTTCCAGTATTCTACCATCCATGGAGGCAGCCTAAATTCCCCGTATTTTCTCGGCCAAACGGTTATTAACTTCCCATCCTGAAACTGTAATACAGGAGCCAGACACCACCCCTCCCCCAGTTTAACTTGATGGTCTTTCGGCGAAAACTGCAGTCTGCCCTGACACCCGAGAATGTCTATCTGCTCCATTGCGACAACAATAGAATCAGGATCAAAGCTATTTGCCTTTTCAATAGCCGCTTTTAGCAGGTAGAGGGCATCATAGGTTGCACCTGGAGTAGCAGGAGAGTCGCCCGTCCTTTCAATATATTTATTCCAGAAAGGAAGAGATTTAGGCGAGGCGGGGCAAGAGGCTATAGCCGCCATACCTGCAGAGTAGTTTATCCTGCCTTGTGTCTCCTTCCACACACCCAGTCTGCTTACTGTACCCAATCCAATATTAACTGCGGGTATTCTTAACTCGTTCGCTTGCAAGGCAAGAGCTAACCCTCCCCCTGCAGCCATAGGTGCAAAAAGCATGTGAGCCCCTGATGCTTTTACCCCCGTCAATTCCGCTGTAAGATCAGTAGCTACAGGCGATACCCGCCAATCCTTAACCACGGTTACACCGACTGAAGGGGCTCTCTCATATAGGAGTTTGACGATAGGGTCGGCCCATATCAATTTATCAGCTACCATGGCAATTTTCGGATCCTTAATTCCGAGTTCCTCCTGTAGCTTGTCCTTAAGTATCTTGGCACATTCAAGGTACACATCTACCCAATGAAGGGAATTAGGGGAGGGCCTGAAGAAATATTTATATCTCTTGTAATTGTCTGCGACCCTTTGAGTAATCTCGGGAGCCGCCGCAGGAGTAGCCAAGTGAATTACTTTGTAGTCCATCGCGATATCTTGCATAGCAAGCACAGCTTCCGACCTGAAGGAACCTGTTGCAGCTTGAATTTTCTGGGTCGTGATAGCCCTTTCCAAGGCAGAAACCGCATCAGTAACACTAACAACTTCATTTGTATCAATTTTGATCAACTCGACCTTTCTTTTCAGTATTCCCCCAGCTTGGTTAATTTCCTCAGCGGCTATTGAAGCTGCTTCCCAGTTCATGATACCAACATACATAGTCATCGGTCCAGTAATCCCCACTCTATATGTTTGTCCTGCTGCAAGACCGTAAGCAAAAACCAGTGTTAACAATACTGCCAAGCCACCAACTATACCACCCGTCGATCTCTTCTGCCGAGTAAACATCTTTCATAACCTCCTTTCTTAGTTATTTCCTCATCGGTATACCCCTG
>Ga0129297_10001188_pt1 | contig 13075 bp, 11 predicted proteins | sample I18A1metaG_FD_94708 | JGI IMG/M metagenome (GOLD analysis project Ga0129297, IMG submission 94708) | Lake sediment bacterial and archeal communities from Gulf of Boni, Indonesia to study Microbial Dark Matter (Phase II) - ​I18A1 metaG | ecosystem: Environmental > Aquatic > Freshwater > Lake >... | reverse complement strand
CATCAAACAGAGCTACCAGATAGAAGACATTCGGATACTCACTTAAACGCGTTAGCAAAATATGATGGCCTTGATCATGGCCGTGGCTTATCTAACTAGTGTGTATTTTGGGCTGAGGACGAAAATAAGAATTTTAGCTCATCATGACCTACGGTTAGTCAGGCGGTTGTTTGGCATACCGGATTTTCGGTTTTATGCCTTGGCTGATAGTATTCGGGAGTTCCTTTTCAGTCAAAGACGAGGCTTTCAGGGCCTCCATCCGATGTTCAAAATTGAGTGCTTCCAAAGAAACCTTTTTAATCCATAAATTTTTGGAGGAACTTCTCTGAAATATTTTATTGAGATTTTTTCGCAACTTTGAAATAATTCTTTTTGTTAACGCTGAAAATGCCTATACATCAAAAACGTCTGAAACCCTTGTTTCGCCCTAGTATTCCCTTCTTATCTATACAAATTCCCACAAAAATGGAGGAAATCGTGATGTTTGATCGTTGCATTTATTCTGAAAGGCGCCATCGGTTGAAAGAAGAGATCAAGTCAGGACTCGCCCTCTTTCTTGGTAATGATGAAAGCCCAATGAACTATCCCGATAATCCTTTTCATTTCCGGCAGGACAGCACATTTCTCTACTATTTCGGGGTTGATTCCCCGGGACTGGCAGCTATTGTCGACCTCGACGGGGGGACAGAGACTATCTATGGCAACGACCTAACCGTCGAGGACATCGTCTGGACGGGGCCCAAGCCGACGATAGCCGAAAGGAGCCTCGCGGCGGGCGTCGAGCGGACCGGACCGGTTACTGAGCTCGAGGAGGTCCTGATGAAGGCCAAGGCTCAAGGCCGGAAAATCCACGTCCTGCCGCCGTACCGGCCGGAAAACGTCCTGAAACTCCAGAAGTGGCTTGACCTCGCCTCTGACAGGGCTAAAGCCGAGGCCTCGATCGATCTCATCCGAGCCGTGGTCGAGCAGCGAGCCGTCAAGGCGCCGGAGGAGGTGGAGCAGATCGAGCGGGCTATCAACGTCTCGACAGACATGCACGTGGCAGCCATGAGGATGGTCCGTCCAGGACTCTCCGAAGCCGAGATCGCCGCCGCCGTCCACTGTATTGCCCTGGCCGCTGGGATTGAGATCTCATTCCCTATCATCGCTACGATCCACGGCGAGATCCTCCACAACCATTATCACGGCAATATACTGAAGAGCGGGGACCTGTTCGTCCTCGACGCGGGAGCAGAAAGCCAGATGCATTATGCCGGCGACCTTTCGAGCACTATGCCCGTCGACCTCCTCTTCACCGCCCGCCAGCGGACGATTTACGAAATCACTCTTGCCGCCCATGAGACGGCTGTGTCTGCCCTCAAGCCCGGGATGAAGTTCCTCGACGTCCACCTTTTAGCCTGCCGGACCCTGACCCAGGGACTAAAGGACATCGGCCTGATGAAAGGCGACGTAGATGAGGCTGTCCACCAAGGAGCGCACGCCCTTTTTTTTCCTTGCGGAGTTGGGCATATGATGGGCCTCGACGTCCACGACATGGAGGACCTTGGGGAAGTCTATGTGGGCTATGAGGGAAAGCCGAAATTCACCCAGTTCGGTCTGAAATCGCTCCGCCTGGCCCGGCCTCTCAAGCCCGGCTTCGTCGTTACCATCGAGCCGGGGATCTATTTCATCCCCCAACTCATCGATCAGTGGCGGGCCGCAGACAAGTTCTCTGACTTCATCGTCTACGACGAAGTCGAAGCCTACCGCGATCTCGGCGGGATCAGAAATGAGGAGGATTTCCTCATAACACCGGAGGGGCATCACACTCTTGGCAAGCCGAAACCGAAGACGGTAGCCGAGGTCGAGTCCGTCAGATCCGAGCCACGGATTTAAGACGAGGGGTGAGGATCTGAATCTTGCCCGCGATTTTTGTGGCTATATATAAAGGAAGAGAGCATGAGAAATTATAAGATTGCCTTTTCAGTGACGGCCTTGATTTTTCTTGCTGTTGTTACGACTACGGCCCGGCCCCCTGACGTTCGATAAGTTCGAGTATGAGGCGCGGAGAGGACGCTTCATGGATAAAATCCCGGATGGTATCGCTATAATCTGGGGCTCCCTCGCTTTACCCCCGAACAGCGAAATCATGTATCTCTGCGGCCTGGACGTGCCGCGGGCCGTTCTGATTGTGGACGGCATCCGGAAAGAAAGCTTTCTTTTTTACACGACCACCGAGAATTATCTCAAGAGCAAGGTATGAGCGTTGAACTGGCACGCAAGCCCAAAGGGGGCCACTGGTGTCGAAAAGTGTTTTCTCGCCCACCAGTTTTCTTCCACTCTGAATAGGCTAGCGGGGCAGACGGCCATCATCTACACTCCATTCAGGTCCGACACGCGTACCTTGGAGGTCTCAACCCTCCACGAGCGGGACGGCCGCCTGACACACGAGCACCAATTCGTAAAACTCCTCGGGGAACGTTTTCCTCAGGTCCAAGTCCGGGACTGCTCGGAGATCATCTGTGAGTTGCGCCGGATCAAATCTCCAGATGAGATCGAGATCCTGCGCAAAGTCGGCAGGATCGGCGCCCAGGCCATGATCGACGTCATGAAAGCTGGGCAGCCCGGCCAGTACGAGTACGAACTCAGCTCCCTCTTCGAGTATTCCTGCAAGCGCCAGGGCTGCCGGAACATGGCCTTCGATGTCATCATCAGCTCGGCCGAGAACCATCCATATCTTCACTACTCACGACACAACCGGCGGCTCATGGATGGAGATTTCCTGGTCGTAGACGCGGGCCCTCAAACTCGAGTACTATGATGTAGACATCACCATTTCCTTCCCTATCAACGGTAAGTTCACGCCGCGCCAGCGCGAGATCTACGAAGCCTGCTACGAGGTCAGCAAGACCTGTCTCTCCCTTTACCGGCCGGAGATCACGGGCTACCAGATCGGAGAGAAGGAGAAGGAAATGCTTGCTCATCGGGATTACGATTTGAAGAAAGACTTCTTCACCTTGCTCCGTTTCTTCAATGGGGGCGGCCTGACCCATCATGTCGGTCTGGCAACGCATGATGCTGGCGGCCGCGACCTGAATCCCAGCGAGAGGCTGAAGCAGGGGATGGTGTTCGCCAGTGATGTCTTTTCTGTTTTTCCCGGAGAGAACCTCTGGGTCCAGGTGGAGAACACGGTTCTGATAACAGAAAACGGATGCGAGAACCTTACATATGGCATCCCATGGGATATTTCGTAGATCGAAGCCCTAATGAAGACTAGAGGCGCTATGCCGTCTGCTAAAGGGGGGCGAATCCCTATTGAAAAAACTTGACCTAATATAACCTGAGTGATGCCGGCTTGCATGCCTGGATCTTTTAGCATAAGGTCATTGTCGCCAAATTTCCCTCTTCTGACATCAACGCACAACTCACGTCGGATTTTATTTTAATGTATTTTATAGTGTTGTTCCGTAATGTTTGGCAAGTTCGGCGCGGGGGCCAGCAAATATACTATTATCGCTGGCACTATTGGATTGTCGCATTACTGAACTGATTCCGCTCGGGGCTTCATGTCGGCCGCTACCAGCGTCTCGATTCGTGAGGGTAGGATGGGCGGGCGGACCGATTCCACGCCCCAGCCGAAAAGCGTGCGCGTGGCTACCCCGCAAATTCGCCCCTGGCACGGTCCCATTCCACATCGGGTCTGTAACTTAGCCTCGCGCCATGAGCTGAATTGGCGTAAGCGTCCGAAGCTCACGTCTTCACATCGGCAGACGACCGTGTCCGATGCGGCAATTGTTTTCAACTCCTCGCGTAGGCGAAATGCTGTGCTCAAAGAGCGCCGGAAATCGTGCCAGCGTCGCCGTTTACCGAAAAGTCTAGTGGCTTCGACTGCTCTTCCGGCTGCTGTCAAACCGGCGATTTCGCCTTCCACGAGCGCACAATCAACGCCTCCAACGCCCGTTGGTTCTCCAGCGCAGAAAACATCAGGCAAGGAAGTCTCTTGCTGGTCATTGACCTGAACGACATCGCCGTTCAGCGCGCAGCCAAACAAGAGTGGCAGTTCTATGTTCGGCACGAGCCCGAAGCCACAAGCGATGTAATCGCAGGGCTCGGTCCATGACTTCCGGCCATCGGTGAGAGAAACGGCTTCCACACGCTCCAGTCCTTCAGCGCGCAACGGCCAGCAACTTGTGTGATAAGGCACGCCAACGAGGCGTGTCAAAATTTGAAGGCTCTGCCAGAGTTTGCCGGGATGCGAGAGCAGATGAGAAGCAAAGTTCATTACTTGCCATAGCGATGCCTGCTCGGCGATGCAGCACACCTCTGCACCACTTTGCCGAAGGCTATCGGCGACGTCGAGCAGCAGCGGCCCGCTCCCAGCGACAACGACCCTCTTTCCGCTAATAGGAAAGCCGAGTTTTATTTGTGCCTGCAAGCCACCCGCGCCCAGCACGTTGGGCAGCGTCCAACCAGGGAAAGGCAAGAAAAGCTCCCGTGCGCCCGTGGCGAGAACGAGCTTCTGCCAGCCGAGTTCAAGCGCGCCTTCGTTGGTTTCCACGAGGAGCTCTCTAGGCCGCAACTGGGCGACGACCGTGGCCCTGGAGATTAGCTTCCCACCGCAGCGTTCGAAACGTCTGAGCCAAGCTGAGGCTTGTCTGTCATGCTTAGTGGTCTGGGCACAGAGCCAGATTTGGCCGCCGGGCGTGGAAGCCGTGTCCACGACACCAACGTGTTTCCCGCTTTCAGCAGCAGCACACGCGGCTGCGATCCCGGCCGGCCCTGCTCCGACGACGAGGATTTCAAAATTGTGGCCCACCCTATTCATCAGTACGCACTTCCATGCCGGGCTGGCAAATTGTCTGGCAGCTCCTAACCTGAGTCCGACCGTTGATGGTCACGCGGCACTCGAAGCAAATTCCCATGCCGCAGAGAGTGCCGCGCGGTTCACCGGTCACGGAGCGACGCAGACGCGTGATGCCTGCCCGAGCGATAGCGACAGAGACGACGGTGCCCGCAGGCACGTCGATGCGGCGGTTGTTGATCGTTAACGTCACGCGATCAGCCATGAGAGACTCCTTTCCAAAAGCGCGACGGCGCGTAAGGCATCGAGGGGATAGCTGTGGGCTGGCCTAATATCAAATCGGCAAGCAACCGTCCGGTCCCGAGGGCGGCCGTGATCCCGAGTCCTTCGTGACCGGAGGCGATCCAGATTTTCTCGCTGATGATACTGGGGCCAATGAGCGGGAGCCTGTCTGGTGTGGCAGGGCGATGGCCGGTCCAGGTTCGGATTGCCGAGAGTTTTGCGAGCGCGGGCATGTATTCCAGTGCGCGATAGAGCATCCGGTTGAGGATGAGCGGCTCAATGCGACTGTGCTCGACATCGAATTGCCGCGACGAGCCGATGAGCACCTGGCCATTTTTGCGCGGTTGGATGTTGAAAGCCACAGAGTCTGAGGAAACTGAGTGGGCACTCTTTAAATAACCGAGTTCGACGAGTTCGTGCCGGGAGAAGCCAGGGTAGCGGTCGGTAATGACGAGATGACCTTTGCGCGGTCGAATCGGCAGGCTGGGTGTGAGCGTAGGGGCCCAGCAACCACAAGCGTTAACTGATATTCCCGCCGTAATACGTGTGCCGTTGGCCATCACTGGTCCGTCCGGCGTCAGCTCGCGCACCTCATTGCCTGTATACACTTCCGCACCGTGTTTACGGGCTTCCTCAACGAAGAAACGCGCAGCACAAGGGGGGTAGATAATGGCATCATCGGGCACGAGCAATCCCCCGGCCAGGCCACTGCGGAGATTGGGCTCAGCGACGGTCATGTCCTTTCCATCGAGCACTTCGACACGTAAGCCGTGCTCGCGCGCAAAACGCTCTTTCCGGCTGACCTCGGCCATTTCTTCGTCGTCCGCCGCGACCCAAATCGTGCCGGCCTGATCGTATTCGACATCATCGGGAAGCTGCGGCGAGATATCGTGCCACAATTGCCGCGAGTATCGCGTCAGGGTGAACTGTGCTTCCGAATCGTCCATCAGCACGATGTGGCCCATACACGCGCCCGTTGTGCCACTGCCAACAGGGCCGCGCTCGAGCACGGCGACCTTGAGGCCCCTACACGCGCATTCCATCGCGCAGGCGGTCCCCACGATACCCGCCCCAATGATCACGATGTCGTAACTTGCATTCAATAGTGTATACCCCAACAAAATGGATCGCGCTCGTCCAGCAATAACGTAGATTCGGCGTTGACAAAGGCGGTCCCGGAAATGAACGGCAGAATTTGTTCACCCTGCCATCGGTATCGACCGCTGAACATGCTGCCTACAATGCTCTCTTGTACCCATATCTGGCCTTCTGCTAGCTTGCCGTCCGCTGCTAGACAAGCGAGCTTCGCGCTCGTGCCGGTGCCGCAAGGGGAGCGGTCGTAGGCCTTGCCTGGACACAACACAAAGTTGCGCGAATGAGCTCCCGTTGTCATGGGCGGGCCGAACAATTCCACGTGGTCAATCTCTGGATACGCGTTGGCGTTCACAGCCTGCCGGATTCGCCAACAAAACTCCGTCAGCGATTCTACACGGGCCAGGGACAGCTCCTGCCCGTGCTTCTCGACGAGGAAAAACCAGTTGCCACCCCACGCCACGTCCCCGGACACCGGGCCGATGCCTGGCACTTCGACGGTGATGGCCTTGGCTTTGCGGTAACTGGGCACATTAGCGACGGTCACGCTTCCGTCTCGCTCGAGAGTCGCCGTGACGATGCCCACCGGTGTTTCGATGAGATGCTCGCCGGGGCTGATCCGGCCAAAGTGCGCCAGCGTCACCACCAGCCCGATCGTGCCGTGGCCGCACATACCGAGGTAGCCTACGTTGTTGAAGAAAATGACACCAGCTACACAAGTCGGGTCGGTGGGCGGAACAAGCAGCGCACCGACAACCACGTCCGAGCCGCGCGGTTCGTTGACGATGGCGGAACGGAATCGATCGTGTTCTTCGCGGAAGCACTTCACACGCTCAGCCAGCGGACCTTTCCCCAGGTTGGGGCCGCCGCTGATGACAAGCCGGGTCGGCTCACCGCCAGTGTGTGAGTCTATTACCTTAATGCGTTTCATCAATGATCCGTCCTTAACAGATATGAATATCTATTGCAATTATTATCCTATAATCTAGTATTATCCAAAATCAAGGATAAATTTTAACCTTCGCCCTTAACTTATTCAGGTTGCTTAACATAAGCTCATTTTTCAGCTGACAAATATATCATATATTTAATCTTTGGAAAATAGATTGACGCAAGTTCTAATTTTTCGATTTTCCCCCGCTGCTTGCTGCTTTGGACAAGTATTTGTTCTATATCATTAATTTTCGATCCCAAGGAGGTCAGATGACTCATTGAGAAAACATTCTAAGAATTGCAGGAGTCATTCTTTCGCAGCCGCTGTCGCCTGTCCCGGCTTGCCTGGCGATCTTCAGTTGAAAAGTCTGAATTCGCCGCTCGGTGGCAGAAGCCGATAGATAAGATTGGGGACGGCATTGCCTTTATCCTAGGTTCTCAATCCGAGAAACAGACCAATGATTTTTATTACTTAACCGGTTGCGAGGTTCCCAACGCTATATTGGTCATTGACGGAAAAAAGAGAGAAAGTGTTATCTTCCTTGCTCTTTCTGAGAGAGGGGGCAGAGAAAGCGGCTTGAGCCTTGATCTTGTCCGCAGACAGGTGAAGACCACGGGAATCGAGAAATGGTATCCTGCAAAACCGCTTGGTTCCTACTTGACTTAGAGGTTTTATTTTTATCTTTATCGGCAGAAAGCAGAACAGGAAGCAGAGGTCGAGACTATTTATCAGTCATTTAAGCCCCAGCTCTCTGGGCGAACTCAACCGCCATCTACGGCAGAGTACCTGGAATAGTCGAGGTGGCGTCTCACCTTGGAGTTACAGCTTATCCCGCATCTTCAGCCAGCTTTTTCCTAGGTTAAAATCAAAGATTACCCAGAGTTGATCTGGGACCTCTGTTTGATCAAATCCCCTGGTGAAATCGAACTCATGCTGAAAGCGACGACCCTTGGAGTCAAGGCTCTGACCGAAACGACGAAAGCCACCTGGCCAGGGCTAAAGAATACGAGCAGGCGGCACTGATTTAGATTTTTTTGCCTTTTAAAGCCCGCTAAGGTCTTCGCCTCAGAAGTCTATGCGATTTTTATCGAGGAAAAGCTCCACTTCCGGATTTAAATTACAATCTTCATTACTGAAAGCGGTATTGAAGACCAGACAATCTTGCCGCGGCAGTACGAAGAAATAGAGGTCCTAATATGAAAAAGCTGGGTATCATTCAAACTCTTAAACAAGCGGGGGTTTACTCTACAGATTCGGAAGCACCTCCAAATCACTGAGGGGAGAGGCCTATCTCCTTTTGTGCGGCTGAGTTTATCTCCGCCCATAGCGATTGGGACCGCTCTCTCGCTTCTGTCAGCAAGCTGGTATTAATTCTTTAAATTCTTGTTGTTTCGAGAGACTCTCTCCGCAGTGCATAGACATACTTTTTGAAAGCTCTCTTATCTATCGAAACTCCTAGCCCAAGAGCTGTAGGAACCCTGACACAGACGTCCTCGTTCTTGAACTTCTGCTCAAGGATATTCCCCTCGAGAAAAAAAAGGTGAACTCTCAGGCAAAAGGAAGATGAGTTATCGAAGCTGCCATATGAAGCTTGGCGGCAGTCGAGAACCCTGGCTAAAGTTCAGTCCCAACAACACAGGAGAGCCCTACCGCCTAGGTGCCTGCTTCCACTTTTTTGGCCGTGGGCAGGCCGCAAGTCTTGGAGATTTTGATGTTGATGATATCGCTGGCGCCGAGCTCCGCGATCTGAACGACATCCTGTGCAGACCAAATCCCCTCATCAGCTATCAAGCGGATACCTATCGAGTCACGGATTCTCGCCATGCCCTTTAGATCCCAGCCCGGTATGGGCTGCTCCAGATACTGGATGTGGCAATCTTTCGCCTCTTTCATTGTCTTTATGGTTCCGAGCGTATCCCAGTGAGCGTTAAGATCCAGCCTAATAGGGACATCATCTCCCATGACCTCGCGGACTGCAAATATTCTCTTGATATCCATAGCTATGTCTGCCGAGCCTTTGATTTTGATGACCTTGACGCCCAGCTTGAGGACCCTTAGCACATCTTCAGCTCTCTTTTTTGGAGTATGGATGCCGATCTCAGAGGCGATGGGGGATCTTTTCTCGGAAGCGGCCGAGCAGTAGTGTGAAGGCTGGCACCTTGAGAGCTTTTACGACGAGGTCGTGGAGCGTCAGGTCCACGCCTTCCTTAACACAGGTAGATCTTGCCAAAATAGAGTCCGCGACTGAAAGGATGGCGTGAATTTTGAGAGGGTCAAGCCCAATCAGCTTCGGCGCAACATATTTTCAGATGGCATAGGTCACTGATGCTAGAAATTCTCCATAAAATTCCGGTTTCCAGGCGCAGGCTTCTCCAGGCCTCTCGATCCCTCATCTGTGTGCATCTTGATGAGCACGGCGTTGGAAGTCGTGAAGCCTGTGTAGGCGTCCGTGAATTTTTTGATGGGGAGACAAAAAGGTTTTGCCTCGACCTTCCTGATTTTCATGGTTGACTCCCTTTTTATCCTCCGATCTTTACCCGGATTTCATACCTTTCCAGGATTTTTTGCAGGGTCTCGAGCTGCCCCGAAGAATGAGATTCTAATCCTACGAGCGGATAACATCTCTTCAGCCGGGTATATTTCGATTCTCCCAAACGATGATACGGCAGAAGGTGAACGTCCTGGACGCCTGGTAACTCCCGCACAAACTCAGCGGTCAGACTGATATTCCTTCTGTCATCGTTATACCCAGGAATCAGGGGAAGCCGGACAATCATCCTCTTGCCTTGTTCAGCTATGCGCCTGGCATTTCGGAAAATCCGCTGATTGGATACGCCGGTTAGCTGTTTGTGTTTTGCGGAGTCCATATGCTTGATGTCAAAAAGGATAAGGTTTGCATATTCCAGGAGTGGGGCAAGTTTTGGCCAGGAGACATATCCGCATGTTTCAAAGGCCGTGTGGAGGCTGCTCTTGCTCAATTTGCATTGTCGAAGGAGTTCAAGGGTAAATTCAGGTTGGGCTGCAGGCTCTCCTCCGGTCAGCGTGATACCACCTCCTGAACGCCTGTAGAAAACGTCATCTTTAGCAACTTCTTCCAGCACATCATCCACAGTCATCCATTTCCCTACGATCCGGATGGCTTCGCTTGGACATTGATTGGCGCAAATACCACAGAGGTCGCAGCGGTCGGCATGGATGAGTTTGTTTCTCTGACCATCTTCCTCGATGGCTTTTTTCGGGCAGGCCTGTAGGCAGAGACGGCAGTCGTTGCAATTCTCCCTGAACCAGAGGATCTCGGGCTGCCCGGATTGTCCCTCGGGATTGCAGCACCAGACGCATCGGAGCGGACATCCTTTTAGAAAAATCAGGGTCCTGATCCCCGGACCATCATGAATCGCATATCTCTGGATATCCCAGATCAGCCCCTTAAGAGGCAAAGGATTATCTTTTTTCATTCTGGAAGGCACGTCGAATTTCCAAGTCTAAGACAGAAAAACATCCTGAATATAAGGCCCAGCCTTTATTTTAGAAGCCGTGTTCAGTCCTTGAGATGATTTCTTCTTGAATGTCCCGGCTGAGGAGCACGAAATAGTCCGAATAACCGGCCACTCTAATGAGAAGGCTTTTGTAGGTTTCTGGGTCTTTTTGGGCCTTGCGCAGAGTCTCGGCGTCGATCACGTTGAATTGGACATGGAATCCGCCCTGGTCAAAGTAGCCTCGGATGAGCGAGGCAAACTTGTCTAAGTCTTCGCTTGTCTTCAGGCATTGCGGGCTTATCTTCATGTTGAGAAGAGTCCCGTTTGTCCGGGCGTGGTCCAGCTTGGCCACGGATTTGACCACGGCCGTTGGCCCCCGCTGGTCGTGTCCCTGAACAGGGGAAATCCCTTCTGAGAGCCATTGAGTAGCCTTCCGTCCATCGGGCGTAGCCCCTGTCAATTTGCCGAGGGCGATATGAGAGGTTGTGGGAAGAAGATCCACATAGTATCTTGCGCCCTGATTGTCCGTGTGCCTTTCCGCTTCATCACAGAAAATCTTCTGGGTAAGCAAGGCCAAGTAATCTACGTAGTCGTCATCATTTCCATAGTGAGGCGTTTTATGGATGAGGATCTGCCGGAGGGCTTCGTGGCCCTCGAAATTGTCCTCGAGGGCCTTCTTGAGCTGGGCCGCTGTGAACGTCCTGTCTTCGAAGACGTGTTTCCTGATAGCTGACAGCGCGTCGGCGACTGTTCCCACCCCGACTCCGGACATGGTGGCCTCATTATGATGGGCACCCCCTCTATGCCAGTCCAGGGCTCTTTCGATACAGTCGTCGATGACCGCCGAAGTGAAGGGGACCGGGCTGTGTTCTGCGTAGATCTCCCTGATCATATCGTCATATCTCACTTTAAGATCAACAAAATGAGCGACCTGTTCTTGGAACGCGGAGAGGAGTTCTTCGAATGTTCGGAACTGCTCGAGAGAGCCTGTCCGGGGACCCAGTTGCTCCCTTGTAAAACAGTCTTTTCCGTCGTTCATGGCCAGTTCCAGGCATTTGGGGAGGTTAAAATAACCGGAGGAGGCCATGCGGTCTTTTCCGCTGCAGTTCGCTGCCACACAGCCATTGATGCTCCCTGAGCGGGCATCTTTCAAGCTTACCCCCCGGCTCGCCATGCCTAGGACTAGGACATCGCTGTTGAACATCGCTGGCATTCCCATCCCGTACTTCAAGACATCGCAGCAGCGGCGGAGGAAATCGTACCGCGTTTTGGAGCTGATCTGGGCGGAGAGCTGCGGCTGGGGCAACCTGACGTGCTCCAGAGCCGTCAAGCACATGAATGAGAGCTCGTTCGCAGCATCAAGGCCATCTGGGCTGAGACCGCCGATATTGAGGTTCTGGAATTCGGGGTAAGAGCTGCTAGTTTCGGATTCTCCTGAGTTTTTGGCAAGGGTCAGTTCATCCAGCTTGATCCAGAGAAGGTCGAGCAGCTCCTGGGCTTCCTCGGAAGTGAGATCACCTGAATCGATACTCTGGCGATAATAGGGGTAGATATACTGGTCAAACCGGCCGGGCCCGATAGCGTGTCCGTTCGTCTCGAGGTGAAGGATGACATGGGTAAACCAGAAGGACTGGAGGGCTTCCTGAAAAGTCCTTGCCGGGTTCTCCGGAACCCAGCGACAGATCCTGGCGATTCTCTCGAGCTCTGCCCGCCGTTTCGAATCCTTTTCGGCCTGAGCAAGTGATTCAGCCTCCTTGGCATAGCGATGGGCGAAGACGACTGCAGCATCGCAGGCCAGGCCAACGGATTCGAGGAACAACTTTTTGGTGCTGTAATGAGGGTCTTTCGCTTCAAGCCTAGACAGGGAATTCTGCACATCCGCCTTGATGCCGTTCATCCCTTTTTTCAAGACCTTGTCGTAGCCGACAGTGATGTGGCCGATCGAGCGGGAGGTAAAATAGTTGTAGATGACTCCGCGGGAATCCGCCCGCCAGATTTCTTTGGGAACGCGTTCCATGATCCTGTCGACGATCTGGCGGCCTTTCCAGTAGGGGAAGACCTCCTTGCGCAGAACCTGCTTCGTCTCTTCGCTGACAAAAAAGGGTGTGTTGCTGCGCGTGGCGAGGGCATCCAGATCATTCTCCACCCAGGAGCAATTGATCTCAGGATAGACAGGTGAGCCTCGCGGCTTGATCGTCTTCATACCGACGATGAGCTCTCCTTCCTGAATGAGAACAGGTTGTTCCCGCATAATCCTCTCCAGCATCTTAGCCCGGCGGGCCTCGATCGGAAGGCCTTCTGTTTCCCTATAACTCTGGGTTACAGCGACCGCTCGATAAGGAAAGAGCTCGGGAACGGCGGACTGGTTTCTCTTCACTCCGCGCAAAACCCGTTTAGTCGGGCGTGAAAAAAAAGGTGGTTTTGAACGGACTGAACCCTTCAAAGGAGATGTTTGAGTAATAGCTCTTAATTTTGGCATCTCAAACTGATTCGTATTTTTTTTATTATATG
>Ga0129297_10001184_pt1 | contig 13082 bp, 13 predicted proteins | sample I18A1metaG_FD_94708 | JGI IMG/M metagenome (GOLD analysis project Ga0129297, IMG submission 94708) | Lake sediment bacterial and archeal communities from Gulf of Boni, Indonesia to study Microbial Dark Matter (Phase II) - ​I18A1 metaG | ecosystem: Environmental > Aquatic > Freshwater > Lake >... | reverse complement strand
TGACTTGGAGTGCCTGTAACGTGCAGCCAAATGAATGCCAGGCCTAGGACTTACGCTGAAAGAAGACGCCATAGCAAAATACAGGATTTCATGAATTCTTCGAGCGATTAGGGAAAGCGCTACGGTACGGCAGCCACGATAATGGTTTTTGGTGGGTGATCAGGTTGGTTGGGGTATGCTTTGGGTGCGGAGGGATTTCAAAGACTCTTCCGCAGCGATGATTGTCTCTTCAACCTCGCGTTCAGTGTGGACTGCTGAGAGCGAGAGGCGTTCTAACCCATCTGGATGCATGTATACGCCGCGCTTCAGCATTTCATCACGGAAGCGCTTGTATTTCTCCCCGTCCGATTGTGTGGCCTGCCTGTAGGTTGAGATCTTTCGAAGCTTGGTGAAGTATATGGATATCATGGGGCCGACAGCATTGATTATGACACGGTAACCTGCTGCACGGAAGGTGTCGGTTAGACCCGCTTTGAGCTTTGAGCCGAGTTCACTCATTCGGCGAAATGCTTCACCATCGTTTTCAAGGAGAGTCTCCAGAGTCGCTTTCGAGGCGGCAAGGGACAGCGAGTTCGCATTGTAGGTTCCCCCGAAACCGATTCTCCCTGGCCCGATCATGCTCATCAAATCTCTCCGACCGACGACTGCTGCTATTGGGACGCCCCCTCCCAAGGCTTTTGCGAAACATGCGAGGTCTGGCTTCACCCCGTAGAGTTCCTGTGCGCCGCCCTTTGCAATCCGAAATCCGGTGAGAACCTCGTCGAAGATTAGCAGTACATCATACTCGGTTGTTAGCTCACGGAGCTGTTTTAGATAGTCGGGTTCGGGCGGGATTACGCCTTGGCTGCCCATCACTGGCTCGGTTATTACGGCAGCGACGTCGCTGTGGTATTTCTTCAGCAAACGCTCGAGTGCTGTCGGGTTGTTCCAAGGCGCCACTATGACAGTGTCCGAAACCTCTTCAGGTATGCCTGGGAAGTATGGTAGTTTGTGTGGGGTCGCTTCCAAGCCTGAAACGGGTGGCGGCGCATCTACGCTGAATAATACGTAATCATTGTGGCCGTGATAGTGCCCTTCAAACTTGACGAGCTTGTCTTTCCCAGTGACGGCCCTAGCGATTCGTATGGCTTCCATCGTAGCTTCCGTTCCAGTAGTAGCGAAGGCCACAACTTCAGCGCAGGGCACGACGTTTGAGACTATCTTCGCGACCTCAACTTCAAGTTCCGTTGTGGTCCCGAACATAGTTCCTTCTTGAAGTTGCTTTTCGATTGCTGAGACGACCTTAGGATGGCTGTGTCCAAGAATCAACGCCCCGTAGGACATTAGATAGTCGACGTAGCCGTTGCCATCCACGTCCCAAACTCTTGGCCCTGCACCTCTCTTGAAGATGATCGGGAATGGTTCGTGCATGTGTATTCGAACATTCGAGGACGCACCTGCCGGAAGATAGTTCCGGGCCAGATCGTAGAGCTGTTGCGATTTCTGAAATGACGCGCTTGTTTCCTCGCTTACTTCCCTGGGGAGGTAAAGAACGGAGTCTTTCCTCGCAAGCACACCGACGCTCTCTTCCCGCGTGGTCTGCATTCCTATCAGCTCCTCTCCACCGAAGTCTGCCTTATCCTGCCGTATAAATCAGTATTGTGACGTAGTCGTTCATTTTTCGCTTTTTTTCGCCGTGGAGATGCGTTTCTTGGCTCAAAACAATCAGGGAGAAGTTGAACGCGAGCACGTTCAGGCTATGATTGAATTGATATGGCAAAGATAAAACGATTCAATAGAAGTGGAATATTGTCTCCCAAGAGCACTGGGGGATATTTCGTTAGCCAGAATGGACGCTATCTCCTGGCAGCATGATGAAACGACCTTTTCAAAGGTCGCCTGTTGAGTGTTGGCTTACCTATTGGTCGCTTGTGCGAATGTGTTATCTAGACACTTGAAACATGTCTGCCGAAGGTGTGTCCGTTGAAGTTCTCGATGATTGGCGCAGGTGGCGTCGGCCAGGTCATTGTGAGGCACCTGGTAAAGGCGGTGGGGGTCAAAGTCGGTGACATTGATCGGGAACGCTTGCGCGAAGTAGCCAAGATAGGCGGCGAGGTCTCCACATCAAGGTTGGATGCTGGGAACCCTGATCACGTGAGGAAACTGATCAAAGGAACTGATGTTGTCATCAATGCGTCTCATCCTCGGTTCAATTTGCTGATCATGAAACAGGCATTGAGGAGTGGGGTCCACTACATCGACCTAGCCAGCGACAGTCCTCGCTCTATGGAAGAGCAAATGAGACGGAACCTAGGATGGAAGAAGGCCGGACTCGTCGCGGTATTGGGAATGGGAGAGGATCCGGGATTATCCAACATTATGGCGAGGCGCGGCGCAGATACGCTGGATACGGTTAGTGAGATTCGAATCCGAGACGGCGAAACCTCTACAAGTGAGACCTACCCGTTCGTCGCTCTCTTCGCTCCCGACGTATTCCTTGAAGAAGCTGTCTCTCCAGCCTGCCATTTCGAGAACGGGCAGATGAAGACAAGCCCTGCAATGTCGGGGAAGGAGTTCTACAGGTTTCCTCCTCCAATAGGAGAGGTGGCCCTGTATTCCATGTCTCACGAAGAAGTGCGTACGTTACCAGAGTATCTGCCGAAGAAGCCAAACTTCGTTGACTTCAAACTGGCCCTGACTGATGAAGCAGCCTCGACGATCAGGCTGTTTCAAGGACTTGGACTGTTGAGCCGAAAACCAATACCTGTCGGGAACGTCAAGGTGAGCCCACTTAGCCTGCTCTTGCGACTTCTGCCTCCACCTTCCAAAATAGCTGGGAAGATTCACGGAAGTGCAGGAATACTCGTCGAAGTCAGAGGGCAGATCTCTGGAGAACGATACGTTAAGAAACTTTATGCGATGATGACTCACGATGACGCGTATGAGAGGTATCAGACGAACGCAACCTCGTATCTGACCGGAACTCCGACCGCTGTATGCGCCAGGATGCTTGTTGACGGACGCATCGAGAACCGGGGCGTGATCGTTCCAGAATGCCTGAACGCCGAGACTTTCATCGAGGAAGCGAAGAAATTCGACATTGAGGTTCAAGTTGAGGCAACCAGATGGTAGTAATTTTTCCCAGTGTTTCGCGTAGGTGACCTGAGGCACATCCAAGAAGTTACTGAGTTACCAGCAACCTTCTGCGTGTGAGACACGGAAGCTCACCTGGCTTACGCATTTTTGAGGGATGTTACTGACGCCAAATCTCTGCGCAAGACCTTATTCCAAGGAGAGAATTTTGAGGGCTCAAAAAAAAGCTCCTTGAATCTGAAAACGTTAAAACGCAAGCCTGACCTAAGTGAGCCTGAGAGAATCTTATGGCAAAATCGTCAAGACGTGATTTTATCAAACTGGCAGTTACAGGGGCACTAGGCCTGGCTGTCGGAGGAATAGCGGGGAACACTATAGCCACATCAGGTCTTGATGCTGAGAGAGCGCGACTCCAGGGACAGATCGATGAGCTTCAAAAGAAAATTGGAAGAAGCTACTCGGGAACCGTGAAGGTCTACAACTGGAGTGAGTACATTGCTGAGGGGCTGCTGCAGACCTTCAAGGACGAATATGGCGTTGACGTCGTCTACGACACCTTCGAGAGCATGGACGAAGCGCGCTCCAAAGTCTTCGTTGGGAACAGCGGATACGATGTTGTTGTTCTCTCGGACTACGTAATTCCCGACGGCATAGAGGGCGGATTCTTGGAGGAGTTAGACTACGACAACATACCCAATTTCAAACATGTGGATGACAAGTTCAAGGATCCACCGTACGACCCCGGGAACAAGTACTCCCTTCCTTACATGTGGGGCACTACCGGACTGGGAGTGAACACAAAGGAAGTTGCCGAGAAGGTCACTGGATGGAAGAACGTGTTCGACGAGAACTTTCTGAAGGAATACAGCAAGAAAGTAACCATGATATCGGAAGCCAGAGAGCTCATCGGCGCGGCGCTCAAGTACCTCGGGCACTCGCTAAACTCGGTTGACGACAACGAGCTGGAAGAAGCGAAGCAAGCACTGCTAGCACAGAAACCCTACTTGGCGAAGTATGCAGATGCAACTGATTACATTCCGGGACTGGCCGGCGGCCAGTTCTTCGTCTCGCATGCCTACAACGGAGATGTGTACGTTGCCAAAGACGACAACCCCGACTTGGAATATGTTATTCCAAATGAAGGGGCCACCTTGTGGACGGATAATATGACGATTGCCAAGGGCGCCCCCAACAAGGCCGCTGGTGAAGCTTTTGTCAACTATATTCTCAGCCCGGAGGTTGATGCACTGATAACGAACTTTAGGTACTATGCGAACCCGAACAAGGATGCGAATGAGCTGGTCTTGCCGGTTATCAAGGAGGACCCGGCAATCTATCCTCCCCCTGAGGTAATGGCGAAACTGGAGATTGAACGATCTTTCAACGCTGAAGAGAAGGCAAAATGGGACAAGGTTTACACAGAGGTCACTTCTGCGTGAGTAGCTCCACATAATTGCATTGATGCATAATGACTGCGGACGTTGAGGTTAGAGGCCTCTGTAAGACATACGGAACAACAGTTGCAGTAGACAACGTAAACTTCCAAGTTGAGCAGGGAGAATTCTTTTCCCTGCTCGGGCCGAGCGGATGCGGGAAGACAACCACGCTTAGAATGGTAGCCGGTTTCGTTGAACCTACCAGCGGCGAGATCAGACTGAGAGGTACAGTTGTCAATGAGCTGCCGCCTTTCAAAAGGAATATTGGGATGGTATTCCAGAACCTCGCGCTCTTTCCTCACATGAATGTCCGCGACAACTTGGCTTTCGGCCTCAAAATGAAGAAATTCCCCAGAGAAGAGATTGAGCCCCGAGTGAAGAAGATTCTCGATGTTGTCGAGCTCCCGGATTTTGAAGATCGCAGAATCAATCAACTGAGCGGAGGACAGATGCAGCGTATAGCCCTGGCTCGTGCACTGATCTCAGATCCCACTGTTCTGCTTCTAGATGAGCCCTTAGGCGCCTTAGACCTTAAACTGAGGCTTCAGCTACAAGTTGAACTGAAACAACTCCAACAACGAGTTGGAACGACCTTCATCTTCGTAACTCACGATCAAGGCGAGGCATTGACGATGTCGCACAGAATTGCCATCATGAGTGCAGGACGAGTCATGCAGATAGGTAACGCCTTGGAGATCTATGAAAAGCCGAACAATAAGTTCGTGGCCGACTTCATTGGCGAAACAAACCTCTTGGGAGGGAAGTGCCTATCGCCTGATCGTGTTAGTTGTGAGGACTTCGAATTGGCCGTTGCGGCCGAAGATAATCTAGTCGGAAGGAACGTCCTGGTATCGATTAGACCCGAGAAGATCGGCGCAGGAAAGAAACTTTCTGAAGGCCTTGAGAACAGATTTGAAGGACTAGTCGAGGAGCAATTCTTCAAAGGATCCTTCATGATGTACAGAATCCGTGTGGGGGATCACGCACGCCTAACCGTCAACGTACCAAACGTAGATATGAATTCACGATTTCAACCTGGCGAACATGTTCACGTGGGCTGGGACCGGGATGCCAGTGTAGTGGTCCCAGAGTAAGTTCACGCTATTTCCTTGTGCTGAATTTCTGCCACAGGATAGCCATCACGATCGATATCGAGAGGGCAATGGTGGCCACAGCGTTGAGTTCGGGGGAGACACCGCCTCTTCGTGCGAGATTGTAGATAGTCGTGGGAAGCATGTTGACTCCAGGGCCGCGAGTGAAGGCCGTTTTTATGAAGTCATCGTAAGACTGTGTGAAGGCCAACAACGCCCCCGCGATAACACCTGTAGAGATTATCGGCAACGTGACTCGGAAGAACGTTTGAATCTCATTCGCCCCCATACTCTGAGCCGCCTCCTCAACCGAGCGGTCGAATCCAACCATCCTCGACCGAATGACCAGGGCCGCGAATGGAATCGCGAAGGTCAGATGGCCAAGGACAACCGTCAATAGTCCGAGAGGCACGCCCGCCCAAACGTAAAGCAAAAGCAAGGACAACGCTTCCGTTATCTCAGGTATTATTATCGGGATGTACAGGTACGCATCGAAAGCATTCTTGCCTCTGAACCTGTACCTCGACATTGCCAAGGCAGTCGCCGTTCCCAACATAATCGACACTAGAGTCACTAGTACGGCCACGATGATGGTGTTGTAGAAGGCGCCCCACACCTCTGAACCGCTCATCAACGAGACGTACCATCGCAATGTGAAACCCCGCCAGACCGCGGTCAGACGCGAATCGTTGAAAGAAAAGACGATCATCGAGAATATCGGGATGTACAAGAAGGCCAGCACAAGAAACGAATAACTCTTCAGTACCCGATCCCACAGTCTCCTCATATAGCGAACGCCTCGCCTTTCGTCACATATTTGATGAACAACATGACCAAAGCAAGAACCAACGCAACAACGACAATCGAGGCCGCCGACCCAAAGGTCCAGCTTCCTGTGTAGGCCTGGAATTGGTTCCAGATCAACTGTCCTACCATAACGCTGCTTGTTCCCCCAAGAAGCTGCGGAACAACAAACTCGCCGACCGCCGGTACAAAGACAAGAATAGAACCTGCCATTATTCCCGGGCGTGTTAATGGCAGTGTGATTCTCAGAAAGACCCTGAGGTGGTTCGCTCCCAGACTCTGCCCCGCCTCCAGCAATGACATGTCGAGTTTTTCGGTTGAGGCGTAGAGCGGCAGTATCATGTAGGGTAGGTAGTTGTAGACCATGCCCAGCATCACCGAAAAGGGATTGTAGAGGAGGTCAAGAGGTTCTTGAATCAAGTTCAGTTGAAGAAGCACCTGGTTCATCACTCCGCCACGGTAGAGAAGGCTCATCATCGCGTAGGTTCTAATGAGGAAGCTGCTCCAGAAGGGAATAATCACCAGCAGCATAGCAAGATTTTTCATCTTACCGGCTTTGACACCAATCCAGTAAGCAACTGGGTAGCCAAGAAGAATGCAGAGAACGGTCGTGGCGAGAGCTATCCATAGAGAGCGTACAAATATGGTGAGGTAAATGCCCCTGAATGCCGCGACATAATTGTCAATTGTAAAGACTCCTTGAATCAATCTGTTGAATTGATCGACTTTGCTAATGCTATAGTCCGCGGTGATCATGAAAGGGAAAGCGAAGAAAAGCGCCAGAAACAGCAAGGTGGGCAAAATGAGTATCGCCGCCTTTAACGAATCCCGGCGTCTAATCTCCGATAGGATGTCGACCAAACCTATTCTGGCCAACAGCTTGCCTTGGCGCCATTAAAACAGTTGCGACGAAGCTCGATTTCGAGTCATTTTGCAGAGGCAACGTCGATTCTATTTCGAGTGCGTCGGGGGTCTAACATTCGAAATGATGTCACTCAACTCACCCCAAAGTACGCTACACCGATTTACAGCACAATAGCTAAATCCCCTTTTCTGGCAGTGAGAGTAGATTCACGCCTCTGTGCGTCAGGTGATTAGTACAAATAGCACATCGAGGCTTTCCGAGGCTTTGGCAGGTTCCTTACTTGCAAGAAAAACAAGATATCGCTAGACATGAAGAACTGATGAAAGAGGAAGGCAAACGGATAGTCGCCGAGGGAACAAAACGCGGCCTCCATCTTCGATTGCTCGGCGCGATAGCTTTCCAGCTTCATTGCCCGAAATACAATTTTCTCACGGCAAAGCTCAGCAGAGTACTTTCTGACGTTGACTTCGCGGCCTACAGCAAGGAGAGAAGTCAGATCGATAAGATGATGACAGAATTCGGGTACGCAGACCAGCCAATGGTCACGGCTCTCTTCGGCCATAGACGTATGATTTGGGATAACAAATCGAACGGAATGCACGTCGACATCTTCTATGACAAACTGGAGATGAACCATGACATCCCCTTCGAAGATCGACTTGGAATCGAAGAACTGACGATACCCCTCGCCGATATGCTGCTTGAAAAGATGCAAATCGTCCGCATTAATGAGAAGGATATCATCGACTCAATCATGTTGCTCCGCGAACACGCTGTCGGGGACGACAGTCCTGAAACAATCGATTCAGACTATGTCGCAGAGATGCTTTCGAATGACTGGGGTTTCTGCTATACTGTGACCACGAACCTCAAGAAAATCCAAGACAGCCTAGGCAACTATGATGGCTTGAGTAATGAGGACCGAGCCGATATCTCCGGCAAGATACAGACCCTGCTGAAGATCATAGAGGAAAAACCCAAGACCCTCTCATGGAGACTCAGAGCTAGAGTAGGCGCGAAGAGCAAGTGGTATCGCGACGTCGAAGACGTCAACCGTTGAGCTGCACTCTACGCCCCTCTGGGAAAACGATTAGACTACCTATTGGAATATGATTATCTAGGATAGGCTGGCAAGCCTACTGCTTATGCTCAGTCAGGCCGTCAAAAGAGCAGAAAGCTTCTCAACGCTCTCTGTCCACGCTGGTGAGGAAACAGACCCAAGTTCAGGCGGGTATTCTGTCCGGGGTTGCCGAGTCACTCACAATATGCCATAGCCAGAGGACAGATGCTTGGGTTGGTGGGATGCTCAGTTTTCTGCCTAGGGCAACGGCAGGTGTGCGTCCCGAGTAATTGATCATCTGAAACTGATCAGACTGGAGCAGAGTCTGGGGGGAGTTGATTTCCTAGCAATCCAGCCTTGGACACTGTCGCACTTCTATGTCCCTAGGGCAGAGCGGATGAAAGGCGGCATACTTGATGAACTGATCAGACTATCGGTCGAAATCGAAGATGTGAACGATATCATTGCGACCTAGACCAAGCTCTGCGCGCCTGACCGGCCTCTCCAGTGATCTGTGATACACAAGAACCCAACGAGGTCATTCATTCTGCCTCGCCTACGCGTCCGAACGCTTTACTGACTACCTCATGCACTCTCTTGGGCAACACATACGCATCCAGGTCGCGACGCTCGACCCAATGCGCATCTAACACGTCTCCTCCAGGGCGCAAATCTCCCCCTAGGTACGTTGCGGTCAGGTCGACGACAACGTAGTGAAATTGAATATTACCCGCGCTGTCTCTGTGGATGACATCTACGGCATCAATCACACCGCCCAAGCTGATTTCGATGCCACATTCCTCGCGCACTTCGCGTTGTGCGGACTCATGCAAAGTCTCACCCAATTCGACAACCCCTCCTGGTAAACCCCATTCGCCGCGACGTGGCGCCTGCCCGCGTTGAACCAAGATAACTTCGTGGCCCTTTCGAACCACCACACCGACGCCGCAGATTGGACGCGACGGATACTCGCGTGAGCAAACCATCTGTCTCCACTCAAGCTTGCCGTTGAACTCTCTCACTTTCACTTCTCTCCTGAAGTTAAATCAATGGCTACCCGACCTCTCGTGGTCATGATAGATGGGGAGAACAATTCCTTCTTTTCGAATGGCAATCGACATGGAAATTGCGAAGTGGAAACTTTTCAAGGATGCCCTACGGAAACCTGATAGCGACATTTTCGAGAATATGCTTCTGCGGTCTAAGCTGTATGCCTCCGCAGGAGGCATGGCCGTGCGACCTGTTGTGCTTGAAGCCATATTCATGTCAATCCTCCTCGACCACCACAAGCGGCTGTTAGAATTAGCCACAGATATCGAAAAACTCAAGACACGAGACAACTCAAAAGAACCTGAAGGCATCGAAAAATTCCTAGAACCAATACCAGACCTAAAGGCCTCGCCATGTCAAACAACCATCCAGACTACCCCACCGCACGGCGAAAACTGATCATGTTTCTGCTGGACCAAGGCTACAAGACAAACCCCAATGAGGTCTTCTGTCCTACCAAAAGGCATTGTTGGGTCGACGTGGCCGCGCTGAGAGGGCAGGATTATTGGGCGTTCGAATACAAATCGCGAAATGATTCGATTCGGCGGGGACTCGAGCAGTGCTATGCATACGCGAATGCGTTCAACTACATCGTATTGGTAGCTGATCGATGTAGGGTGACCTCGAGCCCGTATTTCAGACACTTTAGACGTGAAGGTTTCGGGGTTTGGAAACACGACGGAGTACGGTTCGAACAGATTCTTCCTCCACGAAGACGCGCGACCAACAGGAAGGCCAAGGCTGTGATAGAGCGGCAGTTTCGACACATCGTCCCCAACTTCACAGATGAGCGCAACAGGCCACTTTCGAACTGGTTAGAACTAGGCCTACGAGACTCCGTGGGAAGAGTCCAATCAGGGAGACTGAACGGTATTGCTTAGCAGAGTGTTCTGCCAGCTGGTTATCTGTGCGAGGGCTTGGGTTAAGTTGATGACAGTCGCGTCAGGGTCAACTGTTCCTGCAGATTCTCGAGGCTTCCGAACCAAATGCAATGCACGCATTCCTAGTGCTCTCGCCCCAAGTATGTCTGCGTCGATTGAGTCTCCAATGAAGACTGCTTGGCACGGTTTTACTTTCAAGGCGTCGAGTGCTCGCAGGAAAACCTCGGCTCGTGGCTTCCTGAGGCGTAATGCCGCTGACGTCACAATGACCTTGAAGAATCTCTCTAGGTCGAATTTCTTCAGAATCGTTCGAACGGCATAATCACTCTTCGCGTTGGAGATGAGGCCAAGATCGAAACCAGTGTCTCTAAGCGCAACCAAGGTGTCAACGGTGTCAGGGTAGATTTGCCATGCCTCGACCTCGGGCCTGTAGTATTCTTCCATTGCTTTTTGGATTAGATCTGGCGGCAGGTATCCGAACTTGTGTTTACGTAGTGTTTTTGCCATGATATCTGGCAGCGGAATTTCTATCTTGTATAGACTTGATGTTGCGGCAGCATCTACGAACATGTGCACATATGTCTTCGCAAACCGTTTGAAGTCCACTCTTAGGCCCAGTTGAGTGAGATGACCATAGAGTGCTTCTAGGCTAGCTTGGAAAACCTCATCCCAAGGCCTGTCGAGGTGGACCAAGGTATCGCCAAGATCGAATAGTACAGCCCGAAGCAAACGGATCCCAAGTCTACTCACATGCCTCCGTCTGGGTCCTGATAACCTTTGCCAAGGCAAAGACACGCCACCATTCACCTGTTTTAAGTAAGCGCGTCGACGACAGAATCAATGTGCCTTCAATGCCTTCTGTTTCGGGATCAAGCATTACGCTCTACGGTGGTGTTGACGAGATCGGCGGCAACAAGATTCTGCTCGAGGACAAAGATACCCGAATAATGCTTGACTTTGGAATGAGCTATTCGGAACGACGACGGTTCTTCTTCGACCCTTTACTATCGCCTGGCGACGAACGAGATCTACTTGAATTCGGTATTCTCCCTGATATCAGAGGAATATACAAGTTCGAGGATTCGGAACCTTCGATTGACGCAGTTTTTCTTTCGCATGCACATGGGGATCATTGGGCCTACATTTCTTTTCTCAAGAGAGGAATCCCAATCTACTGTGGGGAAACCTGTTCCCAGATACTGCGCGCCGTTTCAGCGACAAAGGTAAGACACTTTGAATCCGACATAAGCGGTCTCGATTTCCAGACATTCAGAACAAGAGCCAACATCAAAATAGGTTCTATAGAGGTGACTCCTTGCCACGTAGATCACTCAATTCCAGGCGCCTACGGATTCGTGATCAGGACTTCCTCAGGAACGGTGGTTTACACAGCTGATTTCAGAGTACACGGGACCAAGCCCAAGCTAACACAGGATTTCATTGAACTAGCTGCGAAGTCCAACCCGGACATGATGCTCGCAGAAGGTACAAACATACTGGGAGGGGACATCTCAAGCGAAGGTGAAGTCAAGTCAAAACTCGACTCAATTGTTTCAAGCACGAAGAACGTCGTCTTCGCTAACTTTTCAAATGTTGACATCGATAGAATACGAACATTCTATGAGGTTGGTAAAGAGAATGACAGAGTGCTTGCGATTTCGCTGAAGCAGGCATACATTCTCGGCCAACTGTCTTCTGACCGAACGCTGGGACTTCCTAACGTTCTGGACTCAGATGGGAATCTCGTCGTCTTCAGAAGGGCTAAGAAGAGATACTATTCGTGGGAGGAGAATGTGATGTCCCACGCGACGATCATCGACAGTCAAGAACTGAGGAAGGAACAAGGCAGATTCATTGTAGCGTTCTCGACGCCGGATTTCAAGGAACTCGTTGACATTAGGCCTGGGCCAGGAAGCGTATTCGTACTTTCCATGTCCGAGCCGTTCAACGAAGAGCAAGAGTTTGAGTTCGAACGCCTGCGTCATTGGTTGGACCATTTTGGTCTTCCAATGTATCACATTCATTGTTCAGGCCACATCATGCCTGGCGAGTTGAAGAAGAGCATTGAGAAGATCAAGCCGCGAAAGCTGTTTCCAATCCACACCGAGTACCCAAGCCTGTATGCAAAATATATGGCCGACGTGGCGAATACGGAGTGCCCTGTGAAGGGACTAAGGTACCAGTTAGAGCCTTGATTCATGCGTGTTCGAATTCGATTCGAAGAGTCATGCCCTTGAGTTCCTGAGCGATCTTCCTTACTATGTCAGGGTCAACGGGCATCTTCTTCGGTTTCCTACCGGTCAAGATGACCTTGGTTTCCGTACTACCATCTGGAATCCAGACCGTATTGATGGTGAGAATAGACAGAGGGCTAAAGAGATCTTCGAGAAACTCTCTGTCATCCCCTCCATAACTGATGAGCTTCACTCGCTTTCCGAACGTTTCTCCAAGGTCTTTAACTACCTTAGCTCCCCCGCTCAAGAGTCTGGGCATATCCCTCTTGTCGACCAGGATGGCCATCATCTCGTCTGCTTGGACGGCCCTATGATAGGTGACGTCTTCGAGAACGGGATTATCCTTCTCCATCTCCACCATTTTCTGAATGACCTTAAGGTCTAACTCGGTAACTTGGCCCTTCTCAAGCTTCTCCTCACACCGTCTGCAGAGGATGCCGGATTTCACGCAAAATGCGTCTAAGATCGTCTTCACCATTCACTGTCAACTTTATCGTTGTCCCGGAAATCGTCGGCTGGCCCAGCGTTCTTGAGGCCAGCGTCATCTTTCAGGACGAGGTCGAACAAACTATTTGAATGATTTGGTCAC
>Ga0129297_10001183_pt1 | contig 13082 bp, 14 predicted proteins | sample I18A1metaG_FD_94708 | JGI IMG/M metagenome (GOLD analysis project Ga0129297, IMG submission 94708) | Lake sediment bacterial and archeal communities from Gulf of Boni, Indonesia to study Microbial Dark Matter (Phase II) - ​I18A1 metaG | ecosystem: Environmental > Aquatic > Freshwater > Lake >... | reverse complement strand
CTTTTGGGTCTTGCAAAGGAGCGCGGACTAGAGGGAGTCTGTTTGTTAGGTTCGACGCATGGATTCTCTGTGGATAGAGAGACCGCATTCCACGTTTACAAATTTCTAATGAAAAGTTTAGAAGCCGACACTAAAGAGGGCTTATAATTTTTTCAACTGGGTCAGCCTTTCTCTCACTAACTCATTAGCCAGAGCTGGATCCGCTCTTCCCTTCGTCGCCTTCATAAGCTGACCTATTAAGAAGTGAACCGTTTTTTCGTTGGTGAAAGCATCCTCAACTGCTTTTTGGTTTTCAGCAAAGACCTTATCGATCATCTTATTCAGGAGCTCCCGGTCAACTATATTGGTTAGTCCCTTTTCCTCCACAATCTCACGCGGATTTTTCCCAGTTAGTATCATTTCAGGCAAAATTCTTTTGGCGATCTTCCCGCTTATGATGCCTTCATTAATGAGTCGAATCATGCCTACGAGGTTTCTGGGCGTGATCTTTGACTCGGACAGTTCGAGATCACTCTCGTAAAGGTACCTCAGAAGATCGCTCATCATCCAGTTGCTTATGTCCTTAGGTTTATTATATAACCGTACGCATTCTTCGAAGAAATCGGCTAATGCTTTTGAAACCACAAGAACCTCGGCATCGTATTGTGGGAGGCTATAAGTTGAAACGAATCGTTTTATCCTTTCTTCGGGCAGCTCAGGCATCTTCGCCCTAATCTTATCCATAAAGTCTTCGCTGAGCACTATTGGAACCAGATCCGGTTCGGGAAAGTAACGGTAGTCCTGTTCCTCCTCTTTTGTACGTAAGGTTATTGTGATGCGGCGAGTTTCGTCCCAGTGTCTAGTCTCCCTTTTAACTTTGATTCCTTTTTCCACTAGTCCCTTCTGTCTCATAATCTCGAAGCTTAGAGCCCGCTCAACCTCTTTAAACGAGGAGATATTCTTAACCTCAACCCTTGTCCCGCCTGCAAGAGAAATATTAGCGTCGCATCGCATCGCTCCTTCTAGGCTGCCGTCGAATATCCCAAGATGCTCCAAAACCGATCTAAGCTTTTGGAGGAATAATCTCGCCTCCCTTTGAGAAGTCATGTCGGGCTCTGTGACTGTTTCTAATAGGGCTATGCCGGAGCGGTTATAATCCACAAGTGTATAAGGAGACTGGTCGATGGGTCCTAAATGGACGAGTTTACCTGGGTCTTCCTCCAGATGAATTCGACTGATCTTTATCTTCTTACGTCCATCAGGCGTTTCGATATAAAGGTAACCATCGGTTGCCAACGGGACTCCCCCAGCTCGATCATACTGTGAGATCTGAAAGTTTTTTGGCATATCGGGATAGTAATAATTCTTTCGGAAGAAGAACATGCGGGGAGAGACCTCACAATTGAGGGCCAAAGCAGCCATAGCAGCGCACTCTACAGCCTTCTTGTTAAGAACTGGGAGGGAGCCTGGTAAGCCTAAACAGGTTGGGCAGACCATGGTGTTGGGTTCCTTTCCTCTGTAGTCTGACGAGCAGCTACAGAAGAGTTTCGTCTTAAGGCTAGTTAACTGGGTGTGAACCTCGAGCCCTATCTTGACGGTACTTTGAATATCGGTTGCGTTGATGCTTTTTTCCATCTTTAGACCAAGATCACTATTACAAAAATTATCTTTTTAAGTTATTCCCTTCAACCTAACGCATTCAACGTTCTATCTGGTCTTCAGAAACCTCTAATAAACGTTTTCATGTGAGTTTAACGATTTTTGCGGCCATCTTTAAGCCTTTATGCCTTCTGCTACGAGGATAATAAACATAATTCTCAGTAGAACACTTTCGTATTATTTACGATATTCATAATTAGAAGTCAGAACTATCTAAAACATATGCCAAAAGAAACTTACAACTGTTGGTATAACTGGAGCGACTTGAATGTCCTGGAGGCTCTTTTGCTCAGTTGTTATAGCCCCAATTTCTTGGTAGTTGAAGTGGCACCAGGGCCTAATATTGCCGTTCCACACGTGTTAAAAAGGATTGCTTTACCCTTTCGTTATGTCTCTTTGGATATGGAGAAGATGTGTATCCAGCTTCAGAAGGAGGGCGTAGGAAAACTAGATATGGAGGGTGTGGCTGGAGACGCTGTCCATCTCCCATTCCGCCCTGGATGTGTGGACATGTTCATTTTTCATCACGCCATAGACGACATCCTAGAAACTAAGGGTCCTGAGGGCTTAAGGGCTTCGATAGAGGATGCGTTAAGGACACTTAAAGCTGGAGGAAGCATGATCTTCTCCCACAGCACCTTCAACTATGACCGTTACACGCTCAAAATCGATCTCTACGATGTTCAAGCCCTCCTACAGCATAGGATTAAAGGGCGTTTCAAAAGCATCGATGGACGCCGGCAGAAATGGCTCTTAGTGGAAGATGTTCACACACTCGGTTAGACATAATAGAAAATGGCTTTTGTATGCTTGATAGTAAACTATCTAGATTGGCATCATAGTTCACACCTTTTTATTTTTAATGCCATTTGGATTTTCTCGAAGGTTCGGCTGTTCAAAAAAGCTGGCGCATCAGGATTTTCAACAAATAATCTGTAAATTAAATTCTGATCTTGTCGGATTAGATTTATGAAGACTGGCCATTCAACAACGGTTTCTGACATAAAGTCTTCGCTTCTATCTTTAACAATTAAGATACGTCCGCGTCTACAGAATCTTGCGGCTTTACGGGATACAACAACTGTCTTTGGAGCTGTGGTTTTTGCCTTGAAACCGTCCTTAAACGGGATCCTCGCTTGGGTTAGAGCCACCACATATAATGCATCACTCTTCTCCGAGTGAACTTTCCAATACTTGCTGGAAATAATAGCCGAAATCAAGTCTTCAATCTCGTAAGCGGAACATTTTGGGTAGATTCTTTTGAAGTGTTCCCTCATCTCTCTAGCGTGCATCTAAGAATCAACCATCAATTACGTAATCATAGGACATTAAACCAATAAAAAACAATCATGAAAGAACCCTAATTAATATTTTGGAATGAAGATACTGTATAGTTATTTGTCATGGCATTATCTAAACTTTTTACTATTCATGATGAATTAGTTAACATTATCCGATTAACTACTTGATTTTAGTCATGACAAATAAGTATACAGTATCTGGAATGAAAACAGGTTTTCAATTTACACATTACAAAACTGTTTTCGGAGGATCTCATTTTAGCTATATTGTGGTGCATAAAAAAGACTTTTTAAGAAAGAGGAACTAAAGTATCTGTGAAATGTGTACCCTCATAATTTTATACCGTTCTGTCTCGGGCTTCCCGATAGTAGCCATGCATAACAGGTATGCTCCAGTCGGATCTGTAGAGGAGCCACCCAGAGTCTCTCAAGGAAAGTTTAGGGTCTATCATCCGTTGGACTCGCATTCAAAGGGGACATGGGTAGGCTTTAATGAGAGTCGACTCTTCGCAGCGGTGACAGATCAGCATACAGACGAAAAACCTAAGGCCTATAGGAGTAGAGGACTCCTACTTTTGGACATCTTAACCTCTTTTTCCAAGGCTTCCGAAGCCCTAAACTATCTAAAGAGAGAACTCGCTAAAGGTTACAGAAGGGGCAACTTCATCCTAGCGGACTCTGAAGAGGCTTACCACATACTTCACGATGAAAAGTTGGAGGTTGAAACTTTAAACCCCGGAATTCACGTCTTCACAAATCTAACAGTGAAGGACTGGGTTAAGATGGAAAATGTCCCCGAAGATTTGTCGAGGTATATGGAAATGAGAAAGAAAAGAGCGTTGGAACTTGCCTCCAGTCTGAAACTCACGGAGGTAAACCAGATTATAGGGGGACTCCAGCTTATAGCTTCAGATCACGGCGGTGAACCCGGCACAGGTTCCATATGCTACCATGACGGCATGAACTGGTTTATGTCATCCTCAACTATAATGACTGTTGCCAATAAGCTGAAAGATTCCAAGATTAACTATTGTCGGGGTAACCCATGCAAGGATCAATTTGTAGACTATAGTCACATACTCTTTGAAGGTAGCGCGTTGGAGGTCTCTGAAAAATCTGGGAATCTTGCCGGTAAAAGAATAGCTCTCTGTCTAACTGGGAGCGTGGCATCTATAGAGGCTCCTAAGCTTGCTAGAGAGTTGAGGAGGCATGGGGCGGATGTTACGTGCTACATGACTCAGGCTGCTGTGGATTATGGGGTAAGCCCCTACGTTATGGAGTGGGCTACCAACAGGCCTGTTGTCTTAAAACTCACTGGTATGACCGAGCACCTCCCAAATTACGATCTCGTGGTTGTGTATCCGGCGACTTTGAACACCATAAATAAGATAGCTCGAGGTTTGGCTGATAACGCCGTAACCACTCTATGTGCCTCTACGGATCCCACGAGACTTCTAATTGCTCCGGCTATGAACTTGAAGCTCTACGATAACGAGATTCTTAGGAGGAGTGCCGAGAGACTTAGGGAGCTGGGCGTAACCTTTGTGGAACCTAGACTCAGCGAGGGAGCTGCTAAAGTGGCCGCAGTAGATGCGACAGTAGATCACATTATAAAGTGTTTATCAGCGAGTAGGCTTAGAGGAAGAGGCGTCCTCATACTAACTGGCCCAACGAGATACGATTTAGACCCTGTGAGGTACATATCTAGTAAATCCACGGGTAGACTGGGGTATTGGCTTGCTAAAGAAGCATTCCACAGAGGCTGTATTGTTAAAGTCATATACGGGCCCGGTTCAGTTACCTTTCCAAGCCACATACCAATCGTGAACGTCTACACGGTGGAAGATATGTTAGCGGCAACTCTCGAGGAGCTAAAGAAGGGAATCTATGAAGTAGCTATATTCTCAGCAGCCGTGCTGGACTTTAAGCCAACTATGTACGCGGAGGAAAAGGTTAAATCTGGCTCCCCATGGCGCATAGAGTTTAGACCGACACCCAAGATTATAGAGGAGGTTTCAAGTAGGTATCCAAATCTTGCGATAGCGGGTTTCAAGCTGGAATATAAAATATCGAGGGAGGAGCTCCTAGAGAAAGCGCGTGAAGAACTTATGAAGATAAAAGCCTCCCTAGTAGTGGCTAACGACCTCTCAGAGATCAAAGGAGACCGCCATAAAGCCTACCTAATAAACCAGAAGGGGGATGTTAAAGATTTCGACGGAACCAAGATGGAGTTAGCTCGAGAGATCTTCAATCTCATCGAAGAAAGACTATTTTAATCGATTTTTTGGATGTTACAAAGATCTCTGGCTTTGTTTAAGATAAGCTCCACCTGTTTTTGTGTAAGCGGATAGCCGTGTAGACATCTTCCTTGAGCTCTTCCCCCACTTAGAATCGTATCCTTTAACAGTAATGGAGGATCAAACTTGAAGAACTCGTTGAAGACGAGTACGCCTGTCCATCCTATTGCTTCACATTCTTCTCTTTCCTTGTCAGGCAATAAATCTCTCTTTATGTACTCTTGCAGAGTACCATATCCAACGAAAGAGTCGCCGTTCTCTGAGTTGCGGGCTAGAAGAATCTTTGCGTCAGGTTCCCACTTCCTTCTAACGCCTGGATAGTACTTCTTTATGGTGAAGACTTGCTTGAACCACTCCTCTTTTGTAATTCTGAGAATGTAACTCTGAGGGTAGCCTTTGCCCACATCGATCCCTCTTTGTATTTTTATCTTTTTATTTAAGAAATTTATGTTCAAATAAGAAGCGAAAAACGGATCAAACAATAATATTATTTGGAAATAGTTAACATGCCATTTTTTCTTAGCATTTCAGCCTGGCCCTTCGTATAGCGCCAAATAATGTCGCCTCTCGTATCTGACTGGAAATCCCAAGGAGAGACTAAAACTACATCTCCTATTCTTATCCATACTTTCCGCTTCATCTTTCCCCTGATTCGACATACTCTTTCATGCCCATCTTGGCATTTGACTAGAACCCTATCGAATCCCAGTAGCTTTAGGGCTACACCAAACAAATCTGTCCCCGCTGGGAGGACCAGATTGCTAATCTCCTCCTCAGTGATGACCTTCTTCTTCCCCACAAGTCCACCTCAGACTTTCTGTTGACCTCCTTGTGATGGAAAAGGATACTCTTACTAAATAAGTTTACTATTCTAATAGAGATGTTATCAAGTTCCCGTTTTGAGTAGTGTATTAAACCATATTATTGTGTTTCTAGGATGACTATGTTTCTGTTGTTAAGTTGCCTGGAAGTTGTCTAGAATATTTTGTTCTGACTTTTAGATGCCGAACCATCTTTCTATACGGTTTCACATTCAAGATGTTATATGTCTCCACTTCACATTGAGGCTGCAGAGTGCTTTACTGGCAGATTATGTTTATATCCTGCGCCGCGACAGGAATTATGACAAGAGGAGAAGGAAATCTTGCAGGATAAGAAGGACCCATATGGAAAAGCTAAAAAAGAGATGAGGATCTTCGAGAGGATCCTGGCGGAAATTCCCGGTTTTAGGGGTTATAAAGAGAAGGAACTCCGCAGAGAAGCTGACAAGCTGATCAGAAACCATACTTACCAGAAGCTACGTGATGCCAGAGACGACTTGAAAGAAGTTTTCCAGAGGCTCTCGGATCAACGCGTCCACGAAGTTTTGACAGGGATGGACAGGCTTATCATGAATTTTGATCGAGTTACAGAGAAAATAAATCACGCATCATATGGCTATGCTGGATTTTTCAATGTCATAAAGATTGATGAAGAGAAGCTTGATAGAATGATCTCCTTCGACAGCGGACTTATCGATTACACAAGCAAGATAGTTGAGAAGGCCAGCATCTTCAAGAAAGAAGTTATGGAAGGTCGCTTTGAAAGATCTATGGAACATATTAAGAACCTCCAAGAATCGCTTGATTCGCTAAACAAGATATTCGGTACTAGAGAAGACGTAATTTTGGAGGCTTAGCGATGGCTCAAGTTATCGAATGGAAAACATCAGGACCAGAAGAGGTCATCTGGAGACATCCCGATGACACTATAACTTGGGGCGCTCAGCTGATTGTCCACGAATATGAAGCTGCTGTCTTCTTCAGAGATGGGAAGGCCTACGATGTCTTTGGACCTGGAAGACATACATTAACCACTCTTAATCTTCCGTTATTGACAGGCGTCTTATCTCGAATTGCGGGATATAGAGAGACCCCGTTTAAGGCGTCCGTGATTTTCGTCTCGACAAGAGTTTTCGCAGGCAAATATGGTTTGAGAGCTCAAACAACTGAGCTTGCGCCGCTCCAAATCTATGGAACCTTCTGGTTCAAGGTTGAGAGCCCACAACTCTTCGTTATGGAGGTTGTTGGCGGTCAGAACATGTACTTAACCAGCGATGTTGACAACTACCTCAGGGGTTTTCTGAACGAGAAGATAATAGACGAGATCTCAAAGTACGACCTTGCAACAGTCTTCACAAAGCTGGACGAGACATCTGTAGCTGTGAAGAACGATATTCTAGATGCTTTCAAGCGCATAGGGCTAGACCTTACTGACCTCAGATTTGAAGGGATAGATACAACCCCTGAATATCGTGAGAGATTGTTCTGGCTGAAGTCGACAAGAGCAGCGCCCGAGACTGTTCTGAGAATGGAGACAGTGAAAGAAGCGGCAAAAGAGTTGGGCAAATCCCCGGGAGCAGGATTAGGAACTGGAATGGTCTTGATCCCGCAGATTATGCAACCTACGGGTCCGGAATCTGTCCCATCGGCAGCCCTCATAGTTTGCCCCAACTGCAACGCTAGGATTCCTGCAGCCTCAAAATTCTGCCTAGAATGCGGGGTCAGGGTTGAAAGACCGACGTCAGCAACAAAGAATTGTCCCAAATGTGGGCACTCAGTCCCGGCTACTTCGAAATTCTGCCCCGAATGCGGAGAAAAGATCACGTAGTCGAGGAGAATCAGTATTGGCGAAGAGGCCGGTGGGGCTTCTATCATTTGGCCTTCTCATTCTTCTATTAGCGTTAAGCCTAGCGATGGCATCTGCTGGATTAATCGGGTTCAGCGAGGTTCCATCTTCAGTGATCGCTTTGTTCGGCGTGTGGTTGATGGTCCTAGCTGGAGTTCAATCCACTAAGCAAGAGAAGCATGAACGTAGCGCCTTCAGCATATTCTCTTGGGGAGTTTTTATCTCCGCATTAGGTATAGTGTGGTTTCTATCAATCCGTCAGATACTTCTAGGCTATCTGCCCTCAGTATTTCTGCTCGTCATCGGTACATTAATCGTTATAGCTGCCCTCCGCTACTGGAAAAAATAGTTTAAGCGCTAATATGAGAAGGTGCCAGAAATGGTAAGAGGCCCTTTAAAGTTCATTGTCTATGTGGTCTCTGCAGTTCTGATCTTTTTGGGAGTCATCTTCATGATGTCCACGAATCTTGGAATCGTTTACTTCTTTGAGGGACTTGTCTTTTTGGTCGTCGCCTTCTTATTGTTGATCCTCAGTCGCGAAAGGAAACCCTTAGAAATTAAGCAGACCATAGCCGTCACAGGGCCGGTAAAAGTTAAGGAGGTCCGTTGCCCTGTCTGTAACGCCGTCGTCGACCCAGCTAAGGCGGAGGTTATTGCCGGAAAGCCGTATGTTAGCTGTAGCTACTGTAAGAGCAAGTTCGAGTTGACAGAGGAGCCGACATGGTGATCCGAAGCCGATCCCTCGGCCTGCTATTCATCCTACTAGTATGGTATATTTCGCTTGCTTTCATCCCTATTACCTCGGGTCAAGCAGCAGTAACCTACAGTGTTAGCCAAGAATGGGTGCGTATCTGGATAAATAAGGATAGATCCATCGACATCCAGTACAACATTACTTTGACTTTTACATCTGGCTCGCCTCGAGGGATCGTCACAGTTGGAATGCCTAAAGGAGGATTTCGAATCGAATCTGTTCGGGATCTTTCGGGCAATCTTGAATACAAGGATGTGTCAGGTGGAGGTTTCTACGGCATCGATGTAAACCTAACAACTCCAATAATCCTCAACAGGCCAAACACCTTTCTCGTCTATGCTGTTGTACCCGAGATGATATCCAAAGACACGACAAACCCAGGAAACGTGGGAATGCTCTTTTATCCAACTACTTTCCTCAGTGCCAGCGGTCCTATTGGGAACATTCGCGTTGCGATAATTCTTCCGGAGGGTGTCACAGCCAATGAGGTGAAGCATCTAACAGGTGTGCCGTTTGACAACGTCTTCATGGACAGAAACAATCTTGTTGTCTACTGGGAGCGGAGCAGCTGGTCTACCGACCGAGAGTTCAGGGTAGGTGTCTCTTTCCCAGAGAAATACGTGAGCTTAGGCCCTGATATATGGTTCTATGTCGGCATCGGAGGAACTGTACTAGCCGCAGCTGGGCTCATAATAGTCGTCCTTGCAAGGTTTAGAAAAGCAATATACGAGAAGCCGCGAATAGCGGTTGAGGCCCTTGGTGCAGCGCGAGGTCTCACCGCGGTCGAGACGGGAGTTGTTCTCGACTTGAAACCCATTCGTGTTCTCACAATGATTCTCTTCGGTCTCCTCCTAAAGCGGATAGTTATGGTTGCGGCCACGGACCCACTAATCAAGCTTCAGAGGCTGGAAAGACCCGTGGACGAACCCGCTCCTACGTTGCGGTACTATGAGATTGATTACTTAAAAGCCTTGGAGCCAGATGGAAGCCTTAACGAGATGGTGCTTGCCCGAACTTATTTAGGGCTGAGGGACGCCGTCAACTATAAGCTACGCGGCTACTCTAGAGCTGATACTGTAAATTACTACAAGTCGGTTGTCGATAAAGCGTGGTCTCAAGTCATGCAAGCTGGAACACCAGAACTGAAAGGGGACGCGATTGACCAGAACATAGAATGGCTCCTCGCTGACGAAAGATTCCATGAAAGGTTCAGAGTTGCATTCCCACCAGACATCATCATCTTACCAAGGCCAGGATGGTGGTGGTACTGGCGTGGTCCACATTTTCCGCCCGGCCAAGCGCCTATTCCACCTACGACTCCAACCGAAGCAAAACCTATTCCCGGTCAAGAATTCGCCAATAACATTGTCCTAGGTCTAGAGAAGGCAGCGAACAACACGGTGAAGAATGTCCAAGACTTCACAAATCGTCTTATTCCTGCCCAGGCAGCCGCAGTGAGAGAACGTTCAGTCAGAAGTCAGTCAAGTTGTATCTGTGCTTGCGCCCACTGCGCTTGCGCATGCGCCTGTGTTAGTTGCGCTTGCGCCTGTGCTCACGGGGGTGCTAGATAGTTGAAAATATTCAGCAGATTCCCACAGATGAAGACTAAGGTATCTCTTCACCATCTAAGAGTAGAGAATGGCGAATACCAAGGTCTCCGCCTTCATCTGCGCTTCGAGGAGGACGGAGGCGGCGTACTCATCATCAACGCGTCACGCGTCCTTTTCCTCAACCGCACAGCCGCAGAGTACGTCCTCTCCTTCATCAGAGGAGAATCAGAGGAGATGGCGATCAGAAGAATGCGAAGACGCTATAAGGTTGATATTGAGACCGCTCGAAAGGATTATCAAGATGTCCTATTCGTGGTCAACACCTTCGCAAAGACACCTGATGTCTGCCCCGTCTCCTATCTTGGTGTGGAAAAGGTAGAGCCATTCCAGAAAGAGTTGAGTGCACCATACAGAATGGACTTAGCCATAACCTACCGCTGTAATAATAAGTGCATCCACTGCTACGTTGGAGGCCCAAGGGAGACTAAAGAGCTAACCACCCAGGAATGGTTTAAAGTTATGGACAAAATCTTCAAGCTGGGCATTCCCCACGTAGTCTTCACCGGCGGTGAACCCACCCTCAGAGATGATCTTCCTAGGCTGATCGCCTCTACACAGGAGATAGGGCTGGTGAGCGGCCTCGTCACAAACGGTCGCAGACTAAAAGATGAAGCCTACTTCAAGTCTCTCGTTGATGCCGGCCTAGATCACGTCCAGATAACCCTAGAGTCCCACGACCGGAAAATCCATGACAAGATTACGGGTGTCAAGGGAAGCTGGAATGAAACGGTTCAAGGCCTCAAGAACGCCATCGCCTCGCCCATCTATACAATTAGCAACACAACCCTCAACCAGTACAATGTGCAAGACATCCTAAAGACCATAGACTTTATCCATAGTCTTGGACTCAGACAGTTCGCTTGCAACAGCCTCATCTACTCTGGGAAGGCTCCTGAAGTGGCGAAAGACTTCGCTTTAGATGAGGCATCATTAGAACCGATTCTTACACAGATCCGAGATCACGCTCGATCGCTAGGCATGGAGTTCACGTGGTACACGCCTACGGAATACTGCGTCCTCAACCCCTTACAACTTGAGTTAGGAATAAAGAGCTGCAGTGCCTGCCGCATAAGCATGTGTATCGAACCCGACGGAACGGTTATCCCTTGCCAGAGTTACTTCACACCCCTTGGAAACATCCTGAAAGACAACTGGAAGAAGATTTGGCAGAACCCTCTTTGCCTCAAACTCAGAGCTCGAGAGTACATCCAGGAAAAATGCTACGATTGCCCAAGCTTGAATGTCTGTGGAGGCGGCTGCCCCTTGAAGACCGATCAGCAATCGTATGCCTGTGGGGGTCCGTCAGCCTAGCCTGAAGCTGCAAAGATGTCCATTTTGATTCCCTAAAAATTGGGCAATGATCACCTCTTCTTTCAGCGATAAATCTGTTCTTATAGGAACACCGTGTTTTCCCACGTATGTTTCTTCGGCTTTTGGACCTACAACATCCACCTTCAGCATATCCTCAATGTGAATTCAGGGCTTAATCTTATCAACATGAAAGAGAGATCTTTCAACGATGAAGGATTTTCTAAATCTTTAGCTCAGTGCTTTGTTTAATGCATTCTCTATATTTCTCAATCATATCATCCAGTATATGTTTTAGATGTTCTTTGGGCATGAAACCCCCAAGCGCTCCTAAAGGTCTTCCATAGCAGAAGAAGACCAAAGTTGGTGTGCCCATAACTCCGTAATGGATAGATATCTCTCGATTTTCAGAATTCTTCAAAACGTCTATCTTGGTGAATCTGATTTTGTCTTTGTATTCTTCGGCAACCTCGTTTAGTATCGGTTCGAGTCTTATGCACCATGGACATTGATGATGCCAAAACTCGACGAGTGTCAACGTGTCAGACTGTAAAATCTCTTGCTCCCAATTGTCTGCGTTTGCTTCTAAGATGCTTTCCATAACCGATCACGCCCAATTACTGGACAAATATGTTTATTGAACCTTAAAGTTTAAATCATCTTTCAATATAAGGAGCTCTTGAGCGACTTTCCTGCTCTACCATACGCCCCTGTCGTGATGCCCCTTATATCCCATTTTTCTGTAGTCCAGCAAAGAATGTCGAAGAGCCTGACAATTGTAAGAGGAATTGGAAGGTCATTCAGTCCTCGCTGTAACTTGTAGAAGGCATCAAGGTTCTGTCGGATAATCCTTCTGGAGATATCGAGGGCGTCTAAGCCTATTTTTAAAACCTTTTCCTTGTCGAATACTTCACTCATATCTATGCCCGTAAGAAATTTGACGACGTAATTATCGAGAATTGGGATGAGTTTTGGTCTCTTAAGATGCAGTATTTTGGTAGCTTTGGCTAACCCTATTCCACGGATAGAAAGCCATGCCCTGAGAAGTTGAGCAATGTTCTCTTTTTCGGAAATCCATTCACTTTCGCTGATAGTGGACAGGTCTCTATCTCTAACTTTAGCTAACAGTGTAGGAATTGCTGTAGAACTAAGTATGCGAGAGCTCTCTGTAGGGTCGTATCTATCGATCATTGCATATAGTTTGTTAGCTGCCCATACATCATCCTGAGTTATGTTGTTGTTGACACCGTGATGGTCATCATATCCTTTGTAGATTTCTATGGCGCAATATTCGCGAATTCGTTCTTCAGGGTTGTCGATTTCAATATCACTTCTTAGACTAATCTTCAAAGGCTCATTCATCATTCAACCATCCCAATCATAATCTAACTTTTAAACAAAGCACGTTTCTAAAGCTCTCATATTCTTATGTTGATAGAAAAGACTTAACCCTTAAGGTTCAATAAATATATTTAAGCATTTAACTTTGCGCCTGAGTTTCCAGTAT
>Ga0129297_10001181_pt1 | contig 13086 bp, 7 predicted proteins | sample I18A1metaG_FD_94708 | JGI IMG/M metagenome (GOLD analysis project Ga0129297, IMG submission 94708) | Lake sediment bacterial and archeal communities from Gulf of Boni, Indonesia to study Microbial Dark Matter (Phase II) - ​I18A1 metaG | ecosystem: Environmental > Aquatic > Freshwater > Lake >... | reverse complement strand
CTTGATTAGAGTCGGGATGGAAAGCTTAAGCATTTTATCCTTTTCATTCCAGAAAACTCGCAATTCAAGTTCGATTTCAGTGCCCTGCTTGGGAAGTTTATAGCGCTCGAAGATAAAGGAATTCCTGTAGCATAAAGCCACTTCTACAACTGTCCTAACCGGGCCGTCTTCGATGACCCTAACCGAGTCTGGAAGGCCAGTTTCTATTCCCGAGAATCGCCCACCTTCATCCTTTGCTGCTAGCACAAATTTTCCCTCCAGGCGACGAAAATTTCTGGCTCTCATCTCCCATGGGTCTGAACTGTCTTTCATGACTAGAGGCTGAAAGGCATTTTTCTCCAGATAGTCAAGGCCGTTTACTTGGTAGCTGTCAATGAAGCCAGTCTCTTTATTGATTGAAATTTTGAGGTCTTTTGTTTTGAAAACGAGCAAGCCGCCTTTTATCTTGATCTTCGGCTTTGGCCTTGAAGGAAGATATTCAAGACGACAATCGAAACGATTCATCTGGCTTGGCTCAAGCTCAGCTTGAAAGACAACCCTTTTTCGCCATTCCAGGTTCAGGTTGCTGAGCTCCTTTTCAAGCTGGCAAGGGCATGCCTTTCCTTTCCTCGAAACTTTTGGAAAGAGAAATCCTCCTGACCAGTTTGGCTCATAGGGCTGAAGTTCATAGGCGATAATGCTTTTCGCTTTATAGGGATGAGGATTATAGACAAGGATGGGAAACTCTCCTGGTTTGGCTTTGGGCTCTCCTGCAGCCAGGGCAAAGAAAGCTCTCGCCTTTATTCTGGAAGAGATTTCCAGACCGTGATCCATTAATCGCAAGGCAGCTTCTTCTGCAGGCTGAATCGAGGAGCCAGGGAGGATATCGTGGAACTCGCTAAGGGCCAGGTCGTAGAGAGCTTCTCGTATTAAAGCCTGCGGGTATCTGAACAATCCCTGAACCCAGGCTGCTGAAGCCATTTTCTCTGCTGAGTAGATCTCATTTTCAAGGGCTCTGTGCTTCTGCTTGACCCTAATCATGGAAGTATAGCAGCCAACTGCCCAGGGATTAATGTCTTTTGCATGGCGAGGGAGACGGGAGACGTGTCTTTTGAGCTCTTTAAAATAGGCTTCAGGCGTCGAGTGGATGATAGAAAAAGATTTCTCTTTCCTTATCAGCCTGGCCAAAGCTTTCAGGTCTTGTCTTGAAGCTCCTCCTCCATGATTGCCAACCCCCCAGAGGAGAATGCTCACTTTTTTCCGAGGATTATTCTTCATCCACTCTTCAACTTTCTTGGCTGCCTGGCCGCCGAGGGAGTTGTAGTGGGCGCTGGCCCTTGTGGCCATGATTTCTGAACCGTCGTGGCCAACCCAGATGAATTCATCTGCTGGCAGAAGACATTCGTGCTTTGAAGGCCTGCAGAAAAGGTAGGAGTCAAAGCCTGATTTCTTGAGGATCTGGACAAGTCCTCGGCTGTGTCCGAAAGGGTCGAGGTTTGCGGCCGCCCTGATATCGATTCCAAATTTTTGCCTGAAATATCTCTTTCCGAGGAGAATCTGGCGGACAAAAGACTCGCCGCAAGGCATGTTGCAATCTGGCTGAAGATACCATCCTCCTATGACCTGCCATTTTTTCTGCTTAACCAGCCTCTGGATTTTCCTGAAAAGTGAAGGCTCATATTCTTCCACCCATTTGTAAAGGATGGCTTCATTATGGTTAAAGACAAAATCTTTGAATTCCTGGCAGAGCTGAGAGGTTTGTCTGAAAGTGGAGAGGGCTTCTGCGGCGCCCTCTTCCCATTCCCAGAGCCAGACAGGATCAAGATGGGCATTGCAGATAAGATGAATTTTATTTGGAGACATCAGAGTCCCTCCTTTGGCTTTTTCTTTTGCAGACGATCAGGCATCGAGCTTTTTATGAATTTATTAGCGAAGAATCGCTTCTATCTTGATATCTTTTTCGGATAAAGGAAGACGGAGGCCGCCTTCCTGGAAAGGCCTAGATTTCCCGTTGATAAAGAAAACCGGCTTTTCTTTTCCCCTGGCTTTTCGAATGGATAAACTCAGGAGAATATTTCTGAGACGAAAGGAGGCCCTCATCTTTTCCAGCCCTTGCAGAAGCCGCGGCCGGAGAAGAATCTCTTTCCACTCTGGCCTGACTCCACACAGATGGTGGATGAGAAAAATGAGAATTTCTGCCCAGGTCCAGGGAACAATTCCTATCTGGGGATAGGGTGGAACTGGCCTTGGTCCATAAAATTCAAACCAGCTCCCTGCCTTTGCTCCAGGGACTGTGCTCAGCCAGTGGAGAATGCGCCAGACTTTTTCATCCTGGCCTGCCTCAAAATAAGCGCGGGCAATAAAAAGGGAAGGAAAGGGCCATGGGCCTGGAGAGTCTGGCTCAGAACTGACATGGTAGCGGGCATAGCCTCCTCCGGTCCATCTCTGATTCCAGAGTTTTTCGAGTTCGGCAAGAGTTCTGGAGGCCAGCTTGTCTTTAGGATTGATGAATTCGAGGGCAATGGGAAGGGCAGTGGAACTATCTGGATTCAGATAATGCGGGCCTTCTTCAAAGAGGGGGACGCCAGTCGGAAGTTTTGAATCAGGCTTGGGCGAGATCTCTCGCTGGATTCCTCCTCTTGTTTTGCGCCTTTTAATCAAATATCCTTTATGGACAAGCCCGAATTTTTTATTAAAGAGCGTGGCCTTCCTGATTTCTGCTGAAGCTTTTTCCCAGCGAGTCGCTTCATTCTCTTTTCCTACGAGCCGAGCCAAATAAGCTGCAGCTTGAAGTCCGAGGGAGACATAGACCTGGTGGGCAAGTTCTAAGCCATCCTCTATACCGTGAGCAGCATGCCTCTCCCAAAATTCGCGTTGATTATGGACAAGGCCTGATTGAGGATGGAGGAAAACTTTTTTTAAAGGGAAATTGGCTGCAGCCTGGATTTTTGGCCAGTGCTTTTTCAAAATGTCTCGATCGCCACTCCAATTGACATAGGTTTTGAGAGCGGAAAGAAGCAGGCCATTCTGGTCAAGCTCGCATTCCTCAGGAGGCCTCAGACAGCTTGAATCAATTGTATCGCCCTCATCGCTGACAAACTGGTTGAGGTTGCGACTGAGGATTGTTTTTGCCAATTCAAACTGGCCGATCATCGCCAGCCCTGTGGCAACCATGGACTGATCCCGAGGCCACTCCCGGTTGTACTGCCAGATTGATCCATCGAGCTTTCCAGTTTTGGAGACACTGGAGGGAAGCTGATATTTTGAGGCCTTAAAGAAATGGTCAAGAAGGGGAGAGAAAAAGTGCATGTTGGCAGAACTCTTCCAGAAGGCGATCGCCTCCCGGTAAATGTGAAACGCTTTCCCCCATCTGGCAAGGACTTCTGATTTTTGTCTCTTTTGTTTGATTTCATACTCGAGGCAGAGTCTTATTGCTTTCCCCGGACCAAACTCAAGTATTTTTTCGAGTGTCTGGTTTTTGACCCCTGTCTCGATTATGACTCTGTATTTCTTTTCTGAAAGATTTTTGATTATTACTTCACGAACAAGCCAGGGTCTTTTTCTGTCCGGACAATAAAAAACTTCAGAGACAAAAAAGGGGGAACCTTTCCAAATCACTTCCAGGGCAGGAATTCCGACTCTCTCTTTCCAGCAGGATTTGAGTTGCGATGGAGAAGGAGACAAAAGCTTACCCCTTGAGAAAATTCGTAGCCAAGTGGATTGAAGCCCTGAGTCTTGGTCAAAAGTAAGCGAGTTTCGCTTCGGCCCAAATTTTTCAGGATGCATGATGAGAAGACCCAGAGGGGTTCCCTGTCCGGAGGTACAGACCTGGACTGCAGCCTGGATAAAGCCATTGCCGAGAAAAAAATAGTTGACCCCAGGAAGGGTCGTCAGTGCATCAGCAGGGCCATGGGCAGGGTTATCGTTATAGAAGTGTTCCTTGACATCCATGGCTCAATCATTATAACCCTGGCAAAAGGGGAACTTCAATTAATTGATTCGGGATCAGAGATCTGGAGTTTCGGGGTCAGACACCTGGGGTAAAGATTTGGGGTCAGATACCTTTACATCTTTGTCAGAGAAGAAGCCTCCTCTTCCTCTTCCTGTTCAGTTTCTAGACCGAGAAGCTTGGCTGAACCTTCATAAATCATTTTGAATGACTTTTTAGATTCCTGAAGTTCAGCCAGCCTTTCTCTAACTTTTTGAAGCTCCTTCTCAATCTGAACGTCGATTGTCTCCAATTGTCTCTTTGCTTCTTCCATTATTCTTCTGTAAAGCTCTTCTTGCTCTTTATTCAAAGCCATTTTGGGCTCCTTTAGCTAAAGTCATTTTTTCTTGAAGACGATGGAGATGACTTTCCAGACTCTAACATTTATCCCTTGTTTCTGGGCGGGCTTGAATTTCCATTGCTGGATAGCATTTTGAGCAGCTTTCTCAAGCCCAAAGGAATTTTTTATTCCTTGAATAACTACGGTCTTTAAGACATCGCCATATTCTGAAATTAAAGCATTGATAATGACTGTTCCCTCGATCCCCATGGTATAAGCCATGGAGGGATATTTAGGTTCAACGGTTTTCAGAAGTACTGGGGGAGTATCGACAAGGCTAAGAGAAATGACATCCCCAGGTCTGATATTCACCTGGGATGAATCTTCCTCCTCGACTTGCTCCTTAGCCTGAACCCCTTTAGCAGGGTTGATTTCCTCTTTGGAGGCTATTTTCTCTTGGTCCTCCTTTTTTGATGTCTCAGGATTGGCTGCGGGCTCCCCCTGGATTTTTAGAAGAGGAGCTTCGGGAAGCTCTGGCTCAATAATTTTTAAATCGCTTTCCCCTGACTCTTCTGGTGCCTCTTTTTTTATCTCAGAACCAGGAGTTATTTTCTGCTCGATAGGAGAAGGCTCTGTGCTGACCTGTTTTTGGGCGAATGCCACTTGAGGAGCAGGTGGAGGAGAGGCAACTGTTTCTTTTGGGGAGAGATTGCTTTTTTTGGAATTGAAGAGGATGATCGTCGCGCAGCTGACAAGGAGGATGAAGACAATCAGGCTAATCACAGGAAAATGAGTCGATGTTTTCTTTTTCTCCCTGTAATCTTCAAAGGGAATTCTCCGCACCCTCGGCGGCGGCAAGTCTTTTTTTTCTTGGATTTCTTCTAGCTCAGGGAGCTGTCGTTCATGTTCAGGTTCAAAAACTGTCTTTTTCTTTCTACCGTTTAAATTTATTTTCAGATCAGCCAGAGTATTCTGGAGCATCTCTTCTACTTCCTGCTCAATTTTTGCTTTTCTTTTTGTCTTCACCTCTTCTTTTTGCACATACTCTTCAGGCAATTCCTGTTTTTCGACTGGCAGGCTTTCTGCCTCCTCTTCTGGCTTAATCAATAAATTGAGAATCGTCGAGCGGAGTTCTTGGCGCGACCATGGTTTTTCAAAATAGGCAGAAGCTCCATAAAATCGGAGAGCCTCCCTTTTGTAGAGAGTCTCCCTGTAGACTCCAGTGACAATGATGATCGGAGCTTTTCTGAGTAAGTCAGAATTTATTTTTAAACAGAGGTCAAACCCGTGCAGCTTGGGAAGCATAGCTTCCATAATAACGAGATCAGGATTTTCGGACTGAAATTTTTCCAATCCTTCCTGACCGTCTGTGGCGGTGATAACCTGGAATCCCTGGGATTGGACAAATTTTGAGAGAGTGAACAGAGATTTCTGGTCAAAATCAATAATCAAGACTTTTTTATCCATCATTTCTGATATCAATTTCGTCTTGAGCATCTTGCTTTTTTGAATTCAGCCTTTTAAAAATCTATCTTCGCTTATTTCCTTAAAGCAGCAGGCGCTCCGAGCAGAAAAAGGATGCAAGGATAAACCTCAAATGCCTTATCTCATTTATTTCACTGCTCGTTTCGAAAATCAATCACCTTTTAGGGTGATTTGGGGGATGAATTTTTAGCTTATATTTTTTAAAAACAGAAGGATATCAGGGGTCAGACAACCTGGGGTCTCGGGGTCAGACAACCTGGGGTCAAGATTTGGGGTCAGACATTGCCATGCAGAAGAGAAGTTCGCATGCCCTCGACTGTCTACACACCCCTATGATAATGTCTGACCCCGAGACCCCAGATTGTCTGACCCCAAGTCTTGACCCTTGAAGTCTGTCTTCGATATTCTAGACTTTTTAGAGAGAAATGAGAGCCAAAGAACGCTTGCAGAAGGCCATGAATCTGGAAATTCCAGATCGGGTCCCTGTCATGTGCCAGATGAGTTTTGGCCACATGCTCCTCCAGACAGGCTTTTCTCCCTCTAAATTCTGGTTTTCCGCTGAGCTCTTTAGTCAGGGGCTCCTTAAATTAAGAGAAATTTATGACTTTGATGGGATCCTCATCAGCCTTCATGGCCATTCTCCTCATTGGGAGATAAACGTGGCAAAAATCAAATCTGAGGAGAGAGAGGAAGTCGTCTATTGGAAAAACGGTGACCGAACAGTTTTTCCCTTTGATGATCTTCCCCGGCATTATCCTCTGAAGAAAGTATCTCTTCCTTCTATCTCCGATTTTGACCCGCGGCGAGTGCCGGAGGAGATTGATTTCATCCCGGTTTCTCAAGGCCTGGAATTCTCCATTGATCCTGACCATAAATATGACATTTTTGATCTTATCATTGAAAAAGCAAGAGCCAATTACTCTATCCATGGCGAGGTCACTTCTCCCTTTGATTATTTCCTCAATTTATTCGGGTTTAAAGAAGCCATGATGGCCCTTGTCCATGAGCCCTCAAAGTCTAGGGAGATACTTGACCGTTACACTGAAGGAATAAAGAAAATCGCCCTCGAGCAGATAGGGCATGGAGTGGAGGCCATAAAAATTTCCTCCCCCTATGCTGGAGCAGGATTTATCTCCCCCAAATTTTACCGGGATTTTATCCTTCCCTATGAAGGCCGGATTGCTCGCGCAATTCGCTCTCAAGGGGCTCACGCCTACCTCCATACTTGTGGCGCAATCTCTGACCGTCTGGAGATGATGGTTGAAGCTGGAATCTCTGGACTGGAATGCCTTGATCCACCTCCTCTTGGCAATGTCCAGCTGGAGGAGGCCAAGCAACGTATCGGGAAAAAGGTCTTTATCAAGGGAAATATCGACCCTGTCAATACCTTGCTTTTCGGTAGCCTAGAAACTGTCAGGGAGGACGCCAGATACAGGCTCGAGGTGGGAAAACCTGGTGGCGGATTCATCCTGAGCACTGCCTGTTCCATCGCTCCCTATACAAAAAAAGAGAATATCCAGGTCTTAGCCCAGGTCGTCAGGGAAAGAGGTCTTTGCGGCAAAGAAACAAGAACAAAAAAGGTTAAGTAATCGGCTTTCCCTCTATTTCGAGGACAATGACTGTATCGATTGGGTCAGCAGCCTGGCCAGGGAGGCTGATTGAAACTTCATCTTTTGACTGCGAAACAGAAAGGGGAAAGCGTTTTTCATCCATAAGAAAATAGGCTTTTTTGATTTTGCTGGAAACTCCCGGGACAAGGAGCTTGCCCTCAGGCCAATTGAAGACATGGAGATAGAGTCGTCCTGGCTTTACCGTGCACCGTCCCCATTCGAGTTTAGGAAAGACGCTTGCCTTTGCGCCATAGATACTCTCGCCATTTGTTCGCAGCCATCTGCCCATAGAAGCAAGTCGCTCCACAGAAGCGTCCGGGATAAGGCCTTCTGCTGTCGGTCCAACATTGAGAAGGAAGTTACCGCCTTTACTGACAATATCAACCAGTTTTTGAATCAAATCTTTATCTCGTTTCCAGTTCTGGTCATGAATTTTAAATCCCCAGGTATCGTTCATGGTCATGCAAGTTTCCCAGTCCCGTCCCGGTATGCCTGTAGCCGGGATTTCCTGCTCAGGCGTGTCGAAATCTTGGGGAATGTTTATGCGGTTATTGATGATGATTTGGGGCTGGAGCTTGCGGATGAATCCGACAATTTCCTCAGCTCTGAGCTCCTCAGGCTTATGTTCCCATCCGCCATCGAACCACAAAACTCCGATTTCTCCATAGTTTGACAGAAGTTCCTCGAGCTGGCCCTTCATGTAATCCAGATAGCGATTGAGGTTAGCTTTATCTTTTGGCCGGTTATCCCAGGGCCGGGGACTTCCTTCCCCTCTTGGCAGATAATCAGGATGGTGCCAGTCAAGAATGGAGTGATACCAGCAGATTCGCATCCCCTGGCTATGACATTCAGCGGCCAGCTCCTTGAGAATATCGCGCTTGAAAGGGGTGCTCATGATGTCATAGTCGGATAGATGGCTATCAAAGAGGCAGAAGCCATCGTGGTGTTTGCTGGTGATGACAATATATTTCATGCCTGCTTCTTTGGCGATGCGGACCCATTCTTTGGCGCTAAATTTTACTGGGTTGAACTTCTGGATCAATGGCTCATATTCAGGGACCGGGATTTTGGCATTGAACATGATCCATTCGCCGACTCCATCAATTTTTTCCCCTTTCCAGACTCCGGCAGGAATGGCATATAAACCCCAGTGGATAAATAGACCAAACTTCGCCTCCCGCCACCAGGCCATGCGAGTGTCTTTTTCTTCTTTGAACTCTTTGGCGAGCTGGACATTGGGAAAGCTGCCCCTAATAACCAGAAATAATCCAAAAATCAAAAAGAGCATCAGCCTGCTCAGGAAAGATCTAAATAAATCTTTCTTAAAAAAGAACATTTTCTCCTCCTTTGGCTGAAGTTGGCATAATTGTTTTGAAATTATTCTAAATCCAGGAAGTTGTCAATCAGCTATTCAGTGATGTTATTTAAAGTTGAAGAGTGGACAGTTTAAACTTGAAAAGTAGACACTTTGGGATACATTCCCCAGCCAGGAGGAATGTATGGACCATATTCAAGCCCTTTCCAAAAGCCAGTAGACCAATCTTCAATTTCTATGAACTAAACACAGATTTGTCATTCTTTTGCCATTCCGATGGCAAAAAAGCTCAAAATTGCATAGGCTAACTGAAACTCAAGGAAAATTATTAAAAAATAAGGACTAACTCTATAAGGGGTTGGACTTGAGCTTTCAAGCCGCTGCTTGACTATTTTTTTAAATATTTCTCAAAGAAATTTTCTGCTCTCTGAAAGACATCTTTCCAGGTGTGGCTCCAAATAAAATAATGATCTTCTCCAGGATAGATCATTAATTCAAAATTTTTTCCTTTTTTTATCAAGGCGTCGACTAACCTTACTGATTCATAGAAGGGAATATTAAAATCTGCAGTTCCGTGTAAGATAAGTAAAGGAGTTTTAATTTTATCCACAAAGTTTATAGGCGCACTCTGATAGTAAAGTTGCTTATGATCCTGAGGATCTCCCATTCTTCCTTGAATCCACCAGCCATCTGGATCCTTTGCCCAATCATTCCAATCATCGACTCCGGCTACATTGATTGCTGCTTTAAACATTTCTGGATATTTTATAATGGATTGAAGAGTGAGATATCCTCCATAGCTTAATCCCCAGACGCCGAACCTCTGGGGATCAACAAAATTCAAAGAACTGAGATATTCTGCTCCTCTTATCACATCTTCGCAATCTTTACCGCCTAAATCCATATAATGGCCTTGCATAAAATCTCTCCCATAACCTATACTTCCTCTATAGTCAATTGACAGAACCACATACCCTTTTTGAAGAAGATACTGATGGAAGCCATAATAAACACCATAATTTTTTGAAGGATGCCATCCATAGCGATTTTGTAAAATCCCATCTCCATGAATCCAAATAATAGCTGGATATTTCTTATTCTGGTCAAATTCTTTTGGCTTGAATAAAAAGGCTGGTACTTTTACACCATCAACGCTCTCATAATACAAGAATTCAGGAGGTACAAGGGCCTTTTTATCAAGAGATTCAGGCATGGCGTTTGTCAATTGCTTGGATTCACCCTTGGGAAATGTTTTGACCCAAATATCCAAAACTGTATAAGGATCGGAATGTAAATAGGCTAGCTTTTTTCCATCTGGCGACCAGAAGGGCATCATGTTAGTTCCACGGGATTCGGTAATCTTCTCAAGTCTTCCTTTAGGGAACGACATTACCCATATTTGTCTTTCAATGAGGCTATCTTTATTTGAAGTGAAGGCGATCTTGCTCCCATCTGGTGACCAGGCAGGATAACTCACTTCATATTCTCCTTTTGTGAATTGCGTCAAACTTTTTTTCTCAAGATTGAGAATGTAAAGGTGGCACCAGCCATCCCGATCAGAAATAAAAGCAATATTGTCACTTTTAGGTGACCAATAGCTCTCTTGACTTAGCTCATAAATCCATTTTTGAGTATTTTCTTCATAGATCACGATTTCTTTATTATCAATCAGGTCTTTCACCAAAATTTCTCTTCGTTTACAATTCCTTTTTCTTTTTTCAATGACTAACTTTTTACTATCAGGAGACCATTTCGGACTCAGTTCATTTTCTTCGCTACGAGCTATCCAGATTGAAGCTCCTCCAGCTGCGGGGATGATTCCGACATCAGTATTTTCATACTTTGTGGCAAGGAACGCTAATTTAGGCCCTGTAAGCTCAATGGGAACTTCAGAAATCTGTTTAAAGGGAGGAAAGGAAATAAATGATATTTTTTTACCATCGGGTGAGAATTGTGGGGAATCTTCCACTTCAGGAGTTGAGGTGAGGGAAAAATTTTGATTATTGTCTTGTGAAAAGATCCATAAATCACCACTTTTTGAATAGACAATGGATCTGCCGTCAGGCGAGATATCAAAATCAGAAATTTGCTTTAGAGCGATTTCAAAAAGGGCGGCTTTGTCTTGAGGGTATTTCCAGAAAAAGAGAGCTCCGTTCTGGATATAAAAAAGATTTCCGTCGCGACTCCAAACAGGACGAGCCAATTTGCCTTTGGCATGAGATATCTTTATGAGCTTGCCATCCGAAAGAAAAACTACCCAGATACCTTGGACGCCCCCTTCATCCCAAATAAAGGCGATTTGACTCCCATCTGGAGACAAGGCAGGCTCAGAGAGATATTTAATCTCGAGGAGTTGAGAGATTTTTAGATCTTCGGCTTTGGCAACCGGAGCAGAATAATCGAGCAACAGAAAAAGGAAAATGACACAGAAAAAGGTCCTAAATGGACAGACTCTAGCTTTTCTTTGCATTGATTTCTCCTCCATAAATTTGATTGAATTATTTCACGCTCTTCTATTAAGCAACAACAAAACTGGCTGCTTTGAAGAGGAAAGCTAATTTTTCCTGAAAAATCCCCTCTTCTTTTTTAAAACAATAGATTTCCTTCTCACCGGGAGTTCATTCAAACTGCATTCTTAGGAAGAAGGGGGGAGAAAAATCTCCCCCCGCGAAGATAGCCAAATCAAAAACTCATCCTCAGGCCAAAGCTCCCAATAATCGGTGAAAGGATTTTATAAGGCGTCCCATAATAAGGTCCGGCATTCGTAACCATGCCGATCGTCGTCGAGGCATTAAAAACATTGAATACATTGAACATTGCTTCCAGGGTGAAATTTTTGACATGGAATGTCTTTGAGGCGCTTAGGTCAAGGATAGTAACATTGGGATATCTGGAAGTGCCTCTCTTATCTAACGCGACAGTAATCGGACCTTGATTCAATCCCGTAACAGTAAAAAATCTAGTGATTGGGAATCCGGTATAATATCTGAAATTGGCGCTCAGAGCGATTTCATAGGGAAAAACATAGGTTCCCACCAGCTTAAAGATGTTCGTGCAGTCATTAGCCATGTAAGCATCTTTTTCATTGATTGTCGTGTTTGGATCGTTGAAGTCTACAAAGCCCCATACAGTAAACAAATTATATCCCTTAGCTGCACCCCGAGTGTATCCAGCCAACATCTGCCAGTTGTTGGAAAATCTCTTCCTCACTGCAATCTCGAATCCGTTATATGTCTCATAAAATTCTGGAATATTGGTAATGACCCGATCAACTAAACCTACTGTTTTAGGGTTCTGGTTATAGACTGTGATGGTTTTCCCATCTGGCGTCGCTACTGTGACTGGGCTGAAGCTTCCACTCGGTACTGCTTCATTGATACGACCGAGCAGATTTTTATTCTTCCGGTAATAGTAGTTTGCGCTGACAGCGAAGTCTTTGAATAATTCATGATCTATCCCGAAAGTCATCTCATCAGAATAGGGGCGAGAGCAATTAGGATCTAACCTGACGCCCACTCCGCCAAAAACAAACAGAGGTGCGCTTAGTTCATTTTTTTGAGCGAAAAGATCGCCATTCTTATCATCCCAGAGCCTGAGATCGCCGCCAAAGGCATTCGGATTGAGCGATTCTGGAAATCGAGTGCCCTCGCTTTGAGCATACCGACATGCCGTTGCCTTTATCGCCGTTTTTCCATTTCCGAAAAGGTCATAGGTGACCCCAAAGCGAGGAACAATATCTTTCCAATTGGGTATATCTCTTTTCTCTGGGAAGGATCGTGCACCATAGAAATTGCCGCCAGGACTACTTTGAGCGGGATTCCAGCCTTCAAAAGCTTCAAATCTAGCCCCTAAATTAAATGTAAGCCGCCTTCCAATCGTATAAGAATCTTGGATATAAAGGGTGAAAACTTGGAACATACTTTTCTGGTCGAGGGGGGTATTCCAAACCATCACATAGGAAGGAACTCCATCCAGAAAATGCATGACCATATCTCCGTTTGTTTTGAACTTATAAGCATTTAGCGCGCGGGCAAACTCAAACCCTAATTTAAAATCATGGCTTCCGCCCAGAATCTTGTCGACATAATAAGAGACAGAAGCATTAAATTGATGTCTCGTAGCGATATTTGTGAAATCATATTCAGCCGCTCCGGTCAGGGTGGATCTTATGTCATCAACGCGGGCATAATCATTGGGACCAACTTCAGGTTGATAGGACATCGGGAATTTGAGATGTTTGTATCCATAGCGAAGATCTATGTAGAGATTATCAGAAAGAAAAGAAGTCCACTGCCCTTGAATGATATGGCAAGGCTCGATTTGGCGCGCGGAGGCCTTTTCTTCAATAAAAGCATATCCTTCCCTTCGATAGAACCTATTCTGATAATTGAACAAATATTGAATCATCAATTTATTTTTGGGATTTATT
>Ga0129297_10001180_pt1 | contig 13095 bp, 9 predicted proteins | sample I18A1metaG_FD_94708 | JGI IMG/M metagenome (GOLD analysis project Ga0129297, IMG submission 94708) | Lake sediment bacterial and archeal communities from Gulf of Boni, Indonesia to study Microbial Dark Matter (Phase II) - ​I18A1 metaG | ecosystem: Environmental > Aquatic > Freshwater > Lake >... | reverse complement strand
TTCAATCGAAAAACCAGTCCTGGAAAAACTTGCGGATCATATTCGGTCTGCGGAAACTTGTCAACTATAGTCTGCAAGTCTATTCTTTGATTAAAAGATACCGATGCGACAATGTTTTGAATAGTGACTAAAGGTTTTCGTTTCACCATAACTATTCCCATACACTATAAGAATTAGAATAACGAAAAGATATATAACATAATCCATGCAACAGCCATTTCTACATCATCAACCGGACTTATCACGATGAAGGAGCCTGATAAATTGGAAATCTTAAAATTGCAGCCACTCCGCCCAAAGCGACAAGTTTTGTTCCTGCCTCATGCTCTGTGCTGACAACCATAGTACTTCCACCCTTCTGCTCTACTTCCATCATTATGGCTTCAATCGATAGACGCTTCTCATCAGTAGACTCGCGCAGCATTATATCCGCCAAAACAAGCCTTTCAACGGCGCCAATTTTCGCCGCCTTTTCAACTTCGTCGACTCCGTAGGCAACGGTTCCTTCACCCTTTCCAAGTCTCCTCATAATTTCCTCCAAGGTTTCTGTCTCTTCAGCAATGCGCAATCGTCGGGTGGCCTTAACCAAGATGCCTGAACGTAGAGCCTCGTATATTCCAGCAACCCCACTATTGTTAACGCTCTTGATATCAACAACAGACTTTGAAACATCAGCAGCCTCATTCTCCAAGAATTTCACAAAGTAGTTCTTCACAAAGCCTACTCCAACGATGACCACAGGCAACTGGGCGGTTGCCCAAAATTGACGGAGACTATTAAGCGCCCTTCTAAAATACTCGCTAATTGCTGCATCCCTCTTCTCAGCTTCAAGTTTCCCTGGAAGCCTCACGCCCTCCTCAACTCTTATCTCGACACCATATTGCGCAGTTGTGGCTATTACGTAGCCTTCATCGTCTATGGCGACTATCAGCAAGGGCTTCTCTGACATTCTGCATGCTCTTTCCAACCGCTCAATGTTATGCTTGGTCCACTCTTCTTTCACAATAGTTAGCGGTGTATTCAAGGCAATATTAAGTGTATGATGTGCACTGGTCGGAATAATTTCCGGTGCCTCGCATATGGTTCCGTGAACTCGAAGCTTCCCCAAAAGCTTATCCCATGCAACAGTCTCAACCTTGATCCCTAGAAAGACCGAAACCCTTTCGCCCCGTTTTGGTCTGGAGTATTGCTCATCAGGCTTTATTTCTCGTGACGTGTAAGCGTAAACCTCATCACCCTTGTAAATTACATTGTATAAGTGCCACAGATCATCGAGAGATTCAGGCACAACCTTCACAAAGTTCTTCTTCAAGTTCTTTTCAAGAATCTTCAACGCCTTTCTGCCTCTTGATTAAGCTCGTCACTGTCAATAATTTAACTTCCACTTATAAACACGGAGCCCAACTTGTTCTAGTACCTCTGAAGTTGACTTCAAGATCTTATGATTAAACCTTTACGTCTCACCGAAAGCCATATGTCTATGTCCTTCAATAGCTTGCTTCCAAAAGATTTGTAAAGGTGAAAAATTTGGCATTAGCCGAATTGAAGTATGAACCGACAAAAGTTGAAAAGGGTTACAACAACAGGACCTTATACGTCAATGTTTCAACCTTGAAAATCAGCAGCAAACCAGTTTCACAGACTATGAAAGACAAATTCACAGGCGGCCGCGGTTTCAACTTGTGGCTCCTCTGGGGCTCTTTGCCAAAAAACAGAATTATAAAATGGAATGACCCGGAAAACGAAGTTTGCATAGCTTGCGGTCCCTTAGGCGGCACTCCAGTTTATCCTGGCAACGGAAAAAGCATTGCTGTATCAATATCACCCTTAACTGGAACAGTTATTGACTCTAACGTCGGCGGATACTTTGGTCCCTATTTACAATTTGCAGGATGGGATGCTCTTGAAATTCAGGGAAAAGGCCAGTCTGAAGTAGTCATAGTCATCGATGGCGACAAATGTGAAGTCCAAATTGAAGACGCTTCTCAACTGCCATCCGAAACCCATTTCATCGTCGAAACATTGGCCAAGAAATATGGAGGAGATAATCCACAGAGCATATCCATCGTATCTTCAGGCCCAGGAGCAGAGCATACACGTATTGGTTGTCTCAACTTCTCCTGGTACGATGCTGGTCGGAAGATTCACAGATACAAACAAGCGGGAAGAGGTGGAATAGGCACCGTTCTTCGCAGCAAAAAAATAAAAGCTATTGTTGTCAAGTATTCAGGGAAAATAACTGTTGAGAGCAACGGTCCAGCCTACCCAGAGTTAGTGAAGGAAGTTGGAAAAGCCTACAATCAAGAAATCAGGGCTCTAGATCCTAAACAGAACGAGATGTCAGTGGTTGGAACAACTCACCTTGTAACAATAATGAACGAGTTCGATCTTCTTCCAGTAACCAACTTTAGGTACGGCAGTCATCCTGAAGCAGAGAAGTTAGGCAAAGAAGTGTACCGGAAGAAGTTTCACAAAGGCTTTGATGGCTGCTGGCTCGGATGCTCACTCGCTTGTGCTCATTGTGTCAAGGATTTTGAGCTAAAAACTGGCCCGTACAAGGGGCAGAAAGTCTTCGTAAACGGGCCCGAATACGAAACCATAGCTGGAGTCGGCAGCAACTGTGGCATTTTTGACGCGGACTCTGTTATTGAAATTAACTATTACTGTGACATTTACGGTTTAGATACAATTTCCGTGGGCACCGCTACAGCCTTCGCCATGGAATGCTACGAGATGGGGTTAATTGACAGGAACGTTACTGGCGGTTTAGAACTGAAGTTTGGCAACAAAGAAGCTGCCCTAGAACTTGTTCATCAAATGGGCAGAGGCGAAGGCTTCGGCATTGTGGTTGGCCAAGGCGTGAGAAGAATGAAGAGGCTATTTGCAGAAAAGTATGGCGCTGACCCCGGGATTTTGCAGGACATTGGAATGGAATCTAAGGGTCTAGAATTTTCAGAATATGTTACCAAGGAGTCATTAGCGCAACAAGGTGGTTACGGACTTACTTTGAAAGGCCCCCAACATGACGAAGCATGGCTTATATTTTTGGATATGGTTCACAATTACATGCCAACTTTTGAGCAGAAAGCAGAAAACCTCCATTGGTTCCCCATGTTCCGCACGTGGTTCGGCCTAAATGGCTTGTGCAAACTCCCCTGGAACGACGTAGTCCCTGAGGACAACGAAAAATCGAAGGAGCCCGCCAAGATTTTAGGCCACATTGAAAATTACGCAAAATTCTTCCATGCGGCTACGGGCAAGAAAGTCACGGTTGACGACATCATATTAATGAGCGAAAAAGTCTACAACTTCCAAAGGATCTTCAACTTGCGAATGGGATTCGGCACTCGGGAGCACGATGAAGTACCATATCGCGCTGTTGGACCAGTCACAAAGGAAGAGTATGAGAGCCGAGCGGACCGATATGACAAACAGCTTAAGGAGAAGATAGGGTTTGATCCCACGGGCAAGCCAACGGAAGAAAAAATGGCCGCACTGAGGAAATACCGTGAGGCAGAATACGAGAAGTTGAAAGACGCTGTCTACAAAAGACGGGGATGGAACAAAAATGGCGTGCCAACGCTGGAAAAAGTGAAAGCTTTGGGAATAGACTTCCCAGATGTCGTAGAGCTTCTTGAGAAATATGCTTAAAGGATTGTCTTTTCAGGCTAGCCCACATTTTTTTCTTTTGACCTAATACCTCTGTGCCTTTACTGAAATGTATGTTGAGAATTTCTAAATCTTTAAAGCACTTTTCAACTCTATCTTATTGTTTGAGGCGGTGAATAATGCGGATTACGTTTTGGCTTTTAGATGTCAATTATGAGATTAAGAATGAGGTGCCTGAGCTTTGGCTCTGGGGCATTGAAGATTCTGGAAAGAGAGTGCTGATTGCTGACAGAAATTTTCTTGCTTATTTTTACGCTGTTGTTGAAGAAGGTTTTGTCCCGGCGAAAGTCGCTGAAGAAATCAAAAAGGCGCAGCCATCAATTGTGAAGCTTGATATTGTTGACCGAAAATTCTTTGGGAAAGCCGTGAAGGTTTTGAAAGTCTACTGTAGAAATCCAGATGAGGTTGCAAAGTGTGCCAGAGGACTTCGAAAGCTCGAAGGAGTGAAAGACTGCCTCGAAGATGACATTCGCTATTCCATGCGATATTTAGTTGATAACAATGTTGTTCCTTGTGCATGGCATGAGATAGAAGTCGTTGAAGAAGAAAATCCGTTAGGCGTCCATGTTGACCATGTTTATTCGGCCAAATCCTTTCCAAAATTTCTTGAAAGGACTGAAGTCCCGCAGCTGAGAATTTTGGGCTTTTCAACAATCTGCTACAGCAAGGAAGGGACACCGAAGCCTGACAGGAATCCTGTGATAATAATTTCGGTAGCAACGAGCAACGGTGAACAGAAGCAACTTCTTGCAAGTGAAGGCAAAAATGATGCGCCCCTACTGGAGAACTTCATGGAGTATGTGCAAAGTTTTGACCCGGATATAATTGTGGGTTATGGCGTGAACGCGCAGGATTGGCCTTATTTGAAGGAGAGATGCAGAAATCTCAGGTTAACTTTAAACGTGGATAGAGCGAAGACTGCACCTCACACGAGTGTTTATGGCCATGTTTCATTGACTGGGGTAGCCAACATCGATCTGGCTGATTTTGCAGATGAATTTCCTGACGTCAAAGTCAAAACTTTGGAGAACCTAGCGGACTATTTGGGGATAATGAAAATTGAAGATCGCACCATAGTGGAGGATGTGGAATTCGCGGATTACTGGGATGACAAGGACAGACAGGAAATTTTGAAGCGTTTTTCTATGGATAAAACGCGTTGTGTCATGGGAATTTCCAGCGCCATTTTGGATTTTGCCATGCAACTTTCTAATCTTGTGGGTTTACCTTTGGATCATGTGATGACTGCCGCTGTTGGCTTCAGAGTTGAATGGTTCTTAATAAAGCATGCACAAAAAATCGGTGAAATTGTTCCGCGAAGAATTGAGCAGCCTTACAGGCCCTATGCTGGAGCAATAGTGCTGAAGCCAGAGCCAGGTTTACATCAAAACATTGCGGTTTTAGACTTTAAGTCTATGTACCCAAACATAATGATAGCGTATAATCTTTCTCCCGATTCTTACGTGTCTCCTAAGGAGGCTACCCCAGTGAGCGGGGTGTTTGAGGCCCCGGAAGTGAAACATAGATTTCGAAAAGAGCCAGCAGGATTCTACAAAGAAGTTTTGCTATATCTCATTAGTGTTAGGAGTGAAATTCGCTCAAAAATGAAAGCACTTGACTCCAAAAGCGTTGAATACCGTGTCTTAGACGCCCGTCAAAAAGCAGTGAAGGTGATAACAAATGCATCTTATGGCTACGCTGGTTGGATAGGTGCAAGATGGTACATAAAGCCTGTGGCTGAAGCAGCTACAGCTTGGGGTAGATACACAATACTCAATGCGGTCAAGATGGCTGAAAAAACTGGGCTGAGTATTGTCTATGGAGACACTGACAGCTTATTCATAAGATACGAAAAAGACAAAATTGAAAGGCTGGAAATGGAAATTGAAAGGGAACTGGGCTTAGAGGTTGAGCTTGGCAAGGTTTACGTGCGGGTTTTCTTTACAGAGGCTAAAAAGCGCTATGCTGGGCTTTTGCCTGAGGGGAGCCTTGATATTGTTGGTTTAGAGGTTATAAGGGGTGATTGGGCAACCGTAGCGAAGAAGGTGCAGGAGAAAGTTTTAGAGATCATTTTAAAGGAACAATCTCCAAAGAAAGCCACGAGCTTCGTACAAGAGTTCATTCGTCAACTTCGCCAGAAGCAAGTTCCCTACCGTGATTTAATCATTTGGAAGACGCTGACGAAGCCCGCTGAGGAGTATGAAATCAAGGCATCGCACGTTGAGGCTGCAAAAATGTTGCGGGAGAAAGGCTGGGAACTCACCGTGGGCGATAAGGTAGGTTACGTAATCGTGGTTGGCACTGGGCGCCTGTATGAAAGGGTTAAACCCTACTCGTTTGCTTCGTATGATGAGGTGGACTTGGAATACTACGTGACTAAGCAGGTTATACCAGCTGCTGCTAGAGTTTTGGAGTTTTTTGAGGTGACTGAAGAGCAACTGTTGAAATTTAAGGGTGAAGAAAAGGCGACTAGGACCCTTACGGAATTCTTCGGCAGCTAACCTTAAGTAATGTCCGAGAATGTCATTAGATCAACGTTTAATGCTGGTTTGACGGCCTCTGATATGCGGGAAGCAATAATTCTCTTTATCCCCTTTTCACTTGCAATGTCAACGATTCTTTGAGTTATTATGCCGTCGAAGATGACTGTGTCAACGCCGTTTACTTCTTGGAGTTTGTCAGCCAGCTGGCTTACTGGTAACCGTTCTATCTGCTCTAGTTTTTCGTTGAGTAAAACAGCTTCTAATGTGCCTCCTAAAGCCTTTATTGTTTGAAGCATTGTCTCTGGAATTTCAAATTTCGGCTTTTCTTTTTTCGGCTTGAAGAGTTCGCCCAGTGGAGTTTTCGCTTCTAAAGCGACAAATATTTCCTTGCAGTTTAGCTCTTCAACTTCTTTTCCGCGGGGGGCTCTGCAGACATATTTTATGTTTGTTACTTGCAATAGTTCTTTTACGATTAGATCGCCGCCTCTGTCACCGTCGAGAAGAGCCGTGGCTTCTTTGTCTTTGCAGAGTCGTTTTATTGTTTCTGGAACCTTTGCGCCCTCGAGGGCTATTGCGTTGAGGATTCCGCAACGCATCAGGTTTATTATGTCTGCTCTTCCTTCCACGACAATTATTTCTTTAGAGTTTTCGATGTTCGGTCCAGCAGGCAGTTCTTCTGGGCCGTACTTTTCAACTTTGGCAATTTTCAATGTTTCGGAGATTTCTTTGAAGACCTCATCTACCGTTGGCATGGACTCAATTGTCCATTTGTGAAGAATGTCTTTTGCCCTGTCGATTATTATTTTTCTCCGAGCTTCCCTGACGTCATTGATCTTCTCAAGAGTCAGCTTTGCGGAGCACGGGCCAACCCTGTTTATGCTTTCTATGCTTGCAGCAATTAAGGCTGTGGAGACTCTGTCCAGACTTGTTGGAATTGTTATTTCGCCGTTTGTTCTGTCGTTCTTAGAATGCAACTCTATTTCTATTCTTCCGATTCTTCCAGTTTTCTGTAGTTCCCTTAGGTCGAGCTCTGGCCCGAAGAGGCCTTCTGTTTGACCAAAAACTGCTCCTATAACGTCTGGTTTTTCTACTACTCCTTCTATTTCAAATTTCGCTTGAATAACATACTTTATGGTAAACGTTTGTGATGAACCCGTAAACGTGCACCTCCAATTAGTTATTTTGTTCGGGTTTAGTTTAATCACGTGATGAGGAACTATTTCACTCGAGACACGAGATTATTATCCTTAACTATCTATTACTTTTATGAATTGTAAATCTAACTCTTTAATGTTTCTAAAGGTAGAGACATCTGCCGCACGATCTTTCATGAAAAACTTCTGCGCTAGCTTTCTAAGATGTTTCTAGCTATCTGAAAGTCTTCTTCTGCTTCCTGTACTGAGCTGACGCCTATCATGCATGAATTCGCTTTCATTTTTTTGTACACGTAGCTTAATGCTTCCTTTGGTTCTATTCCACCGCCAGCAAATGGTTTAATGCCAATTATCAGCTTTCCCGTTTCCCTTGTTTTTTCAATTATTATTTCAGCATCTTGTTGAGTTGGAAACATCATGACTCCTAGTTTGTTGGTAGGAGTGACATAACCGTCAATCTTGGCTTTTTCTTTCTCGATTAGGGGAATCGAGGTTCCTGCATGATGTATGCCCAGTAAAACTTTATGCTCGAGTTCACGGGTTCTGTCTACTAGTTCTTGCAACAGATCCATTCGAGATATTGCCAGAAAATCTGATTCTGAGCCAGGTTCCACCCATGCTGAATCGTAGTCAGAGAATTTGAAAACAATATCCTCCCATTTTTTCCAGTTTACTCTCAGTTCTCTTTCAAGCTCCTTAAGCTTGTAGGGTTTGGCTCTTATTAGGCTCTCTTTCCATGCATAACGGCAGTTTAGAATTGGATCGTTTAGATATCTTTCTTTAACGTCTCCAAAACTTTTGGTTTCATAGTCTAAATAGGTGGCCCATCTCCTGTAGTCGTCGATTTTTTTTCCTTTGAATTCCAAAGGAATGCCTAAGCAAGGAATCATTTGAACTTCTGTTGCTTTTTCTTCTGCAATTTCGTTTATCGCTTCTAGGTAGGTTGGGACGAGTTCGTTGAAGTCATGGGATGAAGAAGCAAAGCAGCTTATCCCGTGTCTAATTGCAACTTCTATGACTTTTTTCATTTCATCTTTATTTGAAAATCTTGTTCTGCACTCTTCATCTTTTTCGATGCCTTGATAAGTTATTCCGAGCAAAGGAAGATTGCCGAAGATGATTCTCGCAACCAATTCATGCACATTATCATTCTTGAATTGTTGAATTTAAAAAGGTTAGCGCGCACAAAACATAGATAATTTCATATGAGGAAACATATCTTAAGATGTTTTAGCGGCACGCTTAGGACTTTCGATACCAGCGTTCAGGATTTTAGCTGGCTCCTCCACGACGATTTCAACCTCTTGCCCGGTTTGACGACGTTTCTTCTCCTCTGCAGCTCTCTCAAATCGCCTCATTTTATAACACATTGCTGTATCTCCTCTTCGCCATCTGCGAAATTATATGTGGATTTTCAATGTTGGAATTTATATCATTTATGAATTAACAGTAAACCTTACTGCGTAAAAGAACTAACGCGCGTGCATGTGTCTTCAATAAGCCTAGCGCACATCTTGTTAGCGCGCGCTAGTTATCACAAGTCAGGCTCAATCGTTATTTCTTTCAGTTTTCCTTTTCCCTCTAATTGCCAATCCTAAGCCAAGTCCTATAAAGAAAATCACGATCAATATGATGAGAATTTCCGAGCCACTGAGAAGCATCGATTCGCCCCTCTTTTCTAGTTATCCTATACCATATTCATAACATAAATGTTTTTGTCATCACTCTGCAATTCGTACTCTGGTTAAGCGCGCGCTAAGATTTTACTGCAAGAAAACGAAGTAACTTTTACACTGGGTTGCCAGTCTTCCTTTTCAAGGTTTCCATGTAAGTCGTTAGGCTTTCAATATCTTTAACCTCTTTTCCCAAGATGCTTAATAGTTCGCGCCAAAATTTCGTGTTCGGATTTATTTTTGCCCTCTCCAAGTCTCGTTTAACCCTTTTTGTTCCTTCTTTTCCTCGCCTATCAAAGTCCAAAAGAAGAATGGCTTCTCGAGCACCAGTCTGTTCCACTTCAGAAATCACGTCAAGGAATGATTTTCCACCAGTCTTTGCGCATATTATTTTTCCTTCAACGCCCATAGCTCGTAGAGTTTCAATATCTTTTTTTCCTTCAACGATCATGATTGTGCCTTTTGCAGATTCCTGCGCTAAACTTTCTAAGATTCGCAGAATTTTCTCTTCTTTCTCTTTGAGACGCGTTGACAAGGGAATTTACCTTGTTACTTGGGCTTTCTTCAAGGTTACAAGGTGTTCTTTTGCTTCTTTGTTTGTCTCAAAATATTTCCGGAGAGGTTCAAGGATTTTTGTCAATTCTTCTGCCACGGCGTTTTTGAGGTCTTGCGGATGCAAGGCACCGCCTGCATAAGCTTTTTCCAGTGCTTGGTAGCTTTGAAATTCGATTGGCCCGCCGAATTTTGCTCGACGGTCTATCTTAAACGTTTCATTTTCATGAAAGATTACATGCTTAACTATTTCTAACACTGGGTTCATTTCTACTAGTTTTTCTGGGCACCACGCTTTCTTTAGTTTTCTTTTTATTTCCTTCCCTGTGTCGTGGATGAATATTGCAGTCCATGGCTTTGATTTACTCATTTTGCTTGCAACAACCTGGTCTAATTTGTCTTTTGTTTCCAGCTTGACTGGCTCCGCTATGCCCATTAGAACGTGGTGATGAATTGCAACGGGCTTTTCCCAACCCATTTTTGGAAAAATTTCCCTCGCCAGAACATGAGCCTTCCTCTGATCCATACCGCCATGTGGTATATCCGCGCCTATCGCTTTAACGTCAACCGCCTGCAAAAGAGGATAGAAATATTGCGACAAGTCCAGCTTCTCCTTTTCACTTCTACCCATTATCGTCAAACATCTTAAGGCTCTATCCAGAGTCATGTGTTTGGCAAATTTTATCAAGCTTCTCCAGTATTCGTCATTATTATGGTATAACTGAGAGCCTAAGACAATATTCACTCCCGGGCAGAAGAACTTAAACGCATCCTCGTAGTATTTCGCCGCTGATAGGATTTTATCCCAATTTCCGCCAAACTTGTTGTTGATGAAGCTGTGCCAATCTGCAAGGTAAGCTTGACATTTTATCCCAGCTTTTATGAAATCGTTCATTTTGAAGCCAGAAACAATTAGGTTTCCTAAATGTAATAGACCGGAGATTTCGAAGCCTTGATAGTGCTGGGGGTGCTCGTTTGTTTCCAAGAGCTGCCTTAATTCTTCTTCTACCAAAATCTCTTCTGTTGGAGGCTTTTTCATCAGGTCAATTCTCGTTTCAATGTCCAATGGTTACCCTGCCATTTTCGGAGCTTAACCTTTAACGTTTATGCAGAAGTAAAACTTAAAAGTTGTTTTTGCATGACGCCTATTGGTTTTGGCGGCTCCCCAATCACCAAGGCTTATCATGGAAATTGCACCATTGGGATTTACTGCTTTATCGCGGGCGGTTGTTTCCCACGTAACTTAACACTTAACTTCACTGTGGAGCGTTGCGCTCCTCTAAGTCAAGCTCTCTCCAGCGTGGGATTTTGACGCCCGCGCCTACCGTGTCCCATGTTTGGGTAAACCCGCCATCACGAGCAAGGCAAGCTTATGAGCCTGCGGTCTTCCGTTGGGTCCGTCAACATGGTGTTGTCGGCAGGATTAGAAGCTCGTTTGGTCATCGCCAACTCATAATGTAGCTCTACCAAAAAATTAAATGTTGCTCTCTTACGCTTCAGATATTTTGCACTTCGGAACCACAATTCCAAGTTCGACATCAAAGCATAATCATTTTTCACAAACAACAAGCCAAAGCTTATATTTTTAAAATACCCGTCGGCAGAGTGGAACAACTCTCTTCAAATGAAGGAGAGCGGCAGTATGATTAAAGATTTAACTGCTTTCTACTCCAAGAATGCGGCGATAATGAAACGTTCTGAAATTAGGGAACTTCTGAAGGTTACTAGGCAACCAGACGTAATTTCCTTTGGAGGTGGACTTCCAGCCCCAGAGACTTTTCCAGTCAAGGAGCTTAAAGATATTTCTTGCAAGGTGTTAGAAGAGAAAGGTGCAACGGCCCTGCAATATGGACCGACTGAAGGCGAGAAACCATTTCGGGAGGAAATTGCAAAATGGCTTAGACGAGAAAAGAGCACAATTGAACCAGAAAACATATTGGTCACCGCTGGGTCCCAGCAAGGCCTAGACATTATTTCCAGAATATTCCTGGATCCCAAAGACACCGTAATAGTCGAGTTGCCATCATTCATTGGCGGCCTACAAGCCTTCTGGGCATATAGAGCCAACATGATCGGTCTATCCCAAGATAATGAAGGAATGCGAGTGGACCTCTTAGATACCGTGCTAGGCAAATTGGCTAAGAGGCGAAAGAAGCCAAAATTCATTTATGTTGTCCCTGATTTCCAAAACCCATCGGGAGTAACTATGTCCCTTGAGAGACGCAGGAAGCTTTTGGAGCTGGCCTACCAATATGAAGTCCCCATAGTGGAAGACAGCCCATACAGAGATCTACGCTACAAAGGACAAAGCGTTCCCGCCATTTACAGTTTAGACAGAGAAAACCAAGTACTAGCATTGGGAACTATTTCCAAGCTGCTCTGTCCCGGCCTAAGACTTGGCTGGATAACGGCTTCGACTGAATGGCTGGACCGGATGATCGCGGCCAAACAGAGTATGGATACATGCTCCCCCGCCTTCACGCAGCTAATAGTTGCTGAATACTTGAGTCGTGGCCTATTGCCAAAACAGATCGAGAGAATTCGCAGCATATATGGCAAAAAGCTTGAAGCAATGCTGGAAGCACTGAACAAGTATATGCCTAAAGGTGTAGAATGGTCTAAGCCCGAAGGCGGCTTATTTCTTTGGGTTAAATTGCCTAAGAGAATGAGCGCTAATGATCTCTTTCCAAAGGCCGTCGAAAATAAAGTAGCCTACGTAGTAGGTTCAGCTTTTCACTGCAATGGCAAGGGACAGAACACGATGAGGCTCAATTTCTCATACCCTTCGGAAGAACAGATAGATGAAGGAATCAAGCGCTTAGCCAAAATAATCGGAGACAATATGTAAGCACGCGCTAGAAGAGACTCTCACCTTTGGCCTTGCTATTACTGACTGGTATAGAAGTGAAAATTTAGATAGTGCCTAAAAAATCAACTTTTGAATTCCTGTTTGGTTTCGATTATTTTTTCCATGCTTATTTGGAAAGCTGCCACAGGGTTTTCGATTTTCCATGCATTTAGAACTTTTGGGTGAATTTCGCCTAGGAATCCAACGCCCGTTCCCTTAATAATGGCCGTGCCGACTCGTCCTTCTATAAAACTTGGATGTTTCGTTTCTTTTATCTGCCATTCTAAGCCGAGGCTCATGAAAAAGGCGGCCAATGCTGACTTAATTTCGGTGAAACTAGCATTAGCATGGGAAATGGCTGCTGCGAGCCATTCTTCATCCCGCGTTTTTGTTTCCCTTTCTGCGTCTAGAAGTGTGACTTTGCCTAGTTCGAAGATTCTCTGTGGATATTCCACAGATTGATTGTTGCTCAAGAATTCCATAAGGCTTGGCAGGAGCCAGTTTCTTATGCATGTCAAAGTTTGTACCTTCGGGTTGACAATTTCAATTAGCCGCTCCTTTTTCAGTTTCATTCGTGCAAAGAGGTTTTCTGGATTCGTCATCGTATACGTCAAAATTTCTTGAAAGCCCAATCCGATCATCAACTCTCTTGCAATGTCCAGCAGATGCTGCTCTAGCCTCACGCCGCCGGTGGTTGGGAGTTCCCGCCAAAGCGG
>Ga0129297_10001179_pt1 | contig 13096 bp, 18 predicted proteins | sample I18A1metaG_FD_94708 | JGI IMG/M metagenome (GOLD analysis project Ga0129297, IMG submission 94708) | Lake sediment bacterial and archeal communities from Gulf of Boni, Indonesia to study Microbial Dark Matter (Phase II) - ​I18A1 metaG | ecosystem: Environmental > Aquatic > Freshwater > Lake >... | reverse complement strand
TGCAGCGCCACCTCAAGGGTCTACGTTCAAAGTCAAGTGAAGGCGCAGTTCCTAGACCTACTCACCTCCAAGGTTAGGCAGCTCACCGTGGGGGACCCGCGGCGGAGAGAAGTCTTCGTCGGGCCAGTCATCAATCAGGCCGCGGTTGAGAGATATATCAGAGCCGTCGAAGACGCCAAGAACAGTCGAGGGAGAATCATCTGCGGCGGCCGCGTCCTCACGGACGGGAACTTCGCGAGAGGCCACTATGTCGAGCCGACCGTGATCACCGACCTACCAAGCGACCATCCACTCTTCATCGCCGAGCTCTTCCTGCCCCTGCTCGTCGTCGACGAATTCAAGACTCTCGATGAGGCTCTAATGAAAGCGAACGATACAGAGTACGGGCTCACTGCGGGGATCTTCACAGAGGACCCGCGGGAGATAGAGAAGTTCATGGACGAGATAGAGTTCGGCGTCGTCTACGCCAACAGACGCGGCGGGGCCACAACCGGCGCGTGGCCTGGAGCGCAAACGTTCGTCGGCTGGCGGGGAAGCGGAGCGACTGGAAGGGGCGTAGGCGGCCCCCACTACCTCCTCAACTTCCTCAGAGAACAATCACAGACGACAGCATCAGAATAGGATAGAACAGCGTCAGCTGCATCGCGATTCCCAAGAAACCCTTTCCTGTCCCGGAAAGGCGGCACGCGACCCTACCAGGGTCTGTTTTTCAAACCGGGCCTTTCTTGGCACGAATTAATCCAGCTCCTCCATTTTTCTTTTGATCAGAGGCGAAAAATCGTCAGAGGAAAGAGGTCTCGCAGCCTCTCACGACCGTACACAATTGGTGAACTGAACAGAATGGTTGATGCTCTCTTGTGTCCGCTTGCCGAATGCACCACCGAGTTGCTCATGCTCGACGCAGTACTCCACGGAATCATCGAACGCAACCCACCTGAACCCGCAGTGAAGTTCATCCAACAGAACCGAGTCTGTTACCTTAAGCTCTTCATGCGGTTTGCAAACCGTGGACAACGACTGTCCTCGGATTCCGGAAAGATCTCGTTCCTTGCCGTGAAGGCTCCAAAAACCTCAACAATCCAGGATTCTGGAAATGAAAGCGCTCACGTCAAGAGGCCCAGAAAGGAACGAGAACCGCTTAAGGTAACACAGCCACGGAACCTACCAAAACTCCTACCACGACTCATACGGAGCTCGAAGACCACATGAGACAACTACCAGACTGATGTCGTCAAGCTCATCGGAGGCGTGGAGAATCAATCGAATCATGTGTCGGGCTACATTTCTTCTGGTTGCCTGATTCGAGCTTCATTGGAACCTAGAACGGGGTCAACTTGTTGTTCCGGAAGCGCGAAAAACATGCCACGTGCGAGTTTAGCTTGAGCAGTTTTTGGTTATTGGCCTCCGTTTTGAAATCCAAACGTGGCTGTTGACATGAAAATGACAAGAGATCGGCCTGAGCAGTTCTCTGACATTGTTCCCCGTTTTGAAATCCAAACAGCCCGTTAACACGGAAATGACAATTTCCAGCCTTTTCAACGCAGTGCCAGCGATTCTGGGAGTGAATGACCAAGCATCTTGTACGGAGAACCAATTCTGTTCAACTCTGCAACACTAAGAATAGTGTCTCTAGCTATTCTCGACTCTCAGAGTGATGCAGATTGACCACGTCACACGCTTATTTCACTTGACTGAACCTTAAGCCGCATTGAAGATTCACCCTCGAATCTACTACAAGAGGTACATGAGAAAGCGCGTCTATCGATACGTGCGCTACTACCTGGAAATTCCGAAACATATAGCGCAGGCGAGCTTGGGAATCCATTTAGAAGCGCGGCGGTTTGCGGATCATATTGTCATTAGTCCCGCCGGGCGCTCGGATTTCTTTTCGCTAGTCGAAAAGGCTACCACTCAAAATGGGCGCGTCCGAACGGGTGATTTTCATGTTCGTTCAAACAATCCTTCATATAGAGAACATAAACCAAGAAGGGGCTAGCCCGTTTTCGCTAGCGAAAACAGTTCTGCTCAGGTCGCCGAATCCGCTCGAGACCTTGCAAGGCAGAATAGATGATCGAGACCCAGTTCCGTGAAGAGTAAGCAGCCAGTTACGTGAGGAAGTCGGTGGTGCAGAGTTCCAAGCCAGGAAGGAAGTCTCAATTCTCACTAGAGGATCGTCGTCCGAAAGGGCTGAGAATTAGCGTAAGCCTGGATGAAGAACTGATCAAGACGCTCGAACGGATTAGGAGAGACGTCGGCGAGCCATCGTTCAGCGGCCTAGTTAGAAGACTCCTCAAGGAGAGATTAGCCGAACTTGGTATGATGACGGAGGAAGCGAGAAGGGCGCTGGGAGTCGCGCGAGTGAAGAATTCTGAAGGTCTCTGAAGCATTGGGAACCTTGCGGCATGCATCAGAAAACATCCCAACCGGCCTTAACTAATTTCTCAGCCCAGTCAGTGGCAAACGTCACCGCAAGAGCGCGCATCTCGTACCGCCCTTTTGGGACAGGAACACCCATGACAAAATCTTCCTTTTGGCGCTCAAGGCTATCGCAACCAACACTTCCCTGCGCCGCGGTACATTCGCTTGAGGGACATTCAAGCCCGTCGAGGAATTTCCGAAACAGATCAAGATACCAGAGACATCTCTTGACTCTCGCCAATAGGGCGTCGTTGCGAAGAGTGTTTCAGGGCTCCTTCATTGACAAGGAAAAAGCCGAGATTGTCTCTTTGGAAGATTGCGCAGAAATCAAGGTAGCCAGAGGGGAGGTCCTAAGATCACCACGGTATACGCGGAAGTTTGGATTTGGTGACAACTTGTGACCTATCTGAAAGAGTCGTCCGACGGCGTATTTGATGAATGTCATCAAGGCTCTCGTGCTCAGTGACATGCACACAGGCAGTGTATTCGGATGCTGGCACAAATCCTTCGTGAACGCGCGGTCTCCTCGGATGAATCCAGTCCAGCAACTCCTCTTCCGATACTGGATAGATCTTTGCAGATTCATGCGTCAGTGGAAGCCAAGACTGCTTCTCCTAAATGGTGATCTGATTGATGGACCCAACTACCGGTCCGGACAAAGATATCTAATGACAACGAGCATTACCCAGCAAGCGGAATGCGCCTTAGCACTGCTCAGGATGATCCCATTCAGCGGTGGAGAGATCTACGGGCTTGCCGGTGGCGACTACTTGAGTAGCGAGTTCATCGACTCTCACCAGACAATCGTGGAATCTCTTGGAGGCAAGTTCTGTGATGACCAGTTGTTTCTTGAAGCACAAGGACACACGGTCCATTTATCGCATGGAAGTTCTACCGCTTTCGTGTACTACGAACAGGTCTTAGCGCGAGAGGGAATGTTTGCGGACCAGACTTCGGCCGCCGGCAAGGCGGCCGACGTCGAAGTTCTACTTAGGGCACATTGGCATAAGTGGATTCACATTCAGCGCGCTTGGAAAGGGGAGACCGACCGACACATCGTGGTTGGGCCTGGCTTTCAGGGACAAGATGAATACATGTCAAAGCGAAGCCCGCTTCGATTAGTCCCCGACGTAGGAGCGGTGCTCTTGTCGATTTCCCGGAACCGGGTGCTGATCGATCGTGTGCTCTACCCTACGCCAGTAGTTCGAGAGAACGTCGTGAAGTTGTCATGACGAAGAATATCATAATCATCGACGGCAAACGCCTCAGGGAGGCTCTAAGGCCAAAGTCATTGCTTGAACTGTGGCCGCAGGCTTACCAAACTGTACAAGTTGTTAGGAGCGCGCCCGGGATTACCGTGCATCAGTTGTGTGCATACTTTGGTTGGAAAGTGAACGCTAGAGAAAAGATGTTGCAACGCCTAGTTAAGGAAGGATACCTTGCAACCAAACTCGTTCCGGTTGCCGGCAGAAACGGCAAAAAAAGTCGGACAAGAGCGTTCTGGGTTCACAAAGAAGCGGTTTGACCGCCAACTTGACAGAACGCATAATTTGACTGCGAGCACTCGATTCGAAAAGAGCCAACTCTACGCTCGCAACTCTCGACGACCAAATTTGCCGCCATTTATTCAGGAAGGCGTTCTTTCGGGATCATGGTCTAGGTATGGATCGCATGTGGTTTCTTCTATTACAAAGGTGCGGCAGGTGATGAGAGGATGAGTCCAAGAGATGATGGTTCCCAGACTGTGGAGCCGGCGGCTGACCTTGGCAACCCACGCGAGACTCAGTCTATGCTCGCGTATATTCTGACGATCGGGTTCCTGCTGATTGCTGGCTATGCGCTCGTGAAGGCGACCAGCTTCCAAGACATCGCAACGGTCCTGAGCAGCCTGTCTCCGCTCGCGACCATGGTTCTGGCGTTCTACTTCGCGAATAAGGCGGCACAGCAGGCTCAGGCTGCTGCATCTGCCTAGCCTCACATTTGGAGACTTGTGGTCTTCGCGAGCATTCAAGCCTCAACGCTGACGGTTGCATCACCATTTGGAGCAGACGATCGTTTCACGCTCATGACCGGGCAGAGTTCGGCAGGAATCTTACTCTTCCCTTCCCTGAGCACAAGCGGGGGGAATGAATCACGTGAGCGGAGGTGACCTCTAGAAATGACGATTGAAAATGGAAATGGCGAATTATTAAAGCTGATCGAGGCCAGGCGGAAGTTCCTCGACGGTTTCCACGAGGCAGCGCAAGAGTTCGATCGGAAACTCGAGAGCCTGCGCGATGCGTACCTTGAGGCGATAACCTACACCGCGCTGAACGACCCGTACCTGAGGGAGGTTCAGAGGGCACTTCGCGCGAAAGCAGAGAAAGCGATGGCATCGGCCCCCGAGGCGCCCACTGCTCCGCCGGAATCGAAGCCAATACCAACACCCGCGCAGACGCAGCCCGTCTTCTACAGCGTCTGCCCTGAATGCGGCTACTATCCGATAGCGCGAAGTGACGAGTTCTGTCCCAAGTGTGCGTACCCCTTGAAGGAGGGCGAGGAGAAGGATGAGAAATCAGAGAGCGTGGCTACTGCGGGTCGCAAGTGGAGTGTCCGAGTCCGCTAGCCGAATACTCCAGTCAGATCTGGAACAAATGGCCATGATCCTGACGACCATCGTGGCCGCCACAACCTACGCCTGGATTGAAGGCTTCGCAATCGAGACCCCACGGTACGAGGCGACTCAGGTCTGGTGGATCCTCGGCCACTTCTCCACATACTCGCTCGCCATGTGGATTCTCTTCGCCTGTATCACAGGCGGGTTCGCCCTCATTAAAGGCCGCAGTATGTTCGTGAAAGGCAAACGGTACTTCCTGTTCACATTCGTAGGTAACTTTCCTTTCTCATGGCTTGTCGAGGACTTCGCGTTCTTCTGGTTCTCGCCGGAATGGCGGCTCACGAGCGAGCGGTGGACAAACTGGTTCCTAGGCGGTGTCTGGATCCTTGACCCATGGCGTGAAGGCGTCAAGATCTGGATCCCCACATGGTACGCGCCGGTCTTGGTCTTCTGGCTGTCCATGATGTGGTATGCGCATCGCTGCAGTGTCTACGATGGGCTTGTCAAAGACGAGATCGCCCGCGAACTGGCCCCACGTACAATCGAGATTCCAGGCGAGGTGAAGATACCTGTTCGAGTTCCTGAGGAAGTGGTGGCTGAGCGGAAAGTCGAAGCCGCCCCCGAAGCCCCGATCCCGAAAGAAGCGGAGCCCGTGATGATTGAGCCTCAACCTAGCCCAAGAGAGATTCCGCCAGCGCCGACGACACCGGCGCAACCTGAGCAGCCGCCTACCGGGCAGTCGATACTAGAGCCCCGCAAGCGCTCGCCTGAGGCTGAGGAAGCGCTCAAGAAACTGCGCGCCAAGTGGCTGAGAAACAATGCAAGCGATGCGGAAACCTAGCTTGGCACTGGGCTACTATGTCGGCATGTTCCTCCTCTTGCTCTTCCTCGCCATGTCGATCATGCGTCACATCGAGGATGTCCGCCTTGAGGAGGCAGTGATCCTCACAGCGCTTGCAGCAACAATCCTCTTCGCGATCCTCGCGGCCTGGAGGGCATCCAGCATTGGCAAGTGAACTCGCACGAGAGTTGGGACGATTTCCCTTCACTAAGTTGAAGCCGCCCAGCTTCCGCGTTGAGATCGCCGCTCTAACAGACCGTGAACTCGAGAAGCTCCCGCTCAAGGTCTGGATTGACACGCGGGACATAGCGGGCGTCGTGAGGCTGGCTGGCACCGCGCATATTCTAGCCGTCTATCCTCACCTCGACTTGGTCTACCTGAAGACATACGGCAGTGGGTTGGCCGCGCTTGTTGAAAGTGATCTTGTCCACTGCGTCTGGAACGATCTTCCCGTGAAGGCGGAAGGCTGCCTTGTGGTCGCTGAAGCGCATCCAAGTGCCAGAACTCTGGCGGCTAGGTCTCACGGGCGAGCGCATTAGAGTCGGCATCGTTGGAACAGGCATCGACCTCTCGCATCCGGACTTTCGGAACAACTCGATCAATGCATTGAGCCTCATCGGCTCCGACATTTCAGACACGGTAGGCCATGAGACAGGCATCGTGTGGCTGATCACCCGCATCGCTCCCCGAGCGGACCTGATAGTCGCGAAGGACCGCATCGGTGCATACGGGCATATGCACCAAGTCATCGATGCATGCGAGCGTCTCAGACAACTCGGCATTCAAATCCTGAACCTCTCAATCGCGACAGACTTTCCCACAGACGGAACGGACCCTATCAGTCGTGAAGTCAACTACCTCGCCGAGAACGGAATCGCTGTCGCAACAGCAGCGGGAAACAAGGGACCAAACTGGCAAACCATCGGCTCACCGGGCGCCGCTCAACTCGGAATCACAGTTGGAAAGACGAACGAGCGTGATCAAGTCGGCTGGGATAGTTCTCGAGGTCCCACACTCGACGGTCGCTTGAAGCCTGACTGCGTGGCGCCTGGAACGCGAATCACCGCAGCATGTCCTTTGCATCTCGAGAGAAGCCCGTATCATGTCTTTGATTGTACGAGCTACGCGGTCCCGCATGTCACCGGGATCCTGGCGCTCCTGAAACAGGCGTATCCTGAAGTCACGGCAAGCGACTTGAAACGAGCGATCATGGCCGGATGCGAACCAGCAAGATCCTCATTGCTGTCACGAACCGTTGGCGGCTCAAGTCTCCGGAAACGGCTGGCGGCGAAAGTTCGCCTGGCGCTCGGAAATCAGGCGGATCCTCGGTGGAGTATCGGCGCTGGCCGCGCGAATGCTCTGCGGTCATACCAGTGGTTGAAAGGGAATGAATCGTAGAACTCTGTTCGACGTAGCAGCGACCGTTGCCCTAGCCTTGTACACCGTGTTCATCATGTGGCTGCTCCTAAGCAGGTGAGGTCGGTGAACAGAAGAATTCTGATTGAGCATCTGCTCCGCAAGCATGAGCTCATCCTCACTCGAGCTGTGTCCAGTCATGACAGGTTCGCAGCTCTGAAGAATTTGGAGCGAGCGGAGAAGCGTTTCCTTCTGTCTTTCCTGACCAGCTTGGCGGGCGGCATCTACTGGCTGACGATGGAGCTCTGGGGCCTCAACCTCAACGATCTGATCACGCTACCAATTCACCGCATCGTCAGCATCATTCTAGGCGGGGTCGTTGTCGCGACATCGATCCTAGCAATCTTGGCGTATCTATCGATTGGGCTTGTCGTGCAGCGAGCGGTCGAAATCAAACCACGCGAGAGCGACTAGAGATGAGCCGAACCGCGCCGCTTGAGGTCTGCGCTCGCTGTGAGATGTTCAAGCCAGCCGCCGAGATGACGAATGTGTACGCCCGAAACTCGACGGGGCAGATTGTCTGTCTTCGCCTTTGCCATTCCTGCGCGAACCCTGTGCTCACATACATCGCGGGCCGCTTGCCAGCGATTCCGGCGGTCGACATCGGCCGGCTGCTCATAGCAAGCCTCGCGCTGATCCTTGTGATTCTTGATGTGGTACTCGGTCTCGTCATCGGCTCCGCGGTCGGTTTCGGGCTGGCCATTGCTGGCATGTTAGTCGGCGCAGGGATACTGGCTTCACTGGCGGCGACAGCGAAATGAATCCCACAATCATCCTAGTCGCACTACTACTCATTGGTCAAGCCGCCCCAACTGTCACCGTGAGCTTGGACAGAGGCTACTACGCGCCAGGCGAAGAAGTCGCAATCCACATCCTCACCACAGGTTCGCACAGCAACACATCACTGCTATGGCTGTATATCGACGGCCCGGACGGACGAAACAGATACTTCACCGACCTGCCATTCCGAAGCCAGAAACTGAATTGGACGATCCCAACCGACGCGGCCGAGGGCACTTACACAGTTACAATCACTTGGGATCATCGGTACGCGCAGACCGGTTTCGTTGTGCAAGGCCAACCGATCCCCGAATTTCCACTCGCATCGTTGGTGATGCTAGTTGCCACGGCGATTGCGGTTCTTGCCTTATCTCGGAGGAAAGCAAGCGCTCGTTCCGAAACTCTTGCCCCTCATCCCTGAACATACAGCGTATGTAGAGGTGTTCGGAGGCGCGGCCGCGCTCCTACTGAATAAACCGGCTAGCCGGATAGAGGTCTACAACGATCTGGACTCCCAACTTGTCAACCTGTTCGAAGTGGTCCGCGACGACATCCATGCCTTCCTGAAACGCGCTGATTTCCTGCTGTACAGTCGAGAACTTTACCAGCGTTGGCGGCATGACCTCGAGAACGGGACAGTACCGGGAGACCGCGTCGAACGGGCTGTCAGGTTCTGGTATGTCATCAGATCCGCCTACGGCGCTCACCCAGACAAAGGATGGGCGTTCCAGAGGGAGCGGCCACGGAACTCAGCCCGGGTTGTCCAGAATGCGCTTGCTAACATCCGCGCCATCCATGAGCGTCTCAAATCCGTTGAGATTGATCACTTGGACTTCCGCAGATGCATAAAGAACCGAGATGCGCCCGCCACTTTCATGTTCCTTGACCCGCCGTACCTTGACACATGTCAATATCGCGCGGGAGACTTCACTCTCGCAGATCACTGCGATCTCGCTCAAGCCCTGCACGACGCGAAAGCCAAATGGCTCATGACGCTCGGCGACCACGCAGATCTTCGGAAGTTGTACAGGCGCTATCCTCAGACTGTCCTAACCACGAAGACGGCGGTTGAGAAGGTCATCAGCGGCAAACGCAGATGCCTAAGACACCTCCTGATCCGCAACTATGAGCCGCCCAAGACACCGCTGTACGCAGCTGTTGCGAGTCAACTACCTCTGATGGATCTGTTCGGCCTTGCCGACCAAAGGTAGCCCCTGGTTGCATGTCAGAGCACAGCCGAGCCTGCTTGCATCTCTACGCTTTCTAGCGAGACGTAACAAGCTCAGCTTGAGCGCGTACGCGCGGAAAGCATTGGTGAAACATGTGGAAGAGCAGATCAAAAACATGGGTGTGTCACGCCCTAGTTTTCACCCATTCGACCGCGCTGTGAAACGGTTCATTCTAACCGCTCAAGGCACCACGATCGCGGGCCTACCGGGCAAGGAGCGCCGCTTCGAACTGGAAGAGCTCTCTTGGCAAGCACTTCAAGAGTACATCAAATACGCCAAAGCCCAAGAGGAGCCGATGCTTCGTCTCCTAGCAATGCGTGTAGTCACGGCCCAGATACGCGCCATGCTCGCAATCCTCGATTCAGTCGATAAGGCGCATGTCGACGAGCTGCTCGAAGAGTTGGAGAACGCTCGCGATGAGCTTGCGAGGGAAACTCAAACGCGAACGAGCGCTACAAAGAAAACGTAGAAGGGTCGCAGCGCCCGCGGTTACAGTAGCTTTCCAGCGTCTGAAAGCCATCGCCGACAAGGGCATCATAGCCTTCTGCAAGGAAGCCTTGGAATTTGAACCCACGGAGTACCAAATCGCGTTCCTAGAGGAGACAGCGCAGTTTCAGGCGCAATGTTGGTGTCGGCAATCCGGGAAAGACTACACGGCATCGAGCAAACTGTTCTGGTTCGCTGTTAAGAATGACGGCAGCCAACTAGGCATCGTCGGACCTAGTCACAAGCAGAGCAAGCTCGTAATCCGGCGGATCAACAACTTCATCCAGAACAAGTTGCCGAAGGACATCCTGTGGCCTGAGATCGTCGTCGGAAGGAAAACTCTTCGAACCAAGGTCCAGCTTGTGAACGGCTCGGTGATTGAAGCCTACGCATGCAACCCCGACACGATCAGAGGCCCGACACTGAACGGGATCCTCGGCACCGAGTTCAACTTCGTGAAAGACGACGAGGAAATGTACGATGCGATCCTGTTCACCCTTGGCACGACTAACGGGTTCTTCATAGCCAACTCGACGCCGTGGTCGCGCGACCACATCTTCTACAAGATCATGAACGACAAGGACTACGACGATTACAAGCGGTTTCACGTAACTTGGAAGGAAGCGCTCGAGCCGAAGGGCCCGCTCAAGAAAAACATCCTCGCGAAGATCCAGCGACAGTTCGCGTCGGATCCGTGGCGTTGGCAACGCGAAATGGAAGCTGAGTGGGCAGAGGATGAGGACTGCTGGCTTCCAATCTCGCTCATCACGGGCTGCATCGATGCGCAGCTCGAGATCAAGGAATTCGATCGTCAACATAGCTTCTGGGCAGAGGAACTCGGATCGCCTCCAGGGTGACTACTTCGTCGGGGTTGACCTCGGAAAGAAGCAGGATCCCACAGTCGTCGCGCTTGTGAAGAGAACGCTCGAGGCATTGAGGCTTCTCGGCCTGAAGGTGTTCCCGCTCGAGACCGACTACACAGCGATAATCGGCTACCTCCATGTCTTGACGAGCAAGATCCAGACGGTCCATAAGGTGCTGATCGATCAGACGGGCGTAGGTGAATCATTCCTCGACGAGGCAAAGAAATCTATTCCGAATGTGGAAGGTCTCGTCCTCAGTCTGCCAACCAAGCAGGATGTCATGAACTACCTGAAGTTGATGATGCAAGACAAACGCCTAGAAATCCCCTACCAGTTGGAACTTCTCAACGAGATGAATGTTGAACGCTTCGAGCTGACGAAGGCAGGCCAGATCCAGTTCTCACACCCAGCAGGCTCACACGACGACCGACTTTGGGCTGTAGCCCTTGCTGTCTATGCGGCGCGGCTGCAATCGACGCCTCGTTCGGCCCCTGAGGCAGTTTATGGTGAATGAAGGCTTTGGGTAAGAGACTGAATTTGGCGAAGCCGCCTGTTGTGGCGAAGGCGGGTGATGCGAAGGCCGCGATTGGAAGTCCCAAGGCCGTTAGCGCAAGGGCTGCCGTCGACCAGTTCATCGCGGGATACGGATCAAGCATCGACATTCCGAGGACTGAGCTCTCGAAAGGCGCCAAGTTTGGCGAGCAGATCACTCCGCAGGCGCTGACATTCGCGGTTCGCCGAGAGCCCGTTGCCAAACGTCTCGTCATGGATGTCGCTGAGGACATCTTCGACAAGTGGTTCACCATTCACCCGATCGGAGCGGGTGAAGAGAAACCAGATCCTACACTGAATGCTTCGACACAAGCAGAATTAGAGGGTCTAAATGCGAAACTCATCTTCATTCGGGCGGCTCAGTACGAGCGCCGGTACGGCTGGTCAATCATTGTCCTCGGCTTTGAGGATCAAGCCAACTTGGAGGCTGAGGTTGGGAACCCGACCAGGATAGACCACCTGGCCGCCTACAGTCCGCGAGCTGTGTCGGTTGAGAAAGAGGACGAGGATCCGAACAGTGACCGTTTCGGCCTGCCAGTGATCTACAAGATCAACCGCGGCAAAGGCAGGACTCTCAGGGTCCACCATAGCCGCGTACTCCACATCGCAACGCGACTTGACGAGCACCCCTGGGCTGGCGTTCCAATTCTAGAATCAATCTGGGACGACGTGACGGTCTACCGGAACATGCGGTGGGCTGCCGGCCAAGTCTACTGGCGTCTGCCTGGAATCTTGGTGTTCAAGTTTCCTGAGAACTACACGAAGGAGGAGATTCAGAACTTCTTCTCATCGCTCGGGGACCCGAATGTTCGCACATTCATCGGTCTACCGAAAGACAAAGAGGTTGATGTTCTCGGCGCCAAGGGCAGAGTCCTCGCGCCGGAAGAGTTCATCGATCCTATCATGCGCAGCATCAGCATGGGCGCATCGATCCCGAAGCAGAAGCTCGAAGGCACCGAGGCGGGCGCTGTCACAGGAAGCGAGGTCAACCAGCGAGAATACTACAAGTATGTGAGCGGCCAGCAGAAACTCTACGAGGCGCAAATGGTTGGGCCTCTAGTCGACAAGTTACTGGAGATCGGCCAAGTCAAGCCCGATGTCGACTATGTGATAGAATGGGCGAGCGCCTTCCAGCTTGACTTGGCAACCGAGGCCGCTGCGAAACTCGCTGATGCCCAAGCCGCTTCGGTCGAGCTCCGCTACATGACCGTCGACGAAGTCCGGGCCAAACGCAACTTGAAACCTATCACTGAGATCACGGACGGGAAAGTCGACGGCCAGGTTCTTCTCAGCCTCCTCGAGATTGAGGCGAAAGCTCCTGGAATCACAGTCATGCCGGGGCCGACTGGTCAGCAGGGCGATCAGCCGTCAGAGCCGGCGAAGGCTCGTCTCGCGCGTTTCAGAGAATGGTTTGATGAGGCCGTGAAGAACTTTGGCAAGTGAGTCGCTTGAGCCGCCTAGGAAATTCTGCCTAGACAAGTTAGCATTTGATGCGGATGCCGAAGTAACTGAGACGAGCGAGTACCTGACCGTTGAACCCGTAACACTCGCCCGTGAAGGCGTCTATCCATACGAAGACGGCAGAGCTCTCAAACCCGGCGCCGAACTCACGAAAGCCGCGGAAGTCAGCCGACTGTACATCGCTTGGGATCATCCTCCGCTCCGCGTCATAACAAGGCCGCAGGAGATCAAAGGCTTCGTCGACGGCCTCCACGCCGAGAAGGATGGGAAAGGCGTCAAAGTCAAGGGTAGACTGACCTTCAACAAGAAGACCCTGACTGAAGACCAGACCGAACTCATACGGTCAAAGGCTCGACGCGATGTCAGTTTAGGCTTCTACTACAGCGAGGATCGAACGCCGGGATCCTGGAACGGTCAGGCATATGACTACATCCAGCGCGACTTTGTCTTCGAC
>Ga0129297_10001178_pt1 | contig 13096 bp, 14 predicted proteins | sample I18A1metaG_FD_94708 | JGI IMG/M metagenome (GOLD analysis project Ga0129297, IMG submission 94708) | Lake sediment bacterial and archeal communities from Gulf of Boni, Indonesia to study Microbial Dark Matter (Phase II) - ​I18A1 metaG | ecosystem: Environmental > Aquatic > Freshwater > Lake >... | reverse complement strand
GTCGCAATGACAGTAGTTTGGGAAAGCCCTGCATCGCCAATAGCGATTTGCCTCCAGGGATATTCCTGCTACAATGAAACTCGCTCTGCATGATCGCTCTATTCCTAACGAAAATACGCGAAGGAAGGCTGAAGCTGGATGAAGATGGACCGCTCAATACTGTTAATTATCATTGCCATGCTGATCGGCGTGGTCGGCCAGTTGTGCTTGAAGGCGGGCATGAACCAGGTGGGCCAGATTGACGCCATCAATCTGGCCAGGCCGCTGGAAGTCCTAGGCCCTGCTTTCTCCAAACCGTTGGTATGGATCGGACTCGCTGCCTACGCGGCCAGCGCCATGTTCTGGCTTATCGTGCTCTCCCGTTTCGACCTGAGCTATGCCTATCCCATGCTGGCCTCCATGTACATCGTCATACCCATCGTCTCGCGCATCTTTCTCAAGGAAAGCATCCCTCCTCTGCGTTGGTTGGGCATGTTCATTGTCCTGGTGGGGGTCGTTCTGGTCAGCCGTGGCTAGAGACGCCGGCTCGGGGAGGCCATGAATGCCGCGCATTCACGAGACCGCCGATGTATCACCTCGCGCTCAGATCGGCGAAGGCACAGTGATCTGGCATCAAACCCAGGTGCGTGAAGGGGCTTCCATCGGCGATAATTGCATTTTGGGTAAAGGGGTCTACATAGACTCGGACGTGGTGATCGGGGCCCGCGTCAAAATCCAGAACTATGCCTGCATCTATCATGGGGCGCGAGTTGAGGATGGCGTTTTCATCGGCCCTCATGCCTGCATCATCAACGACAAGTATCCCCGCGCTGTTTCGCCAGAAGGCCGCCTGAAGACCGCTGCGGATTGGGAAGTGGGGCAGGTCCTGGTACGCGAAGGCGCTTCCTTGGGGGCCATGTCGGTCGTTTTGCCCGGCGTCACCATCGGTCGCTTTGCCATGGTTGGCGCAGGTTCAGTCGTCACGGCTGACGTGCCGGATCATGGCCTCGTCATGGGAAACCCTGCCTGCTTGAAGGGTTTCGTTTGTCGCTGTGGACGGCGCCTTGCCGTCAAGGAGTCGTTTTCAGAGCACGTCGTCATGAGTTGCGGAGTTTGCCTTGCCGAGTATAATATCGCAAAAACGAGCCTTGCTATGCTGAAATGACCCCCTTTTCCATTTTTGCCTTCGCAGAAGGAGGTTACGGTCTTGGCCCTCAATGTTGGGGTGGTGGGTGTCGGTTCGATGGGGCGCAACCACGTGCGCATATACGCTGAACTGGACAACGTGAATCTGGTGGCTGTTGCCGATGTGGATCGCGAAGCCGCCGAGCGGGTTGCGCGGACCTATCATGTTAATGCCTATACAGATTACCAAGAGATGTTCGCCCGTGAGGATCTAGATTTGATTTCGGTTGCTGCGCCCACCGGCTTTCACCGACAGGTAGCCATGCACGCTATGAATGCTGGCGTCAATGTCCTCGTGGAGAAGCCGCTAGCCGCAACTGTGGAGGAGGGCGAGCAGATGATCGCTCTCGCCCAGGAAAAAGGCGTCAAGCTCACGGTGGGACATATCGAGCGGTTTAATCCCGCGATCCTGGAGCTGAAGAAACGCCTGGATGACGAACCTCTGGGTCGTATCTTCCAGATCAATGTCAGACGAATGGGACCGTTCCCGCCCCGCGTGGAAGATGTCGGAGTGGTCATTGACTTAGCCACTCATGATTTGAACATCATGGAGTATCTGACGAACTCGCAGATCAAGAGCCTTTTCGCCGAGACGGAGCGGCGTATCCACGCCAGGTACGAGGATTTGGTCTCCGGCGTGATGCGCTTCCGCAACGGCGTTATCGGCGTTCTCGACATCAACTGGCTAACGCCGACCAAGATTCGGGAGCTGGCTATTGTAGGGGAGCGGGGCATGTTTCTGGTGAACTACCTGAGCCAGGACCTCTATTTCTACGAGAACAACCTGGCGTCCGGCAACTGGGAGCGGCTCGTGGCCATTGGCGGGGTGCGCGAAGGCCAGGTCGTCAAGTACCAGGTGAAGCGCGTTGAGCCTCTGAAGGCTGAGCTGCAGTCCTTTGTCGAGGCAGTGGAGAATAATACCCCCCCTGTCATCAGCGGCGCAGAAGGTCTGCGTGCCGTCTTCTTGGCTCACAAGTTGATCGAGTCGGGCCGGGAGCACCGTCTCATCGAGCTACCTTGAGGAGATCAAGCAAAAAGCCTCTGCGTTTGCAGAGGCTTTTTGCTTTCGGAGGGCATCACCAACAATTGGTGTGTCCTAGGCCACACCTCCGGTGATGCCCTTGCTACTAAAACATGAGTCTATCACGGGCATCACCTCCTTATATTATGATAGCAGTTTCCAGGCGAGAATCCACCTTCCCGAAAGCTCCAAGCTTTCAAGAAGGTCTCGGCTAGATGCAGTGTGCCCTCTCGATCGGTATGAAGCCACCCAAGAGAATCGAACTCTTAACCTGGCGCTTACGAAGCGTCTGCTCTGCCGGTTGAGCTAGGGTGGCAACTCCCATGAGCCGTACTGGATTCGAACCAGTGACGCCCTGCTTAAAAGGCAGGTGCTCTGCCAACCTGAGCTAACGACCCGGACAGTTGTCTGCGCGGCTGAGCGTGGCAGGGAAACTGCTGCACAAGGCCAGCGGACAGGCTAAATTGTATCATAGATCGGCCCGTTTGTCAATTATGCGAAGGAAGAAGAAAAAACTAAGAGGGTATTCCGGGGAAAACCTCTGTCGAGCTGTATCCTGGCTTCTTGCTTGATCGGTTTCGCTACACTGCAGCTTCCTGTAAGAGGGGCGTGCTCCGAGGTGCAGGGGCTTCCTCTACAGGCTTTTCGTACTGGCCGTTGCTCAAGACACGGCGTATCTGATCCAGGAATCGCGCCACCTGGAAAGGCTTGGTAATGTATCCCGCCAGCGAGTTTGAAGGGGGGTGATCTCCCGCCTGCCAACGGGACAGGCACGTCACAACAATGACAGGGATGTTCTCCCACCGCTCGTCGGCCCGAATCTTTTCCAAGACCTCCCAGCCGTTCATGTCGTTCAGGAGAATATCGAGCAAGATCAAATCCACGTGATTCCCGTCAAGGCTATCCAGGCACTCCCTGCCACTGAAGGCGCCCAATACCTGATGGCCTTCCCTTTCCAGAATCAGCTTGCATAACCTGACCAACGTTGGATTGTCGTCTACGATCATGACCCTTTTGCCCATATGTCCCTCCTCTTACTTATGCCAACACAGGGCCGCATCCTGATCGTAGCGAAAGGCGGACGACCATCTGAGGGTGAACCTGCTCTGTTCCTGACGAATGATCCAATCGTCAAGCTGATAGGCGAATTGCTCCAGCGTCTCTGCGCATATCGCCGTGACCGCCCGCTGCTCCTCCGCTGTGAGGTCAAATCTGGCGATAACCAGCTCCCTCCTGGAGTTTAGTAAATCGTGCAGAAACTGCTTGTCGAGAATCGCTGTGCCGACAATGGCCTGAATCGCTTCGTAAGACATATTCTTCCAACCTCTTTTCCGAAAGATATCAGTCCCAACATGAAAACACAACATGAATGGCGTTACGATGATGACCGTAGATCGCGGCTGAAGCCCAATAACCCTTTCTGCATAAAGGCAAAGGTGCCCACTGCGATGACCACATCACCCACACTGAAGACGGTGGGCCAGGGAAAGGGTGGGGGGATCACAAAGATATCAGACAGAAACCAAAGCCTGGTCTCTTCGCGAGCCAGGAGGATATCCTTGCTCCTCACCAGCCGTGAACCAGTAGTCACTTGGGACGCCGATATTGTATAGCCACCGCGTTGTAAAGCTTCCGGTGAGGTGGGCATGAACCCGCCATTGGCCAGGGTGACCAGGAAATTCAGAGCCAAACCCAGGCCAATAATGGCAATGCCAGACAGATGACGATTTAACCATACGAAAGCGAGGAGAAGCAGGTAGGAAAGCGCCATTGCTCCCACTGCTATGCTTCTCGTCTCTCGCCGATCAAACCAGGGGCCGTAGATCAGGAAAGATTGCAGAAGCAAGGCCCCTAGTGCCAGTCCGCCCTGGCGCAAAGGCAAACTGGCCAGCCTTTGTATCGTCCCACCCCTGATCAGCCCTACGACAATGGCCAATATCAGGACAATGAGCAGGATCATCAGGGGTTTGTCTGGCTGTCCCTTTTAGCCGCCGCCACTGCCACCTACGCCATCCGGCGCGCCACTAGCTACAATGAGAGCACCAATGGTCAACAGAATGTAGAGCACTTGCCAATACAGTTTGCTGATGTTCTTCATGTTGGGCCTCCTTAGCCAAATAGATCGGTGGTAAAGCCACCTTATTACATCACCGGTAAAAAATAGTATACACAGCAGCACTCACGAAACACTCACGGAAGGATCAAAAAAGGGGGTACGATGAAGGACTGCGAAGGAAATAAAAAAGGGGGACTATCCAAGGAAAGGATAATTCCCCCATGTTGCGTAGCTTCCGTATTATGTGACTTTTAGTACTTATTCGAAAGAAGTAGGATAGCCCCTCGTGGGCGTTCCTGACGAGCTTGTTCTCAGGCTTGAGGCCTATCCCAAAGGCCGTTGAGTATCTGTTGGTACAAGGCGATGGTCTCCAACGCTGGCTCTACGCCTAGTTCTTCCTTAAGCTTCTGGTTGCATTCCTGGTAGCATTTGATGGCAGCGGCGCGATTGCCGGCCAGAGCATAGCTCTGCATCATCTGGCGATAGACTTCCTCTCGATAGGCGTCGCAGGCCAAGGCCTTCCTGGCCAGGGCGATACTCTCCTCATAGTTGCCTTGCTGGGCATAGTGCGTGGATAGCTCCAACAGGATGCGAATGTACTCTTCCCTCAACTGTCCTCGCCGCTCCTCGCACCAGTTGGCGTAGACGTCCATCATATAGTCCCCTTGATAGAGCTCAATCGCCTTGCGATAGCACTCTTCGCGGCGTTTGGGATTGGCTTTGGCCTCCGCCAGCAATTCGGAGAACTCAGCTACATCATAGGTGTGCGTGATGTCCAGCGCCAGGCGATAAAGCCCGCTTTCGTGAACCAGGCATTCCGCATAAAGAGCTTTGCGCAGACGGTACGCTGTGGAATGAAAGTTGCTGTTCCCTTTGCTTGGCGGCAGATTGCCCCATAAAGTCTCGATGATCTCCTCCTTGCGTAGCCCTTGCGGCTGGGAAAGGAGGAAAAAGAACAGTTCTTTGGTTACGCTGGAGTCCCATTCCGCGTTGGTCACAGTATGTCCATCGCGTATAACGCGCGAATTGCCGAAAGCATAAACCTCGAGCAGGCTGACGCGGCTGGCTGGCACGGCAACGGGTCGTTTGCGAGCGCTTTCAGGGGTCAACCGCACCAGGGCACGCATCTCGGAGGATATCTGCCGGAAAAAGTCCCCCCCGACCTTTTGGGTAGCGCCGTATTTGATGAGCTGGCTCAGGTAGCGGCCCTCAGCAGCGATAAACCAGGTATGCTGCAATTCTCTTGCCAGGGCTACGACCTCCTGCAGATGGCGTTCGGCATCCTCAAGTCGCTGCTCTAAAAATGCCACTTGGGCTAAGTGAAGGGCGACCCTGGCCAACTCGCGTTTCGCTCCGTCCGCCCGGAAGATTTCCGCAGCCTGGAGGAGCGTTTCTCCGCCGGCTTTCAGATCGCTTGCATTATAGAAAAGGATCCCCTGCGAGAGCTTGCAAAGCCCCATCTCATAACGGGAATGGTGTTTCTTCGCACTCTCCAGGGCCTGCTCGATATAATAACGGGCTACCTCGAGATTGCTCTGCGCGCGGTACATATTGCCAATGGCCAGCAAAGTGTAAACGACGATGAAGGCCTCATCTTTCCGCTTGCCGATCTCCAAAGCTTTCTCATAAGCGTCGGAAGCGTGTCCGTAATCGCGCAAATCTCGGTAGAGATCTCCCAGGCTGGCCAAGGCGTACATCTCCGCCCGCGGAGAACCCGCCTCTCGCGCTTTCTGCAGGGCATCTTCTAGCGTGTCCAGGGCATCGGCGTATTTCCCCTGGCAATGTTGGATGACCCCCAGGCTGTTCAGAGTATTTGCCATGCTCCCGGGGTTGTTAAGCCGTTGCCAGTACTGTAATGCCTGTTCAAAGTGAAGCGCTGACAGCGCTAAATTGCCCATTCGTCCGTAGGTCACCCCCAGATCGTGGGAGGTGATCGCTACATCATACAGACGGTCAAGGCGTTCGTAGAGGCTCAAAGCTTGCTGGAGTTCGGATATAGCTGCAGCGAAATCTCCCTGGAGGATAAAGGAAGTGCCCAGTCCCCGATGGGCGCGGGCTGCCGTGGCCGATCCATCCTCCCCAAGAATGGCAAGTGCACGTTGGCAGTTCTCGATGGCCTTTGATGTATCACCACGGCAATAGTGGATAACGCCTTCCTCCGCCAGAGTCCTAGCTACGCCGGTTTGATCGCCTCGATGTGCGAATTCTATCCTGGCTCGATCAAAAGCGAGCATCGCCCCATTGAAATCACCCGTGTCTATACAAATTTGACCACGGTGGTAGAGCAGTTGAGGGTATGAGCTAAGCACGGCCGGCGGCAAGGCATCAATCCAGCGTGCCAGTGTCGTCCATTGCCCTCGGTCAAAGGTTTCTCTGGCCGCAGCTTGCATCGCCCGCGCCGCATCTTCCCAGGAAGCTGCCGATAGATAATACTCGATGGCTTCGCTCCAAAGCCCCTTGTCCGCGAAGAGGTGGCCGGCTTTGACATGGAGGGCCAGATACCTCTCCGCGTTTTGCCCCTTGCCTTTGGCGGCCAAAAATGCCCGAAAGAGGTGATGATAGCGATAAAAGTCGCCCTCCAGACGGAAGGTAAACAGATTCTTCTGCTCCAAATAGCGGAGAATCTCCTCAGAGCGGTTCGTTCCCAGCAAAGCATCGCACAGCGAGGGACTCATGCGGTCTAGAGTTGAGGAAAAGACGAGGAAATCTTGTAACTCCGGCGGCTGCAGGGCGAAAACCTCGGTGGCAAGATAATCAAAGACTTGCCCCTCATCTCCTTGCACCCGAATGATGTTCTTGAAAAGCCCGCCCCACAGATCATGCGTGCTCAAAAGGATGCCGGTGATCCATCCCTCCGAGCGCTGCGCCAGTTCCCCAGCCTGGCTGTCGGAGAGTTCGACGCCATAGTTCTGGCGCATCAACTCCTGGATTTCCGAAGCAGTGAAGCGCAATTCGGACACGCCGAGGCCAGCCATTTCCTGGCGAGCGACCAAACGGGTCATCGTTAGCTTGGTGGGCAAGCCCCGGCTGGAGAGGATGATGTGGCAGTTCTCCGGCAAATGGCGCAACAAGGTATCGAGGAAAAGATTGACCTCCGCACTGGCGTCCATGAGATGATAGTCATCCAGGACAAGGACAAAATAGCCGGGGATATCCTCATACATGTCAGTAGCCAATGCGCCTACGACAGCCCTGCTGTCCAGGGGAAAAGCTGCACTACGCAGGATCTCTTGGGTGCGTTGGCCGAATTGAGGAAAGCGTTGTCGGATGGCACTCACGAGATAATCGAGGAAAACCCGCAGGTCTCGATCGCCTTCATCGAGAGCCAGCCAGCAGACAGGCAAATCTGTATCGTGGGCGTAGTCAATAAGCAGGGAGGTTTTACCGTAGCCTGCTCCGGCAGAAACGAGGATCAGCTTGCGATCTATATGTTCATGTATAAAGTTCACCAGCCGCGATCGGTATAACAGGGATTCTCGTCTGCTGGGTAACAGGACTTTGGTAATAATGGTGGGTGAGGCGCTGGCCACGCTCCCTCCCGATCAGATCCCAGCGAAATAGCTGAGTTTTACCCCCGTTGTTATTATACCACAAATTGTCCAAGATAGGAAACCATCCTGATAGGCATTTTGAGCCGACCCTGCCACTGTGGTGCACCCCCTACAAATTGTGGCCTGGGCCTATGCAGATCGCAACCTGTAGTATTTCTGGCTCGGGTTGTCTGAAGGCCCTGTTATGCCAGTCCAAACAACCAGCAAAGCCTTTTGCCGATTCGTAATTTGCGCTTTAATTGTCTTTTGGCTAGAATTATTCGCCCTTTTCTCACGGTGGAGGAGGCATCCATGGGACGGGTCATACAATCGAACCATCCGTTAATCCAGCACAAGCTCACCCTGTTGAGGGACAAAGATACGGAGCCTAAGAAATTCCGCGAGTTGATCCGTGAAGTGGCTATTTTGCTCACCTACGAGGCCACAGCCGATCTCAAGCTGACAGACATCCCTGTAACAACTCCTCTGGCGGAAACCACGGGCAAGGAACTTGCCGAAAAGATCGGGCTGGTGCCGATCTTGCGGGCTGGTTTGGGCATGGTAGAAGGGGTATGGGAACTGATGCCCGCTGCCGAGGTATGGCACATCGGCCTCTACCGCGATCACAGAACGCTGGAGCCGGTCGAATATTACAACAAGCTTCCCGTCAGCCCTACTGTGCAGGTTTGCCTGATCCTCGACCCGATGCTCGCCACCGGCGGCTCGGTCGAGGCCACCATCAACATTCTGAAACGATGGGGAGCGAAGCGCATCAAGGTCGTGGCCGTTATTGCCGCGCCGGAAGGGATCCGACGTGTCACAGCCGCCCATCCCGATGTGGACATCCATGTAGCTGTGATTGACGACCACCTCACCCCGGAGCCAACCCGACCAGACGACCCACCACCAGGCTACATCGTGCCCGGCCTTGGCGACGCTGGAGACCGGCAGTTCGGCACCGGCTGATTTCGGAAGACTGACTGAGCAGAGATGAACAGGATTGGGAGGTAGCACAGGGCTTCGTGCCCGTCAGGAACGCCACAAGGGGCTATTCTACGACAAAATGTGATCTACTGACCCCGTAAACCCGTGTTCCTCTCATTAGGAAGGGGACGATGGCTTTTCCTCTCGTCTTTATGACTGCGTTTTTGCTCTCGCTGCTCCTGACCCCCATCGCTGGGCGGTTGGGTCGCCGTTGGCGGTTGGTAGCCGTACCTGATGAGCGTCGCCGCCATGCCAGGATCATCCCCCAATCGGGAGGCATCGCGCTCTATCTCTCCTTTGCCGTCGCCATCCTGATGATTCCCTTGCTGCCACGGCAGTGGATGCCACCGACGCCGGAAGGCCCTGATCCCAATGAGATCATCCGCCTGGCGGGAGTGTTTCTCGGCGCGACGTTCCTGATAGTGGCCGGACTCTGGGATGACCGCCGGAAACTATCGGCGCGCACCCAGTTCATCGTGCATGTTATCGCCTCTCTGATCGCCATCGCTTTCCTCATCTTTATCGAGGTAGTGAATAATCCCTTCACGGACCGCCAGGTGTGGATAACCTGGCCATTGCCGATTTTCATCACTATCTTCTGGATCACGGGGATGATTTCCACCGTGAACTTTCTTGACGGGCTGGATGGGCTGGCGACGAGCTTGGCTGCCATCACCGCCACGGTCTTAACTATACATATGATCCGCGAGCATCAATACAGCGTAGCCTTACTTCCCCTGGCACTGCTGGGAAGCACTTTGGGGTTCCTGCCCTTCAACTTTTACCCGGCCAGAATCTTTATGGGGAGCTGCGGCGCCTATGTCCTGGGCTACGCTTTGGGCACACTCTCCATCCTGGCGGGAGCGCGTGTGGCGACGATCCTGCTGGTGATGGGCATTCCGATCATGGATGTCGCCTGGCAGGCATACAGCCGATGGCGGAAGAGGCGGCCAATCGGGGAGGGGGATCGGGGACATTTGCATTACCGACTGCTAGGCTTGGGGCTAACGCAGCGTCAGATCGTGGGGCTGTACTCTCTCTTCTCGGCTCTTTTCGGAATCCTTGCCCTGGTGATCTCCCACCGACTGTACAAGTTCTTTGCCCTGATGTTCCTCGGCGCATTAGGCCTCGCCATCCTGCTCTTTGTCACGCGGCGCTCGTGAGTTTCCCTGCTCTTCCTCCAGGTGCAACTGCTTGACAATCGTCTGCTGCACATCTCGCATACCGTCCTCAATATAGGGATAGACCAACCATATCAGGCCGGCAGCAGCAATCACCCCTGTGACAGTGCGCGAAACCCATGTGCTCTCCCAAAGGCCGAGCAGTTGCCCGCTTCCATCTATGGCCAACGGCAGGATAAAGAGCAGGGCAAAGTGGACGAACTGTCGCCCGCGAAGAGGGTGCAGCCGCCGCCGAACGGTGGCAAAGGCAAGCCCCGCGATAAGCCCCGTGGTATAAATCGCCACATCGCGTTCGCAGACCGCTACTTTGTAGCCGATGTTTTCGTCCCCAATGTAGCGTGGGGGAATATCCCTGCCTACCAGTGCGCGAAGCTCCTCCAAAGTGTAGTAATAGCGCGGGCCATAAAGGAAATAGGATCGCTCCGGCAACTGATGGCAAACCGGCGGGCCATAAAGGCGATAGATGAGCCGTCCCCATCGTTCATAGCCATTGGCCATCAGCGCCGGCGCGAGGAGAGGTAAGCCGATGTAAATCGCAAAGGCCAGGTTGGCGGCAAACAGCCAATGCCTGGCCAGGATGTAGATCAGCTTGTCCAGCAGGATCACGAGGTCACGGGTGCAACCCGTCGCGCGAGTGGACATCAGTGTTCTTCAAGGCGTCGTTTGAGCACTTCGATCTCGCGTTGCAACGCGCGCTGCCGTCTGGACAGATAGTAGATATAGGCGAAAACGATCAGCCAGATTACTGTATAGGCGGCGTATAGATAGACCAAATTGTCCATGACTTTCTCTCTCCTGGCCTCCGCAGCCGGCATCCCTAGGGAAGCTCGCGCGCTTCCAGCGCTCGCCTGAGCATATCCACCTCATCTTCCAGGCATTCCAGGCGCATCCGGTAAAGCAGTATGCAGGCGTAGAGCAGAGTAAAAGCAAGCAGCGCGATCAGTAGCGCCCACACCATAGGTGGTTCCAAACTCATTCCCTGGGAACCGAAAAGGACGGGGTGGATCGTGCGCCACCAGCGGATGGCCATAAAGACGATAGGCACGTTAACAAAGCCGATGATGCTCAGGACGGCGGTGTAGCGCGCCTTCATGTCCTCCTCGTTCACGAAACTGCGCAGCAGAAGAACGCCCACGTAGAAAACCCACATCACCAATGTCGCCGTCAAACGGGGGTCCCAGGTCCACCAGGTGTTCCAGATCGGGCGCGCCCAAAGGGAGCCGCTGAGCAGCACCATAGTGCTGAAGAGGACGCCGATCTCCAGCGAAGCGGTCATCAAGATGTCCAGCGTCCGCCTTCGCCGCAGCAAGTAACCCATGCCGCCCAGGAAAGCGACGAAAAAAGCCAGGAATCCGACCCAGGCGGAAGGGATGTGAAAATAAAAGATGCGTTGCACCTGGCCCATGACCCGTTCGGTGGGCGCATAGACGAAAACAGCATATAGCGCGGCCAACATAGCCACTGCCGCGGCCAGGTTCAAGAGGGTGAGCCATTGTGAGCCGGTTATCTGCTTTCCAATCCGCTGCGGGGAGAACATGGAGTTCATGCAGCCACCTTCGGACTTCCCGCAGGCTGCAAACCTGGCCTACGGGAGGTCTTCCGCAACTATACCCAACCGCGCAGGCGCACCGCCTCTGCGACGCGCTGCACGGAAATCAAATAAGCACCTATGCGATTGTTCACTTTGTAGCGTTGTGCCATCTCATGCACGCCGTGGAAAGCAACCGTCATCCTGGCATCCAACTGGGTGTACACGTCTTGCAGCGCCCAATAATAGTTATAGGCGTTCTGCACCTGCTCGAAATAGGACACAGTAACGCCGCCAGCGTTGCACAGGAAATCAGGGATGACATAGACACCTTTGCTATACAGGATCTCATCCGCCTCCGGCGTCGTCGGGCCATTAGCCAGTTCGGCCACGATGCGCGCCTTGACATCCTGCGCATTCTCTTTAGTGATCGCATTCTCTAGAGCGGCGGGGATCAAGACGTCCACATCCAGGGCCAGCAACTCCTCATTGGTGATGTTTTTGGCGCCGGGGTAATCCTGCACAGCACCGGTTTTATTCTTGTGTTCCGCCGCTGGAGCATAATCCAGCCCACGTGGATTATAGATGCCACCCTTAGAATCGCTTACGGCGACGACCTTGAGGCCAAGCAGGGATGTCGTCAATTGGTGGGCATACTGCCCGGCGTTGCCATAGCCTTGTATAGCTACCGTGGCGCCCTGGAGTTGGATGTCCAGCACTTTGGCCGCCTCGCGGATAGTATAAATGCCGCCGCGCGCTGTGGCATCGCCACGTCCCTCCGAGCCGCCGAGAGGGACCGGCTTGCCCGTAATCACGCCCGGGGCATGATAGCCGACGATAGCCTGGTACTCATCCATCATCCAGGCCATGATTTGGGGGTTCGTATAGACGTCCGGCGCGGGGACATCTATCTCCGGGCCGATGAAGCGGCCCAGGGCGCGGATGTAACCCCGGCTCAGACGCTCCAATTCGCCCTGGGACATCTCCTTCGGATTGCAGACCACGCCCCCCTTGCCGCCGCCGAGAGGGATATCCACGACGGCACACTTCCAGGTCATCCAGGCGGCCAGTGCCCGCACGGTGTCAATCGTCTCCGCAGGATGGAAGCGGATGCCCCCCTTCGTCGGCCCACGCGCATCGTTGTACTGCACGCGGAACCCCTGGAAAACACGGATGGAGCCATCGTCCATGCGCACGGGAATAGACACATGCATCTCGCGCATCGGCACGCGCAGCAGCGCGTGGATCCCTGGATCCAGCTTTAGGATCGCCGCGGCCTGATCCAGTTGTTGTTGCGCCATCGCAAACGGATTTGGCTTTTCATTGCCAGCCATGTTTCGTTCTCTCCTCTTTTGTCAAGCCTCATTGCATGAAAGGAACCCTTTTAAGGCCGAAAGATGACCTCACCTCCTTGTGAGCATCATCTTGTGCGGCACAACGTCCAAGCGGAGTATAACATACAACCGCCGAGATGCCAAATCCGCAAGCCTGACGGGTTTTTCCAAACTCGTCAGGTCTATGGCGGTCGCGGCGCTGGAGTCACCGTTGTGGGCATAGATGTGGCACTCGCAGTGGCTGATGGTGCGTGAGAAGGAGTAACAAGGCTGGTCATTGTCACTGTCGCCGTGTGTG
>Ga0129297_10001177_pt1 | contig 13096 bp, 10 predicted proteins | sample I18A1metaG_FD_94708 | JGI IMG/M metagenome (GOLD analysis project Ga0129297, IMG submission 94708) | Lake sediment bacterial and archeal communities from Gulf of Boni, Indonesia to study Microbial Dark Matter (Phase II) - ​I18A1 metaG | ecosystem: Environmental > Aquatic > Freshwater > Lake >... | reverse complement strand
GCCTTAGGCTAACCTAGTCATTTTCGTTGCCCTGCGGTTTAACCCAAACAACGAGAAGGAGGGGTCAATGAAAAACCCAGTTTTGGTCGTTTCTTTAGTCTTGCTGCTTTGCTTTGTGTTTGCCTGCCAGAACAAAGCCGAGAAAGCGGAGCTGGAAAAGTTCAGGGCGCAGGCAAAGCTTGAGGAGGAGAACAAGGCTATTGCAACTCGTGAATGGGAAGCGTGGAGCAAAGGAGACTTTGAGGCTTTTAAGGAGGTCGTAGCTCCTGGATATGCTTGGTACGAGCCCTCAGGAAGTACTCAACCAAAATCCTTGGAAGAAGCAATAGAGACAGGAAAGATGGTGCATAAGAATCTTCCAGATGTTACTTTCAGCATTGAAGAAATATTCGCTTCGGGAAACCGAGTCGTAGTCAGGTATATAATGAGAGGCACTCAGCCAGGAGAACTTCAAGCCCTCCCAGTGGCTGGGAAAAAGATTGAAGTTAGCGGGATCATGATTCACCGCATTGAAAATGGAAGAATTGTCGAGGACAGGGAAGAATTCGATATGTTCGGCTTGAATCAACAGCTCGGCATGGAGCTTAAGCCGAAAGAAGTTAAGAAATAGGGGATCAGCGAACGAACATAATTTGACACTCGTCTTCCCAAAAATCTTAATTTTAGTGAATATCAGTTAACCGCCGTAAAGGCAGCCATATGGGAGGAAGGAGTACCCCTGGCCGGACTCGAACCGGCGACACATGGACTAGGAATCCGATCTGATCGTATTCCAAAGTCAATGGAAAAAGCGAGTTCCTCCCGTAAAACGTGTTTTTTCTTTTAAGCACCATTCAGGCAGCCCAGCAGAAAAGCAAATTGTTATCAATCAATATATCTCTTTGAGTCGTGATTTATGTTTCCTTACGATGGTTGGAGGGGCACAGCCAAAAAGGAAACTCTCATTCTCAACCAAAATTTTACGAATGGTAGCTGTATATGAGAAAATAAAACGGCTGAGTTTTAAGTAGATGAAAATGAATCCCTACCAACGTTTCCTAACGCAAAACTTTGTACCTTTTGATCCTTTAGAACTGGCAAGGGAAACTGAGAAAATAGTAACTAGACTTGGTCGGGAGGGATTGGAAAGGAAGTATGTTGGCTTTTATTCAGCCCCTGTCTATCGAGGAATAGCAACGGGGTATGCCGGAGGCTGTTGTCTTCGCTGCATTTATTGCTGGGCGAATTGGTCTAGAGATTTTCCTGAAAAGCTGGGAGAATTTTGCTCTCCTAAAGACGTGGCTCAGAGACTTTTCAAGGCAGCTGAGAATGGGATAACTTCTCCAGGTTGGGAACGTTTTAAACATCTTAAGGTTGAAAAGCTTCGTTTATCAGGATGCGAACCAACAATTGGCAAAGAGCATTTATTATCGGTTTTGAAATATGTAAAAGATTCGAAATACCCACTTTTTATTTTAGAAACGAATGGCATACTTTTTGGTGCTGATAGAAATTACGTGAAACAATTAAAGGAATTCAAAGAAAAACTTTATGTCAGGGTTTCATTTAAAGCTGCTATCCCCGAAGGTTTTACCCAAAGAACTGGAGCTATTGGGGAGTATTATGAATTGCCATTCAGAGCTTTAGAATATCTTTTGGAAGAAGGCATTTCAGCAAGAGCCGCCGCCATGACGGATCCTAGAGTTATGCCAAGAGATGAAAGGGAAATTTTAATAGAGAAATTGAATAGAATAGACCTAAAAGCAAATTATTCTTCCGCTCTGGAGGAAGAGCAGATGGATAGGTATGATACAACACTCAAACGACTAAAGGCTTCTACTGATCTGGAATTTGCAGGGAAACTGGAGAAAGGAATTGAAGAGGAATTTGAATGAATAAATTTTCTACTTTTGGCTGGACCAGCTTTCGGGTGACGTCCATGGGTTGCTAACCTTACTTGAGAGGTGGTATCTTGATTGGGGGCAGGTCAGTATCAGGCATGAGCGAAGACCGCATTAAGGAAGCCATGCTTTATGAACGTCTTGGTGCCAAAGTCCAGTGTCTTACCTGCGAAAGGCGCTGTCTAATCCCTGAAGGAGAGACCGGCTCCTGTGCTACACGAAAGAATACGAATGGGCGTCTTTATACTCTTGAGTATGGCGATATTTCTTCCCTCAGCGCCAACCCTATCGAAAAGAAGCCTTTCTTTCACTTCTATCCGGGGACAAGAGCCTTAACTATCGGCAGCTGGTCATGCAACTTTACTTGTCCCTGGTGTCAAAATTATGAAATAAGCAAATCACGCGATAACATAGGCAAGGGCCAATTTATAAGTCCGAAGTTCTTTATTAAATTGGTTAAGACACACCGGTGCCAAGGTACCAGTGTGTCTCTTAACGAGCCGACTCTACTCTTTGAATATTCCCTTGACATCTTCGAGCTTGCCAAACTTGAAGGCTATTACAATACCTATGTTACTAATGGCTATATGACCTCTCAGGCACTGGACGTGCTCGTGGCTCATGGCTTAGACGCAATGAACATCGATATAAAAGGTGAAACCGAGGCGGTCAAGAAATACTGCGCTGCCAATATAGATATTGTCTGGCGAAATGCTATCCAAGCCAAAAAGCTAGGGGTTTGGATTGAGTTAGCCACTCTGCTTATACCCGGTGTTAATGACGGCGAAGACGGGCTTGCCAGAATTGCCCGAAGAATAAAAACGGAATTGGGAATTAATGTCCCCTGGCATCTTACCGGCTATTATCCATCCTACAAATTTAGAAATGAGACCTATGTTCCTCCGACACCCGTTAGCACTTTGGAGAAAGCCAGAATGATAGGAAGAACGGAAGGGCTGAAGTATGTGTACGTCGGTAATGTGCCTGGCCACCCTTATGAGAATACTTACTGTCCGAGCTGCAATCGATGCCTGATTGGGCGCTATGGTTTCAGTTTAACCCGATATGAAATAGGTATGGACAAATGCTGCCCTTACTGTAAAGAAGAGATTCCCATAAAATGCTCGCCCCTATGTTCTAAACCATGAAGCCTAGGCGAAAAACGAACACGGAGATAAGCAAAATCGAATGCCTAATTCAGTTGTTTCCGCTTTACTCTGAGGACCTGGGCATAGACCTTTCTACACCTTCAGGAAGATTTAGGTGGTTTGTCGCTTCTATTTTGTTTGGAGCTCGAATCGGTGAACAAATAGCCGCAAAAACGTACCGGTGTTTCGAAGCTGCTGGCGTCCTTGATTCTCCCGACAAGATGCTGAAAGCCGGGTGGGACCGGCTCGTAGAAATCCTGGATGCTGGCGGCTATGCGCGGTATGACTTCTCTACGGCAACCAAGCTTCTTGAGATAATGACCGTTCTTCAGCAAAAATACGGTGGCTTGGAAAATCTTTACCGTCAGGCATCGACAGGGAAAGACCTGGAAAAACGACTTCTAGAGTTTAGTGGCATCGGACCAACCACAGCTCAGATATTCTTGCGCGAGTTGCGGGGCATCTGGCATCTCCAACCAAGAGCAGCCGAGATTGCGCAAGCCGCCGCAAGGACTCTGAGTATTGACCTGAATCAATTGGAAGCGGGAAGGTTAGCTCGGGTAGAAACCGCCCTGGTCAAGTTATACCTAAGGTACTGCAAAAAGAGGAAGTGTAACGAGTGCCCGATGGAAGATTTCTGCAACCATAAAATTAGACAATGATTACTAATAAGAGCGCTCGCAGACAGGTTTAGGCAAATTGTGTTGCGCCGGCGTGACATGGGGAGAGGTCTGCTTTCTCCGTATTTGACTCATTGTTTTTTTGGTGATATTCTTTTTTCAAGAAACCAAAGGGGTCAGCAATGACCATTAGGTGTCCCAAGTGTCATTTTAATAATCCCGAAACCAAGCAGTTCTGCGCGGATTGCGGGACGCAGCTTATTGCCCCATCCAGGGACATTCAGCCAAAAGTTACGGAAACCCTCCAAGCGCCTATCCAGGACCTAACCACAGGCTCTACCTTTGCGGGCCGATACCAGATCATCGAGGAGTTGGGGAGAGGCGGAATGGGCAAAGTCTACAAGGTCTTTGACACCAAAATCAAAGAGAAAGTGGCCCTTAAGCTGATCAAGGAGGACATCGCCTCCGATAAAGATACGATCGAGCGGTTCAGTAATGAAATCCGGCTGGCGCGCAGGATTGGTCACCGGAATGTCTGTAAGACGTTCGACATCGGCGAGGCCGAGGGCGCCCACTTCATCACCATGGAATACGTTCAAGGCGAGGACTTGAAGAGCATGATCCGTATGTCGGGGAGTCTGAGCCTGGGTATGCTGTTGAACGTGGGGAAACAGGTTTGTTATGGGTTGGCTGAGGCTCACAGCCTCGGGGTTGTCCACCGGGACCTCAAACCTCAGAACATCATGATTGATAAGGGTGGGAACGCTAAGATTATGGACTTTGGGATAGCCAGATCAGTTAGAGAAAAAGGGCTGACCGGTCCAAGCGTGCTGATTGGGACACCGGAATACATGTCTCCCGAACAGGCAGAGGCCAAAGAGGTAGATCATCAGTCCGACATCTATTCCCTGGGAGTGATTCTTTACGAGATGGCGACGAGCCATGTGCCGTTTGAGGGGGAGACCGCCCTCAGCATCGCCATGAAGCACAAAAGCGAGATTCCCAAAAATCCGAAGCGGTTTAATCCTAACATCTCTGACGACCTGAGCAGCGTCATTTTAAGATGTCTGGAAAAGGATAAAGGCAAAAGATACCAGAGCGCCGAGGAAATTCGCTCCGACCTGGAAAAGATCGAAAAGGGGATCCCCACGGCGGAACGAATCGTCCCCAAGGCAAAACCGTTTACCTCCAGGGAGATCACGGTCAAGTTCAGCCTCAAAAAGCTCCTGGTTCCGGCCTTGGCCGCGATCGGCCTCATTGCGGCCGCTATCGTCCTCTGGAGGCTCATCCCCAAAAAGGAAGCTGCCCCGGCCGCGCCGGTCGAGAATTCTGTGGCGGTTATCACTTTTGAGAACCAGACCGGAGACCCTGCCTACGACTACCTCCAGAAGGCCATCCCCAACCTGCTCATTACCAACCTCGAGCAATCGGGCTCCTTTTATGTAGCCACCTGGGAGCGCCTCCGCGACCTCTTAAAGCAGGTGAAAAAGGGAGACCTGGAGGTCATCGACCCGGACTCGGGCTTTGAGATCTGCCGCCGGGACGGCATCAAGGCCATTGTCCTGGGGACCTACACCAAAGCCGGGAATGTGTTCGTCACCGACGTCAAGGTCCTGGATGTAGCCACCAAGAAGCTGGTCAAGAGTGCCAGCACCAAAGCGGAAGGCGTGGACAGCATCCTCAGGTCCCAGATCGACGACCTGGGCCGGGAGATCGCCCAGGGCCTGGGGGCGGCTTTCCAGGCCGGCCAGAGGAAAGTGGTAGACGTGACGACCACCTCGCTCGAGGCCTACAACGTCTATTTGAAAGGCCTGGATGAATATGACAAATTCAACAATGACCAGGCCAGAAAATTCCTGGAGAAAGCGGTCGAGCTGGACCCCTCGTTTGCCAGGGCTCACCACGTTCTGGCCTATGTTTCTTACTGGCTTGGCCAATCCGAGGCTTCGGATGAATCGCTGAAGAAGGCCATGGCCCTCAGGGACAAAATCACCGAGAAAGAAAGGCTGACCATCGAAGCCGATTATGCCCAGACTATAGAGCATGACCAGGACAAGTATTTTCGACTTCAAAAACAGGCTGCCGAGAAATATCCCAAGGAGAAAAGAATCCGGTGTGAATTGGGCACATTTTATGTAGAGCGGGGCGATCTCGATAGGGCGGAACAAGAATTCCGAGCGACTTTGGCTCTCGACCCTGAGTTTTCGCGGGCGCTTCTTTCTCTGAGCGAGGTCATGGTCATGAGGGGTGAATATGCCCAGGCACTGGAAGTTCGCCAGCGATGGGCTGCCCTGTCACCCGGGAATCCCGACGCGCTCGATGCTCTGGGCATCGTTTATTTTTTACTGGGAGAGAGCGACGAAGCCCTGGCCAAGTTCAAAGAGGCTCTCATGTTCGTGCCCGGCTATTTGTCTTCCGTCGTCGGCCTTCAATACATCTGTGCCCAAAGGGAAGATTATGGCCAGGCCCTGGCTTGGCTAGGCCAGCTCCTCTCCGAGGGGAATCCTCCGCGGTCTTTGCGCGACGGCCGTCTTTGGAATGCCTTCTACTGTTCCTGGTTGGGAAAGCACGAGGAAGCGCTGGCCGAGTTGCGCAAAATAAAGACCTTGTCGCCTTACGGAGCCCAAGTGCTGGAGGCCTGGATCTGGTATGATCGCGGCCGGGCCGACCAATTCTGGAAAAAATACCAGGACAGTTACAATGCCTTTTTAAGAACGAATCCCGAAATGAAGCGCCTGACCATGGCCGATGTTCAATTTGGCCAAGGGCTGGCGGCCCTGAGGCAGGGCCAATTGGGCTTGGCGCGCCAGAGGTTGGCGGAAATGAACTCTCTTGTGCCCAAACTGCCCAAGTTTGAACACTGGACAGAATGGCAAGAAGAGGCCGCCTCAAAACGTGATCTTCTCTCCGCGGAAATCTGCCTGGCTGAAGGAAAACCAAAAGAGGCCATCGCGATTCTCCAAAAAGCCACGCCCCGGCCTTGCCCCTTTTTCTTTTACTTCACTGAGGATTGGCTACGCTATAATTTTCCCTTCGAGCAAGACACCCTGGCGAGGGCCTACGCACAGAACGGAGAACCCGAAAAAGCGATGGCCGAATACGAACGGCTGACGACATACAATCCCAAGAGCGATTCGCGGTCTCTCATCCATCCCCGGTATCATTACCGGTTGGCCAAACTGTATGAACAGCGCGGCCAGATGGAAAAAGCGGCGGCTCAATACCAAAAGTTCCTTGTGCTCTGGAAAGATGCTGACCCAGGCCTGCCCGAAGCTGAGGGTGCCAGGAAGAGGCTCGCTGGGCTGAAGGGCACATAATATTCCTGTAGGTTAATTTGGTCTGACCAAAACTCGGCTTAACAGGGGCCGTCAAGTGAAGTCAAATAATTTCATCCCAAATCAAGGAGGGGTAAATGAAACGAATTGTTCTTGCGGTCGGCCTTGTTTTCTTGGTATTCGTCGCAGCCATCCTGGCTCGGACCCAAGCACAGCCAAAAAGTGAAAGCGTGGAACAAGAGCTAATAAAGTTGGAGAATGGTTGGAACGATGCCTTAGTCAAGCACGACTGGGCATTCCTTGAGCAGATTTTGGCGGATAACTCTCTCCACACAGATAGCGACGGTGCTGTCTCAACTAAAGCCCAGGTAATAGCGTATTTTAAGTCTGGCGAGATTTTGATTACATCTGCGGTAGCTGATGACTTTAAGGTCCGTGTCTATGGAGATGCAGCAGTCGTCAGTTTCCGATGCACTGACAAATCACAGTCCAAGGGTAAGGATACCAGCAGTCAGGGCAGAATTACGGATACCTGGGTCAAGCTTGCCGGCCGTTGGAGGTGTGTAGCAGGCCACGAATCGAGGATAACTCAGAAGTAGGGGCATCGGCGAACGAACATAATTTGACACTCGTTGTCTGGCCTTGCGTTGGTCAGGGGTCTGCCTCCCTCGGCTTGACTTTGCATTTTCATCGTGCTACTGGTTAAGCCATAATAGATTGGGGACAATTTAAGGTCAGCTAAGTCGAAAAGTTACACTCAATTTGGAAAGCTGCCTTTAATTCCGCAACCCACAAGCTGCAATAAAGGAGGGATTTTATGAAAACCAACAAACTCATTTGTATTCCGAGAGTGTTGGCCATCGTTTTTATCGTACTTCTATTGTCCTTGGGACTGGATGTTTTCTCCGAGAACGCCCCCTTCATAAAAAAAATGTACGGCTTTTTCGTGCATTCTGTGCCGTCATTTGTTCTGATCCTCATATTAGTTATTTTTTGGAAAAAACCTCTCATTGGCGGGTTTCTATTCATCCTGTTCAGTATCGCATTCACGTTGCATTTTCATACATATAGGTCTCTTCCAGGTTTGTTATTTTTGACTCTGCCGGTCGTTCTGATTGGGCTACTCTTCATCGTTGTTGGTCTGATAGCGAAAAAAAACGCAAAAGTAGTCTAGACGCCTGGAGTTGAGGATGCCAGGCTAAGGCTGGCTGGGCTGAATAAAGGGGCTCAAAGCTTTTTATATAGATATTAGCTTCTAAATCTAAAAACGGAGGGTTTTCATGAAACGCGTTGCTTTTGTAGTCAGCGTGGTAGCCTTGGTCCTCGCCGTCGCCGTCTGGGCACAAACCCTGGCACAGCCAAAAAGTGGGGATGTGGAACAAGAGTTGATAAAGTTGGAGAACGAGTTGAACGATGCTTGGGTAAAACACGACGCGGAGGCGTATGCCCGGCTTTTGGCGGATGACTACCTCGCCACAGGTCCGGATGGTATCATGATGACCAAGGCTCAGGAGCTTGCGTTGCTTAAGTCCACTGAGACCACTATAACGTCTGTGATAGCTGATGATTTCAGGGTTCGTGTTTACGGAGACGCGGCCGTAGTCACCTTCCGATTGACCCGTAAAAAACAGGTTAAAGGCAAAGAAAGCACCGGGCAGATGCGATTAACAGACACATGGATTAAGCGTGGCGGTCTTTGGCAGTGTGTATCCCTACATGGTTCGAGGATAGCCCAGAAATAGGGATCATCGAACGAACATAATTTGCCGCTCGTATTCCCAAGAACCTTAATTTCGGCAAACCTCAGTTAGTCGCCGTTAAGGCAGGCATATGGGGGAAGGTGTACCCCTGGCCGGACTCGAACCGGCGACACATGGATTAGGAATCCATTGCTCTATCCATACTGAGCTACAGGGGCACCCTTTCTCTGAAAGGCCCCGACTTCTAAAAGAGCGGACTTAATATAGCGCAATTCCCCCGGATTTTCAAACTTCAGGCGCCTAAGCTCCGCTTCCCTTGAACAGAGAAACCAGCTTTTTCAAACGCTCCAAAATCGTGTGCTTATTGCAGCTCGCCTCGATGTCTTTCTCGGATAGCTCCCTGATCTTCCTCAAAAATTCCAGGTTTTTCTGGTTGCGGGAGCTCACCAGATCGGCGATAACCTCTGCCACTCGCGGATTCTGGCCCAGCAGGGAGGCAAAGTGTTCAGCGGTTATTTCCAGGAGCTCCGCTTCTTCTTCAACGAAGCCCGTCGCCGTGCGCGGCAGCCCGGTGAAAAGTGACATCTCCCCAAAAATCCCGCCTGGACCTATTTTAAACTCAGAAGTATATTTTTTCCGTTTTTCCTCGTAAATGATCTCGCCCCTGACCAATCCTCTGGCCACGATATAGCAGCTTTCTCCGGGGTCGCCCTGCCGAAAAAGGACTTCGCCCCGGGCAAATTTCTGGCGCCGCACACGCCCTGCGAGCTCGCGGACTTCCTCGGGCGAAACAAGAAGCTCCCCGGCCTTCTCCCCTTCCTGATAACGCAGCAAGCCGGACTTGAGCAGGTCCGAATAAGTCCTCTCTTTTTCCTCTGCGTCTGCAACCGCGGCCTCTTTTGCTCCCACCGCCCGAACAACTTCCTTGACTTTCTCGGACAGGGCAACGGGAATCTCGATATTATTCCGCTTAAACTTATACCAGATGAGCCGGGCGACGTCTCCGCTGATGGTATATTTCCGGGCGAAATCTGTCACCCAATATTTGACCAGATAGGAAATCCCGAAGTCATCGTAGCTTAGGATATAGGCCACGGGAGCGGGCGAGGAGAGGACTTCGGGAACCTCCCGGGCCGCTTCGCGCAAGATATCCAGGACGACAGACGGAGGCGCGCCGGAGGCGACCTTCAAAGGTATGGTCAGCGCAGTTTTAGTATCCGGATGGGAAAAGTTGATGATCATCTCCGATGCCACGGTGTTGTTGGGGATGACGACGATGTTCGAGGCGCGGTCGAGGATCAGCGTCTCGCGCCAATTCGTATCCTGGACCACTCCTTCATGGGGGCCGATCTTGACCCAATCGCCGCGGCCAAAAGACTTGGTCAAGTTGAGCGAAATCCCGGCCAGGACATTGCTGAGCACCCCCTGAAAAGCCAGGCCGAGGATGGCCGTGAAGATTGCTGATGTGGCCAGGAACGGCGTGATGTTCAGCCCCAGTATTCCCTTGAGAACGGTAAAAAGCACGACCAGGTAAAAAACAAACAGGATAAAACCGTGAAGCACTCCGGGAAGAGGGAAAGAAATATGCCGTCTCCTGTAGCGGTAAAGGAGCCAAGTGTCGACTAGACGGATGAGAAAGAGCGCGGCCAGAAAAATAATCGCGGCATTAACGTAATCGTAGAATTTTTGGCTCAGCGAGAAGGCTCTCCGGAGGACATCGAGCTTAAGAAGGAACGCGACGATAAGAAAGGCGATCGGCAGGATCAGCCGGGAAATAAAAAAGACGGGAGCGGCGGCGCGCGAATCTTTGAGTTTTTCGAGGACCCGGCGCGCCGGGAAAAATAAAACAAGCCCGCCGATTAAGGCAAGAAGTGCGGCCAAGAGCTCGAGGTAGTTCATCGTCTGTCCTCACTTAATTAAATTATTTATTATAAACAGCTTACACGACCTTCAGGCGCATCCGTTCGCGCGCGGCATAAGTCCGTCGAAATTCCTTCCTCGCCTGCTTGACCATCTCGTCGATCTGGCGGTCATTATGATCAGGGTTGAAATGAGAAAGAACCAGTTTTCGGACGCCGGACTGCCGCGCGAGCTTTGCCCCTTCAAGCCAGGTGCTGTGGCCCCAGCCCTGCCTTCTCAGATATTCCTCCGGAGTAAAAGTGGCGTCATAAATAACACAAGTGACTCCTTTGATGAACGACGCTAACCGCTCATCCATTCCCTGCTCCGGGGGCTCTGTGTCAGTGGCGAAGACAATACTGACCTTCCCCTCCTCGATCCTGTAAGCCAGGCTTCCCTGGGGATGAAGAAGAGGGCAAGCCGAAATTTTGAGTTTCCCGATCGGATAACTATCCCTTTCAACCTTCACGAACGATTTCCGCGAGGCGGTCTCCCTGAAATCCACCGGAAAAGACATCCCTCCCATGACTGCCCGCAGGCACTTCTCCGCTTCTTGGGGGGAAAGATGAGAATAGAAGGTGAAAACCGCCTGAGGTGAATATAAAGGAGCGAAAAAAGGAAGCCCGATGACGTGGTCGAGGTGAAAATGAGTCAGGAAGACATGATAGCGCGTTTCGTCTGCGCCTGCCGACTCCATCATTTTCTCGCCAAGGTCCTTAATTCCCGTCCCCGCATCGATGATGACCGTCTCCCCGGCTGCGCCGGTCACAACAGCGCAAGGTGTATGTCCCCCATATTTCATCTTATCCCTGCTTGACACGGGGGCCGTTCCCCGCACTCCCCAGAATTCAAGCTCCATAAGCGGCCTTCCTTCTATTTTTCTTTAAGCTCAAAAACTCCGTCCCAGTCCTCAGGCGGTGGATATTGTCTCATGCTCTGGCAACGAGCGGAATAGAGCTTTGCCAGCGGTTCCTCTCCGAGGTTCGCGAACAAGCCCAACGCAGTGTCCCAGTCCCTCTTTTGATAAGCCTCGTGGGCGCGCTCAAAGACGCCCAGCCTCTCAAGTTCTTCTTCTCCGACCTCGCCCTTTTCCCCGATGATTTCGTATATTGAAACCGGTTTCTTCTTCCCAACGACGCGGATCGTATCCACCAGCCGGGCCACAACGTCCTCCCTCACGCGGGCATATGTTTCCTCTCCCAAAAGAATGGGCACGTGATACTGTTTGCAGGCGCCTTCGAGCCTTGATGCCAGGTTCACAGTATCGCCCATAGCCGTATAGTCAAAGCGCCTGCTCGAACCCATGTTTCCGACGACAGCATACCCGGAATTCAGGCCGATGCGCATGACCAGGGAGCGGCCATATTTTTCTTCGAAGCGGCCGCGGAGCTCGGTCAAACGCTTCTGGCAGCGCAGGGCAGCGCGGCAGGCCCGCAGGGCATGGTCAGGCTGGTCAAGCGGCGCGTTCCAAAAGGCAATAATGGCGTCTCCCTCGTATTTGTCTAGAGTCCCTCCGATAGAAAGGATAATATCAGTCATCTCGCCCAGGTATTCGTTCAACAGGCCAACCAGATCCTCGGGCGAGAGGGCCTCTGATATCGAAGTAAATCCGGCAACATCTGAAAAAAACGAGGTAATCTCACGCCTCTCGCCGCCCAAAGCGAGGAGCGAAGGGTTCTCGATAATCCGTTCGATGACATCCGGGCTCAAATAATGCCGGAAAACGCCCTTGATGAAACGGCGCTGGCGTCCCTCGGCCCTGTAGTTAAGAAGGGAGGCGCCGATAAAACTCGTAAAAACGGCAAATTCATGAACGACAAATTCCAGCCACCAGCCCGAGTTGAAGGCGAGCCAGGCTGCTCCGAAAGGGATAGCCAGACAAATAAAGAAGAATACAATGTGATGCCAGATTTTCCGGAGCAGTGAGGCGCCCACCGCTGTGAACATAGCAAACACCAGGACAAGGCCGATAAGAATCATCAACGCCGGGATGCGGACAAAATCGCCCTTCAAAATATTGTCCAGGACCGTAGCGTTTATTTCGACACCGGGATAAACTGCGCTGAGGGGCGAAGGCCTGAGGTCGAGAAGGCCGGACGCGGAGGCGCCGACAAGGACAATCTTTCCGGCGAATTCCCCGGGCGGAATCTGCGGCTCCTTCCCTTCTTCAACCTGGGCCCAGGAATTGATGATGGCGGCAATGGAATAGGTTTTGTACGTTCCCGCCGGCCCATAATACCGGATAATCATCCGGCCTGAATTATCGAGAGGGATTTGCGGCAGCTTCTCCCCTCCCCCCACAAAGCGGACCATAGCTATGGGGATCGATGGAATAATTAGGTTACGATAAGAAATGGCCAAGGGAAGACGCCGGAAAATTCCGTCAGAGTCGGGTAAGAAAAGGACATTGCCCGCCCCTCTCGAAGCATCGAGGAGCACTGAAACGGGGAGGGTCGCAGACACAGCGCGGGGAAAGGATTCCAAAGGAAGTTGTCCCGGAGAAAGGGAGAACCGTTTGAGAACGTCGCCCGGAGTTGCTTCTATTGATTCCTCTTTCTGGCTCAGGGATAAGGG
>Ga0129297_10001176_pt1 | contig 13100 bp, 13 predicted proteins | sample I18A1metaG_FD_94708 | JGI IMG/M metagenome (GOLD analysis project Ga0129297, IMG submission 94708) | Lake sediment bacterial and archeal communities from Gulf of Boni, Indonesia to study Microbial Dark Matter (Phase II) - ​I18A1 metaG | ecosystem: Environmental > Aquatic > Freshwater > Lake >... | reverse complement strand
GAGCGTGCGGGCCGGCAGGGAGGTCGCCTTCATCGCCCTGAACGACGGTTCCTGCCTCGCCTCTCTCCAGGTGGTGGCAGAAGCAGGCATGGCCGGGTTCGACGAAGTGTGCCGTCTCGGTACCGGCAGTGCCGTTGTCGTGCACGGCGTGCTGCGGCCGTCACCCGCTGCCGGCCAGGCGGTGGAGCTGGCTGCCGAGCGGGTCGAGGTGATCGGTCCGGCCGACGACGCCTACCCCCTGCAGAAGAAACGCCACTCCTTCGAATACCTGCGGACCGTCGCCCACCTGCGCCCCCGCACCAACACCTTCGGCGCGGTCTTCCGCCTCCGCTCCTCCCTGGCCCAGGCGGTACACCGGTTCTTCGCCGAGCGGGGGTTCCTCTACGTGCAGACGCCGATCATCACGGCCAACGACTGCGAAGGGGCAGGCGAGCTCTTCCGGGTCACGGTCCTGGATCCGGACCAGCCACCCCGCTGCAACGGGAAGGTGGATTTCGGCGCGGACTTCTTCGGCCAGCCCACGGGGCTCACCGTCAGCGGCCAGCTGGAGGGGGAGCTGTTCGCCCAGGCATTCACCGACATCTACACCTTCGGACCCACGTTCCGGGCGGAGAATTCCAATACCGCCCGCCATGCCGCCGAGTTCTGGATGATCGAGCCGGAGATGGCCTTTGCCGACCTCATGGACGATGCCCGACTGGCGGAGGAGTTCTTCCGCTACCTCTGCCGTCACGTGCTGGAGGACTGTGCCGAGGACATGGCCTTCTTCGACGCCCAGATCGAGAAGGGGCTCCTGGAGCGGGTGCGCACGGTTGCCGAGACCTCCTTCGAGGTGATGGAGTATTCCGAGGCGATCGGCCACCTGGAGAAGGCGCCCGTCTCCTTCCAGTTCCCGGTGTCCTGGGGTCTGGACCTCCAGTCGGAGCACGAGCGCTACATCACCGAACGGGTGGTGGGAGGGCCGGTGTTCCTGATCAACTACCCCAAGGACATCAAGGCGTTCTACATGCGCCTCAACGACGACGGCCGCACCGTGGCGGCCATGGACCTGCTGGTCCCCAAGGTGGGGGAGATCATCGGCGGCAGCCAGCGGGAGGAGCGCCTCGACCTCCTCACGGGGCGGATGGCGGGGGTAGGGATCGACCCCGCCTCCCTCTGGTGGTACCTGGAGACGCGGCGCTGGGGATCAACCCCCCACGCCGGCTTCGGCCTCGGCTTCGAGCGGCTGATCATGTACCTGAGCGGCATGGAGAACATCCGCGATGTCATCCCGTTCCCGCGCACCCCGCGGCACGCCGAATTCTAGCAGGTTGCTGAAAACGAAGTTTCAGCGCAGCTAAAAACAGCCATCTCGCCGCCGTCCTCGAAAGCCGCCTTGTGCGACGTAGCAGTCCCTCTCTCTAGCTCTCCCCCAGAGGGGGAGAGTACTCAATGCCCTCTCCCTCCGGGAGAGGGATAGGGTGAGGGTGGCTACGCCTCCGTGGGGCTTTCTGCGGGTGCAACGATCTGACTGTTTTTGAGCAACCTGGCTTTTAACAAGCAGTTGCTACCTGTCGAACTACTCTGATCTCAAGGGGGAGACATGTCCCGTTTCATCAACACCAACCTGGTCGTTGCCGCCCAGCTGACCACCCCGGCGGAAAACCCGCTTCTGACCGACGACAGCAGGCTGATGGATGTCTGGTTCGGCGGCGGGGTGGTGCGCAAGCAGATGTTCAAGAAGGTGACCAGGGCCGAGCAGGAGGAGATGGTGGAGGCGCTCAAGGGGAGGGGGTTCGTCCAGTCGGGCAACCTCCTGCTGGACCCCCGGGCGGTGCTCTTTGCCGAGATGGAGAACCAGTTCCTCGGCGGGGTGGTGACGGTAGGCTATGGCGAGAACGGCAAGCCGGTGGAGCTGAAGGTGGGGGGAAAGGCGTTCAACGAGCTCTGCTCTTCCCTGAACCAGGTGACATAGGGGTCAGTAGACCGTGTAGTTCTCCGGGTCGGAGAATATCTCCCGCAGGAGCAGGTTGTTCAGGTAGTGGCCGGTCCGGTTGGCCTCGACCTTTCCCAGCAGGCGGTAGCCGGCGGTGTAGAGGTCGCCGATCAGGTCGAGGATCTTGTGGTTGACCAGTTCCTTGCCGTAGCGCAGGCCATGGGGGTTGACGATCTCGTCGGAACCGATGACGACCGCGTTGTCCAGTGACCCCCCCTTGGCCAGGCCGGCCTTCTTGATCGCCTCGATCTCCTCCTCGAGGACGAAGGTCCGGGAGTTGATGATGGAGAAGGCATTTTCAACGTCCATCACCCTCTTTTTCTGTTTCCCCACCGGAGGACGGAATTCGATGGACATGGTGATGTCCAGGGTGTTGAGGGGCTTGACCCTGATCCAGGCATCGCCATGGCGTGCCTCCACCGGCCTCATCACCTTCATGTAGACCCCTGCCTCCGGGAACTCGTAGACCCCGGCGCGCCACATCTCGTGGTAGAACTCCCAGGCCGAACCGTCCATGATCGGAATTTCCGGGCCGTCGATGTAGATCAGGCAGTTGGTGATGCCGGCGAAATAGAAGGCCGCCATGAGGTGCTCGATGGTGGCGATGGATGAGTCGCCCGAGGCGATCTGGGTGGAGAGGCGGGTGTCGGCAACCATGTCGTAGCGTGCCGGGATGATGGTGCCGTTTATGCTGAAGGCAATGCCGAAGTCCCTGCGGGGGAGGAACTCCATGGTAACCTGCCTGCCGGTGTGCAGGCCGATGCCGCTCAGTTTGAAAATCCTGTTGATGGTTGTCTGACGTTTGATCATAGGGCATTTATCGCATATATTGTCCCGGGCGTCAATGAAGAGCAGGTCCGCCGGTTCTGCCCCGTGGGGGCGCGTGGGATAAGTGAACCGGGCAAAAAAAAGGGAACCCGAACCGGGTTCCCTTTTTCGCTAGAGGGGAGCAGCCTCACGACAACTCAATACTTCATCAGGTTGTCCAGAATGTCGTTGGCTTCCTTCAGCTTGGCTTCGAGCTTCTTGAGCTCGTCGGTGGAGTAGACCTTCTTCCCCTTCTTGATCTCGGTGTTCAGTTTCTTGATCTTCTGCTGGATGGAGTCTACTTCGCCCTTGCAGTTCTTCGACGCCAGCAGGCATTCATCCTTGCTCCCCTTCATCTCCTCGGCGAAGACGGGGACAGAAACGGACGTAATGAATGCTGCCAATACCAGGACCGCTGCTTTTTTCATGATGGACCTCCCGCGTGATTATAAAAAACTGATGGGAGAATTGTATAACGCCGTTCTTGTCTGTCAAGTGGGGGCGATAAAAATGTGGGAAGTCCGGTTGTCAGGGGGAAGTCCGGGGCCAGGCGGGAACGGCCGGCTTCCGTCATTTCTGCGATGCCACCCGTTTCCAGACGGTGGAGCCGCCGAACAGCGAGATGCCGATGAAGGCCCGCAGTTTCAGCCGGTCGCTTGAGACGAGAGACAGGGTGCTCTTGTAGCTCTTGCCGTTTTCCGGGTTGTAGATGGTGCCGTCGTCCCAGCGGTTGTCCCCCCGGAAGGTGTAGCCATCCATGATACGCAGCCCCATCTGGGGACGGTTGCGCAGTTCCCGGCTTGGGTTCTCCCGGTCGACGAGCGGCTTGCCTCCCATCCCTCCCCGATCGTCGGCAGGGTAGTTCGGCTCCTTGAGCCAGGCAATCCGGCCGCAGTACTTGTCCCCGCAGCGGAAGATCTCGATCCTGCCGTCCCCTTCCTCCACCTCCCAGAGGCCGAGGATGGCGTTGCCGCTCAACCCCGCGGCACCGGCCGACGGTGCGAGGATGAGCAGGATGATGAGGGCGGCGAGAAGCGCCGGTATCCGGGTATGCATGGTCATGACCTTTCTCCGGGGGATCCGGTGGACGGGCGGGGGTCAACCCTGTGCAGGAAGTCGCGCACCTGGGGGGCGAAGGTCTCGTGCTCGAGGAGGAACGCATCGTGCCCGTAGGGGGAGTCGATCAGGTGGTATTCGACGTCCTTGCCCAGGTTGCGGAGCACGCTGACCATCTCCTCGGTCTGGTGGGGGGGATAGAGCCAGTCGGAGGTGAAGGCGAAAAACTGGGCCGGGCAGGCGACCTGCTCCAGCGCCTCCTGCAGCGACTCGTATCCCAGGGCCACGTCGTACAGGTCCAGTGCCTTGGCCAGGTAGAGGAACGAGTTGGTGTCGAAACGGTCGACGAAGTTGTAGCCGTTGTAGTTCAGGTAGCGCTCCACCTCGAACTGGCCGAAGAAGTCGAAGAGGCCGTCCCGGGCGGAGTAGCGGCGGCCGAACTTCGACTGCATCGACTCCTCGGAGAGGAAGGTGATGTGGCCGATTCCTCGGGCGAGGGCGAGGCCGTCCTTGGGGTTCTTCCGGTACTCCCCCTTTTTCCAGGCGGGGTCGTTGAAGATGGCCCAGCGGGCGACCGCGTTCAGGCTGATTGCCATGGGCGACGGTGCCGGTGTGGTTGCCAGGGCGATGATGGAGCCGACCCGCCGGGGGAACTGGGTGGCCCACTCCAGGGCCTGCATCCCCCCCATGCTCCCGCCGAGGACCGTGACCAGCCGTTCGATCCCCAGGTGGTCCAGGAGCATCGCCTGGGCACGCACCATGTCCCGCACTGTGATGACCGGGAAGGAGAGGTTGTAGCGCCTGCCGTTCTTCGGGTTCACGGAGGCGGGGCCGGTGGAGCCGTAGCAGGAACCGATGACATTCGGACAGATGACGAAGTAGCGGTCCGTATCGAGGAGCCTGCCGGGACCGACGATGGCGTCCCACCACCCCGGTTTGGGGTCGTCTTCCCGGTACTTCCCCGCCAGGTGGGCGCTGCCGGTCCAGGCGTGGGCCACCAGGATGGCGTTGGAGGCGTCGGCGTTGAGCTCACCGTAGGTCTCGAACACCTGGGTGATGGGCCCGAGGATCCGGCCGCTCTCCAGGCGGAGATCGGTATCGAAGGTGACGCTCTGCTCTGTGACTATTCCCACGGACATAAAAAACAAACCCCTTCTCCGGGGAGAGAAGGGGCTCAATGACGCGGCGGTCTGGAAGCGCCCATCTCATCTTTCCCCTACGGGTAGGATTTAGCACCTGGTTCTCACGGGGGAGAACCGGTTGCTGTGGTTTCATCGGGCCTATACCCTCCACCACTCTCGATAAGACGGCTGTTTATTAATTGTTCAGCCAGAATACGGAAGGGAGTCCGGCTTGTCAATTGAAATTCTCCGCCGGGGCGCCGGTCTCCGGTACGACCGCTTCAGGATTGACTTTACTTCACGTAATGCTATGCTTCCCCGTGCCGGACCATCATGACCCAAGGAGAGAGAGTATGGGGAGAGTGGCGTATCTTGTGACGGTTATCTTGTTGACCCTGCCCTTGTCGGGGTGTCTCGTGGCGGAAAGCCGCTACCTGCAGAAAGTGGCCGAGGCGGAAAACCTGACTGCGGAACAGCAGGCCCTGCAGAAGCGTTATGACTCCCTCGCCGCCGAGAACGGCGGGCTCAAGGCTACCGTTGACAAGCTCGAAAAGAGCCTGGCGGAGATGACTTCGGAGAAGAACCGGCTTGACGAAAGTCTCGTCAAAATGGCGGCGGAGCGCAAGGAGTTGGCGCAGGACCTGAAGTCTTCCCAGAGCGAGTCGCTGCAGCGGATCTCCGAGCTGCGGCAGAAGATTGCCGACCTGGAAACGAACAACGAGAGTCTCAGGAAGGAGATCTCCGGGCTCAAGCAGGAGATCGTCCGGATTCAGAAGGCAAAGGAGGAGGAGGTCCTCACCACCAGCAAGACCTACGAGCAGCTGCTGGACAAGATGAAGAACGAGATCTCCCAGGGGCAGGTCACCATCTCCGAACTGAAGGGGAAACTGACGGTCAACATGGTCGACGCCATCCTCTTCGATTCCGGCAAGGCAGAGGTCAAGGCGGATGGCCTGGTGGTGCTCCGCAAGGTTGTCGATATCCTGAAAACGGTCAAGGACAAATCGATCCGCATCGAGGGGCATACGGACAACGTGCCGATTCGTGGTCAACTGGCGGCCAGGTACCCCACAAACTGGGAACTGTCGGCCGCCAGGGCGATCAACGTCACCCGCTACCTGCAGGAGCAGGGGATAGAGCCCCAGGTCCTTGCCGCCGTTGCCTACGGCGAGTTCAAGCCGGTCGCCGCCAATGACAGCGAGGAGGGGAAAGCCAGGAACCGGCGCATCGAGATCATCCTGGTGCCGAAAGAGTGATGAAGAAGAAAGCCGCCCCCACACCGAAACCCAGGGAGTTCACCACCTCCCCCTTTTCCGCCCTGAAAGGGGTCAAGGCCACCGATGCCCCGTCGGTGCCCCCCGCTCCGCCACCTCCTCCCTCTCCGGCGGTCGGGAGGGATGACGCGGACATGTTCCTGCGGGCAATGGCCGATGTGCAGCGACTGCACCAGGTGAGACGGCCGCCGGCGCTGAAGCCCGCTGCACCTGCGGTCAAGCCGCTGGTGCGCCGGATCGAGGAGGACGAACAGCAGCTGTTCCTGCAGGCATTGCAGCAGCTGAAGCTCGATGTCACGTTCCGGGACGAACTCCCCGAGGAAGAGCCCGCGGTACCCCGCAGGTCCAGCCGGATGCGCCAGCTCCGGCGCGGCACGATCCGCATCGATTATGAGCTCGATCTCCATGGCCTGACCAGGGACGAGGCGATCGAAGCCCTGGAGGCTTTCATCGGCGGCGCTTACCGGCGCGGCCAGCAGGCTGTCCTGGTGATCACCGGCAAGGGGAACAACTCCTCCGGGGAGCCGGTCCTCCTCCGTGCCGTCAGGGAGTGGCTGGCCCGGGAGGGGCGGGAGATGGTCAGCGAGATCGTCATGGCCCCGAAGGAGATGGGTGGGGATGGGGCTGTGGTGGCCTTCATCCGGACCAGCGGGGGGAGCTGACCGATGGGGGAGTGTCGGTGTGGTCATTGTCAGCAACGGGAGAGGTCGCCGGGCAACCGGCGGCCTTTTTTTTCAGGACGGGCAGAGGGGGAGGGAGGCGAGGAACAGCCGCAGTTCCCGGTTCACGACCGCCGGGTTTTCCATCCCCGCCATGTGGCCCGCGTCCGGGACGATCACCAGCCGGGCATGGGGGAGTTTCTCGGCCAGGAGGCGGCTCTCTTCCGGCGGGATGGCCTGGTCGAACTCGGCTCCTATGACCAGGGACGGTATGTGCACGTCGGCCAGCCGGGGGGTGAAGTCCGGCCGCTCCCGCATGGCCAGCAGCCCACCTGCCAGTCCCCGGGATGACGTCCGGGCCATGATGCTCCCGACTTCGGCGCTCAGCGCCGAGCTCCCCTCGCCTGCCCGGGAAGAGAAGAGAATCGTGTTGAAGGCGTCGGTGACGATCCGGGGTCCCTTTGCCAGGACTTCCCGGGCCAGGGTGAGACGCCTCTCCTTCCCCGCCTCGTCGTCGGCCCCCGCCCGGGTGACCATGAAGCAGGCGGCACTCACCCTCTGGGGATATCTGGCGAGCATGTTCATCAGGACGTACCCCCCCATGGACATCCCCCCCACAACGGCCCGGTCAATGCCGAGGTGGTCCAGCAGGCCGATCATGTCGTCGGCAAAACAGTCCATGGAGTAGGGGCCATCCGGTGCGTCGCTCTCGCCAAAACCCCGCAGGTCGGGGGCTATGACCCGGAACTCCCCCTGGAGCGCCGTCAGTTGCGGCGCCCATATGCTGCGGGAGAGGGGGAAGCCGTGGATCAGCAGCAGGGGGAGCCCCGTGCCGCGGTCGTCGTATGCCAGTGAGATGCCGTTGATGATTGTGTGCATGGGTGGTCCGTATGAGTGGTGTATCCGGGAGAGGAAGGGGCTAACCGCCGACCTGCCCCGGGAAGGGTTGACCGAGAGCCAGCCGGACGATGTCGGCTATGCTGAAACGCTCCGTGCCGCGAAAACGGGGATCGCCCGTCTCCTGGACGAACCGGGCATTGATGGCGACGAGGGTCCGGTTGATGGTATCCAGATTCATCACCCCGTCACCGGGGAGGGATGACATGTCGCGGAAGTTTTCCGGGCAGTAGTCGACCCTCTGTTCGCCGTCGATGGCGGTGAGGAGCGGGAGCCCGTGGGTGCGGCAGATGATGGGGCGGTCGGCGTAGGCACGGCACCTGTCGTCGCACAGGAGCGGGCAGGGCCCCTCAGGGGGCATGTCACCCCCCTCTTCCAGGTGCCGGCGGGACTCGCCGGGGAGCAGTGCCAGGGCTGATGCCAGGGCGGCAGCCTCCACCGGGAAGACCGTGATGTGGCGGCAGCAGTCGCTGCAGCCGGCACGGCAGGCGATCTGGGCGGCGAAGCGGTTGGTGATCCCGTCGGTGAGCTCGTCGATGCGGCTGACGAGCAGGTGATAGTTGGCAAGTTCGGGGTTGTTCCGGCTGTCGGGCATGGCCTAGAGTAGCCCGAAATCAGGGGTGAAGGCAATGTTTTTGCGACCAGAAATGCTTTGACAAACAATGTTGCCATTAGCTAGTATTGCCCAAAAATGTCCGAGGTTGCTGAATGGAAGCAGTGCTTGCCCTCATCGGGGATGAGCTGAAAAGCGTCGAAATGCAGTTCAGGAAGGACCTGGAATCCAACGTCCCGCTGATCCGCAAGGTCGGGGAGTATGTCCTCTCCAGCGGGGGGAAACGGATCCGTCCCGCCATGCTGCTCCTCGCTGCCAAGCTCTGCGAATACACGGGGGACCGGCATGTCCCCCTGGCAAGCGTTGTCGAGTTCATCCACACGGCCACCCTGCTCCACGACGACGTGGTGGACAGCGCCAATATGCGCCGGGGCCTGGCTTCGGCCAATACCCTCTGGGGGAACGAAGCGTCGGTCCTCGTCGGCGATTTCCTCTTTTCCAAGTCCTTTTCCCTCATGGTTGCCGATGGCGACCTGGATGTCCTCAGGGTCCTCTCCGCCGCCACCACCCGCATTGCCGAAGGGGAGGTGCTCCAGCTGATCTGCACCAGCGATGTGGACCTGAGCGAGGAGAAATACATCGAAGTGGTTGTCTGCAAGACCGCCGTCCTCCTTGCCGCCGCCTGCCAGGCCGGCGCCATCATCGGCGGGGCCACCCCCGAGCAGGAGGAGGCACTGGCCGCCTTCGGCATGGACCTGGGGATCGCCTTCCAGTTGATGGACGACACCCTTGACTACATCGCCGATGAAAAAGAGTTCGGCAAGAGCATCGGCCACGACCTGGAAGAGGGGAAGGTGACCCTGCCGCTCATCGAGACCCTGCGCCGCTGCTCGGACGACGACCGGGAGACGGTCGGGGAGATCGTGGTCAAGGAGGAGCTGAGCCCGGAGGATTTCGACCAGGTTTTTGCCCTCGTCCGTGCCCACGGGGGTATCGAGTACACTGTCAGCCGTGCCAGGGATTATGTCGCATCGGCCAAGTCCCGGCTGGAAATATTCGCCGATTCGCCCGTACGCGCCGCCATGTTCAGGCTGGCGGACTACGTGGTTACGAGGGAGAGATAGTACCATGAAAAAATTGACTGCCGCACTGATGATACTGGCGCTCTGCCTGATGACCGGCTGCAACCGCGACAAGGGGGCCGGGAAAAAAGAGGGAGTGCCATCCCCGGCAGCCACCGGTGTAGCGTCGGAAGGGGCCATGGCGCCCGATTTCACCGTCAAGGGCCTCGACGGCGCGGAGGTCAAGCTCTCCTCCCTCAAGGGGAAGGTGGTGATGGTCAACTTCTGGGCGACCTGGTGCCCCCCCTGCAAGGAAGAGATCCCGTCGATGATGCAGCTGAACAAGAGCATGGAAGGGAAGCCGTTCCAGATGCTGGCCATCTCCATCGACGAGGGTGGCAAGGGTGCCGTGGAAAAATATTTCCAGACCAGCGGCAACTCACTGCCTGCCTATCTCGACACTGACGGCGCCATCTCCAAGATGTACGGCATCACCGGGGTGCCGGAAACATTCATCCTCGACCGGGCCGGCCTGGTGCAGAAAAAGGTTGTCGGCGGCATGGACTGGAGCTCTCCCGAAGTGCTCTCCTACCTGACCGAACTGATGAAAAAATAGCATGGGCGAGTCGAGCGACATATCCCTGTACGGTGCCTTCCTGGCCGGGGTCCTGTCGTTCCTCTCCCCGTGCGTGCTCCCCCTCGTCCCCTCCTTCATCACCTATCTGACCGGCCTCTCCTTTGCCGACCTCCAGGATGAGCACCCCACCCACCTGGTCCGGCGGCGCACGATGACCCACTCCCTCTTCTTCATCGCCGGCTTCACCATCGTCTTCGTGCTCCTCGGCGCCTCCGCGACCTTCATCGGCGGTTTCCTGCGCGAACACATGGCCGTCATGCGGAGAGTCGGCGGTGCGCTGATAGTGCTCTTCGGCATGCACGTCAGCGGCCTGCTCCCCATCGGGATGCTCCTCGGGGAGAAGAGGGTCACCCTGCACAACAAACCCGCCGGCTACTTCGGCAGCGTTCTGGTCGGCGTGGCCTTCGCCGCCGGCTGGACCCCCTGCATCGGCCCCATCCTCGCCTCCATCCTCATCGTCGCCGCCAAGGAGGCGACCGTCTACCGCGGGATCCTCCTGCTGCTGATCTACTCCCTCGGCCTTGCCATCCCCTTCTTCCTCTCGTCCCTGGCACTGCACCGTTTCCTCGTCTTGTTCAACCGCTTCAAGAAACACATCCGCCTCTTCGAGATCATTACCGGCCTCTTCCTGGTCATTGCCGGCCTCCTGATCTTCTTCGACCGCCTCTCCTCACTCCAGCGCTACTTCAGTTTTTAGCAGGTGTTCCCGAACCGGCATGCCGACGATCGGCTGGATCAGTGATCGTGGGGGTGGTGATGGTCGTGGCTGCAGTGGCCGTGACCGTGGGGTGACGGGTGCTGCTGGTGCCCTGCCCGGGGCCGGTGCCGCAATGCCTTGAGAACGGGGGCCTGGACACAGAGGGTACATTCCACCTGAAGGGTCGTGTGGCTGATGTGAAAGCGGGTGAAGAGCAGTTCCTCGATGCGGCGGAGGACCTCCGCCTGCCGCCCCTTGTACTCCGGGGCCACATCCACGTGGGCCGAGAGGGCGATGATGTGGGAGCAGATCGCCCAGAGGTTCATGTGGTGCAGGTCGTTCACCCCTTCGACCTCCCTGATCGCCCGTGCGACCTCCCCGCTGCTCATCCCCCGGGGAACCCCCTCCAGCAAGATGTGGGCCGCGTCCCTGACCACGCGCCAGGAACCCCAGAAGATGGCGACCCCGATACCGGCGGAGATGATGGGGTCCAGGGGGTACCAGCCGGTATAGTGGATCACCACGGCCCCGACGATGACCCCCACCGAGGCCGCGGCGTCGCCGACCACGTGGAGAAAGGCACTGTGCACGTTGAGGTCGTCATGGGAGTGGCCATGCAGGGCCGACGCGGAAAAGAGGTTGAAGGCCAGGCCGATGACGGCGATGACCAGCATGGGGACGCTCTTGACCTCGTGGGGGTCGAGGAAGCGGTGCCACGCCTCGTAGAAGATGCCGATCGCCATGAGAAAGACGGTACTGCCGTTGATGAAGGAGGCGAACACCTCCGTGCGGTGCCAGCCGAAGGTGCGGGTGTCCGATGCGGGATATGATGCGAGCTTGATGGCAACCAGGGAGAGGACCAGGGCGAAGAGGTCGAGAAAGACATGGGCGGCGTCGGACAGGAGGGCCAGGGAGCCGGTCCAGATCCCGCCGGCGATCTCCGCCGCCAGGGTGACCGCCGTCAGCATGATGGCAATGCGGAACCGTCCGGCAATGCTCGTGTCCAGATGTTCGCCGGTCATGGGGACCTCCTTCATCTGCCCTTTGCTATGATTGTAACAGCCGGCGGGGAAGGGTGCAATCGGGGTTTCGGGGGGAGTGTCGCCAGCGGCTTGCACGGGACCGGATTCCTGTTATGATTGGTTGGCAGGCTTTAATTCCAGGTGTGGCGGAGGTGTCCCATGAATCATCTGCTTTCCCGGGTTGCCAGGCTGGCCGGAGCGATGGGGCTGTTCGCCCTGACCGCATGCAGCGACGGCTCCGATTCCCGGACCGGCTCCATACCTGCCAGCAACTCCCCGTACGTGGTGTTCGCCTGGAACGATCTGGGGATGCACTGCCTGAATCCGACCTACGACACGGCCGTCATCCTCCCCCCGTACAACACGGTCTGGGCCCAGGTCGTCAAGCGGGGGAACCCTCCCCAGGTGGTTACTTCGGGCCTGTCGGTTGAATACCGCATCATCAACAATACCTCGTCGGCGGGGAAACGGGACTACGGGCAGTTCTGGGACAATGTCCTGGCCCTGTTCGGCGTCTCCCTGGCGCGGGACACGGGGCTCAACCTGGAAGACCCGGATATCCACAACGGCCTGGCGGGCAGCATGGTCCCGAAGGGTGATCATTTCCAGGTGAACGGCATCCCGGTCACGCCGGTGGACGACACGGGGACCTGGAACCCGTACCAGGTGGCGGAGATCACGGTCAAGGATGCCACGGGTGCGGTACTTGCCGTGACACGGACCACCGTTCCCACCTCCGACGAGATCAACTGCGCCAAGTGCCACCTTCCGACGGCCGCCAACAGCAACAACCCGTTCCTCGACATCCTGATGAAGCACGACAAGCTTCATCAACCGCCGGACGGCCTGCTGGTTCCCAAGCAACCGGTCCTGTGCGCCGGTTGTCATGGCTCGCCGGCTCTCGGCACCGTTGGGCCCGGCGATTCGGGTAAATATCTGTCCGCAGCCATTCACCGTGCCCATGCCGACCGCCTGGCACCGGACGGTGCGCCGGCCGCCTGTACGGACTGCCATCCGGGGGCCAGCACCAGGTGCAACCGCAGCCTGGCCCACACGAGCGCCAGCGGCAACTGCACCAGCTGCCACGGCACCCTGCGCAACGTGGCCTACTCCATCATCTCCTCTGCCCGGATACCGTGGCAGGACGAGCCGAAGTGCGCCACCTGCCACGGCGGCATTGCCGGCGTGGATACCGGCACCACCCTCTACCGCAATGCCAGGGAACATGGGGGCATCTACTGTGCCGGCTGTCACGGCAGTCCCCACGCCATGGTCCCCTCGCGGGTGGACTCGGACAATTACCAGTCCCTCCAGTACCAGGGGGCGGCAAAGGCCATGGGG
>Ga0129297_10001174_pt1 | contig 13109 bp, 11 predicted proteins | sample I18A1metaG_FD_94708 | JGI IMG/M metagenome (GOLD analysis project Ga0129297, IMG submission 94708) | Lake sediment bacterial and archeal communities from Gulf of Boni, Indonesia to study Microbial Dark Matter (Phase II) - ​I18A1 metaG | ecosystem: Environmental > Aquatic > Freshwater > Lake >... | reverse complement strand
GTTATATGGCCAAGAGCGTCGACGAGTGGCGGACGTTCCTCGGCGAGAAACGCGAGGCTGGCCCGACCGGAAAGGGCCTGGGCAATCACTATGAGGTGTTCGTCAACGCCATCCGCGATCCGAGGCCGGAGACGTTCAACCGCAGTATTGAGGAAGGCTTCTATTCCTGTGCGCTGATCCATCTCGGCAACATCTCCTATCGCCTTGGCCGCAGCCTGGAGTTCGATCCTACGGCGATGACATTCCCGCATGACCAGGAAGCCAACGCGATGCTGACGCGCGAATACCGCGCGCCGTTTGTGGTGCCGGAGAAGGTTTAGTCGCCGGCCATGACTGGAGGAGTATCATGAAAACTGCCACAACCCCATTGCTCTGTGCTGGTTTGGCGGCCCTCTGCTCGCTTGCGCTGTTAGCGAGGGTCAGTCATGTTGCCGCCGCAACACCGGGCCACGCATCCGCGCAGTCCGTAAAGAACCTCCGACTCGGGATCAGCGCGAATGGGCGATACTTCGTGGACCAGAGTGGCAAACCGTTCTTCTACCTCGGCGACACTTGCTGGCTGCTCTTTCAGCGGCTTAATCGCGAAGAGTTGGACGAGTATTTGAAAGACCGCGTCGCCAAGGGCTTCACGGTCATCCAGGCGTATGTGTTGCGCGGACTGGGCAGGAAACACCCCGACGGTAACTCGTCGCTCCTCGACGCGACGCCGCTCCTCGACCGCGACCCTACACGGCCCAACGAGGAGTTTTTCAAAAACGTCGACTACGTAGTCAACCGGGCGAACGAACTGGGTTTAGCTATGGGCCTTGTGACCGCCAAGTCGTGGCACGTCAACGACCATCCGGAAAGGGTGTTCGACGAGAAGAACGCTTACTCGTTCGGCAGGTTCCTGGGCGAACGCTACAGGAACAACGCCGTCCTGTGGTTTCCTGGCGGCGATTCAGCTCCGGGAAAGTACGAGGCGGTCTGGGTAGCGATGGCGAAGGGGCTCAAGGACGGCAGCGGCGGCCGCCACCTCGTCTGCTATCACGGGCAGGGGAGCACTTCGTCATCGATGTGGTTTCACATGGCGGACTGGCTCGACTTCAACTCGATCCAATCTGGGCATCATTTCGGCTCGGACAGTTTCGCGTTCGTCAGCAAGGACTATGCGCTGACGCCCGCCAAGCCGACCGTGGACATGGAGCCGGCGTATGAGAACCATCCCACCGGGGCCAACAAGCCGCGCATTGATGCTCACAAGGTGCGTTCTCAAGCCTACTCGGCGATGCTCGCCGGCGCGGCGGGCCACGGCTACGGCACGCTGGACTTATTCTACTTCTACAAAGATGCCGACGGGCCGTTCCCCAAGAATGGGTTCCAACACTGGCGCAAAGCGATGGCGTACGAGGGCTCTCGCCAGGTGGGACTGATGCGTCGCCTGTTCGAGCAGCGGCCGTGGCACAAGATGATTCCTAACCAGTCAGTCATCGCATCGGGCCAGGGTGAGGGCACACAACGCCTCGTCGCGGCGCGAGCCGAAGATGGGGGTTTCGTGATTGCCTACACACCCTGCGGCCAGCCGCTGAGCATTCACATGAACACGATCCGCGGCTCGTCAGTGAAAGCTCAGTGGTACAACCCGCGCGACGGAACGTGGCATGCAATCGGCCAGTTTGCCAACAAGGGCGTCCATGACTTTATAGCGCCCTCCCACGGCGAGCAAGATGACTGGATTCTGGTGCTCGATGCCATGCCGTAAGAGCTCGCGGACGTGGCAACCGGTTGCTTTGTTGGCCGTGCACGAATATGAAGAGAAGTTCCCCGCATTCGCGGTGAGTCCGTGATTCTATGGAGCGGGAGACGGGGATCGAACCCGCGACGTCCAGCTTGGGAAGCTGGCATTCTACCGCTGAATTACTCCCGCGCCGCTTCGCTTATCGTCATACTAGCCGCCGGATCCGAGCAAGTCAATGGCTTATGAGATGCGGCGTCCTGGGCGGCACGGGTCGGAAGCGTCGGCTCATGCCGTTAGCGGCTGGGCAGGGTGTCTACCTTGTTTGCAGTCGCGAGCAGCGCCTCCTGCGACCTCTTGAGTTTGTATTGGTAGGCAGCCTCGATAAAACTCGCGAATAGGGGATGTGCCTGGAAGGGTTTTGACTTGAACTCCGGATGAAACTGGCAGCCCAGAAACCAGGGATGCCCAGGCAGCTCGACGATCTCGACAAAGTTTCCATCTGGCGAGTTGCCGCTGAATTTCAAGCCATAGCTGCTCATTATCTTTTCATACTCGCGATTGAACTCATAGCGATGGCGGTGCCGCTCGGAGATTTCCCTCTTCTGATAGATCCGATATGCCAGGGAATCTTCGTCCAGAACGCAGGGGAAAGCACCCAGCCGCATGTTGCCGCCCATGATGTCGCTCCCCAACAGCTCCCGCAGCATGTAGAAGACCCGATGAGGCGCGGACGGATCGAACTCGGAGCTGTCGGCTTGCAGGCCGCATTCATTACGTGCGAATTCGATCACGGCGCACTCCATCCCCAGGCAGATGCCAAAGTGCGGGACCAGCTCGGTGCGGGCGTAACGAATCGCGCGCAGCATGCCGTCTATCCCGCGCTTGCCGAAGCCTCCGGGGACCAGGATCGCGTCGAACGGGCCGAGCTGCTCTTCGAGCGTTTCATCCATCAGGCCTTCCGATTCCACCCACTTGAGGTTCACCTGGACCTGGTTCGCGAGCCCGCCGTGATATAGCGCCTCATTGAGGCTCTTGTAGGAATCTTCGTACTCCACATATTTCCCGACGATGGCAATGTTCACGGCGTCAATCGGATTGCGCGCCAGATGCAGCAACCTTTCCCAGCGGCTGAGGTCCGGCTTGCCGGTATGGAACTCGAGTTGCTTGGCGATGGCATCGTCTAGCCCCTCGCTATGCAGCACCATTGGAACTTCGTAGATATTCTTGACGTCGAGCGCCGTGATCACTTCCTTCTCGGACACATTGCAGAAAAGCGCGATCTTGGCCTTGATGTCGCGCGGTAGCAGCCGATCGGTGCGGCACAGGATAATGTCGGGCTGGATGCCGATTTCGCGCAGCTCCTTAACGCTGTGCTGCGTCGGCTTAGTCTTCAGCTCGCCTGAGGTGGAGATGTACGGGACCAGCGTCAGGTGCACGAACATGGAATTCTCTCTGCCCACTTCCATGCGCATCTGACGGATCGATTCAAGAAACGGCAGGCTTTCGATGTCACCCACGGTACCGCCGATTTCGACGATCGCGACGTCGACGTCGAGCGCCACCCGGCGGATAGTATTCCTGATCTCGTTGGTAATATGAGGTATGACCTGAACGGTTTTGCCGAGAAACTCTCCTTTGCGCTCCTTTTCTATGACCGTCAGGTAGATCTTCCCTGTGGTCGAGTTGTTGTCGCGGGTGAGGCGGACGTTGGTGAAGCGCTCGTAGTGACCCAAATCCAGGTCGGTTTCGGCGCCGTCATCGGTGACAAAGACCTCCCCGTGCTGAAACGGGCTCATGGTGCCTGGATCGACATTAATGTACGGGTCAAGCTTCAGGAAATTGACCTTCAGGCTTCGAGCCTCGAGCAGGCTTCCGATTGAGGCGCTTGCAAGCCCTTTTCCCAGGGAAGATAGAACGCCGCCTGTCACGAATATGTACTTCATCGGACTAACCTCACTTCCCTCTCCACCGCCGCACGTGCGGGCCCGCCAACGATGCATGTCCGCATGATTTCAAACGAGCAAGTTTGACGACCAAAGGCCATTCTGTCAACGAGAATCAGACGTCGCCAGCAGCCGCTCGACCACGGCGAGGTCTTCCGCTGTGTCGACGCTCACGGAATCCTCGGGGACTTCGGTCACGTAGATGGGAAAGCCGGCCTCGAGAATGCGGAGTTGCTCCAGCGACTCGGACATCTCCAAACGGGTCGGCTGCAGGCGCACGAACTGGAGCAGGAATTCGCGTCGGTAGAGGTAGATCCCGACATGTTTGAAGAAGCCCTGCGCAACATCGGGGCAATCCGATTTAGCGCCCAAGTCCAAGGGGGACGACTTGCGAAAAGGGATCGGATATCGGGAGAAGTAGAGCGCACGGCCCGTGCGCGAGGCCACCACTTTGACAATATTAGGATTCACGATGTCTTTCACGCTCGGCAGCGAGACCATGGCGGTAGCCACCGTGAGCCCGGCGCATGCCAGGCCGAACTGCACCAGGACACGGACCGTGGACGCTGGGAGGAGGGGTTCGTCACCCTGAAGGTTGAGGACCAGATCTTCTGAAAGCTGCTCGGCGACTTCAGCCACGCGATCCGAGCCGGTCTTGTGGTGCGGTGAAGTCATCCATGCTTCACCGCCGCTCGACCGGACGGTGTCGTAGATTTCTTCGCTGTCGGTAGCCACGATGATGCGGCCGATCTCGGGGCAAGCGCGCGCTCGCTCGAGCACCCGAAGGATCATCGGCACGCCCGCTATTGGGAGAAGGGGTTTGCCCGGCAACCGCACGGACCGCATCCGCGCCGGGATGACTGCCGCGACTTTCATTCGAGATCCGCGAGGATCTAGAAGTTGATCACTCTAAAGTCCCGTCTTTCCTTTGAAGGTTCCTTCTTCGGCTGGGGATAGCGATATTCCTTGCCTTCGAAATTCCTCAGCACCACTTCCCTGTTGCTGAGCTTGATGACATACTCCGGCATGAGGGGAATCTTGCCTCCGCCCCCGGGCGCGTCGATGACGAATTGGGGCACGGCGAAGCCGGTCGTGTAGCCGCGCAGGGCTTGAATGATCTCCAGGCCGACCTCGACGCGTGTGCGGAAATGATTCGTGCCCCGGGTGAGATCCGCCTGATACAAGTAGTAGGGGCGGACGCGCATCATCAACAGCTTGTGCATCAGCTCCTTGATGATTTCCGGGTCGTCATTGATCCCTTTCATCAAGACGGTCTGGCAACCCACGGGTATGCCCGCATCCACCAGGCGTTGGCAAGCCTGGCTCGCCTCGGCAGTCACCTCGCGCGGATGGTTGAAATGCGTGTTGAGATAGATCGGATGATATTTCCGGAGCATGTTGCAGAGATTGTCCGTGATGCGGCTGGGGAGCACGCATGGGAACTTGCTGCCGATGCGGATCACCTCGACATGCGGTATGGCTCGCAGGCTGGAGACAATATGTTCAAGTTTCTGGTCGCTGAGCATCAGCGGGTCGCCGCCGGACAGGAGCACGTCCCGGATCTCCGGGCGGCTGCGGATGTATTCGATGCCCCTGGCGATCGATTTGTCCGTGATGTCGCTGGCGCGCCCCACCATGCGCTTCCGAGTGCAGAAGCGGCAGTACATCGGGCACCGATCCGTGACCAGCAGAAGCACACGATCAGGATAGCGGTGAGTCAGACGGTGGACAGGGCTGTCGGCCTCTTCGTTCAGGGGGTCTTCGGGCGCATCCTGGTCCTGGAGCTCCTGGATCGACGGCACCGACTGCATCCAGATGGGGTCCCCTTCCTCGTGTATCAGGTCGTAGTAGTATCGGGGAATCCTCATGGGATAGACCTTGCGCACCTCGTCAATCTGGTTCGCATCGACCTCAAAGTCCTGCGCGATGGTCTCTCCTTTGTTAACGCTGTTGCGTAAGTCCAACATCCATTGATCCATCGATGCACCGTCTCCTTACCCGGGAACTCGTTTTTCCAACACCAGCTTGTCGTCCCCGACGTCGTAGAAGTCCCGAATTCGGGAGGTTTCTTGGTAGCCGAGGCGACGATAGAACTCGACCGCACTGCGGTAGGAATCCTTGGAAGAAGTCTCAATGACGAGGAGGCGGCCGCTTTCCTTATTCACGCCTGCTTCGATGTGCCGCATCAGGGACCGTCCGAATCCTTGCCCCTGCACTTGCGGATCGGTTGCGATCCAATAAAGATCGTAGGTGCCTCGCGTGAGTGGGGTCGGTCCCCAGCATGCGTAGGCGCGAACGCAGCCCTGGTGGTCTTCTGCCACCAACACTCGATAGTCTTTTTGGTTCCTGTCCCGGATGTAGATATCCACCAGCTCGAGTGCGCACTCGATTTCGACCGGGTTGAAGTTCCCTGCAACCTGAACAATCCTGGCGACAGCAGCGCGATCCTCGGGAGCCAGCGGTCGAATCCGTGCTACAGGTCCGTCGTCAGAGGGCATACACGGTAGCTGCCACCCTGGCGCCTCTTTCCATAGCCGATTGACAGATGCGCAGGATAATATCGGCATAAGTGTAGCCGGCGGCCTCGGCCGCCCGCGCGAACCCTGCCTTGGGTGAAATATCGGGATTGGGATTGACCTCCAGCACGTAAACGTTTCCGCGTGCATCCGACCGCATATCCACGCGTGCGTAATCTCTGCATCCAACGCACTCGTACGCGCGCACGGCGAGGTCCTTCACCCGGCTTTCGAGGCGCTTCGAGATATTCGCTGGGCAGATGGGAACTGTGCCGCCATACACCGCGCTCTCCTCATCCCACTTCGCCCGGTAGCTGACAATTCTCGGCTCTTGCTCAGGCATGCTGCGGAAGTCTATTTCGGAGATCGCCAGCACCTCAGGCTGCCCGTCACCAACCAGCGAGACGTTGAACTCGCGTCCGTCCAGATATTCTTCGACCAGCGCCTCCTGCTGGTATACGTCGTGAACATAGGCAACCTGCTTTTGGAGATGGGCATGGTCGTAACACACCGAATCGGAGTTGATGCCCAGGCTGGCGTCTTCATGCACCGGTTTCACAATCACTGGAAAGCGCACGGGTCGCGGGTCGAGATCACATCCCCTGAGATGCAAATAGCCTTTGGCGGTGGGAATGCCGGCCGAGCGGAGGATTTGCTTCATGCGATGCTTGTCCAGCGCCAGCCCCAATGCTAGCGGGCCCGAACCCGTGTAAGGAATATTCATCAGATCCAGCAGACCGGCAACGCACATCTCCAGTTCCACCTTGCCGTTGATCTCCTCGCACAGATTGAACACGAATTTCGGTGCCAGCCGAGCCAGCGTCTGAACCAGATCCTTGGAGAAGTGATCGACGGCAATCACGCAGGGGGTGTAACCGGCCTGGTGCAGGCACGCTTCGACTGCGCCCACCTCTTCGCGGATGACGGTTGAGGGATAGATCTTTTCCTGAGAACCGTCGGGCTCAGAAATGCTCGCGGCATTGTAGAGGACAACGCAGTCGTAACGCGGCATCACACCATCCCGTAGCGCTTGCAGGCTATGTCCAGCACCGCGTTGATGAGCTGAGAATAGGTCATGCCCGCCGCGCGCGCGGCCTTCGGGAAACACGAGTTGTTCTCCGGTCGAGGCAGGATTCCCGGCAGTGGATTGAGTTCCAGTATATGCGGGCGGTTCGCGGCGTCGAGTCGCACGTCGATGCGACACCAGTCACGACAGCGCAAGACACGGTAAGCCTGCAGGCAGATGCGCTCGATCTCTGATCGAAGCGCCGCCGTCAGACGCGCCGGGCATTCGAAAATGTCCAGCGGATCCGAACAGGTATCCCAGATCCATTTGGCCTCGTAGGAGTAGATGGGGTTGACTCCACTCGGGAGAGAATCAAACTTGATTTCCACGATGGGCAGGACTCGCGCCGCCTCGCCGTTGCCCAGGATCGCGACCGTGAACTCCCGGCCGCACAGAAATTCCTCTACCAGGGCGGGCTCGCCGTAGCGATCCAGCAGCCACGCCACGCGCTCGCGCATCTCCTGCCGCGTTCTCACCAGAGAATCATTTCGGATGCCAATGCTGGAACCCTCGTAGAGAGGCTTTATCAGGAGCGGATAATGGAGGCTGTTGAAGGATAGGTTCCGATCAGAAATGACCCTGAAACGCGCCGTCGGCAAGCCGTGAAAGGCCATGATCTCCTTAGCTCGCGCTTTGTCGAGGCAGAGGTTCAGAGTCAGTGGGTCGCTGGCTGTGTAGGGGATATTCAAGTACTCGAGGATCGACGGCACGTGCCCTTCGCGACATGGCCCGCCGGCTCCTTCTGCCATGTTAAACACGATATCGGGACGGCTGTCGCGCAACGCGGTGAACAGATCGTCGGTTGCTTCGATGGGAGTAACTTCGTGTCGTTCTCGGAGGGCTGAGCAAACCGCATCGATGGTCTCAGCATCATCCCACTCCGCCTGAACCTCGGTGCGGCTACTTGGGGGCTCTTGAGCTTCTTCGCTATCCCCTCTTTTCAGATTGTAGGTTAATCCTACTCGCATCCACCCTAACCTTTCGCAGACTCATATAAGGGAATCCTAATTGCTTGTCAAGCGATATTTGGAATTATCCACAACATGATGGATAGAGATCATTGATTGACCCCAAATCTAGTATGCGCCAAAAGGTCAACCTCCGGGGCATTTGACCTAGGCAAATTCCTTGCCAAACATTTGTTCGGGCGGCCTTGCCGCGCCTGGTCGCAGCCAGTCATGAGGGGTCGCCAACACCTCAAGGGCGCCTTGGGCCCGGCAGGCGACTTTCGGGTATAATGACGCCGGCAGGGGCTCAAGTGAAATCTGTGATGATGGCAAATGGCAAAGCGCTGGAAGAGGAACGCGGCATGGCCACGACGCGGATCCTGTTGATGGTTTTGTGCGGCAGTATCTTCGCTGCCGTCGTTGGCGCTCCGATCTTGGCGACGCATGCTCATCCTCTTGCCGCAGCGTTTCTCTACCTGATGTTTTCCCCAGTGTGTCATCAGATTCCCGACCGTTGCTTCTCTTTCTCCGGGCAAGCCTGGGCAGTCTGCCACCGATGCTCGGGAATATACCTGGGAATGTTCCTGGCCTTGCTGACTCCGTTCACGGCTGCCGGCTTTCTGCGCTCGGCCTGGGAGACCAGGGTGTGGGTTCTGGTTCTCGCGGCGCCCATGCTGATCGATGTCGCGGCTCCGCACCTTGGGTGGTGGGTCAGCACGCCGTTGAGCCGCTTCGCGGCCGGCATGGCTTTCGGCGCCCTGATTTCCAGCCTTCTGCTGCCCGGTATTTCGGAGCTTCTTGACCACGGATCGCCTAAGCATCCGCGTTTGGGCGCCGCTCCACTTCAGGGAGAGATTGAATGAACCGTGAAGGAATGTTGAAGCCGGCGTTGATCGGCGGGGTGCTGGTCGGCGTGCTTTCATCAGTGCCATTTGTCGGAACTCTCAACTGCTTCTGTTGTGCTTGGGTGATTGCCGGCGGCATGCTCTCGGCCTACTTGCTGGTAAAAGAGTCTCTCTTCGCTGTCACGCTCGGGCGAGGTGTCGCGCTCGGCCTCCTGACCGGCGCCATCGGGGCCGTTGTGGATACCCTGTTCTCGATTCCGATCCAGATGCTGCTGAGTCGTGCCGGGATAAACGTGCTCGATCAGCTCCGCACAGCCGCGGATCAACTGCCATCCCTCCCTCCCGAAGTGAGAGAAATGTTCCGTTCCATACCGGCAGGCGGCCTGGGCTTGAGCCTGATGCTCCTGATCGCGGCCGGGTTGCTGAAGCTGGTGATCTACAGCCTGGTGGCGATGATCGGCGGCGCGCTCGGAGTTGCGCTGTTTGAGAAACGCAGGCCGGGAGAGCCGTCCGCCACCCCTACCGCATACCCTCCGCCGCCTCCTCAGGCCTTGAGCGGACCATGACCTCTCACACCTTGATCCAGTCGTAGGGGAGCGTGATGATTTCACCCGGCGTCTTGACGCTGTGGATCAGCCCGAGGGCATCGCGCAGAACGCGCGATTGCATCGGGCGGTCCAACGACGCTCCGAACGGATTCCCCAAGGGGAATCGCAAGGCAACGGCTCGGGGAGCCTGCAGCTGATAGGTGATATCGCGGCAAACGCTGACGCCGACCGTGGGGATGCCGCTCGCTTCTATTTCCCGCTGGATGAGCGCGGCGGATTGATGGCTGAACTCGCAACCGCCGCACACCACCACAGCATCGATTCCCCGTTTGTGCAGCCGCGGAATGATCTCCTTGCTTGCCGTTTGCAGGATCAGCTTGACTTCAGGCACGTAGCCCATCAGGGAGTAATGCGTCGGCGCGCACTCGCCGATTACATCCTCGATGGCGAGTTCGTGCAGCCTGGTCAGAGGGAAAACGCAGTTGATGTCTTCGTCCGCCTCGACGTGGTCGTAATGGGCATGAGCGATCGCCAATTCGAGGGGATCGATGTCTTCAGGAATCTCCCGGAACGACCAATCACCGCGATCACGGAAACGCATGGCGCGCAAGTGAGGCGGCACGACCCCCGGTGATGTCCTGAACGGCTTTTGACCTTTCCGATACACGCCGGCGAGGCTGACCAGACAGACGCGCGATTCCGACAACGGCTTGACCGGCAGCGTAAATGGAAAACCGTCGGCCGCGGCCAGGTGCCAGCCGGGATGCCGCGCCTCCAAGGCTTTGACCCAAGAATAACCCTCGCGCAGAGTGTCTAATGCTTGTGCTGCCGGTGGAGAAGGATCGTCGTCCGTTTGCAGGAAGTCTTCATCCATGGTGCGACGCAAACTGGAGGGTTTGCCCTCCTCTTTCTCCCTCATGAATGTCTTTTCACCCCTATTGCCAGATGGTTGTGTGTTGGCTGCTGATTCGAAGACGACCCATGTATGGGTGCAAAGTCAGACTCTGCCCGGTTCCTCATCGTGGTCATGGATCGAGTTTACCCACAGGCATGGATCGTACGGAAATGTCGAAGTGTTTAGATGAATGTTCGCAGGAGACCCTTCAGCAAACTGGAGAGATCGGTCATTTCGAAGTTCTAAAGATATATTAATCTTAATCTGAATATTTCAAAAAGCAATCAAAAAAGAGGCTTGTTGTCGGCTTCCGGCACGACCCATCTCTCGGTCTCAATCTGGATCGTGGTATGTTCGATGCGATATTTCTCGCGCATGAGCTGGCTCAGCGCGGCAAGCACCGCTGCGGCGTCAGAGCCACGCGCCAGGACGATGTGACAGCTCATGGCGGGCATGCCCGAGGTGATGGACCATACGTGGAGATCGTGCACGGAAAGCACGCCCTGCACTCTTCCAAGGTCGGTCAGAATCTCGGAAATGTCCACATGGCGAGGAGTACCCTCCAGGAGTACATCGACGCTCTCCCGCACCAGTTCCCATGAGCTGAGCAGAACAAGAATCGCCACCATTACCGAAACGATTGGGTCCGCAAGATACCATTGCCAAACCATCATGGCCACGCCGGCAGCGATCGTGCCTACCGAGCCCAGGGTGTCGCCCAGCACGTGAAGAAACGCGCCCCGCACGTTGAGGTTTTCGTGCTGCGACCGGTACAGGAGAGCTGCCGTGAAGAGGTTCGCGATCAGGCCGACACCGGCCACGGCCAGCATAGGTCCGCTCTTGACCTCAGGAGGGGATACGAAGCGATGGAACGCCTCGTAGAGAACATACATCGATACCCCGACCAGGAAAATCCCGTTGGCGAGCGCGGCGAGTATCTCGGCGCGCAGGTAACCGTAGGTCATTTCGTGGGTCGCGGGCCGGGTTGCGATCTTGAGGGCAAAGAGACTCAATCCCAGCGCCGCAAAGTCGGTAAGCATATGCGCAGCATCAGCGATCAATGCAAGACTGTTGGCATAGAAGCCGCCGATCAATTCGGCGAAGAACCAGCTGCCCGTGATGACGAGCGCAATCGTCAGACTCCGTCGGCTGCGTTGGCGAGACTGGAGTTGCCCGCCGCTGGTAGTGATGGAAGCGGAAGGATCGGTATGAGTCTTATGAAGCCTGGCCACCTTCAACCTCCCCACCCATGCGAACGCGCTTGGTCGATCCGCCACAAGCCGTGGCGCGCACGTCCACCGATGGTACCACCGACCAACCCGGCGTCGCCCCCGGCCTGGGGGCTGCCCGGATCGCAATCGTTGTCGACTTCAGAGCAGTGATAACGGATCTACATCCACCAGGATGTTTTTCAGAGCGACCTTGTGCTCACCAAGGTATGTGAATGCCTGCTTGAGAATCGGGAGCGCGTCACGGGTGGTATCGGCTTTGACCAGCACTTGCACCCGGTATTTTCCTCTGAGTTTCTCCAGCGGCGCCGCCGCAGGGCCTAGCACGCGGACATGCGAGCTGGAGGGCGTCTCACGAACCGCCCGCTTCAATGCAGCGCCTACCTTATCGCCGACCTGAAATGCCCTGGTCGAGTCGGCATCGGAGACCAAGAGCTGCACAAGACCCTTGAACGGCGGATACCCCATCAGGCTCCGGAACTCAATCTCCTGCCGGTAGAATGCAGCGTAATCCTGGTTGCGTGCGCAGCGGATCGCGTAGTGCTCGGGATAAAAAGACTGGATGATGACTTGGCCCGGCACTTCGCCCCGCCCGGCCCTGCCTGCAACCTGCGTCAGCAGTTGGAACGTGCGTTCGGCGGAACGAAAATCGGGAAACGATAACCCGGCATCGGCGGCAAGAACACCGACCAGGGTGACGTTCGGGAAGTCATGACCCTTGGCGACCATCTGCGTGCCGACAAGAATGTCCAGCTTCCCCTCGGCAAAATCGAGCAGGATATTGCGCAGCGCGCCGCGACGCCGGGCGGTATCCCGATCGACTCGCGCGATACGCGCCGACGGCAACTGCGCCCGCAAAATCTCCTCGAGCTGCTCCGTGCCGACACCGACGAAGTAGATGTACTCCCCTCCGCATTCGACGCAAGTATCCGGGGCGTTCTTGCGCAATCCGCAGTAGTGGCAAACCAGGCAGCCCTCCTCTTGGTGATAGGTCATCGAGATGCTGCAATCGGGGCAGGTCAACACATGACCGCAGCTCCGGCACAGGAGCATGCGTGCGTATCCCCGGCGGTTGAGCAGCAGGATCGCTTGCTCCCGCCGCCGATGCCTCTCGGCGAGCTCGGTGCGCAGCAGCTGGGAAACGACGGTTTTCTTCCCGTAGCGCTGAAACTCCACTCCCATGTCCACGACAGTCACGTGCGGCAAAGGTCGGTCTTCCACTCGCTCGCGCAGGCTGAAACAGCGGGTGTCGCCCGCTCCTTGAGCTGAATGGTAAGTTTCGACCGACGGCGTGGCCGATCCCAGAAGGAGTATTCCGCTCGACTGTTGAACGCGCTGCCAGGCCACTTCGCGCGCGTGATAGCAGGGAGACTCATCCTGCTTGTAGGATGGATCCTGCTCTT
>Ga0129297_10001172_pt1 | contig 13112 bp, 10 predicted proteins | sample I18A1metaG_FD_94708 | JGI IMG/M metagenome (GOLD analysis project Ga0129297, IMG submission 94708) | Lake sediment bacterial and archeal communities from Gulf of Boni, Indonesia to study Microbial Dark Matter (Phase II) - ​I18A1 metaG | ecosystem: Environmental > Aquatic > Freshwater > Lake >... | reverse complement strand
GGTGAACGCCGTGGCGCGGGGGAAGGAGTTGGAGGATCGGGTGGCGGAGCTGCTCAAGGTGGTGGGGTTGCGCTCGGAGTACATGGTGCGCTATCCGCACGCCTTCTCCGGTGGGCAGCGGCAGAGGATCGGGGTGGCGCGCGCCCTGGCCTTGAACCCGCAGTTCATCGTCTGCGACGAGCCGGTGTCGGCGCTGGATGTCTCCATCCAGGCGCAGATCCTGAACCTGCTGCAGGACTTGCAGGGGCAGTTCCACCTGACCTATCTCTTCATCGCCCATGATCTGTCGGTGATCGAGCACATCAGCGACCGGGTGGCGGTGATGTACGTGGGGAAGCTGGTGGAGATGGCGGAGACGGAGGAGTTGTTCCTGCATCCGCAGCACCCGTACACGGAGGCGTTGCTCTCGGCGGTGCCGAAGCCTGATCCGAGGTATCGCTCGAAGCGGATCGTGTTGGAGGGGGATGTGGCGGATCCGTCCAATCCGCCGCCGGGGTGCTACTTCCATCCGCGCTGCCGCTATGCGGCGGAGGTCTGTCGCACGCAGACGCCGCAGTTGCGGGAGGTGCGGGCGGATCACTTCGTCAGTTGCCACCGCACCGAAGAGCTTTCCCTGGCCGGCGTCATCGAACGGGGAGGATGAAAGAAGGCTGTCCGCTATCAGCTTTCAGCAAGCAGCCGAGAAGGAACCTCTCCCAACGGATTCGGAGAGCGGATTGCACGGATCTTGCTCACCTGCATCTGCCTAATCCATTCCAGAAGTCCGTTGGCAGTAGTCCTTTTTCGCGCTGAAAGCTGATAGCTGGGGACGCACTCTCATGAGTAATAGCGATAAAGAGCTAAGCGGCGGCCGAGATGGTCGGTGGACGCGCCATCTCGCCTCGCTATCCTTGTTGGTCATCTTGCTCTTGGCAGCGGCTGTTCGGGCTTACGGCTCGAATTTCGGTTTGCCCTATGTTTATCACCTCGATGAGCCTGCCATCATGAATCACTCTTTGCTCATCGAACGCACCAAAGACCTGAATCCCCACTGGTTTGATTATTCGCCCCCGGTTGCTTATCCTACTCTGTACATATACCTGCAAGTTTTGGTCATCTCGATCACGCGGCTGGCGGTTCGCGCCTGGGCTGCCTGGCGGGGCGTGGCTTTCGACGACCTCACTGTGCAGGGGTTCATTTACCAGGGGGGCCGCCTGGCCACCGTCCTCTTCGGCACGGCCACAGTCCCCGTCGTCTATGCCACGGGGCGGCGGCTGTTCAATAGGGAAGTGGGCCTGTGGGCGGCGCTCGCTTTGGCCGGAACCGCACTGCACATCAGGAACTCGCACTATATCACCCCTGACATCCCGTGCACTTTTTTCGCCGCCTGTTGCCTTTATTTTGCGGCGCGTGCTCTGGACACGCGCAGCCTGGCCGACCTGACGGTAAGCGCACTGATGGCCGGGCTGGCGGCGGGCACCAAGTACAACGCCGGCCTGGTGCTGGTCGTGACAGGCCTGGCTTTCTTCCTGACCCGCCGAGGCTGGCGTGAACTGCTCGATCCGGCCCTGGTCACGATCCCCCTCGCCGCTGCTGCCGCCTTCCTCGGCTCGACCCCGTATGCGGTGCTCGATTACCCCACCTTTCGCTGGACGCTGGACTTTCACCTACAGCACTACCAGACGGGCCACGATGGCTTTGAAGGCTCCGATAGCTGGCTTTGGTTCGCCCGCTACCTGTACACCGAGGGGATGTTCCCCATCCTGACCTGGGTTTCGGGTCTGGGAGTACTTTATGCCGCCCTGGTCAGGCGGACGCGGAAGGACCTGCTGCTGCTCGTCTTCCCGGTGCTCTACTATGCCCTGATCTCGGCGCAACGGGTGCGGTTTGCCCGCAACGTCATCCCGGTCCTCCCCTTTCTCGCCCTGTTCGCTGGCCGTTTGATCGCCGAGTTGCTCGATTGGCTGGCGGCGCGGATTAAGCGGTCGCGGCTGGGCAAGCGACTGACCGCTGTGATGCAGGCGTTTGGCGTGCTGGGCGTTGCCATCCTGCTCGTGGGCGCGCCGCTGCGGCAGCAGTTGGTCGTTGACTATTGGCTATCTCAGGAGGACACGCGCACCATCGCCAAACGTTGGGTGGAGGAGAATATCCCCGCTGGTGCGAAAATCGCCGTGGAGTCCTATTGCCCGACGTTGGAATTATCCTGGAAACCAGGGACAAAGCAGCCACGCTACCAGGTCAAGTTCTTCAACAAGTTGGCCGACCACACCCTAGCTTTCTACCAGGAGCAGGGATATGATTACGTCGTGGTAAGCTCCTCTATGTATAACCGTTATTTTGTAGATAGCGTCACTTATCCAACGCAGAGACAATTCTACGAGTCGCTTTTTGCGCAGTGGCCCCTGGTCGTGGAGTTCACGGGGTACCCCGTGCCGATGCACGATCCCGTGATCCGCATCTACCGCGTGCCAGGCGCACGCCAGTAACCTCAAAGGAGTCACCCCAGCATGAGCTACGGAACCCTCAAGAACTATATCGGCGGCGAGTGGCTAGCGTCGCCGTCGAAGGAACTCCTGGATGTGCACAACCCCGCCACCGGCCAGGTCATCGCTCAGGTACCCCTCTCCACCGTGCAAGAGGTCAACGGGGCGGTTGCCGCAGCGAAGGTGGCTTTCCAGGAGTGGCGAGAGACGCCGCCCATGGTGCGCGCCCGCCACATGTTCCGGCTGAAAGCGTTGTTGGAAGAGCATTTTGAGGACCTGGCTCGCACTATCGTCCAGGAGCATGGCAAGATCATAGACGAGGCGCGTGGCGAAGTGCGCCGTGCCATCGAAAACGTGGAGGTGGCGGCGGGCGTCCCCTCGCTGATGATGGGCTACAATGCCGAAGACATCGCCGCGGGCATTGATGAGACCGCTATCTTGCAGCCGGTGGGCGTTTTCTGCTGCATCGCTCCCTTCAACTTTCCGGCCATGGTGCCTTTCTGGTTCATGCCCTATGCCATCGCCTGCGGCAACACCTACATCGTCAAGCCGTCGGAGGTCTGTCCCGTCAGCCAGAACCGGCTCTTTGCGCTGCTGGACGAAGCCGACCTGCCGCCTGGCGTGGTCAATCTCGTCAACGGGGCCAAGGGGACGGTGGATGCTCTCCTGACTCACCCGGACGTGGCCGGAGTCTCCTTCGTCGGCTCGACTCCGGTGGCCAGGTATATCTACGCCACTGCCACGGCGCACGGCAAACGCGCCCAATGCCAGGCGGGGGCTAAAAATTGCCTGGTGGTCATGCCCGATGCTGTGCTGGAGCGCACCATACCGAACATCCTCACCTCCGCCTTCGGCACCGCGGGGCAGCGCTGCCTGGCCGGGTCGCTCGTCCTGGCGGTGGGGGGAGCCTATGAGCCGCTGAGAAAGCAACTGGTGGAGGCTGCCAGCCGCATCAAGGTCGGCGATGGGTTGGACGAGACGGTGCAGATGGGGCCAGTGGCCTCGCGCCGCGCGTTGGAGCGCATCCTCGGTTACGTTGAGCAGGGGCTACGGGAGGGCGCGGAATTGGTCCTGGATGGCCGGGAGGTGCGCGTGGAGGGCTATGCGGGCGGCTATTTCATCGGGCCGACGATCTTCGACAGAGTGCGGCCCGAGATGATCATCGCCCGCGAGGAGATCTTTGGCCCTGTGCTCGGCATCATCGCCGTGGCCGATTTTGATGAGGCGGTGGCTGTTATCGAGAGCATCCCCTATGGCAACGCCGCTTCCCTCTTTACGACGAGCGGCAAGTGGGCGCGTGAGTTCGGCTACCGCGTGCACTGCGGTAACATCGGCATCAACATCGGCATCGCTGCGCCGATTGCCACCTTCCCCTTCGCCGGGATGAGAAGCTCCTTCTTTGGCGACCTGCACGGCCAGGGCCGCGACGCGATCCAGTTCTTCACCGACCGCAAAGTGGTCATCACTCGCTGGTTCTAGGAAGCTGTCAGCTATCTTTGAGGGAAGCATGGAACTAGGGACATTTGGGGCGATTTTGCGCTTTGCCATCCAGTTGGAGGAGCTGGCCGTGGCCTTCTATGAGGCGGCAGCGCGGGGCAGGCTGGAGGAGCCATTCCGCATGCTGCGGCAGGGTTGCGGCAGGAGGTTACAGCGGCTGGAACGGGCCAGGCGGGAAGGTGTGGCGGAGATGATCCTGGAATCTATCCGTGGGTTGGATAGTAACGACTATGGCGTAGCTCTCGACCCCAAGGCCGACGAGGCCGCCCTTCAACGCCAGGCCGTTGCCCTGGAAGAGATGATGGGCCGCTTCTACCGGGATGCGGCGGCCAAGATGCCGATCCCGGAGATCAGCCGCCTCTTTCGGCAGTTGGCGGAGGAGAACGAGAAGCGGAAGGCCGAAATCGCAAAAGCGGACGATAGTAACAGATGAACAGTGATGATAGATGAATTCTTACAAAAGCTATTTCGCCCGGACGTCCGATAGGCTTTTGGACAAAAGATGGATAATGATGCAAAATGAGGCGTGTACTTTTCCCAGGTCTCGGGAGAGGAAGGGGCCAAGGGTTAGCGAGGGCAAGAAGCCGCAGCTTATCCGCGCGCATCGGGAAGGAGGAACGTAGTGAAAAGGCGATCGTTCACCGCATTGGCAGTCGTCATTAGCCTGGCTCTACTGGTGATGAAAACGGCAGCGGCGCAAGGGCCGGGCCCCTCCCCTTGGGACGGTGATGGGATGGAGGCGCAGTGGGCGCACAACGTCGAATTCGTGGGCCAAGTCGGTGGCGCTACCTATGCTGTGGCTCTCCAGGGCAGCTACGTTTACCTCGGCCTTGGGCGTCGCCTGGTCATCCTGAATGTCACCAACCCGACCCATCCCACCGTGGTCGGCCAGACAGGCCTCCTGCCCGATGTTGTAAGGAGGGTGACGGTGGCGGGCGGCAACGCCTACCTCGCCGATGGGCGTGGCGGCTTGTATATCATCGGCGTGGCTAACCCGGCGGCCCCCCGACAGCTCGGCATCTACGACACGCCAGGGAGTGCACTGGGCCTAGCCGTGGCCGGCAACTTCGCCTATGTCGCTGATGGCTTCAGTGGCTTGCGCATCGTTAATGTGTCCAACCCAGCCGCGCCTCGCGAGATTGGCTTCTTGGACACCCCTGGTTACGCCTGGGATGTGGCTGTAGCTGGCAATCTCGCCTACGTTGCCGATGAGAGTTGGGGCCTGCACATCATCAACGTATCCAACCCAGCAGCCCCTCAACAGGTTGGTGTCTATGACACCCCGGGCAGCGCCTGGGGCGTGGCAGTAGTGGGCGGCTTCGCCTACGTCGCCGATGGAAGCGGCGGCCTGCGCATCGTCAATGTGTCCAATCCGGCTGCACCCCGTGAGGCTGCTTTCTATGATACGGCAGGGGATACCTGGGCCGTCGCTGTGGCGGGTGGCTTCGCCTACGTCGCCGACGGCGGCGGGGGCCTGCGCATCGTGAACGTGTCCAATCCGGCTGCGCCCCGCGAGGCCGGTTCCTACGACACTCCGGGATATGCGCTGGACGTGGCCGTTGCGGGCGGCTTGGCCTACGTCGCCGATTATGACGCAGGCTTGCGCATTGTGGATATATCCCCTCCCTCTACCCCCGAAGAGGCTGGCTTCTATGACCCGCCGGGCGACGCCTGCAGCGTGGCCGTGGCGGGCAGTTTCGTCTATATCGCCGATGGTTGGGCTGGCCTGCGCATGGTGAACATCTCCCGCCCGGCTGCGCCACGCGAGGTCGGCTCCTACGACACGCCAGGATACGCCAGCGGCGTGGCCCTGGTGAGCAGTTTCGCCTGCGTTGCCGCTCAATGGGCCGGCCTGCATACTGTGAATGTGGCCAATCCGGCTGTCCCCCGCGCGGGTGGCTCCCTCGTTACGCCAGGATGGGCCTATGATGTGGCGGTGGTGGACAATTACGCTTACGTGGCCGGTGGAACCGCGGGCTTGTGCATTGTCAATGTAACCAACCCAGCAAACCCGAGCGCGTCTGGTTTCTGGGATACACCAGGCACTGCCCTGGGCCTGGCTGTGTTAGGGGACCATGCCTATGTTGCCGATGGAAGCAGCGGCCTGCGTATCATCAATGTGGCCAGTCCAACTGGCCCCAGGCCGGTTGGCTCCTGCAACACGCCTGGGAGTGCCCTGGACGTCGCTGTGGCAGGCAACTTTGCCTACGTCGCCGATGGAAGCGGTGGCCTGCGCATCATCAATGTGGCCGAGCTTGCTCACCCGCGCGAGGTAGGCTCCTACGACACGCCAGGGAGAGCCTTAGGCGTGGCTGTCTCGGGAAGCTATGCTTATGTCGCCGACGGCTGGGCTGGCCTGCGCGTCATCAATGTAGCCGACCCGGCTCATCCCCGCGAGGTTGGTTTCTATGACACATCGGGGGAGGCGCGGGGCGTGGTCGTGGCGCGCGGCCTGGCCTACGTCGCCCATGGCAGCGAGGGGCTGCTCATCCTGCGCTTTACCGGTGAGACCACGCCGACGCCGACAGCAACTCACACGCGGACGCCAACGCCGACGCTGACCGCAACGCGCACCTCGACGCCTACTTGCACCGTAACGCCAACAAAGACCCATACCCTAACACCGACCATGACGACAACGCGCACCTCGACGCCCTCTCATACCGTAACGCCAACGCGGACGGATACACCGACGCGGACAGTGACGACAACACGGACGGATACACCAACACGAACCGATACACCAACGCGGTCCTTAACGCCAACGCGCACTGCAACACCGGCTGGCACACTGACGCCTACTCCAACCGGCACACCAACGCCGACTCCGACGGCAACCAATACTGCGACGCCAACTGAGACAGCAACACTTACGCCGACGGCAACCCCTACCCCGTTCCTGTGCTTTCTGCCTTTGATCCTGCGCTGAAATTTGACAAAAATCAGAAATCGTGTATAATTTAGGCATACCTAAATATTTTGTTGAGGTATGCCTTTTATGTCTGAGGGGAAAACCACGCCTGCTGTAGAGGAGTACCTGGAGGCGATCTACCGCCTGACCGAGAAGGGAGAGCCTGCCCATCTGACGCTTTTGGCGGAACGGTTGGCCATCTCCTCCGTCTCGGCCAATGAGATGGTGCGCAAGATGGCGGAACGGGGGCTGGTCACTTACGAGCCGTACAAAGGGGTGGCCTTAACCCCCGCGGGCCGCCAGCGGGCAGAATCTATGATCAGGCGTCATCGCCTCTGGGAACGTTTTCTGACTGATGTCCTGCGCTTTCCCTGGCACCAGGTGCACGAAGAGGCGTGCCGCCTGGAGCACGCTACCTCCGATTTGCTGGAAGAATACCTGACGGCTCACCTGGCGCAGCCGGGCAGTTGCCCCCACGGCATCCCCTTCCCTGGAGGGGAGTCCTCTCTCGAAAAGTCCCTCACCCTGGCGGAATTGCCTACAACGCGGACTGGCCGCATCGTGGCAGTGATGAACGAGGATGCAGCTTTCTTGAGCGCGTTGGACCGGGCGGGATTGAAGCCAGGGGCTTTGGTGGAGATGGTGCAAGTGGAGCCTGCCATGCAGAGCGTCACCATCCGCATTGCGGGAGAACGTAACACAATCGCCGAGACGGTGGCCGAGCAGATCAGGATCATGCCCGTGGAAGACATGCCCAAGAAGGAGGACGATGCCAAATGATGAACGCGACTCCTGAGGTTTTGTCACTGGATGCCCTGGCTCCAGGTGAGGTGGGCTATATTCGCCGCCTGGAGGGTGGACGGGGGTTTATGAGCCGGATAGCGACACTGGGCTTCACGGTCGGGGCCGAAGTACGGATGGTGCAGAACTATGGGCGTGGCCCGCTGATCGTTATGGTGCGCGACAGCCGAGTCGCTCTGGGACGCGGTGAGGCAGCGAAAATCCTCGTCAGCAAAGGTGAACATGTCTGAGAAAAAAGAGATCACAGTAGCTCTGGCCGGGCAGCCGAATGTGGGCAAGTCTAGCGTTTTCAACCTGCTCACCGGCCTGAATCAACATGTCGGCAACTGGCCCGGCAAGACTGTCGAGCAAAAGACGGGAATCTATACCTACAATGGTACAAAAGTCACCCTGGTGGATTTGCCAGGAACATATAGCCTGACAGCAAACTCACTGGAGGAGATCATCGCCCGCGAGTATATCCTCCGCGCCAGGCCAGATGTGGTAGTGGCCCTGCTGAGTGCGCCGGTGTTAGAGCGCAACCTCTATCTGGTGGCCGAACTCTTGCATCTGGAAGCGCCGGTGGTGGTCGGCCTGAACATGATGGACATGGCCGAGAGCGAGGGGATTCACATCGAGCCAGAGGTGTTACAGGCGGCCCTCGGTGTGCCTGTGGTGCCCCTGATCGCCACCAAGGGGCAGGGAGCCAAGGAGTTGATGCAAACGGTGGATGATGTGGCCCAGGGGCGAACCCCCTACGAACCGAAGCGCCCCGAGATTCGCCGTGATCACCAGGAGGTGCTAGAGCAACTCATGCTCCTCATTGCCGACCATGTCCCTGCGGAGTATCCGAAGCAGTGGGTGGCGCTCAAGCTTTTGGAGGGGGATGCGGAGATCAGCCGTATGATGGAGGAGCGGCTACCGCACGAAGTGTGGGACAGGGTCTCGGAAATCCTCCGCAGCCATGAAGATGCGGTGATTGCTGTGGCGGGGGGGCGGTACGAGTGGGTGGCGCGGATGGTGCGCGCGGCGGTCGTGCGGCCTCGTGCCGGGCAGATCACCCTCACTTCGCGCTTCGACCAGGTGGCCACCCATCCTTTCTGGGGGCTGGTGGTGCTGGCGGGCATACTCGGCCTGATCTTTTGGCTAACCTATAACCTGGGGGCGCCGCTGCAGGATCTCCTGCATACCTATCTTGTGCATGGCACGGCCAACTTCCTGCGGGCCAATTTGGCTGGCGCGCCGGCCTGGCTCACCAATCTGTTGGTGGAAGGGGTGCTCGGCGGGGTAGGTACGGTGGTCACTTTTACGCCGATCCTTCTCATCTTTTTCGCCGTGATGGGCCTGATGGAGGATATCGGCTACATGGCGCGGGCTGCCTATGTCATGGATCGCTTTATGCACTTGATGGGCTTGCACGGCAAAAGCTTCCTCCCGCTTTTCCTCGGCTTTGGCTGTAATGTCTCTTCCATCGTCGGGTCGCGAGTCATCGAATCGCCGGCCGCCCGCCTCTTGACGATCCTGATCTCCCCTCTTGTGCCCTGCACGGGGCGCATGGTCGTGCTCACCTTCATCGCGCCTCTTTTCTTTGGCCGCTTGGCGACCTTTGTCTCCTGGGGCTTGATCGGGATAAACCTGGTCGTTCTGGCGTCATTGGGGATCGTGCTCAGCAAGGTGCTTTTTCGAGGGGAGCCAGTGGCTTTTATCATGGAGCTGCCGCTCTACCACATCCCGAACGTGCGCACCATCGGTCTGGCCGTCTGGCACAGGGTTGTCGAATTCCTGCAAAAAGCGGGCACATTGATCCTGGTGATGTCGGTAGTCATCTGGATGCTCTCTGCGCTTCCTTCCGGGGATATCGAGACGAGTTTCCTGGCCTGGCTGGGGCGAGGTCTTGCGCCGCTGGGATCGTTGATGGGCCTGGATTGGCGGATGATCATGGCCCTGCTTTCTAGCTTTACCGCCAAAGAGAACTCGATCGCCACGCTGGGCATCCTCTTCGGCGCGGGCGGTGAGGAGGCGAGTTTGGGCCGCATCTTGCAGCAGAGCATAGTGCCGCAGTCAGCCTTCGCCTTTCTCGTGGTGCAGATGCTGTTCGTGCCATGCGTGGCGACGGTGGCGGCCATGCATCAGGAAACCCGCTCCTGGAAGTGGACGCTCGCCGGAGTGGGGATGCTCTTGATCCTCTCGCTGTTAGGCGGGATTGTCGCGTATCATATCGCGTTGCTGTTTTGACCAAAACCCGTCAGGTCTGATCTTGGAGGATGCCGATGTTGGAGAAGCTACTGGCGATGTTGCGTCGCGGAAATGTGTATAGCTACGCTGATCTGGCGCGGGAGTTGGGCGTCAGCGAGGCGCTCTTGGAGGGGATGTTGGAAAATCTCGCACGCCTGGGATACCTGCGCCTGGTGAGCAACCCTCCCGCAGGTTGCGAACCTGCGGGAGAGTTTTGCCGGAAGTGCGCCATGAAAGGAGCCTGCGCCGTCGGTGGACAGGGCCGGGTCTGGACATTGACGCAGAAAGGGTCCAGGAAGGAGACAATATGACTACCGATTTGCTTCGCATCCTGATCTTTGGCGCGCACCCCGATGACCCAGATTCCAGCGCAGGGGGCCTGGCCGCGCTTTACAGCCAGGCCGGCCATCGCGTCAAGATGGTCTCCCTCACCAATGGCGACGCAGGACATCACACTATGGGCGGTGCGCCGCTGGCCTGGCGACGACGGCAGGAGGCCGCTGCTGCCGGAGCTTGTCTGGGTGCCGAATACATCACCCTCGACCACCACGATGGCATGCTTCTCCCCACGCTGGAAGCGCGCGAGGAGATGATCGGCCTCATCCGTGAGTTTCGCCCCGACCTGGTCATCGGCCCACGCCCCTACGATTACCATCCTGACCACCGTTACACGGCGCAATTGATCCAGGATGCGCTCTATCTGGTCACAGTGCCCAATGTCGTCTCGCGCGTGCCCCATCTCCGTCGGACACCGGCCGCGGTCTATGCCTGGGACCCCTTCCGCAAGCCCTGCCCTTTCATCCCCGACGTCGTGGTGGGCATTGATGATGTGATCGAGCGCAAGGCGGATGCGCTACATTGCCACACCTCCCAGATGTATGAATGGCTTCCCTATAACCGGCAGGATGCAGACCCGCCGCCCGAAGATCCGCACGAGCGACGCAATTGGCTGCGCCAGCATCTTGATCCCCGCTTGCGCCGCGTCGCCAACCTTTACCGCGACAGGCTCATCGAGCGTTACGGTGCGGAAAAGGGGCGTATAATCGCCTACGCCGAGGCCTTCGAGACGTGCGAATATGGTGCCCCACTCACCGAGACCAGCCTGAAGCGGCTTTTCCCCTTTTGATAATACACCTTCCCGAAAGCTCCCAGTTTTCGGGAAGGTGTAGGGAAGTTGACAGTCGGGCGATCCACTCCTATACTATCCCCGCAGACAAAATCCCCTTCCTCGGAGGAAGCTCATGGACAAGAAGCTGGAAGCTCTCTTGGCCCGTCTCGGCGAGATCAATGATCTGGAATCCGCCGCTGCTCTTCTTTCCTGGGACCAGGAGACATATATGCCCCCTGGCGGTGGCCCGGCCCGCGCGCGGCAACTGGCTACCCTGGGCCGGCTGGCGCACGAGAAACGTACCGACCCTGCCCTGGGGAAAATGCTGGAAGAGCTGCGGCCCTACGAGGAGAGCCTCCCCTACGATTCGGACGAGGCCAGCCTGATCCGCGTTGCGCGCCGCGACTATGAGAGGGCGATAAAGGTGCTTCCCTCCTTCATGGCCAGGTTTTACCGTCATACCGCCGAGTCCTATATGGTATGGGTCAAGGCCAGGCCAGCGAATGATTACCGCTCCGTGCAGCCGTATCTAGAAAAGACGCTCGACCTGAGCCGGGAATTGGCCGATTTCTTCCCTGGCTACGAGCATATCGCCGATCCTTTGATTGACTATGCGGACGAGGGAATGAAAGCCTCCACGGTGAGGGAGGTCTTTGCCGAACTGCGCACGCAACTCGTCCCTCTCGTGCGGGCGATCGCCTCGCAGCCTGTCGCCGACGATGCTTTCTTACATCAGCACTACCCCGAGGCGGAGCAGTTGGCCTTCGGCCTGGAGGCGGTCAAAACCCTCGGCTATGAGTTCCAGCGCGGGCGGCAGGATAAAACGGCGCATCCTTTCGCGACCAAGTTCTCCCTCGGCGACGTGCGCATTACCACCCGCGTCAAGGAGAACGACTTGAGCGAGGCGCTCTTCGGCACAGTACACGAGGCAGGCCACGCCATGTACGAACAGGGCATCCGCATGGACCTGGAGGCCACGCCGCTGGCGCATGGCACATCATCCGGCGTCCATGAGAGCCAGTCTCGTCTCTGGGAGAACCTCGTCGGGCGGAGCCGGAGCTTTTGGCGGTTTTTCTACCCCAAGCTCCAGGCTGCGTTCCCCAATCAATTGGGTGCAGTATCGTTCGATGCTTTCTACCGCGCTATCAATAAGGTGCAACAGTCACTCATCCGCACGGATGCCGACGAGGTGACCTACAACCTGCACGTTATGCTCCGTTTCGACCTGGAGTTGGCCCTGTTGGAAGGACGGCTGGCCGTGCGCGAGCTGCCAGAGGCGTGGCGCGGACGCTACCAGGCAGACCTGGGGATTGTCTCACCTGACGATCGCGATGGCGTGCTGCAAGATGTGCACTGGTACGCCGGCACCATTGGCGGCGCGTTCCAGGGCTACACCCTGGGCAACATCCTCGGCGCGCAGTTCTTCGAGGCCGCGGCCCGCGCTCACCCATCTATCCCCAGCGAGATTGAACGGGGGGAGTTCGACACGCTGCGCGGCTGGCTCAAAGAGAACATCTACCAACATGGCCGCAAATTCACGGCCAACGAGTTGGTGCAGCGCATCACCGGTGGGCCGTTGAGCATCCAGCCCTACATCCGTTATCTGCGCAGCAAGTACGGGGAATTATATAGCTTATAGATATACGGCCAGATGAGAGCCTGGCGAGTCAAGGCTACAGGAGACCACGAAGGGTGAAAACGCAAAGCTGCCAAGAGAGACATGACGGATCTCAGATTGCAGGTTTGACAAATCTCACCACAGAGGCCGCGGAGAACAGAGAGGAAACCGCAACCTCTGTGAACTCTGTGGTATTCTCCCTTGCGCCTTTGCGTCTTGGCGTTAATCTGTTGTCAGAGCACATGGCATACCTGGTGGCCGCGCTGATGCTGGTGGCATTCCTCGTCGGCTGCCAGGTTATGCGCCCCGCGTCCGTGCTGGTGACCGTAGAGCCTGGATACGCGGAAGTAGTGGCCGATGGCACACCTTTCAGAGCCGGGCCGGGCGGCGAATTCCCTATCCTGGGCAAACTGCGCAAAGGGGAGAGGGTCTATCTCCTGGGCCGACAGGGAGATTGGTATTGCGTGCGCTTACCGGGTTCGGAGCAAGAGGTCTGGATGT
>Ga0129297_10001171_pt1 | contig 13120 bp, 12 predicted proteins | sample I18A1metaG_FD_94708 | JGI IMG/M metagenome (GOLD analysis project Ga0129297, IMG submission 94708) | Lake sediment bacterial and archeal communities from Gulf of Boni, Indonesia to study Microbial Dark Matter (Phase II) - ​I18A1 metaG | ecosystem: Environmental > Aquatic > Freshwater > Lake >... | reverse complement strand
ATGGCGAGGGCTTCATCGCGAGTCATCGAGAAGCCTCCTCCGGAAGTTCCGATGCAAAGGATAAAGATAAATCGCCTTAGGCTGACCGTGGTAGTGATAGTAGTTACCCTTCTTGGCATTGCCCTGGGTCTGTCCCACATAGATCCAGTTGGAGGCCTGATAGCAAGTCCCTTGAAACCGGCTCTCATCCACAAAGGTTTCAGCCAGATAAAGGGGATGACCATAAGTGGCTTGCCAATCCCGGCTTAACCGTCGAAGGTTTAAGGCTAACACCTTGGAGGCAAGATGAGGAACTCGAATCCAGGGCAGAATCAGAAAACGGACATTGTTTGCAATGTACAGAAGTTGTTTCCGCCGGGTCGGGGCCTCCCATCCGATGAACCGATCCCGGTCTTTGACCTTGAAGGCAGCAGAGGCCCAGCCCAGACAGGCAACGACTTGGCCATTGAGAAAGGCCAGGTATCTCAAATGCTCCCCGATCAGTCTGGGCCGCCCGAGGTAATGATAATGATGAACCAGGTAGTCCCACAGATAACTCTCGAAAGGAGTCACCATCTGCAAGGAGGGTTCACCATACTGGCTAAGGGAGCCCTCCAATGGGGTATTGGAGAACAGGGGGATTTGAACAAAGGCAGGCCGTTTGAGATTATTCTTAGGCCGTAGACGATGAGGAAGCTCAATGAGTCCTTTTTCTTCCAGGCGTAACAACAGATCTCGTGCTGCACATTCTTTGAGCCTACCATTGGGCTGCACCCAGCCCCAGGCTTCACAGATCGCCCTGGAGATCTCGGATCGGCCTTTCTCGTAGAGCTGAGCAACAACGGTTTGGATGAAATGAATATCTTGAGGTCTAAGATTCCGAGATCGGTACCGGAAAACGATAGAATCCATAACGTTCTCCCTGCTTCTGAAGAACGTTATACAACATTATTGATTCTGTCGCCAGCTTTTTCTTTATTCGGTTTTCAAAGAACTTTTTTCAAAGAGCTAAAGTGATACGAAATTTGTAAAATTCGCATTTCGTTTCTAAAGGCTTATTGCTTTTGCGACGTTAGCGTGATTAACCTCCTTTCGCATTTCCAGATGGATCTTTAAAACCCAAATAGACCTCTTTCGTTTTAGAATGATCGCTGATCTCCTGCGGTGTTCCTTCAACCAAAACACTACCATAATAAAGCACCGTGATCTTACTCGCTATACTAAATACGACATCCATATCATGTTCAACAATCAGCAATGTTATATCTTTGCCCATTTCAACGATCAAGTCAGCAAGGTAGGCTGATTCCGCTGCGCTGAGACCACTGGTGGGTTCGTCAAGCAAAAGTATCTTTGGATCTGAAGCCAAACCCATGATCAATTCAACTTTACGTTGCTCTCCGTAAGATAATTCTCGGACAAGCATATTTCGCTTTTCCCATAAATCCCATTTATTCAAAAACATTTCGGCCTTTTCGAAAAGGTCTCTATATACTCTTTGGGGCCGAAACATTCTAAACCGATACGGCTTAATGGCTTGAATAGCAAGCAGAACGTTGTCAAGAACAGATAGCTCAAAAAAGACGCTTGTCAGTTGAAAGGTACGTGCAACACCAAACGCAGTCCGCCGATAGTCTGGGAAGTGTGTCACCTCATGGCCGAACACCAATATTCGACCCTCATCAGAAGGGTATAGACCCCCTATCAAATTCAATAAGGTGGTTTTGCCCGCCCCGTTGGGACCGATAATGGCTCGCCTCTCGCCCGCTTCCACACTTAAGGAAACGTTGTTGACCGCTTGCACCCCTCCGAAGCCCTTGCAAAGATTGTTGACTTCAACAGCTATCAATGATTATTTCCTTTGGGTTTGACTTTCCTGACCACATAACCGGCAATCCCCTCAGGAAAAAACATCACCGAGAGGATGAGCGCAACTCCCATGATCGTTGACCAATACTCTGTATAGGAACTCACTATATTGGCGATGATCTGAATGACAAAAGCACCTATAACAGGGCCGAGAAAGACCCTTGAGCCGCCAATCACAACCATGAGCAGAACTAAGCCGGACTGAGTAATCGAGGCGCAAGAGGCATTGATGAAACAGTCTTGATAAACCTTTAAGGCTCCTGCCAACGATCCAAATATCCCGGCCATCACATAACAGAAATATTTGTATCGCCAGGTGTGATAGCCTAATGCCCTCATTCTCATCTCATTGTTGCGAATCCCGAGCAGGGCGCAACCAAAGGGAGATTTCACAATAAGATAAATAAGAAATAAACAAAGAATAAAGAATATAAAGATTAAGTAGTAAAAGGTTATCTCATTTGAAAAAGGCCAACGATGGCCAAAAGCAAAAAGAATCGGCCGCGAGATTCCTGACAGACCATCATCCCCTCCAGTAAAAGATCTCCACGACCAAACCACCGCCCAAAACACTTGGCCAGTCGCTAAGGTAATCACGAGGAAGTAAATACCCGAAACGGTCATCGTGATCAGACCCAAGAGAAAACCAAAAGCAGCTCCAACCATTAAGGTGGCAGCGATGCAGAAGAAAAAGTTTTGGATCCCCGCCTTCAAGGCAAGAAGAGCCAAAGCATAGCCTCCGACTCCAAAAAAAGTGGCATGGCCAAGCGATGTATACCCTAAATATCCAACCAGTAGATTGAGGCTCATGGAAAAGATCGAATAGATGAAAATCTCGGTGAGCAGGGTCACGCCGTATATCGAAAGAACCTTAGGTAGGCAGAGGAGAATGGCTATAGCAGCGATGATCAAGAAATAATGAATGTATTTCTTTCCTTCTCCTCGTAAAGATAGGGTGATCAATGTCAACTCCCCTTACCCCGTTAGAAAGCCCTGACATTTATGCCGGGGATGCTATGAATAGAAAGCATCAGCTCCGTATTTAAGGCGGGATTAAAGCCCCGACCCGTTAGAAAACCACTCCCCCGCAGAGGGGTAGCGGCATCCGCTCAGAGAGACTTCTTTCTAACGGGGCTTACCCGCCCCGAAAATTCCTGAAGGCCTTAGAATGAGGAAAACGACCATCACTGAAAAGGTCAAAACCGTTGCTGCCGATGGGATAAAGAATTTAGCTAAGCTGTCCGTTAATCCAATAATGACGCTCCCAATTAAGGCACCGCGCAAACTTCCCATTCCTCCAATCACTACCACCATCATAGATAAGATGAGAATATCCCAACTCACTCTTGGGTATACGAACAAGATAGGGCTTCCTATTACTCCAGCGAGTCCTGCCAGTAGCGAACCAAAAGCAAAGACAATGGTATTGAGCATCTTAATGTTTATACCAAACCCAGAGACCATTTCCTTATCATCCACGCCTGCGCGGATCACAGCTCCGAGTAGCGTTTTCTCCTGAAAAAGCCATAAGGCAATAGCGATGAAAGAGCCGATCAATACGATTAACAACCGGTACAGAGGGAAAAGCATTGTTCCGATCGTTATCGAACCCGCCAGAATTTCGGGTGCTGAAATTCCGATTGGATTTCCACCCCAAACAGATTTACAAACATCTGCGAGAATGTAAACAATGCCAAAGGTGAGAAGGACTTGTTGCAGGTGTTTTGGGATGCGGGAGAAAAAAAAGTGCTCTGTCATCACGCCAAGAAGAGCACCGATCGCCATGCCCGCTAAAAGACCAAGTAAGAAACTACCTGTGGATTTGACCGTGATGATACCCACATAGGCTCCCACCATATAGAAGGAGCCATGGGCCAAGTTAATAATGCTCATCACACCAAACATTAATTCCAATCCAGCGGCCAAAAGGAAGAGCAGCATCGAAAAGGAAACGCCGTTGAGTAATATGGTGGCCAATAGTTCAGGGTTGAACATTTTTACAGGCCCATGAGCATGGAAGCATTCTTATGATTTCCGATCCATCAGCTAAAGATTTCGAGCGGTGAGGTGTCCTTCATGAAGAGCATCATAGATGTTGCGCGGTTCCGCATAATCGCCAACCGAATAAACAGCTATTTTAGGCAAAGATGTTATCTCATCATACAATTTACTGTCAGATTTTAGCCCAAGCGCAAGAACAACCGTATTCCCTTTGAATTTCGTTTTCTTTCCTTCTCGGTTTGTCGCAACGATTCCATCCTTTGTAATTTCGTCAAGTTTTGTATTCGTTTCGATTCTAACCCGATGCTTATTCAACCTTTCGAAAAAGGCTGACCTTGGCCCTGCCACATTCATTTCCGGAAGGACCTGTTCGAGCATCTCCACGATTGTCACCTTTTTATTCTGTTCCGCTAAAAAGAGGGCAGTTTCACACCCTACTAAGCCACCGCCCACAACGATTACCTCTTTGCCGACTTTGTCCCCATGAAGAACATCTAAGGCGCTGACGGTTATAGGTTTGTCTATGCCTGGGACATCTGGGACAATTTGGGTACCCCCGCCAGCGATGATCACTACCTCAACGGCTCTCCTCTTTATCGTCTCGACGTCAGCCTCTTCGTGCAACACTTTCACTTTGAGCTTCTTAAGTTGTGCAGACAGATAGTTGATGAGAAGTCGGAGATCTGCCTTAAATTCGGGGACCGACGCCTCTATCAACATTCCTCCCATTTTCCTTTTTTCGAACAAGATCACTTGATGTCCCATCATGGCAGCGACCCTTGCTGCCTCCATACCAGCTGGTCCCCCACCGATAACAGCAACCTTTTTCCGTTTCACCAACGGTTTTATTTTAAACTCATCCTCTTTGCCTGCAGCGATGTTTACCGTACAGGTGAGAGATCCCTCGGGTCGTCCCTGACATCCCACGTTACAGCGAATACATGGGGTAATATCTTCTGACCGACCCTCCTCTGTTTTTTTTGGGAAAAAAGGGTCGGCGAGTAAAGGCCTTGCCAGAGAGATAAAATCTGCCTTTTTTTCCTTCAATATTTCTTCAGCAAGCTCGGGCGTCGTCACAGAACCAGAGGCGATCACAGGAATTTGGACTGCTCTTCTTATTGCTTCGGCAGCCCAAACCTGATAACCTCGTGACCAGTACATTGGAACTACCAACTTATCTGAATTCCGATGAGTTCCTCCGGATATATGAACGGCATTGACTCCATTTTTTTCAAGTATTCTTGCTGTCTCGCTGCTCTCTTCGATTGTAATGCCGCCTTCTAAATATTCCGATCCATTTAATCTAACAGTGATCGGATAATCCAACCCCACCTTTTCCCGGACGTTTTCAACAATCTCAGTTAAAAGACGGATTCTGTTCTCAAAGGGACCACCGTACTGATCGGTCCGTCTGTTTGTAGCGGGTGACAAAAATTCTGTAATCAAGTATCCATGACAGGCGTGAACCTCAACCAAGTCAAAAGCCGCTTTTTTCGCCCTTAGTGCAGCATCGCCGAAGGCCTCGACAATCTCCTCAATTTCCTCGAACGTAAGTTCTTCAGGGGCGGGTTCTCCTTTACCTTGGATCGCCTCCCAGAAAGCTCGCGATGGAACTTTCTTGGGGGGTGTCATTAAATACCTCTGCCCACCCGCATGGGAAATCTGTAAGCCGGCCTTTGCCCCGTTTTGTTTAATGGTCATCGCTAACCAACTCAATCCAGGTATGTATTCATCCCCGGCGACACTCAGTTGACAATAGTTCGATTTACTTGACTTCTTATCAACATGGCTAAACTCCACCATGACAAGTCCCACTCCTCCTGAAGCTATTTCACGATAATGTTTGATCATACGGTCTGTGACAGACCCATCCAAGGCGCCATAGGTTGTATACATGGCTGCTCTTATTAAGCGATTCTTGAGTCTCAACTTTCCTATGAAACCAGGTTCGAACAATTTCTGAAAACTGACCGTGGCTCCTTTTTTCATCCTTCGTCAACTCCCTTGGCTTATTTTTATTTCCGCAACCCGAGGTACTTCACTTTAATTTCCTCATTGTCCATCAAATCTTTCGGCTTGGACTCGTAAACCACGCTTCCCTTGCTCATGACGTAGACGTAATCGGCGACCTCAAGGATTAAGGAGAAATTCTGTTCAACCAACAAGATGGAACTTTTCTTCTCTGCCTTGATGGTTAATATCACCTGTTTTATCTCTTGGACAAGCAGAGGAGCAAGTCCCTCTGTCGGTTCATCCATTAATAGCAGCTTTGGGGCTGCCATTAATGCCCGACCGATGGCCAACATCTGCATCTCTCCACCGCTGAGGGTTTTCGCCCGTAAGTTACTTCGCTCTCTTAAAATAGGGAAGAGAGAAAATATCTTTTCGAGATTGGAGGACCGTGATGATTTAGCGCTGTTAAAGGCGGCTACGGAAAGGTTTTCTCTCACCGTAAGGGATGGAAAAATACGCCGGCCTTGGGGAGCTAAAGTAATGCCCATTCGACCAATCTGATAGGGCGCAAGACCGCTGATATCGACCCCTTCGAATTTTATGGCCCCTTCCCTCAGAGGTGTAAAACCAGTAATGGAACGGAGCGTCGTTGTTTTCCCGACTCCATTTCTGCCAGAAAGGGCAACCTCAGAATTTTCAGCCACTTCTAAGCAGACACCATGAAGAATATGGCTTTTCCCATAGTAGGTGTGGATGTTCTCCAACTTGAGCATCTTGAGGAGATCTCAAATCTAATAAGGTGATAGGAAGAGATTTTTTAAGGCATCCAGTCTTGATAAATATTGGGATAAACGTCTTTTACGACGTTTTCTAATCTGCCTTCAACCTTTTCGACCCTTCTCAGATAGTAATCCTGAATGGGGTTGTGCTCTGGACCGAATCTAAATCGTCCTCTGGTGGATTTGAAATCAAGCTTCTCTATGGCTGCAGCTAAGTTATCGATGTTCTCATCGTCACCCTTGACCGCTTGAAGTCCGAGAATGAGCACCTTAGCTGCCATATAACCTGATTCAGCGGCATAGCTTACATCCAGCTTATATTTATCCAAAAATGCCTTTCGGAATTTCACCATTTCAGGTATATTTAAATTTTCACAGTAAAAATAGACCGATTCCGCGCCGAGGACTGCCTCACCAGGTGCTTTGAGGTAAGGAAGGTCAACGGTCGCGCCATGAGCAAGAAGAGGGATGCGCTTATTTAACCCGTACTCAACGTACTGCTTAATAAATCGAGGGGCGTCCTCACCAAAAAAGAATGCGTAGATCACGTTGGCATTTGCATCAATCTTCATGAGATAGGGAGCCATATCGATAGAGCCTAAAGGCACACGGATTTCCTGGATCACCTTTCCGCCCACCTTTTCGAATACTTTTGTAAAACCTACAGCTTCGTCATAACCGGACACAAAGTCAGGGATCACAATGGCTGCCTTGCCATAGCCTTTCTTGTGGGCAGCGTATCCAGCAACATTCGATATCTGTTTGCAGAAAGAGACACGAAACCAGTGCTTGGCAAAATTAGCGCCTGTATTCAGTTGATCAGTCGTTGCCATAAGAACGATCGTTAATATTTTATTGTCACGAATAAAAGGATGAATAGCCAAAGCCGAAGCAGTTGCTTGTGGGCCAAGTACGATCTTAACTTTATCGCTATAGAAGAGTTTTTTTATCTTTTGGACAGCAACCGTAGGATTATAAGCGTCGTCCTCGATAATCAATTCGATTTTTCTGTCGCCTATTTTCCACCCCATCTCTTCAAAAGCTAAGTTAATCGACCGAGAATACTGTTTCCCATCCTCCACGGCAAACCCTGTAAGGGGAACAATGACCCCCACTTTTATAGGATCTGATTTAGGAGCTGCCGCATTAACTTCCAGTACGACAATAACGAATATTAACATCAGGCAGAGAATTGAAAAAAATCTTAATATTAAAAATTTCTGCATTTTAAGATCCCTCCCTCTACTTTATTTTTCCCTTATGATTGGTTTTAAATTCTATGCTTAACCGGTTTTAAATTCATATCAAATTTATGGGATCGTTGTCAAGCCCAAATCCCGATTTAGGAAATCGTCATTGCGAGTAAAACGAAGCCTTGTCCCGAGTAAGGCGAGGGAACTCTTGAGATTGCAACGGGCTACGCCCTCGCAACGACTTCGTCGGATTGCCACGCTTGCACGCCGTAGCGCTTCAGGGCGCAGGCACGCCCTTTGCGCTCGCTATGAGAACTTTTTGCGATTCCGAATGTAAACTATTGCATGCTCTTGGTGCCAATTGGCCATGAAACGCTTCAGTTACCAAAGGTATGGTCAGCATTGACTTTTCAGTGAGAGTGGACTATAAGTAAACCCTGCACCCCGTGTTAAAACACGGGGCTTTCTTAAAGGTGGTATTATGATGCAACTTTACATCCCCTGCTCTGCCCGCCCCGCTTTGCCCCGGCCCTGCTCCGCAAAGCGGGGCAGGCGGAGCGAGGCCGGGAAAGAACAGAGCTTTACGGGCTGCGGGGTAAATCCATTCAAATGGTGAAAAGGAGGTTTTATGAAGATTGATTTCCACAACCATTTCTATCCCCCCGACTATTTGAAGAAGCTGGAGCAATGGGGAGGGCGCTATGAATTTGTACAGGATGCCACAGGATTGAAGATTGTAAAAGAGAAGGGAGCCCGTTTCCTGGGAATCACCTCCCAGCATGTGAGCGTTGAGCAACGGATTGCTGACATGGACCGAATTGGGATAGACATCCAAGTCCTCACCCTCACCACACCGAATGTATACTTTTCGACGAGGAAAAGGAATCTCACCCTCGCAAAGATGTCAAACGACTTTTTTGCCGAGCTCTGTCAAAGATATCCTCAACGCTTTATTGGATTTGCCAGTGTTCCATTAGGCCATCCAGAGGATGCCATCGAGGAACTTCATCGAGCCGTCAAAGATTTGAGGATGAAAGGGGTCGTTCTTGGTTCGAATATCGATGGAAAACATCTTCACTCCAAAGAGTTCTGGCCTTTCTACGAAGAGGTCAACCGATTGAATCTACCTATTTTCATCCATCCCATGGTGCCCATCCATCCAGAGACCATGGCAGAGTTTCCATTAGTTCCCTTAATAGGATTCTTAATGGATACCACCCAAAGTGTGGCTAAGATGGTCTACAGCGGTCTCTTTGAAAAATATCCAAATCTCACTCTCATCCTTCCCCATCTGGGTGGAACCCTTCCGTTTATCTTTGAGAGATTGGATAATGGTTATAGATCTTATGTCGAGTGTCAACCATACATTAAAAAATTTCCGAGCGAATATCTCAAGCAGTTCTATTATGACACCGTCTCCTTCTACCGACCTGCCTTGATGTGTACCTATAATGCTGTAGGAGCGGACCGTATGGTTTTGGGAAGTGATTACCCCCATGTGATCGGAGACATCTCTAAATCGGTCTCTTCCATTGAAGAATTGGAAATTTCGCAAGAAGAAAAGGAGAAGATCTTCGGAGAGAACGGAAAGAAGATTTTAAAATTGTGACAATCTATCTAACAGTTGATAAAAACATTCTTAGAAGGCGGTTGGGTGTGTTGGAGAACCTTTACAGCGGCAACCTTTACGCGTTTTACTACCCCCTTTCCAAGTATATGGCAGAAGTCCCCTTAGGTGACATTGCATATTTCCCATAAAACATCTAAAAAACCCGCTTAGTAAAGGTTTGCCTGCCTGCCGGTAGGCAGGGAAGCACACTCAACCGCCTTTCAGTGCAACTTTAAGGTCTATGCACCAGAGGTGAAGACACAGCACCTCGCGCATGCCCGATTCAAGAATGTACGGTTTAGCAGGCTACGATTTTTAAAAAAATTTCGTCTCAAAGGAGGAAGATCATGAGGCACCTCATTTTCATGGCAGGATTATTTATTATCGCTTATTCATTGGGTGTCATACCCGCTCATGCCCAGACTTTTCCCAGTTATCCCATCCAGCTCGTGATCCCAGGAGCACCTGGAGATGCTGTCGACATAGCCGGCAGATCTGTGGCTGAAGAACTGGCAAAAATTCTAAAGGTCCCGGTCCTTCCCTTAAATAAACCCGGAGGGGGAGCAACCGTGGGCACGGACTTTGCCGCAAAAAGCAAAAAGGATGGTTACACGCTTCTTTACGGCCTTTCCTCCGGGGTCGTCTATAACCCTGCTTTTAGCCCCGAGTCAGTTCCCTATGATCCGATGCGCGACCTGGAACCCCTGGGCCTCCACGTTACCTTCCCCACTCTTATCTCCGTCCAAAGTGATGCGCCCTGGAAAAATTTCAATGAGGTCATCGATTATGCTCGCAAAAATCCTGGAAAGTTTCGTTGTGGGACTTTAGGTGTTGGTTCCATCAATCACTTCCACCTCGAGATAATCAAGTCTTTAACCGGGGTAGATATCACCATGGTCCCTTTCAGGGGAGCTTCACCCGCTCTCACTGCCCTATTGGGCGGGCACACAGAATCCGCGTTCGTAGCTCTGACGATCACCTATCCTCACTATAAGTCGGGGAAGCTGAGAGGTATTCTATTAGATCAGAAGGTGGCCGATTTACCAGAGATCCCCACCCTGCCACAACTGGGCTACAAACGAGATCTTCCACACACCCTCTTTGCTTTCTTTGCACCAGCCGGTATACCTGAAGAAGCGAAGCAGGTTTTGATCGCGGCAATAGAAAAGGCTATAAAGACGCCCGAGCTGATGACAAAATTACAAAACATGTGGTTCATTCCTAATTATAAACCACCTACAGACCTGAAGCATCTTTTAGTAGAGGATTATGAAAACGCCCGGGCAATGGTTAAAAAAATGGGGGTGACTAAATAGAAACTTTTTTGAGAAGCTCTTAAAACGGAGTTTCGTTTCAAGAGGGAGATCATGAGGCGCCTCATTTTTTATGTGGATTTTACCTTTAAGGGTCAAACGGTCCGAAAATGATAGAACCTTCTACTCCCGTTTCAGGTGTCTATATGGGTATCGATCGTTCCGGTTTTCTCCCCTTTCGATCAAATCATTTTTTCCTGAAATCCTCAGTATTAAACTTTGGTATAAATTTAAAGATTACGATTAGTAATCACAAACTTCTGTAAAACTAAAGAAGTGGAGCCAATTTTGTCCCTGTATATCGTTTCTATGTTTTCCCCTACCCTCTCCAATGGAATCGTTTGTTTCGTAGTCGTCCGCATCTGTCAGGAATGTTGAGCGTCCGTAAACTTGACTTCTTGGTTAGAGTAAGTAGTATTGAATAAAAGAAAAACGGCCCTCGCCTAAAGATACAAAAGGGGATGAATATGAAAACTATCAAGATAATTGCCGTTGTCACTGCTTTCCTCATCTTACTCATATCCCAGAACCTCCGTGCCTTAGTTATTAGATATGCCGGTGGCGCTTTATATCCTCGTAAAACAGGGCGAGAGGCGAAAAAAGACAAAGTAGGCAAGTGTTCAAAGACCAGCTTGGAAAGGTTTCTCAGAAACTGGCCGAGAGCAGGATATGGAAAGAATACCTGGGTTTATGGGTTCTGCTTACAATAAAGCTGCCAGCATGGCGATAGGCAGCTATTACAGCGTGGTGGCTAATGAAATAGTATCAGCTATAGATTCAGGCATAATTCTGGATTTGGGCACAGGGCCAGGATATCTCCCTCTCGAGGTAGTCAAGAGGGCTCCTGCTATCCGAGTTGTTGGCATAGACTTAACTCCCCGACTGATAAAAATTGCTTGGGAGAACTCGGCGCAGGCTGATGTGGCTGACAGGGTGGACTTTGAGGTTATGAACGCAGCGAAGTTGCGGTTTGAAAATGATACCTTTGATATGGTGTTCAGCAGCGGTATGCTTCATGCCCTCAGAAGCCCAGACAAAGTTAGCCAGGTTATCAGAGAATGCTATAGGGTACTTAAGCCAGGTGGAGAGGCCTGGATATATGACCCAGCGAGAATTCACTCAGGGATAGAAATAAGGTCATGGAAGTCTTTGCTTACTTTGCGGGAGAGGCTTCTCTACAAGCTTTTTACCTTTTATGAAAGGTTTAATCCACCCCATTATTATCACCACCCAGAGTTCGTCCAAATAATCGCGGCGACTGATTTCAGTGTCCGTCGGATTGAAGAAAAAGAGGGGGAGATGAGAATCAAGCTAAGGAAAGCATAGTGCATCGGGGCAGGCGGGTATCATACTTAATCGCGTCCACGCCAGGGAAAGAAAAACGGAATCCAAAAAGTCTTCATCAGCATGTTTCACCACAGGCGGTGGCAGTGTTTGAATGCAAAGCCGAGGAGGATTATCCTGAGATTGAGGCAAGGGGGACTAGTTGTCGGTAGCGAGGACTGCACTCTATCTCAGCAGGTTCCGGCTATTTCATAAGGGTTATTCTCAGTGTAGTCAGGCATATCCTCGGCGAGAACAGTCACCTCATTATTGCCATTGGCGCTGCGCAGCAACCCCCGTGCTGGGACAATCCCTTTAGTGGAAAAGAGAGGGCCGAGATGATTGTCCGAACTTTGACTCACGAGGGCTTGCTCCGAAGGGCGAAGGCAGTTCAACTGGACGAGACCAGTATCACTTACGATGAGTGGACGGCTCTGGTACACAAGACATGCCCTCCTTTCGACATGGTATATTCTAATAGCGAGCTAGCCCGATTGTTACTCGGCAGGCCAGGTTACCAGAGTGAAGCCGTACCCGTCTTCGCCACTAAAGAATATTCCTTTGATTATCTGCGTGAAAGAATGGTGCGAAATCTCGACTGGGAGCACCTCGTTCCTCAGCCAGTGGCAGAATTCATAAAAGAGCGTGGGCTTGACCAAAGAGTGAGGGAGTTGAAGAGGAAACTTTGAAAGCAAGCAGTCAGTGGAAAACCAGGCTCGGGCTGGGTATAGAGTTTCTAGCTCTCATCAGCTTTATTGTAGTTGGCGCTGAAGTAGTCTTGTTTCACGTCCCGGCACCAAAGTTTCTTAAAGAACTCTGTTTATATCCTGGCAAACCACAAAAAAAGTTTTGGATTGGTTTGGTGGCGGTAGGGCAATACCTCTCGAAGCCTTGCGATTGAGCTACGAAGCTTATGCTTCTTCATTCTTGCTACAAAGTGTAAGACTCGTAGGTAAAAGAAACGACCTCCGTTTTTAACCCTTCCTATAGTCATCAAGGCGAGTATTCAGTTCCTTATACCAGATTGCAAGTGAAAATCCTTAAAATAAAATTTTCACAAGACTATTTATAAATTGACTTTTTCAACATTTTAATGATATT
>Ga0129297_10001170_pt1 | contig 13123 bp, 6 predicted proteins | sample I18A1metaG_FD_94708 | JGI IMG/M metagenome (GOLD analysis project Ga0129297, IMG submission 94708) | Lake sediment bacterial and archeal communities from Gulf of Boni, Indonesia to study Microbial Dark Matter (Phase II) - ​I18A1 metaG | ecosystem: Environmental > Aquatic > Freshwater > Lake >... | reverse complement strand
GAACTATTTTGTCTGGCAATGGAAGGACTATAACTATACAGTAAGTGGCTTGAACGATAGTAATCGTTCAAGCCACTTACTGTATAGTTATAGTCCTTCCATTGCCAGACAAAATAGTTCGTGATTGTTGCGGCTCTGAACTGTTCTGGTCTTGTGTATAGGGTTGATTCGTTTCTCCAATGGCGTTTCACGAGTTGCGCGTCTTTCATCAAGTCCCATGTCGACGCAGGCTTGCCTCCTATATGGCGATAGACAATACCGGTCGCTGTGTCGACAGCTCCCCAATTTGCAGTCTGATGAGCCTCTATGATTGCGTGTCCGCTGTAAGCCTTCCTGGTGTCAGCCAGCATCACTAGCCTAGCAGGGAATCCAGCTACCTGGCAGAGCACACATCCAACCCTTGCGAGTTCGGTGCACCATTCTGAACCCCGCTCAATGATGTCTTCTTCAATTCCGCCGATCCGAATTCTATCGAGGTCATCCTCGGCCTTTTCTTGAAGGCGACTTGTGAACAGTGCGATCCTTTCAACGCTTTCCTCATCTGAAGAGCAACCAGCAGCTATCGATTTCACACGGGACTCAAGTATGGGCCGCGTTCCCTTCCTGTACGAGACCTTCAAAGGAGTATACGCCTTGTAAAGGTAGTTAGCGGTCTTGGAGCAGAGCTTGACCATACTTTCGGCAAGAACGCGGTCCACTGACCCTTGAGCGTTCGAGTCATTCTCCAACATCACTCGGTAAGCTGAACCGAACTGCCCTATTCCCCGGAATTCCTCAATGTCTCTCATATGTTCTCCGCTCTGAACAGCCACTCATCATATTGGACCTCTGAGGCCTCTGTAAGCCTGAGGCGTCGGAGCCGATTCGTCTGTGAGGCCTTTCTCTCTCAATCTCTTGAGGACAGCGCAGACTTCCCAGAGGTGGCAGTCAAAGTTTCTCCAGATGGCTGAGAGGGGCATAGGACCTCTCTGATCTAGGAGTTCGTAGACCTCTCTCTCCAGCTTCTTAAGGGGATAGCGTCTGAGAAGGTAGTGATGATAACCCTTGATGATACCCTCCTCGTCTTCCAGCCTAACAGCCAAAGCCACACCCAGCCCTAATGCACACTCAGTAACTATAGGACTCCAATATTTTAGCTGTTCCTCTAGGACGGGATTGCGGTTCCTCATATCTCAAGGGCTTCTTTTCGGTATGGATCCGAAGACTCAACAGCGGTCTGAGCCGGATCTCTGCGCTGATTTTGTCGGAAACATCTCCGTGGGTCTTCTTCGGGAATGGGAACACTAAGACGGATTCACGGTACTGTTTTGGGCTTCATAAATGCTTTATGAAGTTCCCTTCTTTTAACACACGGAGGGATTACTCTGGAGACTCTTGTTGAACAAGGACTCAGGAAAGAGCCGTACGAATCCCGAGTCGTAGAGAAGAGCATTGAAGAGATCGCGAGAGAAGCCATACCACGAATAACCGTATTGGGCATCGGGGGGGCTGGATGCAACATCGTCTCATGGATGAAAGAGAAGGGCGTCTCCGGCGCGTCAATTGTGGCAATGAACAGTGACGCACAACACCTAAGCATAACCAAAGCGGACAGAAGGATACTGCTCGGATACGGCATAACAAGCGGCCTAGGATGCGGGGGCTTTCCAGAGCAAGGCGCTAAGGCAGCCGAGGAAAGCTCAGGCGAGATAGAGAAAGAGGTAGCCAGCTCAGGCCTGGTCTTCATAACGGCTGGTCTCGGCGGAGGAACAGGAACAGGCGCCTCACCAGTCGCTGCAAAGATTGCGAAGGACTTGGGCGCATTGACGTTGGGCGTTGTCACGATCCCGTTCCAAGTTGAGCGGTCTAGGTTGGCGAGAGCAAAGGAAGGACTGAAGAGACTCGTCGAGGTCTGTGACGCCGTAATCGTGATCGACAACAACAGGCTCAGAAGGACAGCGGGGAATCTCCCCATAGGCGAGGCCTTCGCTGTTGCGAACGAGCTGCTAGCGAACTTCATAAAGAACACTTCCGAGACTATAGCTATCCCAAGCCTCGTGAACCTAGACTTCGCCGACTTTAGGGCGATAATGGCAGGAGGTGGAGTGTGCGCAATAGGCTTCGGGGAAGCCTCAGGAGATACGAAAGTCGAAGACGCCGTCGAAAAAGCGTTCACCAACCAGCTGCTCGACATCGGAGAAACTAGAAGATCAGAAGGAGCATTGGTCCACATCCAAGGCGGAGACGACATGACACTGGAAGATGTCACCAGGACAGGCGAACTAGTCATAGACAGGATCGCCCCGACTGCAAAGGTTTCTTGGGGAGCCAGAGTCAACAGCAAGATGGAAGGCTCCGTGCGTGCCACCGTAGTCTTGGCGGGGGTAGAGAGCCCATTCCTAGTCGAAGGACTGCCAGCATTCAGCTCCGTCAGGGAAAATCCTGCAGAGGAACTAGAGGTCGACATAGCAAAAAAGGCTGAAGAGAAGGGAGGAAAAAAGGGTCTAAGAAGGCTCTTCGGGGTATAGAAACGGCCAGAAACACAGAAAAACGCAGACTTTCCTGAAACACTTATGCCCCCTATCTTTTTTTTGGCATCTGAACAGACGAGGAACCGAGTTCTGAAAGGCTAGGGTCAGATAGGGTTAAGAGAGCCTTGCGCGGCTTGTATTATCCGTGACGTTACATGCCCTCTAAAAAGGCGTACTCATGTTCTTGGATTGAGAAGAACAAAGAGAGGATGATCGAACTTAGCGACAAGATATGGGAACTAGCTGAACTCGGCCTGATCGAATTCAGCTCTTCGAAGCTTTTGGCTGACGAGCTGGAAAAGCACGGCTTCAAAGTTGAGCGGGGGATCGCAGGCATGCCCACGGCTTTCGTTGCTGCGTGGGGCGAAACGAAGCCAGTCTTAGGAATAATGGGCGAGTACGATGCTTTGCCAGGTCTGTCACAGAGAAGGGAACCCCGTAAGACCCCGGTAGAACCGGGAAAGCCGGGTCACGGATGCGGGCACAACATTCACGGGACGAGCGGCATGGCTGCAGCGATTGCGGTGAAGATGGCTATGGAAAAATATGGACTGAAGGGCACGGTGAGATTCTACGGATGTCCAGCAGAGGAAAATTTCAGTGGAAAAGTGTTCATGGTGCGGGACGGATACTTCGACGATGTAGATGCAGCTCTAAGCCACCATCCGGGCAGCATGAATGCAGCAACCTTAAAGAGCTGCTTGGCTGTCAGCTCTGCAAAATTCAGTTTCTACGGGAAAGCCTCACACGCGGGCGGTTCGCCAGATCAAGGCAGAAGTGCGTTGGACGCGGTGGAGCTCATGAACGTAGGGGTCAACTTCTTGCGGGAACACGTGATCCAGGATGCGAGGATACACTACATAGTTGAGAAGGGCGGAGAACAGCCGAACATCGTCCCAGCCTATGCGCGGAGCTGGTACTATATAAGGGCGCCTGAAAGAGACCAGTTGGAGTATATATACAACTGGGTGCTCGACATCGCGAAGGGAGCGGCCACGATGACCCGAACAGAGTTGAAACACGAACTCATCGGCGGCCTCCATAATCTAGTCCCGAACAGAACGATCGCGGAGTTAGTTGTCAGGAACATGAGGGAGATTGGCCCGCCGGAATGGAGCGATCAGGAAAGAGAGTTTGCAGAGGAGATAGCCAAGTCCATCACGCCCGAGATGAAAATTGAGGAACTGAGGAAGTCCAAACGCCCGGGATGGGAGAAGCTTGTAGACAAACTGATTGACGACGAGATTCCGGATCCTTGGGGCGGAGGCGAGGTGAGCCACGGCAGCACAGACGTGGGCGACGTTAGCTGGCAAACACCCACGGTCGAATTCACTACTGCCACTTGGGTTTTGGGAACACCGGGGCATTCATGGCAAGGTGTGGCTCAGAGCGGGGTCGGACTCGGGCACAAATCCCTGATATTTGCAGCAAAGGTCATGGCAGGAACCGCGATTGATCTCTTGATGGGTGAGGATCTGATCGAGAAGGCGAAGAAGGAACATGGGCAGAGAATAGGCAAGAGAGAATACAGGCCACCCATATCTGTCGGGGTTAACCCTCCCTTGGACATCTGGAGCAAACCGGGGGAATAGTAAGGAGTCCGCGTAAGCCCTATATGATCAAAACAGTGTCCGTTTTTCCCATGAGAACGGCAGACCTCAGATCGAGTGTACTCAAACGGTCGTGAGATGTGACAGATGCGCAAAAAATCCTTGGTCGCCCTCGTCTTGCTGGCTGTTCTGCTCATGTCTTATGCGGCTGGATGTTTCTCTTATTCTGGCGGGAATTATGGCCCGCCAAAGGTGAACACCAAGCCCTTCCATGAGAACGCTTCAAGAACTATGAGTCTGCCGGCTTCCATATACTATGAAAAGGCTTTTGGCAATTGGATAGGGCAAATGATTGGGAACATCTTAGGTCTTCCGACTGAAGGACGATTCATTCAAGCCCCAGACCCTGAGTATGCAGCCTACTATCCTGATGTGCCGGAGGGCGCCTTCACAGACGACGACACGAGCATGGAATGGGTTTTCTTGCATATGCTGGAAGAACATGGCCTAGGAATAGCGTATCACCAAGTCAGGGAAGAATGGATGGGGCACATAAACCAAGCAATCTGGGTGGCCAATGCTCGAGCTCGGGAGCTTATGGGCCAAGGATACCTACCGCCTGAAACGGGTTCCAAGGAGAACAACGAAAACTGGGGGGCTATCGACGCCCAGATTGAATGCGAACTGTTCGGCATTTTGAATCCTGGCTTAGGTGACCGCGCATACAAGATGGCGAAGTGGTTCGCAAGCGTGACCAACGACGACTATGCTGTGGAGGCGGCAGCATTCTATGCGACAATGTTTAGTAGTGCGTTCTTTGAAAGCGACATCTCAGCCATCGTGGAGATGGCTCTGGCAAAGATTCCCGAAAACAGTCTAACATGGGAAGTCGTCTCAGACGTTATAGAATGGCATACGGATTACCCGGACTGGAAGACTACCCGGCAGAGAATATGGGAGAAGTACGGAACATACGGCTGGGTGAGCTCCCCCCTCAACCTGGCTTCTGTTGTCATGGCAGTCTTGTACGGGAATGGAGACTTTGATCTGAGCTTGATGATCGCTGTTGCAGCTGGGTGGGATAACGACTGTAACGCCGCCACAACAGGCGGGCTTCTGGGCACAATAGTGGGAGAAAGTGGCATTCACGGGAGATGGAAGCAACCCCTCATGAACCTTTACAGGAACACAAACAGGGACAACCTACCCAGCGACACCATCTCTAACATAGCCTCTAGGACGCAAGTCATGGCTGAAAAGGCGATCTTGGCTTCCGGCGGCGCCATTACTGAAGACGGACCTGAGAGGCTCTATATCATCCAGACGGACCTCCCTCGGGTCAAACTGCCCTCTAATCCGCTTTCGGATGAAAACTTGGCGAGAAGATGGTCTTCGACGCCAATTTGTTTCGACAGATCCTTCACGCCTGATTTTCCAGCCAGACTTCGAATCTTGAATGACGGGATCGTGAGAGACCTCAGCCTGCGAGTTTTAAGAAGCCAGAATGTGACAGGAGGGGACTGGTGGGGGTACACATTTGGGGATACCCTCACATTTAGCCGCGTGGTATATTATCAGGGTGAAGACTTAGGTGAAGGAGGCTGGAGGACAGCACCTGCCGTTCAGTACAGAGACAAGATGGGAAGATGGCTAGATGTTGCAGGGCTTCGGGTCACGCCTGCTGACGATCTGGTGGGCGGGAAACAGCACGTACCCTACGCTAGGTTTGTGCTTGATTTCGATGCTGCACACGGAACCGGGATCAGAATCTTCGGAAAACCAAGGATCACCGGCGGATACACATCCGTCACTGAACTTGAAATCTTCCACGGAGGCAGCGATGGCGAAACGCCCCCCACACCCCCCGCCCAATTAAAGACAACAATGCTGGGCGACAAAGGAGCTCTTCTGGAGTGGACAGATACCTCGAACAACGAGCACGGATTCAGGGTCAAACGCAGAGAGTTCTTTCAGGTAGAGTACGAGGAGATAGCTGTGCTGGGCACGAGTATCGCCAGTTACGTCGATTCTGGAGTGCCACTTTTCAGGCTATGCTACTATCAGGTCGTAGCCATGTATAATGCCGGAAGTTCTGAAGCATCCAATGAGGCAAGCGTTTTTACATTTGCATCCATACCCTTGAGCGTACAGGGCTACATTCTGATCCTGATCTTGGTGGCAGGGGTCGCGATTCTAGTCGTCATAAAAACGAGAAGATCTAGAACCAAGTTCGCACACTAATGTGCCTCGGAAGAAAAACAGAGGTATTCCTGCTCTGCTACCAAGGCCACACCCATGCGGCTTTGGCTATGAGGGTCATCGAGACTCCTACTCCGAGGAATACGCCGACCCCTGCGAATATGCCGGCTGCGAAGACACCTCTGACAGCCGCCCATCGCTCGGTTCCAAGGTACCTTCTAATCCCATAGTGGCCAACAAAGGACCCTAGGAAAGTTGTGATGCTCGCGACGGGGATCGTGTAGAAGCCTATGACCAATGCGATGGGAGAGAATGGGATTCCTATCCTCTGCAACATGAAGCCGAGGAAATAGAGGGCGAACGAGAGTGCGCCTGAGCCCATCACTAGGAGGGGGACAAGCCTTATCTGTCGCGTGATGTAGAGAGAGTCGCTAGTGGCACTCAGCGGCCAGTAGATCATTGAGCCTGGGTAGGCGCTTGACGGTATTGGCGCAAGCCTCCAGAGCGAATCCATGATTAATAGCCCAAAGACGATGTTCAAAACCGCTGCGACTGCCCATGCTTTGAAGTAGTCCTTAGGCCTCGTCTCGGTCAAGTAGGAGACCTTGATCGCTTGGGATACGCCTCCGGGAGATCCGAGACAAATGTAGGGAGAGGTCACCCAGCCCGCGTATCCCTGATAAGGTGTGAAGTAGACGATCGCCTGCCAAGGCCAAGGCATGGTTGGGAAAAAGCCTAGTTGGCCGACCGAGTAAGCTGCCAAGGTTCCTATCATGAAGCTGACCGAGAGCGATGTTCCCAGAGGTATATAGAAAGGCATCTCAGGGACGAGGAACATGAATAGAGCCACAGACCCCAAGGTTCCAACAAGATAAAGAGCAATTGCAAGGGTAAAGGACGGGAAATTCTCAGACCTGCTCTTGGTAGCTCTTAATCCCCCAACTATTGCCCCCGCAATGCTCTTTCTGAACAATACGAGAAGCGCCACTGCGAAGCCAAGGGCAAACCCGAACTGGGGGGATATCCATATCCTCTGGAAGGTTCTTTGGTAGACTGAGGCTATGGTCATACCTCGATGATACTCGTTCGCCCAATCCGGGAAGAACGCCGGGTTAATGGTAAAAATGTAGTTCAGAACAATCCACACGAGTAGGGATCCGGCAAGCATCGTTCCCGAGACGCTGAGAGGCAGCATCAGGCCGAAAATGAAGGATGTGGGTTCAGTCGCGACCCCAACAAGCGCTCCTGGGACGTACTTCTCTGTGAACCAAGTCAAGTCCGCCCACGGCAGTGGTATGATTGCTGTGCCAAGACTAAACCCGCCGTAGACTATGGCCCCGTAGATCAACCCGGGATAGAATCCTGTCATGAAGACTCTCATCCTCTCGCTTTCGCGCACGGTGACAGTTTCTATGAGCGAGGCGTCGATCGTTGCGAAGGGAAACCTGAGTTTTTCTCTCTCAACCGTGATGTAAGACAGGATGATGCTTAAGGCAAGGTCAGCTGTGAAGGCGAGGAAGAAGAACAAGGAAGTGGTAAGAATCGGCTTCAACCACTGGACCTGAAAGAGGGTTCTCTCCATATATGCGGCTGAACCAAGTGGAGGTGCGATCCAGTCTGGCACTAGGTACGGTAACGGTACGCCATTGATCATGTAGGCAAAGGTTACGGGAGTGTTGACGAAGAAGGCTCTATACACGAGCCCATAGTACGGAGGGATAGATACGGCAACAGCTCCTATCGTTGAGTATATTATAAAAAGCTCTTGCCTAGAAAGGGGATTGCCCGTGAACCTGGCTATCTCGGACAGAAGAATCAATATTATGTAGACTGCAGCCGTCGACACAAGCATGCCCGTGGAAAGGGATAGGTAAATGTTTACTGGAAGAAGCAGCAGAGCGACCATGATCAACCCAAACAAAGCCCTCCATGTGAAACCCCTCTTGAACTTGATCTTACTCTCTTCTAGACCCTCTGTCAGCGCCATTTCAGAGCCGCCTCAGATCTCTACTGCCATATGCCAACCAGTTTCTGGTGGCTTCTTATCTTTTTCGGCTTAGCCACATAAATACTTTTGGTGGATTTACGGCTTCGCTTTGGTTGCCTCTTCTGGATTTTGGGCCCTTCTATTGAGCAGCTATCTGCATCTCTATGGGGAGACTACTCACGAACTCGGGAACAATGGACAAAGTATTTATCTGAAGCCGCAAATGATTTAGCGAAACACGAAAGGAGACTCAAACATGTCACGTTGCGAGCGCGGCATCGCCGCGGCTCTTGTCTTGCTCTTTTTTGCTTCCAGCTTGATCTACTCGAGTACGGGGGGAGTGAATGCCCAAGCTGGTTCCTATGCCAAGTCCGCCTTGGGCATCAAGGACCTGTCGGACGAGTTTAGCTACGAGAATGTTCTAAACCATGTGAACGCGATCTCCAGCTTCGGCTCTCGACTGACAGGGTATGCCGGAGCCGTAAGAACTGCCGAGTACATCGCCAACCAACTGGCATCATACGGATTAGAGGTTACTCCGCACTCATACAAGACAGTCGTCCCGGCTGATGAAGGCTCCAGCGTCACGATCCTAGGCTCGGAGGAGACAACTTACGAGGCCTATGCAGTATGGCCCAATGGGATTCAGACCTCGCCGACTCCGCCGGATGGGCTATCCGGTCCCTTGGTTTACGTTGGAAAGGGGGAGATGAAAGATTTCAATGGGAAGGAGGTCTCGGGGTCAGTTGTACTAATGGATTATGAAAGTGGAAGCAATTGGATAACCGCGGCGAAATTCGGCGCTAAAGGAACAATCCTTATTGCGCCTCTGGAACCCTCGATATACTCTGAGGCTCTTGCAAAATTCGTTGATACGCCTCTTTATTTTCCTCGCCTCTACGTGACTCATGAAACGGGCTTGGAGCTCATAGAGGCTGAGAGGGCTGGCTTATCAGTACGCATCCACGCAAGGATCTACTACCGCGAGATAACCGCGGAGAACGTGATAGGCATACTTCCAGGCTCTGAAACTGCTAACGTGATCATAGTTTCTTCCTACTATGATTCTTGGGCACCGGTCCCAGCCTTTGCGAACTCTCCTTTGGAAGCCATCTCAACCGCCTATCTGCTTGAGCTAGCAAGGGTCATGAGCAAGACAGAGCCTCTTAGAACAGTCTGGTTTGTCTTCTTCTCCGGACATTGGCAGGCACTGAGCGGGGCTAGAGGGTTCGTGGAAGACTATTATTTCGGTCCTTCAGCCCAGAACGGCAGCTTCAAGCCGCTGATGCTGCTAAATGTGGGCAACCTGGACCCTCTCGGTTCTGGCTTACAGGTTCTGAGAGGTGGAGCTGGAACATTATACGCAACTGTTGACCTGTCGAGCGGCATAACCTTGAGATACAGTTGGGTTCGTCGCCAAATCTTTACGGTGTATCTGCATGATCCAGATCTGTCATCGATCATCCAGGATCTGACGGGAGCTACTCCAGCTACTTTGGTTGGAGAGTTCTTCACACACTACATGTTCTGGGGAACCGAGAACTCTCTCTATATGCTCGATTCTGAACCGGCTGAGTTGACCAGAGGAGTCTCGTTCACCATCCAGACTGCATATGCCAGCAAGCAGTGGATCGGCGATCCCTCTCAAGCCTACGAGTTCACACGGGAATCTCTGTCATCTCTAGCTCCACAGTTCATAATAATAGGCCACGTTGTGAGTTCCTTCGTCAACGAGCCTCAATGGGGCGTTAACTGGGACGAGACATCGCCTTCAAGGGTCTACATCTCCCCCGGAGGTTTCTCACAATATTCAGGCTTCATCACCTTGAAAGGTGAGACTCTGGAGTACAACCTTACAAGAGGATGGTATAATCCGGTTCCGCACGCTCTGGTTCGGGTTTCCATGGGGATGGTCGTCGGAGGAGCCTATTACCCCTACCCATACCCCTTCAACAAGTACATGACCTACTCCGACGAGAACGGGACATTTGAGCTTCACTGTTTTTCGCCTTACCCCTTCATCCCGGGAAGGTATATCGTGGACGCATGGGTTGTCAATGAGACTTCAGGCAAGATCATCTACGCGCCAGACCTCGGCGTATACGGATCGAGGGCCATTCTGCCCGTCGTGTCTCCTGTAGCACACCCTGAGAAATCCTCCGTTGTGCTCATGAAGGTCGGCACGATAACCCTCTATGATGTGATTAACCCCAAGACAGGTATAACAGGTCTGGTTCCTGATTCAAGATCACCAACATTCGCAGTTTCCGGAGGGTGGTTCTACAACAGAGGAGGGTTGATGCTGCCTCAGGACTTTGCCTACAAAGGCGAACCGTTATTCTACGGCGCCTACTACAACGGATACGAGCCGGTCGCCTTGGCTTTTGCGTTGCCCCGAAGCAGGGCTATGGTTATGACTAAAAGTGGAGGCTTGTCAAGGACGCCGGAGCTTCGGCCCTTTCTAATCCTAGTCAACAGCACTGAGACGAATCCTGAAGGCGAGGCGATAACAATCTCAGGCGAGTCGCCTAGCATGTATGACGGCAACGCGTTAAGGTACGCTGAAGACATCATCCGGGTCACACGGTTCAGATACGAAAAGCTCAGCTCGCACGGTGTGAGAAGCATAAGCGTTGAAGAGAAGCTGGCGAAGGCTGAGCTCTACCTCGAAGAAGCAGAGTTGATGCACAGGGACAGACAGTATTACGACGCCTATGCGAAGGCTTTGGATGCCTGGGCCTTGGGCTCCAGAACCTATGATGAGGTTATGACCCTTATTGACGACTCAGGGAGAACTAGCCTCTTCTTCTTCGCGCTGATCATACCCGCCGCCATTCTTCTGGAGCGCCTCTTCCTGCATTCTGTGGGGAAGCGCCAAGTCATCAGCGTCCTCATAATAGGAACCGTACTCCTAGTCTTCTTCGGGTTCGTGCACCCAGCCTTGACCGTGATGACAAACTCAACCATGGCTATCCTGGGGCTTCTCGCCTTCACCTTGTTCGCTATCACGGCCGCAATCCTCGGAGACGAGACTCAGAAGATGCTGAAGGAACTCTCATACAGAATTCTCGGCTATCATACTGTGGAGACAGGGAGAGTTGGTTTGGCAACAACTGCCTTCACAGTTTCCATAGAGAACATGCGGAAGAGGAAGTTCAGGACCTTCCTTGTCTTCATCAACCTGATTACGATATCGTTTGCATTAACCTCGCTTACATCGATTTCCCCGTACATCGGCGTCAAATATGTGCCTTGGGGAATGCATGTACCTGCCTACACAGGCATTCTTATCAAGAACAGTTTCAGCGTTCCTCCCGCGGATATCCTTGGGCCTTACACTGCAGATGTAGTCAGGGGCATTGTGGGAGGAGAGGCAATGGTTCTGCCAAGATCCTGGTATTATCCCCCTTCGATAGGTCCAAACATCGGTGTAGTGACGAGATTAATGACTGAGAGGGGAATGGCAGAGAACCGAACTTACCAGGTTAATGCTATGTTGGGCCTCACCCCAGAGGACATAAGGCATATTTTCCCCAACTATTCCACGACTCCGATCCTCTCCATCGAGGAGGGATACTACTGCCTGATACCGAGCAGCGCCGCAGAGATACTGGAGGCCGACCTAGGTGACTATGTCATCACTCAGGGGATAAGGTTCAGGGTCATCGGAATCTACAACACAACGCTTATGACAACCGAGGCAACGAGGGACCTCAGCGGTCTAAGCATGTCGCCGACGGACCCGTACTACATAGGTGTGCTCGGCATTGGGGCAACCGTGCCTCTAGTGTCGGGACAGCAGCCTCCACAGCTGGCTTGGTCTAGGCTGATTGTGATTCCTTACGACGTTGCTATAGAGCTTGGGGGCTACGTAGCCGAGATATCGATCAGGTTCCCTCCTGATGTGAACACAACGGATGTCATCCGGCTGTCACAGAGCCTGGCTGACGTTCTAGATCTGACGGTTTACGTCGGAGTTCGTGAAGAGGCATTGGTCGCATCTAGGGTTTCAACCTTCTCCGCCTTCGGTTTGGAGGGGATAATCATCATACTTGTCATGGGGTCGCTCAATGTTGTTGCGACCTTGCTGAACATGCAGAGGGAAAGAATCAAGGATATGTACGTGTATACTACTGTTGGACTTTCCCCGGGCGGCGCGATAGCCATATCTATGCTCGAGGCTGTCGTGTACTCTCTTCTCGGTGTGCTCATAGGATACTTCTTAGGTTTCGTTGGGAACGCTGCATTCAGGGGATTGGGGATGCTTCCGGAGACTTTCACATTCAACTACGCTTCGCTTTTCGCTATGCTATCTTTGGCTATGGTCTTGGTTGCCGCTTTGATATCCTCTGCCTATCCGTCCTACTTGGCTTCCAGACTAATCACTCCATCTCTGGAGAGGAAGTGGAAGCCTCCCACAAAACCGAAGGAAGGTCTTTGGGAGATACCGCTGCCAGTGAAGATTTCCGAGCTAGACGAGGTTAGAGCTATCCTCACTTTCCTGAGAGAGTACTACTTAGGCGTTGGAGCCGAGAGGCCGAGCTTCCGGGTGCTCAAGGTCTACACCGAGTCTATGAGCACGAGGGAGCCTAAGCTCTATCTTGAGGCTGCCTTGGCCCCCTACGAGGCTGGAACAATAGAGAGGATCAACATCAACGCCCTTTGGAACGAGAAGGACAAGAACTATGACTTCACAATAATCTTGGAGAGGATGATCGGAGTGGACGATATCTGGGTCAAGGGGTCCTACGCCTTCGTCGATGACTTGAGAACCCAGATACTTTTGTGGCGGTTCCTAAGCGTCGAGAACAGAAACAAGTACATCCAGATGGCTAGAAAGGAAGCTTAAGACCCTCCGGTCCGCTGTGCACAAGTCT
>Ga0129297_10001169_pt1 | contig 13125 bp, 12 predicted proteins | sample I18A1metaG_FD_94708 | JGI IMG/M metagenome (GOLD analysis project Ga0129297, IMG submission 94708) | Lake sediment bacterial and archeal communities from Gulf of Boni, Indonesia to study Microbial Dark Matter (Phase II) - ​I18A1 metaG | ecosystem: Environmental > Aquatic > Freshwater > Lake >... | reverse complement strand
TATGTCCATTGACTGGATCATCGTGAATGAACCTCGCGCTGGAGACTTCGCTTTTGGATCAATCAGTCTATCCATAACTGATATCTTGACCGCTTCTGCTGTGAAAGGCGTTCCATCATGGAACTTCACGCCTTTTCGAAGGTGAAGAGTCCACTTGGTTGCCTCGGCGTTGGCTTCCCAGCTAGTCGCTAGACAAGGCTTCAGTTCACCTGTGTCAGGGTCGAAGTCTGTCAGAGTCTCGCAGACCAGTCTTATTATGCCAAGGTTCTGCATTCCCGTCGCTTTTTGAGGGTCAAAGATTGGAATGTCAGTCCCAAGCGATATTACCAGTGTCTTCTGGTATTCTGGAGGCTTTGGCATCATCGAGTAGACGCCGAACGCTATGACTGCAATGATTATCACGGCAACTACAACAGTCCATAGTTTCCTTCGTGAGGGTTTTGAAGTTGCCAACTCAGATTTCCTCAACATCTATCTAGAGTCGGACCTGTATTAATAACTTCCGAGCTCAAGATGTCTCCATGAGTAAGCCTGCGAACGAAAGAGCATACACCTTGGCGGCTTGAATCACTTCGCTTACCGCAACATGTTCGTTTAGAGCGTGGGCTTGATCGGTTTTCCCTGGTCCAAACATACATGCCTCCTTGAGGCCGATCGTATCCTTCCAATCGGCTACATCGCCGAAGGAGACCGCTGCTCCAACTCTTGGCTCAGCCCCGAGCACGGCGGCCGCCGCCCTCTTAATCGTTTGTGCGAGTTGGCCGTCGGCAGGGAACTCTATGGTTTCCCGTTTCTCAACAACCTTTGAGGACTTCAATTTGAATTCAGAATCAGTTCTAGCCAACGTGCTGCAGGCGTCACGTACCATCTTCTCTACTTGACCTGACGTCGTAGGCGGCGAAAATCGAATGTCAAAAGTCAGCTTGCACCAGTCTGGAACAATATTCGTCTGATCCCCTCCGCGTATGGTTCCAACGTTTATGGTGTCTTTCCCGCCTATAGGATGCTGGCCCAGTCCGAGCCCGTAAATAGCGTCGATGAGTTTGGACGCTTTCAATATGGCGTTCACTCCAGCACCTGAGGCTGAGTGACTTGCGACTCCATCAACTTCAAATTCGAACCACACCCTGCCCTTCGACATGCAAAGAATCTGCAGGTCATAGGGTTCCCCGAAAATCGCCATGTCTGCCTTGATGAGCCCGTTCTTTCCTAGGTACGATTCGCCGTTGAACCATTTTGAATCTGGCGGTCTCCATTCGTCGTCTGCCCAAGCCACTAAGACCAATTTTCCCTGCATCTTGAACCCAGATTCTAGGAGTGCACGGGTTCCAGCCATCATCGCCGCTAGGCTTGCTTTGCAGTCTGCAGAGCCCCGTCCGTACAGTATGCCATCAACAATCTTGGCTGAGAAAGGCGGATACTTCCAACGGCTCACATCGTATGCAGGTACAACGTCGTAATGTGCGTCTGCAAGCAGAGTCGGCCCGCTACCTGAGCCTTCGACAATGGCTACTAGGCTTGGCCGTTTTTGGTAATGCTCATACTGACTGACTCCTATTCCATATCGGGATATTTCCTCTCTGATGAAGGGAACAATTTCTTCATAGGCTCCCGGTGGATTCACGCTCGGAATAGAGACCAAGCGTTGAAGCAGTCTGGTGACATAATCATTGTCGATGTGGGCCAGGATCTTCTTACTCGTTTCAGACCGATTCATCTAACAACCTCTTGATCGTCTATTGATGTGGATTTTCTATTGAAGGCTTTGCATGAGATCGCGCAGCTTCTTGCGAGGGATTTCGAAGCTGACAGAGTTGTGGAGTCGGCTTTCTGGCGATGGTCCTAGATAGCGTCGTGAGGAAGCGAAATTCATGACGTGACTTTCAAGCCTAGAATTTTGCCTATCTCCGCGGCCTCTCTCACGTAGTCGCCATAGACCATGGCGCACTCCCTTCCAACGAAGTTGCGAACAGACTCTGGGCTGCTCATCTTCACCCAGATCGTCATCCTGCAGTTATCACCGCCAAGATCCTTGCAGTCGACTACCTCCCCCTTGAAAACGAATAGTCTGTCGCCAAGGCCGCAGTTGACGATGGTGACCTCTCCTCTTGGCAACTCGGTGTAGGCTGTTACCGTGCCCTCCATATCCCTCCAGTTCCTCAACACGGACTTGCGGGGGGCCGTGGTGCTAGGGACGAAGCAATGCCTGAAGGTCACGATGTCTCCTTTGTGGGTGAAGGCTTCCCAGACGAAGATCGGCTTGTCCGCAGCAGAATGAAGTATCAGAAGCGGGAGGAGGTTCTCGCCCCTCCAGCATCCGACTGGGTACCCATCTTCTGCCAACTTCGCAAGTGCATAGCACATTTTCGTGCCTAGCTTCTTCGTGAACTGGCCGCACCAGAGCACGTAGCCAGCGTCCGCCTTCATGCCCTCGATGGCAGCCTTCATGGCTATGTACAGCCTTGCGGATTTCACGACATCCCTGAAGGAAGGTTCGAGAACCTCAGATTCCTTCATCCATTTCCTTGCGAGGTTTTCGGCCCTTGTGTTGTCGGCTTTTTCGTAGGCGTCAAAGAACTTCTCAGGGTCTATGGCTTTGGTGTTCAGCTTTCCCCTGATCAGGGGGTTCCTATTCCAAGCAGTCCCTTTTAGCGTCCAAGGCTCCATGTCGAAGAGGCACACCTTCGCGTTCTTCATCCATTTTGACGCCTCTAGGGCCTTTACCCTTCTTTTGACCTCGTCGGGACCCGAAGCCACTACTACGTTCTTGTGGTCTGCAAGATACTCGTAGGTCTCAAGGGCATTGCTGAAGTTTTCCTCCTCGCTGGCGATTATGATCGGCAACGTTGTCTCCGCGAGGTAGATTAGGGGTGAGAACCTTTCAGCGCATAGAGGGAACAGAACGAAGCCGTCGACTCCCTTGATCCTGACCTTGAGGAGCTCCTCCTCCTTCTTGACGAGATATTTCGGCCTGGATCGCAGCCCGTATCTCTTGAGTACCTCGTCAGTCTCCCTTTCGATCTCTGCCCTATCCTTACTCTTGAGGGCCGAGCTGCGGCCGAGCAAGAAGACGGGCACTACTCTCAAGGGGATGTTATGGTTCTTCAGGTCAAACATCACTCGCCACTCAGTCGTCATACTGGTTCAAGTCGTTTGCTTTCAACTGGAAAACGTTTTCGTAGATGCGATAGGACTAGATCTCAGGTCCGAAGGGGCACGAAGCATCAGTTCCCAACCAGTCTCCGCAAGTGACATACGCTGTGAACCTGCAGCCACCGCAGAGGCCACGGTATGAGCATGCTTTGCATGAACCGTTCAATGCCTCGCGTCTTCTAATGTAGTTTAGCAGTTCGTTCTCAGTCCAGATCTTTTCGAGGCGCTGTTCCAGAAGGTTTCCCAGCTTTATGGGAGCCGGAACGCAGGGAAGGAGGTCTCCCGAGGCCGAGAGGCCTGCGTAGGTCAGCCCGACGGAGCATCCGCCAAACCCTCTCGCGAGCCGCCTGACGATCTTGGAGACGTCGAGTCCAAACTTCTGCTGGAACATCTTCTCATATCCTGACAAGGCTTCGCTTACGGTGAAGAGTTCGCCGTTTGATCGTTCGAAGCTGAGTCGGGCGTAGTAGGTCATTCCGCGTGCATAGCACTGCATACCTGTGCCCTCAGTGACGCTCTTGTGGAATTTGGTGTACAAAGCTTCTAGAGCCTTGATCTTCTCCTGAGGTTGCACGTCAAGGTATGATGCGTTGACCCCGCGGCCTGCTGGGATGAGTCGGTTCAGATAGAACCTGGTCGCGCCCAGCTTTTCGGCTAGCTCCATTGTCGCGTCGAGTTCGTTCACGTTCTTCGAGTGCAAGGTCATAGTCACTGCTAGCTCGTCGAAGCTTAGGGTGGCGCAGCTTCTGATTCCCTCAACGGTCGCCTCAAAACTGCCGGGTCTGTTTCTCAGGAAGTCGTGAGTTTCAGCCGTTGCACCGTCCAGCCCGATCTCTACACGCCTGATTCCAGCATGCGCAAGCTCCTTCGCGACTCTGGGCGTCATGAGCGTTCCGTTGGATGCGATTGTGCAATGCATTCCATGATCGTTCGCACGTTCGATCGCTTCGTACAAATCTGGACGTAGTAGGGGTTCGCCTCCGGAGAAGGTTAGAATGGCTAGACCTGCATCTGCCATGTTGTCTATGACGCGGAACGCCTCAGAGGTCGTCAGTTCCGACTCCGAAGTTGTGGGCGAGGAATCTTGATGGCAATGCAAGCAGTTCAAGTTGCAGCGGTTGGTGAAGTTCCAGACAATTGTGATCGGAGCGCCCGCTGGCTGTGGGTATCTGAGTCCAAAACTGGCGATTCCCTTGACGACGCTAAGCATGCATTTACGGATCAGAGGATCATCCAACAGCCGTTTGGTCGCGGCATGGTCAACGCCAAGGTACGAGAAGAACAAGCTGACCATAGGCATGAGGGCTCTTGCAGCCAACGCACAGCGTCCACAGATGGAATCACTCTTTTCGGTGTAGGAGTCAAAGATCGAGAGGAGGCGTTCATTCCCGCATCTCTCGCACTTGGTTGCCAAATAACTGGCAAGGTTTTTCCAGAGAGGCCACAGGGACACTGCAAGTGAACTTTTGACATTCCGCTCTGAATAATCATGGAGTCGGGTGCGTGCGAATGCCGGGCGGTTCATCTGACTTTCGGCGCCGAGGAGTGAGCAGGCCTCTATTAAGGCCCACGGACGAGGAGGTCGTCGTCCAGGCGTGTGAATATGTCAGAAGAGCGGTAGCAACTTCGGAGGAGGCCTGGTTCAGTATGCTGTACGTGGTCTGTCTCATTCGAGAAGCAAAGCAATAGCCTAGTTTGGAGAATTGGATTTCTTCGAAGAGCATGCATAAGCGACTGGAACAGTCGGGCAAGAGAAGCTTCCAGGTAAAGGCCTTAGACCAGAACGTGCTAATAGTCATCAAAGCGGAGGACGCACTAGCAGTGTTCCCGCGTTTCCCTATTCGGATATTCTTATGTTCATGCAGCGCCTCAGTCCATGATGAGTAGAAGTTGCGGGTTCTGGTTCGACTCAGAGCTCAAGATACTTTTCCATACGAGTTGGGATACCATCACGATTTTCAAGGATTCATCTACGGACTACTTAGAGGAACGAGCTATGAGTCTCTACATGATAAGGCACGTTACAAGTTCTTCTGTTTCTCCAACCTTGTTCCTCCGACTCGAGCTATATCTCGGGGTTCGCAGAAGACATGGATGATATCATCGCCTGACGAGGCCTTCATCAAGACCATTAAAGAGAAGCTGACGGCACATGAGGGCCGGTCGATCAGACTCGGAAAGATGATCTTCTGGTTGGAGCAGGCGGATGGCCGTAAGGTCACATTGTCCTCATCGGCCTTTCAGGAGACGGTGCTGAGCAGTGGAACTCCGATCGTTGTGAGGATCCCCCAATACCGTTGGAAGGAGTATGGCATTGAGCCGAAGAGGAGTTACCGGTTTGTGTACTGGCGTAAGGAGCACACGCCTACAGCCTTTATTAAGCAGCTGGAGGAGAACCTAGTGAAGAAGTATGGCGAGTATTTCTCCGCTGAGGAGCAGCCAAGTTTGCCGCTCTTCGAGAAACTGAAGTTTCGAAGACAGGTAGCTGTGCCGCTGAGAATGAGGGGTGAAGAGAGTACAGTCATAGGAACACTATGGGATTTTTACTTTGGACCATTGAACGAAGCAAGACGCAGGGCACTTCAATTTTGGCTGGACACGGGTTTCGGAGAAATGAATAGCCTAGGATTCGGATTCACAAACCTGAAGGGGCATTCGTAGATGCTGGAATATTGGCTACAGAACGGCGAAGCTCAAGGCGATATTTATCCCATTAAGAAGCTAAAAGGAATTCTGTCCCCCATCTTCCAGCGCAATGGCTCTCACACTTGTTTCTCAGAAAGAATGTTCTCTATGCTCAATATAAGAAGCAGAGATGATCTTTCAGAGAGGTTTACTAGTCGTTTCAAGACATTCAAGCTCAACAAGAATAGACTCTGCTCTTTTTGTGGGACATCTGGTGCGGGCAAACTTCAGGGTTGGATGTTTCCGTTCATCGTAGACAAAGCCAAGTTCCCGAACCTCTACCCCAACGGCAGAGTGGAGTCAATCAATACTTGCAAAACATGCTTAGTCAAGAGTCTCCGGGCATACGAAGCAGTGTTATTCAGCGGACAGAAAGCCGCTCGCAACACCATTCATCTCAACGCGATCCTATTCTTCTCGAACGATGGGTCATCCCTCTCGGACTTCAGACGCGTGTACGCCGATGCTGTTGCTGTGGAGTATTACACCAATTGGAAACCGAAGATCGTGCGAGATATTGTCTATTTTCCTCATGAATTCCTAATGCAGATGCTGGATTACGTGACCGGCAGAATAACCGAGTGGGACCGCGAACTCGGGGCCGTTCTGATTAGCTTCTCTCAAACTGGGAAATCAAAGAAGTTGTATGAGCATATTGAAGTTTCAACAGGATTGTCGCCATTGGTTTCTGCGTTGAACACTCTCAACGCAGGCTCCGAGAAGAGCCGCTTCTTTTCGTTCTTTCGAAGCATGCGTAAGGAGACTCCAAAGATGAAGATAGTACCTGATGCGTTTATTGAACGCAACAAGTTCTTCCGAGCTCTGTTGGTCTACCGAAAGATTGACTGGCCGACTCTCGAGGATATATTGTTATATAGGTTATCCCTAGACAAACCCGTAGTGCATCTGCATCGGTTTCTGGGGGCGGTTATGGAGGCTTTGTCAGATCCAGATTCACAATACTACAATGAGGTCTCAAGGCAGGGTTGGTTACTGGGCTCTTCGCTTCTAAGGAGAGGCGAGTCGTCAAAGGCAGTAAAGGCTTCGATTTACGAGCTGCGGAGAGAACGAGATGACTTGGGAAAGTTCCTCGACCTCGTGAACGACCTGCAGCTGAAGGCTGAATCGGGATTTGATGATAGAACCTTCAGGGAGCACGAAGATATGTTCTTCAAGCTTCGCACGTTCTTCCTGATCGGAATTACTAACGCATTGTTTCAAAGCATGAGAGAGGCGGAAAAGGAGGAGGCAACTAGTGAGAGCTAGGTTCATGGAGGTAGCTTTTCTAGCCAAGCTTGAGAAGGCAAATCCGAATGCCTCACGAACTGTCGGTACGCTCACAGAGCTAAAGAAGACAACGGACATCGATGGCTCGCATCGCATCTTCATTTCTGGTGCATCTGTGAAGTACGCAGTTAAGCAGTACTTGTACGAAACAGGCTGGGCACGGTCCAAGGTGGAACCCAAGATTACTCGAAAGACGAAGGTTACCGGGGGCAAGAGGAAGAGAAGTGAGGAAGAATCTCCCGAGGCTGTGGAGCGGCAAATAACAACGCAATGTGACCCGGAGAAGTTCATTGAAGATGATCTGTTTGGATACATGGATACATCTCGAAATATCAGAAGAACGGCCCCTGTCAAGACAAACGGAATGATCGCGCTCTTCCCATATGCGGGCGATCTGAACAGAGGCGTCAGATATGACCCAGTGGGCGAGGAACATAGCCTCTACGATGTTGAAGTTGTGACTAGCGTCTTTCGCAGCAATTGGGCTATGGAGCTGGACAGAATAGGTTTGCGAACTGATGCCAAAGAAGGAGTGGACTTCAGAGTTGAGCCTGAAGAGAAGGAGAAGAGAGTGAAGGCCCTCTTAGATTCGATATTTCATTTCTGGTCGAGAGTCAAACAGACCAACTTCCTCTCCGGTATGGGGCCTGAAGTGCTCGTCATCGTTTTGAGGGACGACAAGAGTCTGGCGATCGCCGATAAATTGACAATTGACAAACACTACAACCTAAATACAGCTTCATTGGCTGACGCCTTGCTTCTGCATGGGTCGAAGATCAAGGAGAGTTACCTCGGATACTCCCCATCCTTCTTGAGAAACGTAGAACAAGTAGTCGGCTTAACTCAAGACTTTCCGAATCTGGGTGTGATGCCTTTGGCCGAGCTCTGGGGCCGAGTGCTCTCAAATGACTTCAGGATTTACACCTGACCGCGGCGTACGATTCGAGATATCCGGACAATTCGCACATTTCAGAAACATTTTCACTCAGGCATTTTTCGAAACCTTGCTCGGACCCCCTAGACCAACAATTCTCGGAATGATCGGCGGCGCCCTCGGGATGGGAGAGGCCGACACTATTGAACTCGGGAAGAAAGTGCAGGTCGGACTCAAGATCATTGAGATCAAAGGCTTCGCTAACGAGGTTACCACCGCGCTAAACCTCAAGCTACCCTACGTGAGACCAGGCGACAGCGAAGCGATGGAAACCGAGTGGCCTATAAGAACACCGGTGTTGCGTTCCATACTGATCGAGCCCAAGTACGAGATCTGTGTGGTTTCAAACGACACGAGTTTGCTTCTGAGAATCGCTAATTCTGTATGTGCGCCCGCCTATCCAGCATACCTCGGCATTAGCGACTTCTTGGGATACGTTACTAGGGTCGACGAGAACATATCAGGCCTAACTCGGGGTTCCTCAAAGGCCATAGAGTGTGTGGCTCCCGTGACCGATAGGGACAAGTACGTCGTAAGATTGCATAACCCCATCTCTGGATTCTATATGCCTCCACGGAGATACCATACAATTCACTCTTTCAATTTGACGCCTGAAGGTAGAAGGCATGATCGCTACATCGATCTTCTGATGTTCTTCGGGTACTGCGTCGAATTCGCTCAAGAGAAAGAGATCTACGAGTTTGAGGATGGGGCACACTTCTGCGTCTTCTAGCGAAGTCGCTGGAGGAGAACGAGCCTCCAGTATATCTCATCAATCACCTCGACAGTGTTCTAAGTAATGCGCAGCGCTTGCTCGAGAGTAAACGTCTACAGAGATCAAATGAGCTACGACAGTCGATTCTTCTTGCGGCTTCGCTACACGACATCGGGAAGGTCGACAAGGAGATTCAGAATTTCTTCCGGGAACGAAAGCAAGCTGGGTGTCTCAAGAATAGGCGTTCTCCGAAGTCACACGCGCTTACCGGTCTGCCGATCATACATGAACTTCTTTCAGGAAGGCTTCCTGAGCCATACTTGTCGTTGGCTATACTAACCGTCGCTTCACATCACACACCACTTCACGGAGACTTGTACCTCAACATAAATCCGACATTAGAGGTTGCCAAAGAAGACAGATCCGAGGTCAGAGAGGCTCTGGACTACTTCGCTAGGATCCTAGAACAAGACGTTGGCATCGACATCGGAAGAGAACTTGATTGGGCCAATCTTCCTTCGCCCAAGACCTGCTACGTGCAAGCTAGGAACAGAGCCATACTGACCGTCTTCAAGAGCAGGGATCCTGAAAGATGGAGACTGAACTACATACTGATACAGGGCATCTTGGAGCAAGCCGATTGGCTTGCCAGCGGAACTCAAGGTCCTATTGAAGCGTTGACGTTTCCACAAGAGTTTCTTTCGGCAACAGGTAGGCCGATTACTCCAGACCCGACACAGGAAATGAGCGCAAAGACTTGTGGCAACGCTTTCGTGTTGCGGCCTACTGGAGGACACAAGACCGAGACTGCACTATTTTGGGCGAGGACGAATACCCCCATCTCCGCTAATATCTTCTACATTCTCCCGACGACAGTGACCATCAATGCAATGTTCAAGAGACTTGAGAGAAACTTTCCTTGGCAGATAGGACTCTATCACAATTCAGCAGATCTCTTCTTGGAGCAACTACATCAAGATGAGAACATTGATGACATCTTCAGCCTACACAAGTACTTCTTCTTTCCAGTAAACGTGACGACTCCTGACCAGATCATATTGAGCCTCCTAAACTACAAGCGGTATACACTGAAGTCTCTGCCGCTCGATGGCGCATCATTCATTCTAGACGAGATCCATGCGTATGACGGGGAAACCTTTGCGCTCATCAAAGGGATGGTAAGGCACCTAAGCAAGACTTTCAGGGCAAGGTTCTGCGTTATGAGCGCCACGTTTCCGACAATCTTTCAACACGAACTATCGTTCCTCAAGCCAGTCCTACTCCCACCTCAAAAAGACGCGCAGGCCGAATATGAGGGTCTGCGAAGAACTCGATACGAGTATGTTGAAGATCTGATGACGAATCATATTGGCAACATTCTGAGACAATGCGCGAACCCCGGAAAAGTGTTAATCGTCATGAACACAGTAAACCGGGCTCAGGAAATCTACAAAGAAATCTTCGAGCGGCTAGTTGGGCCAAGAGGTATGCTTAGAGAAGAAGACGTAATGCTTCTACACGCGCGTTTTACCGCTGCAGATAGAAGCGACAAGGAGGCTCGCTTGGACCCTGAGAAGTCAGAGCAATTTCCGAAAGTCTTGGTGGCAACGCAGGTCGTAGAAGTTTCGCTGGACATTAGTTACGACACATTGTTTACTGAAGGTTGCTACCCGGCCGATCTAGTGCAGCGTCTAGGTAGAGTCAACAGGAGGGGCAAGACCACCGACAGAATCAATGTTTTTGTGTACAAGCCCAGAGATCATTTTCCATATGAGAAGGATTTGCTTTTCGAGCATGGACTACCTTTGCTAAAGGATCGACAGTCCAAGATCTGCTCCGAATGGGACTACTTAGGTATGGCAAACGAGTTCTACAACCGAATCTGGGACCACTTCCAGAGCCCGCAAGACGAGAGGAGATACAAAGAGATTTGGAGAATCCTTCGATACCTATATTCCGCTGACTTGTCCGATGCTCAAATTCAGAAACTAATCCGAACAAGGACCGGCATACTGACGCTTCCCGCGTTCCCGGAGATTCATGAAGAATCGATAGAGTCCATCAACAGGGAAATTGAGCGAAGCTGCAAAATGGAAGAAAAGGCAGCATTGTTTCGAAAAAAGAGATGGCTGATGATAGACGTACCTGTTAGTGAGAAGACCGCAAATCTATTCGTTACGAGAGGCCGCGACCGCTACATTGACGCAAGATATGACTCCCGATTAGGTCTCCAGTTTGATCTATCGGTGGACAACATCCTTTGAACGATCGTAGCGCGACTTGTTCCGAGGCTGTTCCAGAGACACGTTCAATGCGGGAGGCTCTGAGCTTCACAGGTACACAGGTGAATTACTATTTCGTTTGTAAGCGTAAGCTTTGGTTCTTTTCGCGTGGCTTGGAGATGGAGGAGACCTCTGACCTAGTTCTTCTGGGTAAGCTTCTCCATGAGCGTGGTTATGCGCGTAGGCTTAAGGAGGTTCAGGTTGGGAGAGTCAAGATTGATTTTCTTGCTTCTGGCTGCGAGATTCACGAGGTAAAGCGTTCACGAAAGGCAGAGGATGCTCACCTACTCCAGCTTCTGTACTATCTATATTATCTCAGGAAGTACGCGGGCGTTGAGGGGCGTGGAATACTCCACTATCCGTTGCTACGTCGGACCATGAACGTGGAGTTGACAGATGAGCGCGCCAAGCAGGTGGAATCTGTGCTGAGAGACATCGATGAGATTTTGAAACAGGCTAGTCCTCCGCAGCCTGTGAAGACTGGGTACTGTCGAAGGTGTAGCTACGCGGAGCTCTGTTGGGGATCTGAATGAGGGACTACTATATTCTGAGGGGCGGACGGCTGAGGCGCCAAGAGAACACGATCTACGTGGAGAGCAGCGACGGCGAGAAGAAAGCCATACCGATCAATGATGTCCAATCGCTGTTCGTCTTCGGAGAGGTTGATGTCAACACGAAGCTGCTCGTATTCCTTTCGCAGCACGGGATACCGATGCACATCTTCAACTATTACGGGTACTATTCGGGCTCCTATTACCCACGAGAACGGTTGCTGTCTGGATTCCTAGTAGTCCGCCAAGCAGAGCACTACTTAGACTCGGACAAGAGAATGAAGATCGCGAGGGAGATCACCCTCACAGCATGCGACAACATACTCGCGAACCTGCGCTACTATCAGAGGCAAGGCCGAGACGTGACAAAGCCGATCGAAGGCCTCGAACGTGAAAGGCACTCTGCGACCAGTTCCAGTACGGTCAACGAACTTATGGGCTGTGAGGGGCGATCGAGGGAACACTATTACTCGAGCTTCGAATCGATTCTCCGCCCCGGCTTCGAGTTCAAGGAGCGTTCCCGAAATCCGCCTGAGAACATGGTCAACTGCCTGATATCCTTCGGCAACTCTCTTCTCTACGGAACCGTTCTCAGCGAGATATACCACACACAGATGAACCCCACCATCAGCTTTCTCCACGAGCCTGGAGAGCGAAGATATTCCCTCGCGTTAGATCTCAGCGAGGTCTTCAAGCCGGTGATAGTTGACAAGGTCATCTTCAACTTGATAAACAATCGCATAATCAAGCCTGAACATTTTCACGAGGAGCTGAAGGGATGCTACCTGAATGACCACGGACGGAGAATCTTCCTGAAGGAGTACGATGAGAAGCTGAGGACCACGATCAAACATCCAAGGTTGGGCCGAAGCATCTCTTATCAGAGGCTGATCCGGCTGGAATGCTACAAGATGGTGAGGCACCTTCTCGGCGAAACAGAGTACAACGGCTACAGAGACAGGTGAACGATGAATGTACGTGATCATCGCCTACGATGTGGCTGTGGAACGGCTCGACGCCGTGAGAAAGACTCTCAAACAATATCTCAACTGGGTCCAGAACTCGGCGTTTGAGGGAGAACTGACAGAAGGGAAGCTCGAAGAACTAACGATGAGGATAAGAGACGTGATCGACGAGAAGGTGGACTCGGTGATCTGCTACACTCTCTCGAACCCAAAATGGCTGAAGAAGCGGGTGATCGGTATAGAGAAAGGCGAGGTGACACACGTAGTCTAGCCGTTTGACGATTTATTAAGCGGAGGCATGACCGCACGTTCAAGAACAAGACCCCGAGGAAATGATGTATTTTGAGCCGAACAGACGCGGAAGGGAGCATTTGACCTCTTTTCGAGGGGGGTTTCAATCGGTCTATGGTAGAATTGAAAGGCAGGTTTTGCAGACATATGCCACCACGTCATCTATGTTTCAATCGGTCTATGGTAGAATTGAAAGACATAAACTTCAGAAGCTTGACGAGATCTGCCGAGAGTTTCAATCGGTCTATGGTAGAATTGAAAG